>Ga0256404_1002001_pt1 | contig 46576 bp, 29 predicted proteins | sample RumenRJG_01DNA_FD_185990 | JGI IMG/M metagenome (GOLD analysis project Ga0256404, IMG submission 185990) | Bovine rumen microbial communities from Lethbridge, Alberta, Canada - RJG_01 | ecosystem: Host-associated > Mammals > Digestive system > Stomach > Rumen | place: Canada: Alberta | collected... | reverse complement strand
ACTCGGCACCCCGCCGGGGCGGCTGTCCTCGCTACGCTTCGGAAATCCGCCCCAGCGGGGTTACTCATAGGGCCACCCGCTGGGTGGTATCTCTGATTGCTGAACACACAGTTTTGCAGGTGCCCCTTTTTTTTGGCGATTATCGACCACCATAGTCTATCAGGCACAGATTTACCTCGTAGCGCAGCATCAGCCAGCACACTCTTCCCGTCGCAGTTGACGGTCACCGGTGCTGGAAACGTCCCGCATAGCCGCGCAAAGCCAAACAATCGCTCAAAATAATAGCCTGTTAAACATTGTAATTGAAGTTTTTTCGTATCTTTGCGGCATATTTTCAATGGTTCTAATCAATTACAGTTATTGAATTATCAAATAGATTAATGATGAAAAGACTTGTTTTCATGGTTATGACGCTCGTGATGGTAACCGTATCGTCGTGGGCTCAGACACTCAACATCGGTGGCCATCGTGCCGCAATCGACAATCTTAATCACATCTGGCTGTGCAGCGTGCCTCAGTCCATCTTTGGCACCGATTATGAGGCAGTGGTCACATTTGGCGACGAGTTGACCGATGTTGTCATCGACGGCGTGGCAGTGGCCAGTGGCGACACCTTCCGCTTTGAAGGCATCTCAGGCGGCAAGCAATACATGGTAACTGCCCAGATGGGTGGTGAAACCATCACCGGCGGCATCACCTTCACATGGCTGCCCGTTGTGGAACTCAACGGTGACTTTAACGACACTTACCAAGTGGGCACGGTGACCGTGAGCGAACCCGACTCGGCCTATGCCGAGCCCCTGTCGGCAAGACTCAAATGGCGCGGTCAAGCGACCAATACCGAGAGCAGCCACAAGCGTAACTACCGCATCAAGTTTATCAACGAGGAAGACGGTTCCAAGGCCAACCATCGCTTCTTCGGCCTGCGTAACGACAACAACTGGATTCTGGATGCCGGCCAGCGCGACTTCCTGCGCCTGCGCAACCGCATCAGCACCGACCTGTGGCTCGACTATGCCCGCCAGCCGTGGTATGCCGAGGCCGACAGCATCAAGAACGTGCGCAACGGATCGCGTGGCCAAGTGGTGGAGGTGCTGCTCAACGGCGAGTACCAAGGCATCTACAACATGTGTGAGCCCATCGACCGCAAGCAGTTGAAACTCGAGCGCTATACCGAGACCGAAGACGGTTACGACATGCACGGCATGCTGTGGACCTCATTTAAGTGGACACGCACCGTGACCATGTCACGTCCGGAGCCTCTGCCTGCCGACTCTCCCATTTGGGATGGCTTTGAACTGAAATATCCCGATTATGACGAGACCCACATGGCCGACTGGACCGTGCTCCACAATGCAGTGTGGTTCTCTAACCGCGCCGACCTCGACTTTGAAGCCCGTGTCGACAGCATGGCTTACTACTACGACATCCCCGTGCTGCAGGATTACCACATCTTCATCCTGTTGCTTCAAGCCCTTGACAACGAGAGCAAAAACATCTACTATGCTTGCCACGACGTGCAGGAGCACCCCCGCTTGACCATGGTGCCTTGGGACTTGGACATCTGCCTGGGCCAGAACTACGCACCTGGCGTCGACCAGCCCAACATTGTCAGCCCCGAACGCCCCACCGGCGGCTGGATTATGAACCTGCCCATGTGCGACATGTTTGAGATTGAGGAGTATCGCCATAGCATGACCGAGCGCTATTGGGAACTGCGCCAGACCGTGTTTGACCCCGACAGCCTCGTCAACCGCTTCCGCACCGTCATGGACGGCCTGGAGGCGTGTGGTGCCGCTTCTCGCGAAGAGGCCCGTTGGAGCCACGACAGCGACATCGCCAACAAGACGCTCGACCTGAGCAATGAGATGGACTATGTCGAGGATTGGATCCGCCGCCGTGTGGCCTATCTGGACACCCACCTGTTTGCCGTGGTAGCAGGTGACGTGAACGCCGATGGCGAGGTCAATATCGCTGACGTCAACACCGTCATCGACATCATCCTGGGTGTAGAATACGATGAGTACACCATGGAGCGCGCCGACGTCAATAGCGACGGTGAAGTCAACATCGCCGACGTCAATGCCCTGATCGACATCATCCTGAAACAATCATAACCGACTCACAGGCTCTTGCCTGCGACCGCATGACACAGGCCCTGGCCCCTCGCACCGAGGATGCCAGGGCCTGTTTGGCTCAGCCAAAAATGAGTGGAGGCATGATTCCCTGCTTATCGGCTCAGCCGACATCTGCCAGAAGAGCCCGAAACAAAAAAAACGCAGCCCAATGATGGACTGCGCTTGCGATGCGTGATTCGCGTGGGATTATAACCTAATACTGATTATCAAGTATTTATAAATCCACACATCAAAAAAGTTGTCATTTCCTTGTCATAACAATGACTGGCACCACCTCACGGCGGCACCAGTCTAACCAAAAAATGATTTGCTTATAGCAATATCATTGCCGCAAAGATACATCTTTTTTTTGTCTCCATCATGCTGCATGAAAAAAGACTGGCTCACCCGTCTATCACGAGCCAGCCAGTCACGGGTTGCATTATTCGCTTTCATAAACCCTTAAACCTACAATTATATCGTTTGTTCCATCCAGTTTTTCATCTTGTCCTGCACTTCCCGGTCATCCCTGGCCATCCATGCCAACCAGCAACTGCAAGATTCATAACAACCTTTGCAAACGCGCTGCGTTACTTTATCTTCATATATCGGTTTCATTCCACGTTCAATTATCGACAAACGCACGATTTCGTCCTCAAGTTCTTCATCGGTCATTTTCTCAAACCTACTCACGGGCCTAATACCGACTGAATCAAGCGCGGTAAGGTCTATACATCCGTCCTTGAGTGCTTTTAGCAGGAAAACGCGCTGCTCCCTATTCAACTGAATTACTATACCTTTATTTGCCATCTTCCATCACGTTTGCGGTAATCTGCTCGACTACCTGGTCAAGTTGGTCATCGCTCAAACGATTCAAGTCCACGGCGGCGCTGACTGCCTGCTGCTGGGGAATAGTGTAGCGCATGAACTTTTCAAGCAAAATAAGGCGGTCTCTCGGGTCGAGCGCGTCCAGATCGCTTTGCATCTGCTTGGTGTTCCTGGTCACGAACAAGCGCACCCAGTTTCGCAAAGATGATGTGGCCTTGTTGGGTGTGCCTTTGGCACGTCCACCAATTCGGCCGCGTCCGTCATTCTTCGGTCTTGCCATGATACTAAATCAACCTACTTTAGTTTTCGCTTGCCTTTATCGTATCACGGGCAATCACGTCCACAACCGCGGAATCATTGACCTGGTAAGTCGCGTTATATGCCTTTTGCTCATCGGCAAGCATATCTTCAAGCCAGCGCAAACGGCTCTCTACAAAGCGCCAGTCCTGGATTTGCTGGAAATCGCCAGTAGTGTGATGTGGCATGGCTGCAAGCAAGTTGCGGCACTCCTCTAAATCCGTCTTGATCGTCTTGATATTTGCAGCGCGTTTTTCTCGCTCTTGCTGCATTGCAATTTCTTGTTCGTACTTGCTCATAGTCTTGTGTTAGATTCCCAGGTGTTTAACAACTTCATTGATTGAATCTTCCCCAACCTGGGCAATGGCCAGTTCCTGGCGCTTGCGTTCCAGCCTTTGGCGGGCTGCGTTGCGGCGATTGATAATGCCATCTTTCTGCTGGGTCAGTTCACGCGTCCATAAGGACGGGCGGTTATTGTTGAACTCGTTCCACTCATCCTCTATCTGCTTGAGGGTGACTTCGGCAAGTTCCACGGCTGCACGGGCAAGCGCGACTTTGGTATTGTGCGCGCTTGTCTCTTTTTGATACTTGGCCTTGAGTGCCTGGTATCTCTCTTGATTTGCTGGTGTGTTCGTGTATTCCATACTTAATTTGTTTATTGAGAACATTGCAAAGATACTAAAACTAAACTAATTCGTTACTATATTTCAACAAAAAAACGAGCCTTTGCGGTAACATTTTTCTGCTATATGTACCACATAAATAAAGCGATACAAATATCACTATCCCTGGCCGCTGGCTATGATGTTACAATCGTAACAAGCCCGCCATTTATTGCTACTAACTTCAACCGCTTGCAGCGGGCCAGCAACTTGTCGGCTGCTTTCTCAAAGGTCTTAAAGTAGCCAGTCATGCAAGTAGTGATGACTGACGGGGCCACTGGTCGGCACCCGTGGAAATCTCGGTACCATCCCAGGAACTCCCGCAAATCGTTATCCGTTATCCCGTCCATTCTAATACGGCCCCAATAACTTGAGTGCTTGTTCGGCTACATCATGATCAAGTTTCCCGTCCATGGCCATCTGCCAAAACTCTTTCGGGCGCATCTTGGGCAGGTTGTCATATTCGGAAATGTCATCGGTGGTTGTTACGGCATACTCGCCGCGTTCGTTCTCTCGCTGCTTGAGAAACTGGTTAAACCCGTCCGTGAAAAATAACGGGTCTATCGTCCCGTAAACTCTCCCGTATTCCGCATTGCCTAACCGCCAAAAGAATAGCATAAACTCTGTAACTCTCAATCGCTGATGAGAACTTAACCTTTGTGCAACTCCCATTATTTGGGGACCGCTCAAGTAGCCCTTCCCGCAATACTCCACGAAATGATCTAACATCATACATAGCCACGTTATATCAGCATCGCCACCGAAAGCGAGACGGACTTCGGCAAGGGTCGGGGCGGTGCCGTAGTAGGCCCGGCCAGGGTCTTTCGCTACGGTCAGCATTACTTGAGGGCAGAATGTGTCCTTGAATCGGGATAGACTACCATAGCGCGTCATCAAGGCCTGCGCTTTCTCCGTTGTTCCTGGGCTCGTGGCTGGGGTGTTCTCCCTGCCCAAATCCCGTACCGCGTTGTTCACTTGTTGGTTTATCGTTTTCATTATTGCCAGTGTGTTTGTGGTTAAACTCTAGTTCTTTATCGCACCATAATTCAAATGCTGCTCGCCAGTCGGCCATCGGTATGCCGTTGCCCATCTTCCAGCCTCGGGCTGCATAGTAATTGAAAAACTTCTTTGCCAGGCCATCGTCATCGGCTCCATGAATAGAAGAACAATAAAACAAAACATCTTCAAGCGAGGGCGGGCGAAATACATCATCTTCCCTCTCTCCCTCTATATCTATTTCTTTATCTTTATCTTCTTCTTTATCTTTATCTATATAGGCTTGACTTTGGGTTAACTTTGGGTTAACTCTTTTCTTGCCTTTATTGTTGGCGTTGCCTATCGGCGCACCGCCTTTGCATCCGTTTTCGTACTGCGCCCAGTTCTTTGCCATAACGGGTTTTACTCCTATCCAAAAGAATTTTGTAATAGGGTTGAAAGCCTCGGCATTAAAGTCCGGCTCGGTCTTGTTAAAAGCATAATCAAGCAGGACTTCATACATTTCCCTCCTGGCCTCCGGGTCATCGCAGTCGCTTATCTGCTCATAGAACGAGCGATAGAATGTGAAATAATCTCGTTTTGCCATAATTGTAGGTTGCTCAAGATGCGTTTACTTGCCTTTGACCTGGGCGGCTCTCTTAACGTCCTCGGCGCGATAGCGGATTACACCGCCAATCCGAATCCTGGGCAAGAATCCTATCTTGCCCCAAACGTGCAGGGTCTTGTCGGTTACACCGAAGATTGCCCGCACTTCTTTAGGTGTAAGCAGTTCCTTGTCATCGTCACCAGCTGGAGGCGGTGTGAGCGCCTGGAGCCTTGCGGCAACCTTTTCTACAACTTCATCCATTACTCGCGTAAAATCATCATAGTCCATGATGATTTGTTGTTGTGTTTTCTTGTAACTTATTTCCATAATTAGTTTGCTTATTAATTTGTTTTACGGATACAAAATTATAGCGATTTTCCCTATATGTCAAGATGTAAACAAAACTTGCAAAAACTCCATTTTGGTCGATATGTCATGCGATAAAAGGAAGATATTTGTTATTTTATTAATATCAAAACTTAACGTGTTCGTTTGGTACAATTCAAAATATACGAGTGTAAATAACTTGAGTAGTTATTTACTATATTTGGACTGAATCCAAACTAATAAATACTAAAAAAGCGGCATTTTAGCCGCTAATATTGTTTGTTTTGCCAAATGGCACTAACTAATCACTTGATCTACGATTAATATTTCATCTTTGATGCAGTCCACCGCTATTGAAAATTCCTTGAATGGCTCATACATCCTCAACTTTATGAAAAGTCCGTAATCTATGCCAAGAAATTGCTTAACCAGCGGACAAGGGAACCATGGAATCCCAGGCAAAGGTGAAACCACCACCACTCGGTCTCGGTATTGCTCCCAATCGTTCAGGAACTCATTCCTTTTAATCAAGTGGCAAAGTATATGTGTGCCATCGGGAATCCTTATCGGACTATCTTCGCTATCCATGCAGCCTCCATGAGTAGAGATGATGATGTAGCGATTATCGGCATTATAGCCGTCAATCGTATTGGGATTAATTTCTCTATACCCTATGATTTTGCCGTATTTCATTTCCATTGTGATTTGAATTGATGTAATACCATTGTTGCGTTTTCGGCCTCGCTTACCTTGATGTAGGTTAAAAATGATTTCTCGGTCTTGTGGCCAGTAATGGCCATTATCGCCAGGGTCGGGAATCCCCGTTTATACATATTGGTAGCAAACGAGCGGCGGGCGGTGTGGGCTGTGACTGCTTGCCACTTCGGGCGGCGCGTTTCTACTCGGCCCGGTGTGAATTCGCCTTTGTCTTGTTGGGTGTGAGTGGTTACCACTTCATCGTCAAGGTCGGCCAGTTGGGCCACTTCCTTGATATAGTCATTAAAGCGCTGGTTACTGATAGGCTTTGGGGGCTGGTAATCGTATTTCTCCAGTATCGGCACAATCGGTGGCAATATAGGGATTACCACCTTTGCGCCCGTCTTTTGTTGCTCCAGGCTAAAATAACTATCGCCATCTTCATTGACGATATATTTGCGGGATAACTTGCCCAGGTCGCTATATCTGCAACCCGTCCAGGCCAGCAATAGGAATTGGTCGCGCACTCGGTCAAGGTGGGGATTATCGGCCAGGTCAAGGTCGGCCAGCGCTTGCAGTTCCTTTTCATTGAGCGCGATGTTATCTATATCTTCCATCACGGCGGCGCACTTCTTCGGCTCCACGAATTCACACCCCACGCGCTCGGCCATCGGTAGGCTATTAATTACCGACTTGATACACTTAACGCGGGTGGCGATTGTGTTTTGCTTGTAGCCATTGGCAAACATATAGCGGACAAAGGAATCGTAAAAGGATTTATCGGCGCGCTCAATGGTCACACCATCCGCGCCCATGCCTTGCAGATTCTTTAATACTTGCTTGTAGTGATTCAAGCGGGCGGCGCAAATCGGTTTACCTTTGTGCCTGATAGTGGTGGGGGCCGCTGCGATGAAATCATTAACGGCCTGGATTAATGTTTTGGGCGCGTCCTGCTGGTCGCTTTCCTGCTTGGTGGGGTGCAATACATCTTCAACGATTGCGGCCAGCCATGCGCGGCTCATTTCGCTTGTGGGTGTATCGGCTGCAATGGTTTCGATCCTGGTCTTGAGTGTGGCCAGTTTCTCGTTTATCTCAATGACTTCGGGCCGGATTAGCGGGTTAATCTTTGTGGCTTTTGTAATCTTAATATGCCCCAGGCTTGGAACGAATTCGCCGTTGACTTTGGGCCAATAGTCACGGAATCCTAATAACCCGGTCTTGCTTTGGATGCGCACACGATCCGCGGCGGTGCCATCCGTGAACGATACAAGTAACTCGGGGCGGTCATTATCCTTGCCCCCTTTTGCTGATAATGTAAATTTGATTGTAGCCATAATAAAATCATTCTTTGGTTATGGCACAAAGATAATACAATAATCCCAAAGCATGACAAGAAAATTGTCATTTTGTTGTCATTTTTTGTAATTTTAGGTAATTGTCGGTAATTGTCAATTTTTGTTGGGGCTTTTTCAACTCGCTGAAAAATAGGTGATTTATGGATAAAAAAATGACGGGCAATTACCCGTCATCGTGATTCGCGTGGGGCTCGAACCCACGACCCCATCCTTAAAAGGGATGTGCTCTACCTGCTGAGCTAGCGAATCTCCCAAAAAGCGGTGCAAAGGTATAGCAAATTTCGCTAACAGCCAAATTTATCGGCCGTTTTTTGCTTCACATCGATTCGGCACCAGAGGGCCTGAGAGATTTCAGACCCTCTATTGTGCTGCATATCAGGCATTAGCATGCAACAATCTTGCAGATTTCGACGATGGTCATCATGGCCTTCTCCATCGAGGGGATGGGGACATACTCAAAGCGGCCATGCATGTTCATGCCTCCTGCAAAGATGTTGGGGCAAGGCAGATTCTTAAAGGACAGTTGGGCACCATCTGTACCGCCACGTATGGGCTGCACCTTGGGCGTGACGCCGGCGTTCTCCATAGCCTGCTTGGCGATGTCGATGATATTCATCACAGGCTCGATCTTCTCACGCATGTTATAGTACTGGTCCTTGATCTCGCAGGTAGCGCAGTCGGGAAACTCACAGTTGATCTTGTGGCACAGGTGCTCGATTTCGCGCTTGCGACTCTCGAAGCGTGCACGATCGTGGTCACGGATGATGTAACTGAGCGTAGTCTTCTCGACACTGCCATCCATGCTGATCAGGTGATAGAAGCCCTCATAGCCCTCGGTGTGCTCGGGAGTCTCCCAGCGCGGGAGCATCATCGCAAACTGCACAGCCACGCGCATCGAGTTGAGCATCTTGTGCTTTGCGGCACCGGGGTGCACGTTCAGGCCCTTGAAGGTAATCTTGGCGCTAGCGGCGTTGAAGTTCTCATACTCGAGTTCACCAACAGCACCGCCATCCATGGTATAGGCCCAGTCGCAGCCAAACTTCTCCACATCGAAGTGGTGTGCACCCAGACCAATCTCCTCGTCGGGGTTGAAGCCCACGCGGATGTTGCCGTGCTTCACTTCGGGATGCTCCTGCAGCCACTCGATAGCGCTGAGTATCTCGGCAATGCCTGCCTTGTCGTCGGCGCCGAGCAATGTGTCGCCACTGGTGACGATAAACTCCTGTCCCAGATAATCGTTCATCTCGGGGAACTGCTGCGGGTCGAGCACGATGCGGGGCTCCTCACTCAGGACGATGGCCTGACCGTCATACTTGACGATGCGCGGCTTCACATCATGACCACTCATGTCGGGAGCAGTGTCCATGTGGGCGATGAAGCCGACCGTGGGCACTTCCTTGTCGATGTTGGCTGGCAAGGTGGCAAACAAGTAACCGTTATCGTCCAGTGAGATGTCGCTTAGGCCCATGGCGTGCAATTCGCGCTCGAGTTCCTTGGCAAACACCATCTGCCCCGGTGTTGAGGGTGTAAGGTTGGTGAGTTCATCACTCTGTGTGTCAAACTTCACATACTTTAAAAATCTGTCGACTAATTTGCTCATAGTAATGTCATATCGTTGGTTAATGGATTTCCTTTGATTGTTTCAACTTGCAAATATACTATAATTTTGGCTCAATCGGCACATTATTGATTGAATTTTGGTGACAATCATACCCTATTGACATAGCAAACGATAGCGGAGGCTCCAGACATGGCACCTCCGCTATCATGATTGCTGTCAGGATTCAGTATATGACTTACTTAGCGACTTTCTCGAGACGCTTCATCATGGCGAACATAAAGATGGCGGCAGCAAGGCAAACCGCAATGAACACGGTCCAGACTGCCCACAGAGGCAGATCGCCCCACAGGTAACCACCCACGCTCACCAGTTTGTTGCCGATGGCCGTGGCGCCAAACCAGCCGCCCATCATCAGGCCCTTGTACTTGGGAGGAGCCACCTTGCTGACAAACGAGATGCCCATAGGCGAGAGCAACAGTTCACCGAAGGTCAGCACCAGATAGGTGGAGATCAGCCAGTAGGGAGATACCAGCGGTCCGAGTTCGCCCTTCTCGGCTAGCGCAGCCTGCTCGTTAGGAGTGAGCAACCCCTGTGATGCAAACATCATGATGAAGAAGGCTGCACCTGCCACGAGCATACCATAAGCAATCTTGCGGGGTGCCGAGGGCTCCTTGCCCTTGTTGGCCAGATAAGTGAAGATGGCCATCGAGACAGGTGTCAACGCTACCACATAGAACGGGTTGAATTGCTGGAAAATCGGGGCCGAGATATCGACAGTGCCCGTTGCACGCGTGTATTTGTAGCCCAGCACGGCCAGGGCGCCAAGGATGACAGCGGCCGAGATGCCCTTACCCTTGCCGGTCTTGCTCTGGAACAGCGAGAAACCGGCATACACAATCAGGATAAGCATAACCAGGTTGATCACGTCAAACGGCATGGTGTGAACGCCCGACGCGCTCTTGGCGGTAAACTCGTCGGCGAAGTAGGTCAGAGACAAACCATTCTGATGGAAGGCCATCCAGAAGAAGATCACCACGGCAAACACAAGCAGCAGTGCCACGATGCGAGCCTTGGTCTCCTCCTTGCTCAATTCGGGTTCAGCGGCGGCGGCAGCAGCGTTGCCCGACTTCTTGCCAGTCTCCTCTGTATGACGGAAGGTGCTGCGAGTCAGATAGTAGATGGCTATCGAGAGCACCAGCGACGCACACGCTACCATAAAGGCGAAGTGATAGGCCTCGCCAGGGGCGGTGTAGCCCAGATGGGTCTGCGCATACTCGGTAATCCTCACGGCCGCTGTCGGCGCAAACAGCGCGCCGATGTTGATGGCCATGTAGAACAGCGAGAAACCTGCGTCACGCTGGTTAGCATAGCGCGGATCGTCATAGAGGTTGCCCACCATCACCTGCAGGTTGCCCTTGAACAAGCCCGTGCCCAGGCTAATGAGCAACAAGGCAGCCAGCATGGCGACAATGGCGACCGTCTGTCCGCCCAAGGGTATCGACAGCAACAGGTAGCCCAAAAACATAATGATGATGCCGATGGTCACCATCTTGCCATAACCGAACTTGTCGGCAAGATAACCGCCCACGATGGGCAGGAAGTACACGAGCATGAGGAAATCGCCATAGATTTCTCCAGCCCACTTGGGGTCAAAGCCGAAGTTTGACCTCAAGAACAGCGCGAACACGGCAATCATCGTGTAGTAGCCGAAGCGCTCGCCCGTGTTGGCCAGCGCCAACGCGAATAGTCCTTTAGGTTGATTCTCAAACATAACAGTATCGTTTTATATCTATTGCTGAATGTTTCTATTTCATCCAGAAAATCCAGGAAGCCTAGACACATTGCTAGAATCCCTGGACCTTCATGATATTTACTATTTAATAATGTGTTGCAGGTTGGTTACTCCTTCTCGCCGGTAACACGCTCCAGCCAACTTACCATGCCCCACATCACGCCCATGGCGACGAGGCAGATAACCAGGAAGACTGCCCAGCACATCCACAGCGAGGGCATCTTGTTGAGCATAACCGGGCCAATCCAGATAAACAGGTTGCCCAGTGCCGTAGCGCCCAGCCACAAGCCCTGGCAGATACCCTGCAGGTGCTTGGGAGCGATCTTGGATACGAACGACAGGCCCAGCGGCGAGATGAACAACTCGGCCACGGTCAGGAAGAAGTAGGTGGCAATGAGTACCCACCACTGCGACTTCATGGCAGCCTGCTGCTCAATGCCCAGAGCGCGGAAGTCTTCGCCATTGGGATAGCCGGCACTCATGCTGACCAGCATCAGGAACAAGTAGGCCAGACCGGTAATTCCCATACCGATGACAATCTTGCGGGGAGTAGAGATGGCTTTGCCCCTCTTGGCCAAAGCGGCAAAGATGGCCATGATGATCGGGGTGAGCACAATCACGAAGAAGGGGTTCACGGCCTGCCAGATCTCGGGAGCGATGCTGTCGGTGATGACATAGTCACGGGCAAACACCGAGAGCGACTGACCATTCTGGTGGAACGACAGCCAGAAGAACACGCACACGCCCAGCACTGCAAACAGGGCAGCCATGCGCTGCTTGATCTCCTTGGCCATTGCCGTCCTCTCCTCGGGGGTGTACTGCTCGACGGCAGCAGCCTCCTTCTTGGCGGGAGTCGGGAAAATCTTCTTGAAGGCGATGAAGATGACCAGCGAGATGAACATGGCGACAACCGAAGCGATGAAACTGTAGTGAACGCCGGTGTTGAACACCTCGAGGTAACTGTTGCAGGCGGCACTCATGTCACCAGCGCTGAAACCGGCGGGGTTGGCCTTCTCCATCAGGGCGGTGAGGTTGGTCATCTGCTCGGCACCCATGCTGGCGGCATCGTTGAGGTACTGGTGGCACAATGCGGGCAGACCAGCATCATAGATCATGCCCTTGACGCCCAGCCACCACTGGCGCAGCAACGGGGCAACAAACGGGGCAACGAGACCACCGATGTTGATGAACACATAGAAGATCTGGAAGCCCGAGTCGCGGCGCTCCTTGATCTCCTTGATCTCCTCAGCGCTCTTGCCCTGGGCAACAGCGTCGGCCTCCATGTTGTCATACATCTGACCCACGATAGCCTGCAGGTTGCCCTTGAACAGACCGTTACCGAAGGCAATCAGGAACAGGGCCACGCAGGTGAACACCAGCAGCCACATGTGGTTACCAGCCGAGTGGACAACGGGAATAGAGAGCAGCACATAGCCGAGAGCCATGATCACAAGACCCCACTGGATGGTGCTCTTGTAGTTCTGAGTGCGGTCGGCAATGAAACCGCCCACGAGACTCAACACGTAGATACCAGCATAGAAGACGGCATAGATGACTCCTGCAACGCCCTCGTCAAGGCCAAACTTTGAGCACAGGAAGAGCAGGAGCACGGCATTCATGATGTAGTAGCCGAAGCGCTCTCCCATGTTGCTTAATGCGGCAGGGATTAGACCCTTGGGATGGTTTTTAAACATAACTTCGTTTTGGTTTTTGATTGGTTAATTATTAATAATGTTATTGGTTATCTTGATGGTCACGGGCGTTGAAGGCTATGGCATAGGCTCTGATCTGCTTGACCATGGCCAGCAAGCCGTTGCTGCGCGTGGGCGACAAGTGCTCACGCAAGCCGATGCGCTCGATGAAGTAGAGGTCGCTCTCCAGCACCTCCTGGGGCGACGCGCCGTCAAGCACACGCACCAGCATGGAGATGATGCCCTTGACGATGATCGCGTCGCTATCGGCCTGCAGGCGCATCTTACCGTCGATGCAGTCGGCCTGCAGCCACACTCGACTCTGGCAGCCGTCGATCAGATTATCGGCCGTTTTGTAACACTCATCGAGTGCGGGCATGGCATTGCCCATGTCGATGATGACCGAGTAGCGGTCCATCCAGTCGTCCAAACCTTCAAATTCCTCAATGATTTCGTCTTGTCGCTCGTTGATTGTTGACATGTAAAAAACGTGATGTTTTGGTTTAACCTCCAAAGATAGGCTATTTTTTTGAAACAATGCGCCTCAAGGGCCATAAAAATGCGTTTTCTAGCAAAAAACAAGCCTCGCCAGCGTTCTGCCAGCGAGACTTGCTATGTGTGGTGAAACGAGGTGATTAATAGAAATCAATCAGATGTTTCTTAACCTTGGTGGCCTTGCTCAGGATGTTGTTGATGGTGCGTGGGTTGGCAAATACCTGAGCGCCGCGGCTCTGAGCATAGCGGTTGTCCAACTCTTCCTTGGTGGGCTTGCGCTCGGATTTCTCCTTCTTAACCACCTGATAAACATAGATGGCATCCTCGCCCTTCCAGGGACCCTGGAGTTGGCCCTGCTTAGCCACACTCATGCGGCCCACAGCCCTGGGCTCAATCCTGGAGTCGCCAGCGGCAAATACCACGTTGGCGGTATCGACCTTGACACCCATCAGCGAAGCATAGCCGTTCAGATCCTTGGCCTTGCCGTCGAACTGCTTCATCAGGTCGTCACCCTTCTTGCTGTTGCGGATGCGGGTGGTGAGGAACTCCTTGCCCTGAGTGAAGTTGTAGGGCAGGTAACCATCCTCGTAAGTCTCGTCGACAGCAACGGCAACCAGCACATTGCTGTTGTCGCTGAAGATGGGCGAAACCATATCCTTCTTGTTATCGAAGGCCCACTTGATGGCCTTGCGGCTGTCCTTGATGACGCCCTGGCCATACATGCCCAGACCCAACTGTGCGGTGCTGGGGCTAATCATCATCTCGACGGCATTGTAGCCGGCCTTGGCAGCGTTGGCCTCAAAGTCCTTAGCAGTCTTGTTCTTGTTCAGGAAGTCCTGGAACTTGTCGCGCAGGTTCTCGCTGGTCTTGGTGCTGGCATAAGCGTCGTAGGTCACGGTTGCCACGGTGTAGAACATCTTGGCGGCCTTCTTGCTGTTGACCTTCATCAGCGTAGCGTGCTTATCGCTCTTGTCATAGACGAAGTAGCCCTCGGCAGCGTTGGCGATCTTAGCCTTCATCGAGTCGGGAGCCATATAGATGCGGTTCCACTTGTTCATCTCGCCGTCAACCTTCTGCGGATAAGCCTTCTTGACGTCGTCGAGGCTCTTGCCGCCATTGAGTTGAGCAAGGACGGCCTGCTGCGTCTTGGCATCGGCCTGAACCACAACGTAACTCAACTCTACAGAGTCGAGGCTCATCTCCTTGTTGATGAGTTTGTACATCGCATAGTGGTTGTTGACAGTGCTGTCGCGGCGGGTGGTGCCGACCTCAGCGCCGGCAAAGAAGTCACGCACCTTGGCGGGCATTTCCTTCTGTACGGTCTTGGCCGTGTCAATCTGAACGGTACCCAGGATGCGGACCGAGTCCACACCACGGCCCTTCTGCAGAGCGATATAGGCTGCGTCGGCCAACTTGTTGGCAGCGGCGATATCCTCCTGGCTGGGGTCGATGTTCACGGCGATGTAGTGGATCACGCGGATGTCCTCGTCGGTCTTGAACATGGGTTTGAGTTTCTGCCATTCGGCCTTGAGTTCCTCGTCGGTGACAGGATACTTGTCATCGGGAACGGTCGAGTATTCCTTCTTGGCATACGTTACCACGTTGGTCATAGCCTCGTCCTCGGCCATCTGAGCGCGGTCCAGGTCGTTGGCCTGCATACAGCCGGCCATCAGGTTCTGCAACTTGGCAAACATGTATTGCTTGGTGAGGTCTTGCTTGAGTTCTTCCCACTTGGCGCGCAATTCAGCGACTTGTGCCTCCTGAACGCCCTGCTTGCCGGGGTTCATGATGAAGTCGTAGAACTCGGCGGGCGAGTTGGCGCCATACTGCTGTGCAAACTGCATAACAGCGGGAGCGGGATTCTTGCCAATCATGAGTTGGCTGATCTCATTGTCGCTGACATAGATGCCCAACTTCTCATACTCCTGCTCAAGCAGTTTCTCGTTGATCATCTCGTCCAGAACGCGCTGCTGACGCAGGGCGGCATCGGTCTGCTGAGAGTTCTCCTGATCTTTAGCAGCCTCTTGCTCCACACGACGCTGGAATGCCATGATATCAATTTTCTCATTGCCGACTTTTGCGGCTGCGCTGTTGCCACCGGAACGGCCGATGGCCTCGATACCTACCTCGATAATGAAAGCGAGCAATGCGGCACCGATGACGATGGCAAGGATTTTCTTCCGTTGCCTAATTTTCTCTAATGTAGCCATTTACAATTATTTTTATTACGTTATTTCTTTCAATTTTAGGGCTTTTCGCCAAATAAACACGCAAAGGTAGTTATTTTTTACATTATACCAAAAAAGTTGCCCTTTTTTCTTGATTTTTCTTAACCTAGGCACGCTTTGGCCGCTGCCTGCCAACCTATTATAATCGGCAAGCGCCATCGTATAGCGACCGGGTGAAATACGTTTTTTAGCATTATTTTAGATGTATGGTGGGTACTGTTTGATAATTTATCGCTACATTTGCAGTTAATATTAATGTGAACGGAACGAGAGCCCCATGAGCGGCGCGCTCTCATTAGTCTATTAAAGAGATCATAACAAACTAACGACACGATATGGCGAAATTTAAGAAAGTCTTATTGTCAGTGCTTGTGGCTGCCCCCGCGATGGCAGTGGCACAGCCTGGCGTGATGAGTAGTGAGGCTGCCGGCTATCTCGAGCGCGGCAAGCAGATGTACGAATCACACAACTATGTGGGAGCCATCGATCAACTCCAGCACATGAAGCGCTTACCCAGCAACGCCTCGATGACGGAGCAGGCCGACTACTACATCGCCCTGAGCCGCTTTGAGCGCGGCGACGACGGCAGTCTGGCAGTCCTGCAACATTTCATCGAGCAGTACCCCGCATCGCCGCTGGCCATGGATGCCCAGATGAGGGTCGGCAACTTCTACTTCTACCGCGGACAGTGGGAGAGCGCCCTGCTGAGTTACTCGCTGGTGCGCAACCGCTCGCTCGACATCGACGCCGACGAGGATCTGGAGTACCGCCGCGCCTATTGCAACCTGCGATTGGGCAACTACCGCGAGGCCGAGCGCCAGTATCACGAACTGGACCGCAGTCCCCGCTATGCCGGCGCAAGCGAGTTCTACAAGGCCTATCTGGATTACGCCCAGGGCGACTATGACGAAGCGCGGCTTAAGTTCAGCCACATCCCGCAGGACAGCGAATTGGGCTTCCAATCACAATACTACCTGACCCAGATCGAATATAACAAGAAGCGCTATAGCGATGTGATCGACCAGGGTAAAGCCCTGCTCGAGGAACACGGCAACGACTATTTCGACGCCGAGTTGAACCGTCTGGTGGGTGAGAGTTACTACCATCTGGGCAATGACCGCGAGGCACGCACCTACCTGCGCCGCTACATGGACAACCCCGAGGGCGAGCCCTACCGCACCGCCGCCTACACCATGGGTGTGCTCGACTATCGTGACGGCAACTACCAGTCGGTGGTCAACAACATGCTGCACGTGACCGACGGCAGCGACGCCCTGGCACAGAGCGCCTATCTCTATACCGGACAGGCCAAGCGGCAGTTGGGAGACCTGAACGGTGCCAACATGGCGTTCCAGACGGCAGCCATGATGGACTGTGACAAGAACGTGCGCGAAACAGCCTATTACAACTATGCCGTGGGTGTAAGCAAGGGAGCACGCACACCGTTTGACAAAAGCGTCGACCTGTTCGAGAACTTCCTGAATGAGTATCCCAACTCACGTTACAAAGACAACGTCGAGGGTTATCTGGTGGATGCCTACATGAACACGACCGACTACCAGCGCGCCCTCACCAGCATCAACCGCATCAAGAGTCCCGGCGCCCGTGTGCTCAAGGCCAAGCAGAACGTGCTCTACAACCTGGGCGTGCAGGCTCTGTCAGATAACCGCACCAAGGAGGCCGACAACTACTTCAAGCAGGCCATCGAAGTGGGCAACTACGACAAGACCGTGCAGAACGAGAGCCGCCTGTGGCTGGCCGAGACCCAATACCGCGAGGGCAAATACAAAGAGGCCGCCAAATATCAGCAGGACTACGTCAAGGCCACCGACAAGAGCGACGAGAACTATGGCCTGGCCCAGTATAACCTGGGCTACAGCCTCTACGGCCAGAAACGCTATGACGAGGCACGCACCGCCTTCCAGAACGCCATCGCCAGCAAGCAGTTGAGCGGAGACCTCACGGCCGACGCCTATAACCGCATCGGTGACGCGCAGTACTATGCCCGCGACTTTGCCGGCGCACAGGCCTCTTATGACCAGGCCATGCGTCTCGACAAGAACACGAGCGGAGACTACTCCATGTATCAGAAGGGCATCATGATGGGACTGAGCCACCAGTATGCCGACGAGATCAAGCAGATGGATGCCCTCATCAAGGCCTATCCTAATAGCGACCTGGCCCCACAGGCTATGCTCGAGAAGGGCAATGCCCAAGCACAGTTAGGCAAGAACAATGAAGCCCTCGATACCTATGCCTCATTATTAAAGAAGTATCCCAAGAGCGTGGAGGCGCGCAAGGGCATGCTGCAGACTGCCCTGCTCAACAAGGGCGCCGGCAAGGAAGACGCAGCCATCGAGGCATACAAGCGGGTCATCCGCCAGTACCCCACCAGCGATGAGGCTCAAGCCGCGGCCGAGGACATGAAACTCATCTATGCCGAGCGCGGCCAGTTGACGGAATTCAGCAAATTCCTTTCCAGCGTTCCCAATGCGCCCAAAATCGATGTCAAAGAGGTAGAGCGCCTCACCTTTGAGGCCGCCGAGAAGTCGGCCATCGACACCCGTCCCAACATCGACAAGATGCAGCGCTACCTGAAGGACTACCCTGCCGGAGCCTATGTTCCCAAGGCCCACTACTATATCGCCCGCTACCACTATGGCAAGGGCGACTACACGGCTGCCATGACAGCACTCGACCAGTCGCTGCAGGCAGGAGGTGATGCCTCCTATGCCCAAGACGCGCTGGCCATGCGCAGCGACATCCTGGCCCGCCAGGGCAAACTCGAGGAGTCACTCCAGAGTTACAAAGAACTTGCCGAGCGCGCCACCAGCGATGACAACCGCACGCTGGCTCAACTCGGTGCCATGCGCGTCGCAAAGCAGATGGGCAATTGGAAAGAGGTGCAAGGTATCGCCACCATATTGCTCGATCGCGGCGGGCTTACCGCCAACGAGGAGAATGAAGTGACCCTCGACCGAGGGCTCGCATTTGCCCAGGTGGGCAACACGCGTGACGCCGAGGCCGCTTTCAAAGCCCTGGCCAAGGATCCCTCGAGCGAATACGGAGCCCAAGCATCCTACGAACTCTCACGCATGCAATATGAAGTGGGCAACTACAAGGCCGCCGAGCAGACCATCAATGCCCTGATCGATGCCGGAACGCCCCACACCTACTGGCTTGCCAAGAGTTTCCTCACCCTTGCCGATATCTACCACAAGCAGGGTAACGTGACACAGGCCCGTGAATATCTGCAGAGCCTCAAGAGCAATTACCCGGGCAAGGAGAAGGAAATCTTTAACGAGATTGACAGCCGCCTGAACAAGTGGAAGGGCGGCAACGCCTCCTCGACGGGCAACTCCAGCACCGACAATGGCCGCAAAAAGAGCACCAAGAGCAAGAATTAACATCCACCATCCCACGCATCACCACATAGTAGTAATCCATACAATTCTAACGATGAGAAAGCAGATATTATATATCGCCATGCTGATGGCTGCGTGCACCCTCAGTGCGGTGCACGCTCAGGACAACAAGAACCTGAACAAGGAAATCACCCTCGAGAAGGACATCGCCCCACTCGAGAAGAAGGCCGTCAAGAAGAACACCCTGCCCAAGGTCAAGAAACCTGCCTCGACGGGGACCAAGACCCAACTGGGTTATAGTGAGCTGACCACACCCATCGAGGTGCCCACCTCGATACCGACACTGCTGCCCTATGGCTATCGCACGGCGCACAACTTCAGCGACAAGCGCGGCTATCTGGACCTGGGTGGCGGCACACAGGCCAACTTCAGGGTTGACTTTGGTTACCGCATCATCGATGAGGAAGGCGAGAACCTGGGCGTGTGGTTCAACCACAACAGCACCTGGAATGGCAAGAACGGTTCCAAGGTGATCACCTGGGACAACAACCGCAACAAGCAGAAGTATAACGACAACACCCTCGGCGTGGACTACAAGCACGTCATGGATGGCGGCACCCTGTCGCTGGGACTGATGTCACACGTCGACATCTATAACTACTATGGCGGCTGGAGAACGGCTGAGGCCCTGGAATATGATCCCTCCGGTATCAACCACACGGTATGGCTGACCGCTCCCTATGACTGGAACAACGAGAAGCAGACCTTCTTTAACCTCAACCTGAATGCAGGCTGGGAGAGCCAGTTGATGCTTCGCGACAATCCGTTGAAGTATTGCGTGGGCCTGCAATATGGCCATGCCAGCCACGACAAGCCCTTCAACGACCTGTACAAGCATGGTGTGCACGACAACTGGGGCACCCTGACGCTTGCGGGTTCCTATGACGTTACCGACCTGACTACCGCAGGACTCACCATCAAGGGTGAATATCTGAACCGCGGCAGCAAGGCCAAGACCGACAAGAAGGATGACTTGTTTGACGAAGCCGGTATGATCACACTCTCGCCCACCTATACCATACGTGGCGACATGTTCAAGTTGCAATTGGGCGTGAATGGTCACATCAGTTTCAGCGATGGAGCAGCCTTCCGCCTCTCGCCCAACGTTCGCGCCAACCTGGCCCTTGTCGACGGCTTCTCGGTGTTTGCCAACGCCTTGGGCGGCAAGGTGCTCGGCTATCGACAAGGCAAGCACTTCGTCAACTACCGTTACGACAATCCATTGCTGCTCTATGGCAGCGTCTATACCCCCCTCGATGCCGAAGGCGGTCTCAAGATAGGCCCCTTCCAGGGCTTAAGCGCCAAGTTGTCGATTGGCTATGCCATCGTCAAGGGCGAGCCTGGTATTATCTATAATTACCATGCCATCGATGGCGTGGCACCGGCTGCCGTCACGCTGATCAACAGCGACAGCCAACTGGGACTGTACTCGGCATTCATGAGCAACTACCATGTGATTGATAGCCGTGGCTACTACCTCAATGCTGAGATCAACTATCAGTACCGCTCCCTCATCGAGGCATCGGCAGCGGTCAAGTATGCTCCCCACGACAACGAGATGTACACCACCGACCGCCACTACAACGGCTACAAGATGGGCGTGGACCGCGCCTCGACCGTTGCCAACCTGGACATCAAGGTAACCCCTTGGCGTCCCCTGGCGCTGAACGTCGGTCTGGAGTATCGTGGCGGCCGCATGGCCCTCTTCGGCGAACTGCCCTTCTTCCATGGTGAGAACCAAGTGCCGGAGACCTACACATTTGTTAATATGGACGACGTCATCAACCTGCATGCCGGAGCCAACTACCGCATCAACAGCACCGTCAGCGTGTGGCTTCAGGCCCACAACCTGCTCAACCGCCGCTATGACCTGCTCTATGGCATGGGCGCGCAACGCATCGGCGTGATGGGCGGCGTCTCGCTCACCTTCTGACCTGCATCCAGGCAAGGATAAAACAGGCGTGGCAAGGGCATCACCTTATCACGCCTGTAGTTTTAGGGTTGGCAACTAGCCGATAGACGTTAGGGCAGCAGTGTGGGCTGAGCCGCACTGTGCAGGGCAAAGGCCTCGGCGGCGGCACAGCGGCTCTCAATGCCGCGGAAGCGCTCCATCCGTTCGTGCCAGTAGTAAATATCCTCCATGTGCTGGCTCACATGGCAGTTGCAAGCCTCATGCTTGCGCTCGAGCACACTCTCGATGTTGACCCAATGGGTGGGATGGAACATCTGGCTCTGCTCGCCCGACATGGCCTCGAAATAGTAGAGTTTGAAGCGGCGGTCCAACCGTCGCCAAGCGTCCAGCACCAGCATGCCGCAGGCGGCGTGGTCACGATGGGCGTCGATGGGCCAGTGGGTCATCACGATGTCGGGATTCTCACGATCGATGAGTTCGCGCATCTCCTTGTAGCGATCCAGGTTGACCTCGGTGTTACCATCCACCTGACTCATAAATATGTGCCTGGCACCCGTGATCTTGCAAGCGTTCTCGCTCTCAACCAAACGGATGGCAGCGGCCTCGCTATGGCTCTTGCCAGGGATGCCAGCCTCGCCTCGCGTGAGATAGACGCACACCACTTCGTGGCCCGCGTCATGCAGCAGACACATGGTGCCGCCACAGCAGGTCTCGGGATCGTCGGGATGTGCCCCGATAGCCAGGACCTTGAGCCTCCGTTGCTTAGATGGTTGTTGATTGTCCTCTTGAGCGCTGGCGCTCACGGGAATGCCCAGCACCGTGGCACCCACGGCAGCAGTGCCCGTCATCTTAATCATTTCTCGCCTGTTCATCTTATTAATTACTGTCGATACTTAATTATTTGGTTATTAATGCTCTCTATTTCCCCGTCTGATCAACAAAGCGCATGCCATCATCAGCGAGACAGCAGGATATCGATGAGGCCGGTCACGTCGCTGATGTTGATTTCACCATCAGTGTTGACATCGGCAGCAACGCTATCGGGGTTATCACCTCTTAACAGATAATCGATGAGTATGGTCACATCATCGATATTGACCTCTCCATCACCATTGACATCTCCAGGCCGCGGCTGTTCCTGTTTCAACGTCTGATACAGGTCGTTGGCACGCTGTCTGAGCCAAGTCACCGCTCGATCGGCTTGAGTCACATAATTGGTATTATCCAACCCAGCGCCCTTGTTATTGGCCAGGGACGGGGTCACATATTGCAGATAGTCATAGCAAAACTCGCACAACTCGTCCAATCCGCCATCCATAAATTCACTCCATATCTCGTAACATCTTCTAGCCACCGTAGGATCCTGGCGCATGAAATAGAAAAACTTGTAGTGCGACAGGCTGATGTTGGTATAGAAGTCCACGTCGGTTGGAGCGAAGTAGTAAGAGTGGTTGGTCGAGTAACCAAAAGCCCAGTCAAAGTCCCAGACAGGTCCGAACCGGAATTTGCTGTCCTCGTCGAGCATATTCTCGTTGTAGCAGAATGCGCTTTTGGGCTGGAGTATCTCGTAATTGAGGATGAAATCGTTGAGCATCAAGAAGCGGACAGCCGACTCCACATCAATGTAATCGGTGATGTTCTCGTGGTTCAGCAGATCCTTGACAAAGGCATTCACACGATTCTTGATGATGTTAAGCGTCAATTGCGTGGTGCCCTCGTCAAACTCAGGTTCCTTGATGTTAACAGGGATCAGATAGGGCCAGGTGTAGAATTTCTGTCCATCGGCCTCATCATAGTGGTTATCCAACTCAAGCAGCGCAGCCACACTCTCGTCATCTATTTGCACACTATTGTTCGAGAAGCCGACCTTTTCTGTCAGGTTATAACTGCCCTTATAAGTGCCGTTGACATACAGGTCCACAGGGATGATGTGGTTGCACGCGTCTGTTTCAAGCAGACTGGCCGCTTTCATGCCGATGGCATTGGTCAGCATGGAGCCATACATCTTGTTGGCCAGCAGCACCCAATTCTTGCCCTTGGTCAGGCCTAGGGGAGAGACCTTGTGCGAGAACTTGAGCCGATAGGGATTTTTGGCATCCGGATTACTGGACCACGAGGTGTTTCCGCGCCCCTTGACCTGAACAGAATCGGTCATCGAGGGGAACACGCCAGCACCGTCGATGATGATTTCAGCGTCAAGGTACACCTCCTTACTGCTGATGCTCACTCCGCCCACCGTGTTGATATCGATGCGAGGCACCGATGTGCTATGGTCGGTGAGAAAATCGACATTGACCATATATTGTAGCCCATATTGCTCCATCACATAATCGCCCGACGGTGTCACCATGAGGATGCTGTCGCCAGGATAACCCACGGTATAGCACACAGGATGATCAAAGCGCATACGGCTCACCTTGCTCACTTGAGGCCGTCCATCAACATAGGCCTGCGCCCTATCGTCCGAGAGCGTGAATGATGCGGTGAGGCTTTTGCCGATGCCGGCAACCTCGACATCAATCTGCTGGCCCGTGATCGTACCGACTGCATCGCTCACGACCTGATAGTTATTCTTGTCGTTGAACTTATAGGACGATATCGTGGGCAATGGTTGATCCACTTGCTCTCCAATCGACAAGATGGTGGCAGTAGGATACGTGTAAACTTTCCCATCACGGGCCAAGAATGAGACTTGCCCCGCGCTTTGCGACATGTCACTGATGCATGACGATGGGAAGACACACAAGTGTCCGTCAGCAAAACGTACGAAATAGTCGGCCCGAGCGTTTCGCGCCAACAAGATCATGGCACACACGACCAGTAGCCTGACCATCTGGCATTTCTTAACTAGACAAATCATCACTCTCATTATATTTGGGATACTTCATATTCTCGATGCACCTCGACTGATGATGTCATCGAGTCACACGCGAAGCGAGTTGCATCAGCGAGACAGCAGGATGTCGATGATACCGGTCACGTCGCTGATGTTGATTTCACCATCAGTGTTAACATCGGCAGCAACGCGGTCGATGTGGGCGTCATCGGGATTGAGCAGATAATCGATGAGGATTGTCACGTCGCTGATGTTGACTTCGCCATCGGCGTTCACGTCACCTGCAATGATCTGGTCGGGATCGGACTCATCGGGGAAGACAATGGTAAATGTCGCTGTCCCAGCATTCTTGAGCGCAATCTGATTGCCCTCGCTATAATAATAGGTCTTGATGAAGTACTTCCAGCCATCAAGCACGTTGGTCATGTCAAACCGGATTGTCTTGGTTTCACCAGGCTCCAATGTCACATGCTGATTAATGCCCTGCACGTTAGTGCCGCTAGTACCCTTGGTGTGCTTGAACAATTTGGCGGAGATATCCTCGTCATAGGTCGTCGTACCATTGTTGGTGACTGTGAGGTCGATACTGAACTTGTCACTGGTGATGATCTTATTGCCAGCATCGGTGACGTTCAAGACGGTGGCAGTGGCGCTAAGCGAGGCTGCGGGCATGGGCTCGAGCGTGATGGTCCGAGTGGCAATGGGGTCGCTGCCGTCATCGTTCCAAGACCATGTGAAGGTGTGGTCGCCTGCGACGTCGCTCATATACATATAGGTGATGTCGCCCGTCTCACCAGGCTCCAGTCCCACAAAGGCGGTGCCGAAGAAGACGCTGTCGACATACATATAGAGCAACTCATTGCTCGACTTGCCATTATTGGTCATGTTGAGGTCGATGTTGATGGGGCGGCCGTTGTGCATGGTGCCCTGCATGGTGATGTCGTTGATGGAATAGTCACGCTGGCCTGTCGTGCCATAGCCGACGAAGTGGCACTGGTTACCATCGATGGTCACCTCAATGTAGTTGCGGTCGGCGCCGATGCAGGGACGCCAGTTGATGTTGTCATACTCGCTGTACATGGGCATGATGCGGTAGGTACCCTCTGTCATATTCTCTCCTAGATTCAACACTTTGTCCTTCAGGTTAAAGTAATTGCCTGGAGTGGATTTGTCTGTATAGGTGGTGTAAAGACTCTCGATCAACTGATCGCCCTCGAACAGGCCCCAGCCGAAGCGAATCGCCAACATGCTTGAAGTATAGTTATAGAAGCGGCCAGATACTGTGGCAACAAACGGATCGCCAACGTTGGCACGAGAGTCAACGTAACTGTTGAGCGTCATCTCCACAGCCGTCATTCCAAACTCAGAGGAGCCGCCCTGGTCGGGCTGCAGACCCAAGCAGGCAGCCTGGCTGTAGATGTATCCATAAGGGCCATCGGCGCTACCGGTGCCCTGCTCGTCGGGATTGAGCACGTTGAGCAGGAAGTAGCCATTGCTCATGCCATTCCAGCCCCAGTTGATGTGGAACATGCCGTTGCCGTCATAGCCATCGCAGATAAAGGCGTGTCCGCCGCTCTTCTTGCTGCCGCTGTAGATGACAGGGCGTCCGGCAACGATTTCGCCATAGAGGGCATCAGCCCACTCCTGGGTGCTGTAGTTCTGGCGGGAGACGAAGTGTGCACTGGGGTCAAAACCAAAATAGGTGGCCAGCCTGAGGGGGAGGCGTCCGGTAATAGCGCCCGACGAACTCTCCTTGAAGTCCATCTCGACGGATTGGGCTACATACAGGCACAACTTGGAGGCTTCCAGAGCGGCATCACTCAATGTGTCAGTAGTCAGATAGGTGTTCTGAATGATGTCCCAATTAAATGTGGTCACCGGCAGTTCAGGCATTTCGATGCCCTTAGTCGAAGTGACATAGGCGGGAATCGGCTGAGTGGTGCTTGGAGGATATTGCCAGTAATTCAATACCTGGGACGCTGCCGTGGCTACACATCCCACACGGGCGTGACTGGAGGTATTGCCTGATTTCACATAGGGGAACAAGATGTTGTACGGATTGTTCTGCGACCAGGCCGACTTGATTAGCGGGGCGATAGCGCCGGTAGCGCGGGGTTGAGGCGCGACCTTAGCGCCTTGAGCAAGCAGAGCGATCTGCGAGGCATAACCGTCGAGCATTTCCTGCATGGCCTCCGGCAGGTTATCGGGATCGAAGGTTCCTTGGTCACTATAGGCCAGCACAGCGGGCGCGCGGTCATCGCCGGCTACAATCACATAGCCATTGTCGCTGGCATTGAACACATAGTAGGCCGCATCCTGGCTTGACGACGTCAGTCGCGGGGCGTGGCTGACCATCCTTAACGCCGTGTGCGAAATGCGTTGATTGGTCATAAAACTCTTGGCAATGTCACGGGCTTTACGCTCGCTAATCGGCATAGCAAACGCAGTGGCTGCAACCACCACACATAACATCACTAGCGCAAAACGGTCTCTCATACTTCCCATCATCTTGTTACACTTTATTTTATATCAGATTTCGTTAAACTCTGCAAAGATAGTGCAAGCCGAGCGGAATGCCAAATTTATTTGAGCATTTCCGAGGCGCAGCCTATCTTCGCCGCAAGGCAAAGTAGTGCAAGTCGAGCGGAATGCCAAATTTTGTGCAAGCCAAATGCCATGAAAACTTGTTTTCAATGGCTGAGGCGCAGCCAAAATTATCAAAATTTATTTGAGCATTTCCCAGGCGCAGCCTATCTTCGCCGCAAGGCAAAGTAGTGCAAAATGGAGGTGTGCCACTTTTTGGCAAAATAGTTGTGACAGGGGCTTGTGATTTCGGTGCAAAAGATTTAACTTTGCGATTTTAAAACGACAACATCAATACTTAACCAAAATGAAGATGAAGAAAATGACCCGAATCATGTGCTTGATGCTCGCCCTATGGTGCTCGCTCACGTCAATGACGCTGCTCAACTCCTGTGGCAGCCAAGTCGGCAAGGCCGTCGTCGCAGTAGGCGATGCCCAAGCGAGGCAACAGGACACCACCTCTGCAACCGCCCCCAGTGGCGAAGTGGTGGTGGGCGCTGCCCGCGTGGCCGAATACGTCCCCCTGCTCAAGGGCAAGCGAGTGGCACTGCTGAGTAACCAGACCGGCATGGTGGGTGACAAGCACACCCTGGACTTGATGCTGGAAAACGGCGTGAACGTGGTGACCATCTTCTCGCCCGAGCATGGTTTCCGCGGCAATGCCGATGCAGGCGAGCACGTGTCGAGCAGCGTCGACGAGAAGACCGGTGTTCCCATCGCATCGCTCTACGACGGCAAGTCACCTATGCCCAGCAAGCAGGTGATGGATGGCATCGACGTGATCGTGACCGACATCCAGGACGTGGGTCTGAGATTCTACACCTACTATGTGACGATGATCAACCTGATGGATGCCGCAGTGACCTATGGCAAGCAGTTCATGGTGCTGGACCGTCCCAACCCCAATGGCATGTATGTGGACGGTCCCATCCTGGACATGACGCTCAAGTCGGGCGTGGGCCGGCTGCCCATCCCCACCGTGCATGGCATGACCCTGGGCGAACTGGCCCAGATGGCTAGTGGCGAGGGCTGGCTCAAGGACGGCAAGAAGAGTGACCTCACCGTCATCCCCTGCCAGAACTATACCCACCAGACCCGCTACACTCTGCCCATCGCACCGAGCCCCAACCTGCCTAACATGCTCGCCATCTACCTGTATCCCTCGATGTGCTACTTTGAGGGTACGACAGTGAGTCTGGGCCGCGGCACAGACTGGCCCTTCCAGGTCTATGGCCATCCCGACATGACCGGCTACGACTTTGAGTTCACTCCCAAGAGCCGCTTTGGCGCCAAGACCCCGCCCCAGATGGACAAATTGTGCCATGGCGTGGACCTGCACAACCTCGATGCCGAGGATGTCATCGCTGGGGGCATCAATCTGGAATACGTGATCGACGCCTACCGCAACCTGACCCAGAGCGGCCACCAGTTCTACCTCAAGAGCAACTTCTTTGACCTGCTGATGGGCACCACTCGCGTGCGCGAGATGATCGCTCAAGGCAAGAGCGCCAGCGAGATCAAAGCCACCTGGCAGGCCGATGTGGAACTCTTCAAGGCCCAACGCCGTCCCTACCTCCTCTATGACGAGTAAGGATTGAGAGAAATTACGACTTCCGCTCATTTCACTCATTCGGTATTCATGTTTCTTGACGTGGCCAACCCACTTTAAGAGACCTGAGAACTAGAGAGCGCTAACAACTAACAACTACACAACTATACAACTAACAACTAACAACTACACAACTAACAACTAACATAAAAGATATGACTCCCTGGATTGTACTTGCCACCATCGTTGGCTACTTTATTTTACTATTTATCATCTCGTGGGCAGCGTCACGCAAAAGCGACACAGCCACCGCACTGAGCGGTGGTCGTCAGGCCCCCTGGTTTATCGTCGCCATTGCCATGCTGGGCGCGCCCATTTCGGGTGTGACCTTCATCTCTGTTCCCGGCATGGTGGTCACCAAAGGCTTCAGTTACCTGCAGATGGCGCTAGGCTTCATCGTGGGCTACTTTGTGATCGCTTATGTGCTTATCCCGCTCTTTTATAAGCGCAACCTGGTATCGATCTATGGCTACCTGGAGCAGCGCTTCGGCGGCAGCACCCACAAGAGCGGTGCCTGGTTCTTCTTCATCAGCAAGATGCTGGGTGCGGCAGTGCGCTTCTATGTGGTGTGTGTGACCCTGCAATTGCTGGTGTTCTCACCGCTGCACATCCCATTTGTCATCAACGTGATTGTCACCATCGCGCTGATCTTCCTGTACACATTGCAGGGCGGTGTGAAGACCGTCATCTGGACCGACACACTCAAGAGTTTCTGCCTGATTCTGTCGGTGGTACTGAGCATCTACTTTGTCGCCAAGGGACTGGGCTATGACCTGGGAGGCCTGTGCAAGGCCGTTGTCGGCGACGACACGTCACGCATCTTCTTCTTTGACAATCCCAAGGAGGGCACCTACTTCTGGAAGCAGTTCATTGCCGGCATCTTTATGGTCATCGCCACCACCGGCCTGGACCAAGATCTGATGCAGCGCAGCCTGGCCTGCAAAAACGCCAACGAGTCGGCCAAGAACCTGATCGTGAGTGTCTTCCTGCAGGTTATCGTCATAGCATTATTCCTGATTCTGGGCACCTTGCTCACCCTGCACGTCAAGGCTCACGGCATAGCCATGCCCGACAAGACGGACGAACTCTTTGGCACGGTAGCCTTCAGCGAGGGCATGCCCGTGCTGCTGGGCGTGGTGTTCATCATCGGCCTGATTGCCGCTGCCTACTCGGCTGCTGGCTCGGCGCTGACCTCGCTCACCACCTCGTTTACTGTCGATATCCTCGAGGCTGACAAGAAGCAGCAGGAAGCCGCCTTGGGCCGCACACGCCGTCTGGTACACGTGTCGATGGCAGCATGCATGGGCCTGGTCATCCTGATCTTCTACGCCATCAGCAACAGCGACGCCATCAGTGCCGTCTATACCCTTGCCAGTTACACCTATGGCCCGATCCTGGGTCTGTTTGCCTTCGGCATGATGTGCAAGAGCCCTGTGCGCGACCGTCTGGTGCCCGTGGTGTGCATCGCAGCACCCATCATCAGTTTCCTGATCCAGATGTGGCTGAAAAACCAGTATGACTACACCCTGGGCTTTGAATTGCTGCTCCTGAATGCCGCCTTGACCATGATCGGCCTGGCATTGCTGATCAAGAAGAAATCTTAAGTCTCACTCAGGACTAAGGACTAAAAACTAAGGACTAAAAACTAAATCATGGCACGCAACTTGATTAACCGCTACGTGTGGCTGGTGGACACCATCAGCCGCTACGGGCGCATCACCCTCAAGGACTTGAACAAGGCCTGGCTGCGCAGCGACATCAGCGAAGGCAAGCCACTGGCCCGCCGCACGTTTTTTCACTACCGTGATGGTGTGGAAGACATGTTCGACATCAGCATCCTGTGCGACAAGTCCACCTTTGAGTACTACATCGACGACACCGACGGCGAGAACAATGCCCGCCTGAGGTCGTGGCTGATCGATTCGGTATCGATGAGCGGCACACTGAGCAATGCCCATGAGGTGAGTGAGCGCATCATGCTGGAAAACGTGCCCTCGGCACGAGAACACCTGCCGGTGGTCATCGAGGCGCTGAAGCAGAATCGCCGCATCCGCTTCTCCTACAAGAGTTACACGCGCTCAATGCCCACCGATGGCATCGTGCTGGAGCCTTACTTTGTCAAGATCTTCAAGCAACTGTGGTACGTCATCGGCAACAACGTCAAGGAGGGCCAGATCAAGACCTACGCCCTGGACCGCATGAGCGGCTTGAACTTGCTGCAAGACACCTTCACGATGCCGGCCGACGTCAAGCCCTCGGAGTTCTTCAAGGACTGCTTCGGCATCACCACCAACCAGAACAGTCCTAAGCGCATTGTCCTGCGGGTGGAGCCAACCCAGGCCAAGTACTTCCGCGCCCTGCCGCTGCACAGTTCCCAGCAGGAAGAGGTCCACGACAATTACTCGATTTTCACTTACCAGATGCGCATCACCTATGACCTGAAAGAGGAACTCATGTCCCATGGTGCCACCATCGAGGTGCTGGAACCCCAAGAACTCAAAACCCTCATCCTCACCGAACTCCAGCAAGCCATCAAGAATTACCAATAAGAGAGAGAAAGAAAAAAGGAAGATGGTTAAAAAACAAGCAATACAGTTATTTGAGGAGCGCAAAGTGCGCACCGTGTGGGACGATACTGAAGAAAATAATTCAATAACATCACGATGAAACGACAACTGATTATATTTCTGGCTTTGCTGCCGCTGTTGCTGGCGGCACAGGTGGGCGATCTGCCACGCAGTGCGCCCGCCGCCGAGGGCGTCAGCACCCAAGCGGTCATCGACATGATGGACTCGCTGCTGGCTTTGCCCGATTGTGAGATACACCACGTGATGGCCGTGCGCCACGGCCGCGTGATTGCCGAGATGCACCCTGCGCCCTTCCGCGCCGAGGATGCCCACACACTCTACTCGGCCAGCAAGACGTTCACCTCGCTGGCAGTGGGCATCGCCATCGACGAGAACCTGCTGCGGCTCGACGACCGCGTGCTGACCTTCTTCCCCGACAAGCGGCCCGATACCGTCGGCGACAACTTGGCGGTGATGACCGTGCGCGACCTGCTGATGATGGCCGCTGGCATCAAGCCCGACTGGGCCATGCGTGACCTGGAAGATACCGATTGGATCAAAGTGTGGCTGGCTAAGCCCTGTGACGAGGCTCCTGGCACCCATTTCCAGTATGACTCAATGTGTACCTTCATGCTCAGCGCCATCATACAGCGCGTGACTGGGCGCACTCTGCTCGACTATCTGAACCAGAAACTTTTCGGTCCCATGCACATCACCCAAGCGGATTGGGAGATGAGCCCCGACGGCATCAACACCGGCGGTTGGGGACTGCGCGTCCAAGCCGAGACGATGGCCAAGTTGGGACTGCTGCTCATGAACAAGGGCAAATGGCACGGCCAGCAACTCGTGAGCGCCGACTATATCGAAGAGGCCTGCTCGCCGCTCATCTACTATCAGAACAGAAAAGAAACCGATGCGCCTACCGACGGCAACCAGGGCTACGGCTACCAGATCTGGCAATGCAAGTGGCCTGGAGCCATACGCGCCGACGGTGCCTTCGGCCAGTACTCAGTGGCTGTGCCCCAAGCCGACCTCGTGGTGGTTATCCTGGGCATGATTCCCAATGGCCATCCCGAACTGGCCTGCATCTGGAACCAGTTGATGCCAGGCATCAAGGCTGACGAGCCCTTACAGCCCGAAAAGAAACTCCAAGCGCGCCTGAACCGATTGTGTGCCACCGCATCGCTGCCCCTGCCACAGGGCAAGCGCCAGACCAAGAAGGGCGAGCAAATCGCAGGCATGATCATGCAGTTGGACGCCAACCAGCATGGCTATAGAACGCTGACCATTACCTATGATGGCTCATTGATCATCACCTATAACGACGGCACTGAAGACCTCATCAGCAGCGGCTATGGCCAGTGGCACTATACCAAGATGAGGGGCTTCCCGCCCTACTCCATCAATGCCGTAAACCGCATGCGCGACCTCAGGCAGGACTTTGTGGCCGCGTCGGCCTATGCCTGGACGTCGCCCACCACGCTCGAGGTGCGCGTCCATTATGTGAACTGGATCAGCCGCACCTCCTTCGTCTTCGACTTCGAGAAGAACGAAGTGACCATGCGCGACAATTTTCCCAGTTCCAAGCCCGAGACCATCCACTTTGTTGGCATTAGAGGATAGGCGATGAAAAGATTCCGGTTATTAGTCATCGGCTTGATGCTGAGTTCGTGCCTGGCTGCCGTGGCTCAGGTGGGCGACCTGCCCCGTTCCACGGCTAAGGCCGAGGGCGTGGACGGCGGGCTGCTGCAAGGATTCTACAACCAGTTGACCACGCTGCCCGATGTGGATATCCATCACATGATGGTGCTGCGCCACGGTAAGGTCATCGGCGAATGGCACGTATCGCCCTATCGGGCAGAACATCTGCACACGCTCTACAGCGCCAGCAAGACAGTCACAGGCCTCGCTGTGGGCCTCGCTGTCGATGACGGGTTGCTCAGCGTCGATGACAAGATTTCCAAGCACCTGCGAGACAAGATGCCACCCACCCTATCACCAGCCCTCGACAGCCTGACCGTGCGTGATGTGCTCATGATGGCCGCTGGCAGGAAAGAGGACTTGAGCATCTTTGAGGGTGACCAAGATTGGCTATCCACCTGGTTTAAAGGTGATTTCCATGGCGTGGGCAAGCAGTTCAACTACGACTCGATGTGCACCCATGCGCTGGCAATGATTGTCACGCGGCTCACGGGCAAGCCCCTGCTGGAATATGTGCGCGAACGCATCTTCACGCCTTTGCACATCACCGAGTGTGACTGGGAATTGGCGCCCGACAGTGTCGAGGTGGGAGCCTGGGGACTGCGCCTGCATGCCGAGAGCCAAGCCAAACTCGGTCAACTCATGTTACAGGATGGCCGGTGGAACGGCCATCAACTGGTAAGCGCCCAATGGATTCACGACATGACGCAGCGCCTGATCAGCACCCAAGAGGACACCGACAGCCATCTGTCGTGGGGCCAGAAGATCTTGAAGGCCTTGCGCGGTATCTGGCACACCATCCGCTCGTGGTTTACAGGCTATAACATCGATGACTATTTTCTGGGCTACGGCTACCAGACCAAAGCCATCCAGCACCCGCGAGTAGAGTGCTTTTTTGCCGCTGGCTACGGCGGACAACTCATCTACGTGGTACCCAAGTTGGACTTAGTGGTCGTGATCAACGGACGGGCAGCCAACTATGGCGACGAACTCAATGCGCTCTATGACCACCTGGTGATGCCGATGCTTGAGGGTAACCCTTTCAAGGCCGGTCTGGGCCGGATGGCTATCGACCTGCCCAGTGGAGAGGTCTCGCACCCGCTCCAAAAGCGGTTGCTGGACATGAACTACAGGTTTGAGGACGGGAACCTGCTGGGTCTAGGCATCCTACGCATTACCCGCTCGGGCGATGACCTCTTGTTCACGATGACCGACCGCCGCGGCATCCACCATGCCCTTGCCGCCTGTGGCCGGTGGCGCATGACCACGAGCGATGACCATCCCATCTACATCGTCGAGAGCCGCGAGCAACTGGTGGGCACCAAGCGACCGTTTACCACTGCTGCAGCCTATGCCTGGCAGGGCGACACGCTGGTCATGCGAGTCGACTGGATCGACGGTGGCGACAACCGCCGCCTGAAGATTCATCCCGAGGGTTCGCACATCACGGTGATCGCCAGCGACAACTTTGATCCGCTGCTGACCGACACCATCAGAGGTGAGATTGTTGAGATTGATTAGGGACAACCAACAACTAACAACTAACAACTAACAACTAACAACTACAGATTAGCGCAATGCGTGATATTACCGACATAGCGGATGTGAAGCGGCGCTACTTGGGGCACCTAAGCCTGGAGAAAGGCATGAGCGAGCACACGGCACAAGCCTATAGCGAGGACGTGGACAAACTCACCCGCTATCTCGCCGACGAGGGCGTGGCCGTGGAGCGTGCCACCACCGACGACCTGGAACACTTCATCTGCACGCTGCAGGACGTAGGCATCCAGCCGCGCTCCCAGGCGCGCATCATTAGTGGCGTGAAGAGTTTCTACAAATTTCTGCGCATGGAGGGCTATATGGAGGCCGACCCCACCGAACTGCTGATCACGCCCAAAATCGGCCGCCATCTGCCCGAGGTGCTCACTATCGCCGAAATCGATGCCATGATCGACGCCATCGACATGTCCAAAGCCGAAGGTCAGCGCAACCGCGCTATCATCGAGACGCTGTATGGCTGCGGCCTGCGCGTGAGCGAACTGGTCACCCTCAAGTTATCGCAACTCTATTTCGACGAGCGCTATGTCATCATCCAGGGCAAGGGCAACAAGCAGCGGCTGGTGCCCATATCGTCCGTGGCCATCGAGCAAATCACCCTCTATCTGGAGCAGACGCGCTCCCGCCAGACGGTGCAGCGAGGCAGTGAGGATATCCTGTTCCTGAACCGCCGCGGGGCGATGCTCACGCGCCAGATGATCTTCCACATCGTCAAGCAATTGTGCGAACTGGCTGGCGTGCGCAAGACGATCAGCCCCCACACCCTGCGCCACAGTTTTGCCACCCATCTGCTTGAAGGCGGGGCCAACCTGCGAGCCATCCAGCAGATGCTGGGCCACGAGAGCATCACCACCACCGAGATTTATGTTCACATCGACCGCAGTCGCCTGCGTGACGAAATATTGCAACATCATCCGCGTAATCATACCCGACAATAGTTTTTTTTAGTACCTTTGCAGTAACTACCAAAATCAACACGACAATATCGCTATAACAATGAACAAACGACTGCTCATACTGGTAACAGCCCTACTAGCCCTGGTTCAGACCGCTATCGCCAACAACTGGTGGGAGAACTACCCACCCGACAACAAGAGCGTAAGCCTCACATCCACCAACCTGCCCATCGTGTGGATCGAGGTGGACGGGCAATACATCGACCGCGACGAACGCATCACCGCTCGCATGAAGGTCATCCACAATGGCGACGGCCTGCTCAACTATGCCGACACGGTGACCCATCCGGGACAGCACATCGACTATGAGGGATACATCGCTCTGCGCTATCGCGGCAACTCGTCCTTCTCCATCAGCGACAAGAAGCCCTACTCGTTCCGTCCGCTGGACAAGCCGCTCGAGGATGGCGGCGAGAAGCAGAAAGTCAAGATACTGGGCATGGGCAAGGACAACAATTGGGCCCTGCTCGCCCCCTATGCCGACAAGAGCATGATACGCGACATGCTGGCATTTGAGATTTCACGCCCATGGATGGAATACGTGCCTCAGGGCCGCTATTGCGAGATGTATCTTGATGGGGTGTACTATGGTGTGTATATACTCACCGAGGTCGTCTCCAAGGGCAAGCACCGTCTCAACCTTTCTGACCCTGGCGAGACCGATGACGAACTCACAGGCGGCTACATCATGGAGGTGGACCGCAACGACGAGAAGGTCTATACCTCCAAGCGCCACCCTGTGGACAGCACGGGCAAGCAATACACCTCCAAGTATATCCGCTTCCAATACAAGTCGCCGGAATACGAGGACATGACCACCAGTCAGATTGCCTATATCAAGAGCCGCATCGACCAGATGGAGACCGCGCTATGGAATTACACTCCGCCTGGCGAATCGACCTACGACCAATACATCGACATCGACAACTTTGTCGACTACCAGTTGGCACAGGAGTTGGGCCATAACGTGGACGGCTACCGCTTGAGCGGCAAATTCTTTAAGCGCCGCGACAGCGAGGACCCGCGCTTCAAGATGGTGCTCTGGGACATGAACCTGGCCTACGGCAACGCCGACTACTACAAGGGCTGGCGCACCGACACCTGGATTTATAAGAACAACAACACGCTCAACAGCCAGAGCGACTCACAGTTGATCCCCTTCTGGTGGTACAAACTCAATACCGACCCCCACTACACCGCCCGCCTCAAGGCCCGCTGGGCTCAATATCGCCGCAGCAACCTGCGTGACGACCGCGTTATGGCACTGGTCGATTCGCTGGCGCTGGTGCTCACCAAGAACGGGGCTGTCACACGCAACAGCCAAGCCTGGCCCCGCTGGGGACAGTATGTGTGGCCCAACTACTATGTCGCCGACAGTTTTGTGGACGAAATCGACTGGCTCAAGCAATGGTTGCACGACCGCATCGCATGGATGGACCAGCGGCTGGGCTTCGACCCCAATGCCCTCATGCGCGGTGATGTGAACGCCGACGGACAAGTAAGCATCGACGACGTCACCACTCTGATCGACTTCCTGCTCAGTGGCAATGCCAGCGGCATCGACACGGGAGCGGCCGACAGTGACCTGAATGGCCGCATAACCATCGTCGATGTGACCGTCCTGATCGACTTCCTGCTCAGCGGCCATTGGTAATCTTAGTTTTTAGTTCTTAGTTCTTAGTTCTTAGTTTTTAGTTCTTAGTTCAACTAACAACTACACAACTAACAACTACACAACTAACAACTAACAAACGCTCTCGGGCGTATGATCTTTTAGACTATGAGACGACTGCTGCCGACACCCATCTGCCTGATACTGCTGATACTGGCCTGCACGGCCTGTACCGGCAAGGTCCACCAGTTCCCGCCCGACGACACCAGCGTGCGCCTCGACTCGACCCATCTGCCCATCGTGTGGATCGAGGTGGATGCCGACTCCATCAGCCGCACCACGCGCGTGCCCGCACGCATGACCATCATCCACAACGGTGAGGGTCACCTCAACTATGCCGACACAGCCTCCCATCCCGGTCAGCACATCGACTACCGCGGCCCCATCGCCCTGCGCTACCGCGGCAACTCCACCTATCACGCCAGCGACAAGAAGCCCTACTCGATACGCACACTCAAGGCCCCACTGAACCGTAGCGGCAAGAAGCGCAAGGTCTCACTGCTGGGCATGGGCAAGGACAATAACTGGGCCCTGCTCGCCCCCTATGCCGACAAGAGCATGATGCGCGACCTGCTCACCTACACCCTGGCACGGCCCTGGATGGAATATGTGCCGCAGGGACGCTATTGCGAAGTCATCATCGATGGCGTGTACTACGGCATCTATATCCTGATGGAGGTTGTCTCCACAGGCAAGCAGCGGCTCGCACTAGACAAGCCAGGCCAGAGCGGTGACGCCCTCACGGGTGGCTACCTGATGGAGGTGGACTGCAACGACGAGCCCACCTACACCTCACGCTACCACCCCACCGGCAGTGACGGCCGTCCCATCGCCGACCGCCGCATCCTGTTCCAGTTCAAGTCGCCCGACTACGACGACCTGAGCCCCCGTCAGCAACGCTACATCACCGGGCGCATCGACCAGATGGAGCAGGCCCTGGCCTCCGAAGGCTATCGGGACCCGCAGCAAGGCTACCGCCAGCACATCGACGTGCTGTCGTTTGTCGACTACCAACTGATGACCGAACTGTGCCACAATGTGGATGGCTACCGCCTGAGCGGCAAGTTCTACAAGCGCCGCGACAGCGAGGACCCGCGCTTCAAGATGGCGCTGTGGGACACCGATCTGGCCTATGGCAACGCCCGCCACAGCGAGGGTTGGCGCACCGACACTTGGGTCTATCAAGGCAACGACATGCTGCGCCGGGGCGGCGAGGTGTATCTGGTCCCCTTCTGGTGGCAACGGCTTAACAGCGACCCCTACTATACCGCTACGCTCAAGGCCCGCTGGGCACAGTACCGCCAGAGTAATATGAGCGACGAGCGCATCATGGCCACCATCGACTCCCTGGCCCGTGTGCTCACCAGCCATGGCGCTATGGACCGCAATAGCCAGGCATGGCCCCGCTGGGGCCGCCAAGTGTGGCCCAACCACTATGTCGCCACCGATTATGCCGACGAGGTGGCACACCTCAAGCAATGGATCACCCAACGCCTCGCCTGGATCGACGCGCAACTGCGATAAGCCGCATTTTCCCCAAAAAAAAGCACTGATTTACCCCATTTTGACCGAAAATGTTAAGTTTTTGGTCAAAAATGTCAAGTGTTTTCTCCATTAAGACGACTAACTTTGCAAGTGAGAATTTACCCGAAACCATTTATTAACTTTATAACTTATACGACTATGAAAAAAATCCTACTCACATTCATGTTGGCCTTGATGGCCATCACTGCCCAAGCAGTGACCGAGTTCACGGTAGGCTCGCTCAAGTATTACATTGAGACCACTGGTGATGCCTACTGTAATGGTCTGGCGGCCTCGGCCGGCAATCCAACGACCATCACCATCCCCGGCCGTGTGACCTACAACGGCACGACCTACTATGTGACCAACATCGCGACCAACGCGTTCAAGAACAACACCACATTGAAACAAGTTCGTGTGGGTTGGGGTGTTAAACAGATCGGTTCAGCATCATTCATGGGCTGTACTGCCCTGGAGTATGTCTGGCTCCCCAGTAGCGTTAGTGTCATGTATAATCAAGCGTTCCAGGGCTGTACCTCAATGCTTCAATTCCAGATTGCGGCACCGACGCCTCCCATATTATACGGCGATAAAACGTTCTACAACATGAAGAAGTGTGATGTCGTTGTTGCCATGCAAAGCAACATTACGGCCTATGGCAACTCCAGCCAATTTGTTGACGCCGACAAAAACGGCAGCATCAGTGCCGAGGGCTATGCCGCCAACGACTTTATCAACAATGGCGTCGCTTGGGTGATTACCAACGATGATATCAAAGCCATCAACGTCAATGTCACTATGGTTGGCATCAGCCCAACCCTCACCTACTTGCCCATGACTTCTTCAACGACTGACTACACCAATGCCACTTATGGTAATGGGTCAAGTTTGAATTGCAGTTGGACAGAGATTGCATCTTATGCCGCCGATGGCAGGACCGCCCTGAAGACAATCGGTCGCAGTGACTCGGGCTCTTACTTCAGGCTGAATAAGGTGGGGGCGCGTGCCTTCGAGGGCTGTACGGGGCTGACCGAGGTCAATATCTCGGCTGCTGAGATTGAGGAGTCTGCCTTCTACAACTGCACCAACCTGGCTACGGTCAACCTCTACCTCAAGGGCAACGAGAGTTATGGTACGCAGAAGTTGGGAAATCTATGTTTTGCCAACACTGCCGTAACCAGTCAATACATTCCCTCATCCTTGACCAGTTATGGATATGGTGCTTTTGCCATGTGCAGCAACTTGAAAACGTTTTCTGTCTCGCCGTCAAACCAATATTTTTCTGTGTACGGCATACAAGGTAATTTAGCATTATATAACAAGGGCACAACCTTCCTAACACTCTATCAGCATCCTAATGCTCCTGTTTCACTTTATAATAATCAATACCTTTATATAAAGTATATCAATCCTTATGCATTTGCAGGTGTGGAGTACCCTATCACAATTCCTTCAGGTGTGACATCCATCGGCTCCTATGCGTTCTATCGTGCCAAATGCAATACCCTTCTCATTCCCAATTCGGTAACGTCATTCGCCTCCACAACATTTGCTTACATGAAGGTCAATCGTCTGATTTTCAACAAGACAGACATACCCTCTTCACTCACTGGCAGTTCCACGTTCAACGGCGTGACCAATACTTCGGGCGGGACGGCCATCCGGCTGAGCGTACCCAGCGCATGTACCAACAAGTACCGCTCCACTTCACCCTGGTCCACCACATTCACCACTGTTGACGAGAAGGCCTACGATACTCAAATATATGAGAGTGATGGAACGGCTACCAATATCTATATCACAGTGATGAACTACAACAGTTATACCGATCCACTGGTACCAAATGTCACCTACCCTGGCCAATGCAAAATCGTTAGGGGTGATATGACCAACAGAACGGGATACCTCAACATCCCCAACTATTGGTATAACAATAATTATAATAGCAATACGTCATTTGCCATCACCGAAATCGATCGCGAGGCATTCCGTGATATGACGGGTATCACCAAGGTACAAGGCGGTGAACGCATCACTAAGATCGGTGCCCTGGCATTTGCGGGCCTAACGGGCTGCACTCAGGGCTTCAACATCCCCAATCCTGTAGAGTTCGGTGACTCATCACTGTTCAACTGCTGGACCCCGACCATCACGCTGGGCGACCGCCTGGAGCGCATTGGCAATGACGCTTTCCGCTACAGTGCGGTACGTCAGGTGCTCATGCCGCCCAGTGTCACCTCAATCGGCAAACGCTTCATCGCTGGTGACACCCAACTTGACACGTTGCGCCTCTCGCCCAACATCACCGAGATTCCCAACCAAGGCCTTGCATGGGTCAACACGCGCTACATTGTTATCCCCTACGGCGTGAAAAAAATTGGTACGCAGGCGTTTTTCAGTGACAAGGCGCTTATCATCGACGGACAATACCTCTATGAGACCAATTGCGAGAACGTGGTGGTCATCCCCAGTTCTGTCACCTATATTGACCCCGATGCGTTCAAATATGCCCGCCACCTGGATGCCATCTTCCTGAACTGCCCCTACGGCGCGTTCAAGACGACGAGCAAGAACAACTGGCAGCGTCGCACCGACTATAACGCCGACAACTGCTATGACTGGAGCGGCCACAAGTTGTATGTGCCCGTGGGACAGGTGCAGCAGTACCGCAACGACCCGGGCATCAAGGCCGCCTGGAACGAGAATAGCGACGTCAGTGCTGGCGCATTTGACTTCACGACGGGCAACGACTTCATGACCACGATGTACCGCATGACGGTGGTTAACCCCACGACCAAGACGGCCAAGTATGTCTATAACTGGGGCACTGGCAGTGCCTACATTAACGCGGTCAATACCAAGACCGACCACCTCACCGGCACCTCTTACACGATGGTCGAGATCGGCGACAGTTGCTGGGCCAATCCCAATACTGTCTTTAAGCAAGTCAGTTTCTCAAGTTCCAGCACCATCACCCGCATCGGTGCCTACGCCTTCCAGAACTGCTCGGGCTTGAATATCGAGGTCAATGTACCCGAGTCCGTGAACGAAATCGGCAGGAATGCGTTCTATGGCTGCACCAATTTGCCCTCGGTGTTCCTGAACCGCACTGGCTTGACAGCCGTGTACCCCAATCTGTTCACATCTTCACAACAGACCATCCTGTATGTGCCCCTCAACAGGTTCTACAATATCGCCAACCAGACCAGTGGGTGGCTGGCCAACACAGCATCCAACCGTCGATTATTGCCCTACGTCAAGCCCACCACCGAGTGGTCGGCCATCTCGGTGCCCGTGAGCGACAACATCCTGCTGCCCGCCAGCGGCGAGTTCTATTACGCGTCCTCCATCAACTCAGGCAATAGCGCGCTGAACAAGACCCAGTTGACTAACAGCAAGGGTATCAAGGGCGGCGAAGGCATGCTCATGAAGGGAACCGTCGGCACGGTTTACCGCTTCCGCCCCAACGATGCAGTGTCGAGTTATTCTTATATCTCACCGTCAACCAATTTACTGAAGGGTGCCACAGACGTCATCCAGACGCTCACCTACTCGAGCAGCGGCCCGTATTACTACACCTTTGACGGCCAAAAGTTCAACCGCGTGAACTCCTCGGCCACGGTCTATAGCGGTGAGGCCTACGTCCAGACGAGCAGCAGTTTCAGTAACGTCTATATTGAAAGCAACATCACGACTTATGACCTGTATATCAATGGCACCCAGGTGACCAGCGAGAACTGCAGCAACCTGAAGGTCATCAGCGGCGTGAGCGGCACGGCAGTGTCCTATAACCCGACGACCAAAACGTTGACGCTCAACAATGCGACGATTTCCAGCACCACTAACGTCCCGGTCAATAACTATATCGCTGGATTGACCATCAAGGTTATCGGCACCAACAGGCTCAAGACTACTGTAGGCAACCACATAGCACTTCAAATCATGCAGAATACCACAATCACTGGCACGGGAACACTCAATGCCGGAAGCGCGGTAACCTCGGGCTGCATGGTAAATACCGGTAAAACCTTGACCATCAACGGTGGAGTGCAAATGTACTGTGTGGGATATATCTATGGCATCTATGGCTATTCGACTTCGTCCCGATTGGTCATCAGCGGAGCCAATACTAAACTGTCGGCGATGGGAGTTACCAACGGTAGTTACTACCAACTTGTGACCACCATGAACGACGGACTCGCCATCACCTCGCCCGCTGGTGCCTACTTCAATAGCAACGGTACCGTGACATATAACGGCACCATAGTCAAGAATCAGGAGGTCGTTATCAGCAAGCCCGCTGTCACTCGTGGCGACGTGGACGGCAACGGCAGCGTCAACATCAGTGACGTGACGGCCTTGATCGACTATCTGCTGAGCAGCAACGCGGGTACCAACGCCAGCGCAGCCGACTGCAACCAGGACGGCAGCGTCAACATCAGCGACGTGACCACCCTCATCGACTATCTGCTCAGCGGAGCGTGGTAAGTTGTTAGTGGTTAGCGGGCTTCCGCGCTCGTGGGCGCCACGCTAAGCCTTTGGATTTGAAGACAAGAAGGACAAGAAAACACAATGAATTATTATTTGATTGATAATCAATATCTTGTCCTTCTTGTCTTTCTTGTCTTCCCCTTGATAACACTTGTTGTACTACTTTTGTTTTCCTTTTTGGGCGAGGTGTGCGGATGCCAACTAAGAACTAAGCACTAAAAACTAACAACTAACAACTATTTTTACTATCTTTGCCGATTATGAAAGGTTATAAGGGTTTTCTGGATGAAATAAAGGGCTTGCTGCCCAGTGATAGGGTTTATACCGACGAGTTAAGGACACTGGCGTGGGGCACCGACGCAAGTTTCTACCGGCTGACTCCCCAGGTGGTCGTCCGCGCCAATGACGAGGCCGAGGTGTCGCAGATCGTCAAAGTGGCCAACAAATACAAGTTGCCGTTTACCTTCCGCGCGGCGGGCACGTCGCTGTCGGGGCAGAGCGTGAGCGACAGCATACTCATAGTGGCTGGGAACAGTGGTGCAAGTCGAGCGCAGTGTCGAACTTGTTCGGACAATGCTGAGACGCAGCCCACTGAAGCCAAAGGCAACAATTGGGAAGACTACAGCGTGGCCGCCGATGCCGGAAGCATCACCCTGCAGCCGGGCATCGTAGGCGCTAGGGTGAACCAGATCCTCAAGCCCTTGGGGCGCGTGTTCCCGCCTGACCCCGCCAGCATCGGCTCGGCGATGGTGGGCGGCATCGTCGCCAACAACGCCTCGGGCATGAACTGCGGCACCCACGCCAACAGCGACCGCATGCTCATCTCGGCCCGCCTGGTGCTGCCCGACGGCACCGTGCTCGACACAGGCGATGCCGCCAGCCGTGAGGCCTTCAGGCAGAGTCACTCCGAGTTCATCGCCAAGATTGAAGCCCTGCGCGACCGCGTCCGCGCCAACACGACCCTGGCCGACCGCATCCGCAAGAAGTACAGCATCAAGAACGTGACGGGCCTGAACCTGCGGCCGCTGGTCGCCTATGACGACCCGATGGACATCATCGCCCACAGCGTGGTGGGCAGCGAGGGCACATTGGCTTTCATCAGCCAGGTGACGATGCGCACCCTGCACGACTATCCGTGCAAAGCCTCGGCCATGCTTTACTTCTTCACCATGCGCGAGAGTTGCGAGGCCGTGGTGGCCCTCAAGCAGTTGAAATCGAGCGACGAGGACATCGCCATGAGCGAGGAGAACCTGATGGTCAAGAGCGCCGAAATGCTCGACTACCTGTCGCTGGCCTCGGTCGATGACCCCGTCTATCTGCAATACAAGCGCGACGTGGATGCCGGCAAGGTCGAGGGCGTAGAGCCAGGCGATTACCACAACCTCACCGCCATCCTCACCGAGACCAAGGCCGTCACGCCCGACGACCTGCAACGCCGCATCGACGCCATCACCCAGTGCCTGTCGCAGTTCAAGACCTACATTCCCGTGGCATTCACCACCGACCCGGCCGTGTATGGCAAGTACTGGGCCATCCGCTCGGGCATCTTCCCCAGCGTGGGCGGCGCGCGTCCCGTGGGCACGTCGTGCCTGATCGAGGATGTGGCCTTTGCCGTCGAGGACCTGCCCGAGGCCACCGTCAAGTTGCAACGGCTTATTGCCGACCACGGCTATCGGGACGCCTGCATCTACGGCCACGCCTTTGAGGGCAATTACCACTTCATCATCAACCAACTCTTCAGCGACGAGAGCGAGGTGCAGCGCTATGCCGCCATGATGCGCGACGTGGCGCGGCTGGTGGTCGAGGAGTATGACGGTTCGCTCAAGGCCGAGCACGGCACGGGCCGCAACATGGCGCCGTTTGTCAAGTATGAGTGGGGCGAGGAGGCCTTTGCCGCCATGCGTGAGTTAAAGGAGATATTCGACCCCGATTACCTGCTCAATCCCGGCGTGATCTTCAACGACGACCCGGAGTGCTTCATCAAGCACTTCAAGCCCCTGCCCGAACTCAAAATGCGGGGACTGGATGCCCCCAAGGACTCGCCCAGCATGGCCAAGACCGTGGAGGGAGTGCTCAAGGCCAACAAGTGTATCGAGTGCGGCTTCTGCGAGGTGAACTGCCTGAGTTGCGGACTGACGCTATCGTCGCGCCAGCGCATCGTCATCCAGCGCGAAATCTCCCACCTGCGCGAGACAGGCAGCGACCCCGACCGGCTGGCAGCCCTCGTCAAGCAATACCATTACCAGGGCGACCAGACCTGTGCCGGCGACGGCTTGTGCGCCACGTCGTGCCCGATGAAAATCAATGTGGCCGACCTGACCCACCTGGTGCGCAGCGAGGCACTGCCACAGGGCAGCATGGGCTACAAAACGGGCGATTGGGTAGCGCGCCACTTTGCAGGCGTCAAGAGCGGACTGCGTTTCACGCTGGATGTCACACGCCTGGGCCACAACGTGCTGGGCACATCGGCGATGAAGGGCATTGCCGGCGCCATGCACAAGGCCGGCCTGCCCCTGTGGACACCCGCCATGCCCGGCAAGACCCGTCAACCCCATCCCGGCCAAGTAGGGCCTCGCCATGGCGTGGCCGGCAGGGAACAGGCCGATAAGGTCGTCTATTTCCCCTCGTGCATCAACCAGACGATGGGACTGGCCAAAGGCGCTCCCGTCAAAAACTCGCTTGTCGACGAAATGGTGCAACTGTGCCGCAAGGCGGGCTACGAGGTTATCTTCCCCGAGGGGCTGGAGAAGATGTGCTGCGGTACCATCTGGGAATCCAAGGGCATGCTCGACATCGCCGACCGCAAGATAGCCGAACTCGACGAGGCCCTGTGGCAGGCCAGCGAACAAGGCAAATACCCAATCGTGTGCGACCAGAGCCCGTGCCTGCACCGCATGCGCAAGTGCATCACACGCATGCGCCTGTACGAACCCGTAGAGTTTATTTGGGAATACCTGCGGGAACGGCTGGAATTTACGCCCATCGACCGCCGCATTGCCCTGCACTTCACCTGCTCGACCCGTGAGATGGGCCTTGTGGACAAGATGACCGGCTTGGCCCGTCTGTGCAGCAACCACGTGTTCCTGCCCGAGGGCGTGGGCTGCTGCGGCTTTGCGGGCGATAGAGGTTGGACGCATCCCGAGGTCAACCGCTGGGCACTGCGCAAACTGCGCAAACAATTAGAGGACAACCGCATCGAGATGGGCTACAGCAACAGCCGCACCTGCGAGGTGGGCCTGGAAACCAACGGCGGCATCCCCTACCAGAGCATCGTCTATCTGGTCAACGAAGTCACCCGCCCCAAGTAAACCCCAAAAACCACCATCCTCCGCCGCAATTCATTGATCACGCTGCGTGCAAGAAATCAAAAATAACGAGTCGTGGACACTTATAGAAACTTATAACTTGCCACAACTCGATTTTTTTTGAGTAATGGCAATTTTTGTCAATTTATAATCTGCCATAACTCGATATTTTTTCGACTTATGGCAACTTTTGTCAATTTATATTTTGCCACAACTCGATATTTATTGAGACCTCGGCTCACCCGATAAAAGGTGGGGGCGGTGTGGTCGAAGGCCACAGCAAGGCCAGCGGCCTTGAATTGAGGTAACCCCGCGGCGCACAGGCCGTAGGCCTCGTGTGGCGTGGGGTACAAGGCAAACCGCAGACGGGCCTCGTAGAGGGCCACTCACGTCAGGCGGTAGTCATTCCATTCTATTCCTGCGTTGAGCAGGTGTTTGCGGTATTCCTCTTCAAAAGATTCCCGTTGATGATGCACACGCTGGTGATGTTTTTGCCTGACATAAGTGGCCCTCATTCGAGGCCCGTCCGATTGGCGTTCTCGACCTCATGCTTGCCCCCGCTAATTTTCCGCTGAGCCGAGACTTACTCCAAGTTCAAGAGTTCAATACGCAAGTCTCTTGCCCTGACGATGATAACAACCTATGGTGTTCTGCCAGGCATTCACTCCGGCATAGTTCAGAATGAGGGTGTGTCATAATTCAGGCACATCCTCTTTCTGTAACATGCTGTAAAACATATAACAAAGCCTCTACTTTCCCAAGCGGAGGCTTTGTCACGTCAAAAAGTTTTAGTAACTTTGTGACAAT
>Ga0256404_1001998_pt1 | contig 46623 bp, 36 predicted proteins | sample RumenRJG_01DNA_FD_185990 | JGI IMG/M metagenome (GOLD analysis project Ga0256404, IMG submission 185990) | Bovine rumen microbial communities from Lethbridge, Alberta, Canada - RJG_01 | ecosystem: Host-associated > Mammals > Digestive system > Stomach > Rumen | place: Canada: Alberta | collected... | reverse complement strand
AACGACATTATCATATCATCGGCGATATCCGTGATCTGGATCATCTTACAAAAGTATTTGATGAAGTTCAGCCTGAAATAGTCCTTCACCTCGCTGCTCAGCCTATAGTCCGTGAATCCTACAAGAATCCTGTCGGAACTTACGAAACCAATGTCATGGGCACCGTTAACATCTGCGAATGTGTAAGAAACCACGAGTGCGTACGTTCATTCCTGAATGTGACCACCGATAAGGTTTATAAAAACAATGAGTGGGCATGGGGCTATCGTGAAAACGAGCCTCTCGACGGCTATGACCCATACTCTAACAGCAAGTCCTGCTCAGAGCTGGTAACTCACAGCTATATTAATTCATTTTACGATATCGATAGAGTCCGCGTATCTACAGCCCGCGCCGGAAATGTAATCGGCGGAGGTGATTTTGCTGTGGACAGGATCATCCCGGACTGCGTCAGAGCGGCATCATCCAACGAGACGATCATAGTCCGCAATCCATATTCTACGCGCCCATACCAGCATGTTCTCGAGCCTCTCTTCGCATATCTTATGATTGCAAAGGCTCAGTATGAAGATAAAAAATACGCCGGCTTCTATAACGTCGGTCCCGATGATAAGGACTGTGTTACAACCGGCGATCTTGTAGATATATTCTGTTCAAAATGGGGTAAAGGACTCACTTGGGAAAACCGTTACGATGGCGGTCCTCACGAAGCAAACTTCCTTAAACTTGACTGCTCCCTTCTCAAATCCACCTTCGGCTGGAAGCCAAAGTGGGGCATCGAAGAAGCAATCGAAAAAGTCATCGAATGGTCTAAAGTCTGGATAAATCAAACTGACATATCAAAAGAGATGGATTGTGAAATAGAAAACTATTTAAACTAATACAAGGTAGAACCAATGAGCACAGGTAAAATCAATCGTAAAATAGATATTAAACGCGCATATATCATTTTGACATTTTTGTCTCTATTTGTTGCTTCATTGATGATACTGTTCTCTCAAGGGCGCTTATTCCGCTTATTCTTCTTCAGTGACCAGAATGATTCTCTTATGGACTTCTTTAATTCACTGATTGAGGTTCACACCGGAAAGCCATACAAGGATTTCGGAGTATTGTATCCACCACTGGCAAACTGCTTCTTCTACTTTCTTCAATTGTTCGTTCCCGAAAGTGTAAAAGGAGCGTGGCCAACAACACATAAGGATACCGTTTATCTTGTCGGAACCACCGGCGATATCCGAATGACTCAGTCGTGCATGGTGATCTTCCTGGTTGTGTTTGTGCTGTCTATATTTGCATTTATAACATTGATCCAGAAATCGCATGAAGAAAAATCAAATCTGTTTATCCTATGCCTTATCTTCTCATACTCAATGCTCCAGTCAATTGAGCACGGAAATATAATTATAATTGCTTTAATTTTTTCAATGGTATTCTGTTTTTACTATTCCGGAGAAAAAGGATATCTTCGGGAACTAGCACTACTCTCCCTGGCCATATCGTTTGGATTTAAACTATATCCGGCATTCTTCGGAATACTTCTGATCAGAGAAAAACGTGTTAAAGACTGCATCAAAGCCATAGCATATGCAGTCATCCTGACAGTTGTTCCAATCATGCTGCTCGATGGTCCAAGCGGTTTTTCACTTTGGATAAATAATGTTCTTTCTTACGGAACCGATACGGCGTCTTCATTGGAATCATGCATGCGATTAATAGCTATAATCATCGCAATCACAGCAATCATATATGATCTGATTATGTCATTCGCAAAAAAGGCCCACAATCAATTACCATTTTCCACATTCCTTATGGTTTTGACATGGCTTATGATCCTGGTATCCGGAAATGCAGACGGCTCGACATTAATATTTGTCATCATTCCGTTCATCTTCTTCTGTAAAGAAGAAAAATCTATCAATAAGTATAATATAATTGATTTTATAGTATATATGTGCTGCCTATTACCAATTGGTATAAATAAGCTTGAATACTATATACTAAGCGGCATGATCAGAAAAAGAATATATGTTAAAAACGAAGGGGGTTCAAACTAACATGTCCATGATTCAGGAAATACTTAAAAAGAACAATCTATTGGAGCAATTTCTGCATGATTATTCTGATAGTCCAAAACCGGTCATTCTCTATGGAGCCGGAAATTCGATAATGTATTTTATCAACATTCTCAACAAATACAATGTTCCTATTACCGCCATTGTAGATAAATCTCAATCTTTCACAAGCGAGCGTTATATTGAAGGAATCAGGATTTATCCTGTTGAATACTTAAACAATCCGACAGAAGAAGCCTATGTTATTATTTCAGCTCTTTCACACAGAAAAGAAATATATGAAATAATAAAAAAACTATCCGACAAATATTTAATTCACTGCTTTGATCCTTCTCTCGAAATCATTCAGAAGGTTGATCATAAAACAAGAAAAGACTTTTATATCAATAACGAATCCAAATTTGAGAGCGTAGCATCTTTATTCGCAGATGATTTTTCTGTTCAGTCATATAGTAAAGTGCTGGAAGGTGCTTTCACAAATGACAGTGATTGTTATTCTGAAATCGGTTCAGACTCCCAGTATTTTCCTGATTTTATCAGAAAGATCCTGACTCCATCAGAAATATTTGTTGATCTGGGAGCATATATAGGTGACAGCATTCTGGATTTCATAAAAATCAACAATAACGAATTTAAAAAAGCCTATGCATTCGAACCAAAGGAAGAAAATATGCTGATAGCCAAACGAATGATCACTGACCCACGAGTAGAGTTCTGTCTATACGGCATCGGAAGCAAAACCGAAACGCTATACCTTCATGGCTCAAGTGGTGCCGATGATGATGCATACCTTTCAGCTGATCCTGAAAACGCTATAGACAAAATCGATATCGTTTCCATAGATGATTATATTAACGGCCCTATTTCATTTGTAAAAATGGATATTGAAGGAATGGAACTTGATGCATTAAAGGGTGCTAAGGAATCAATTATCAAATATCATCCAAAGCTTGCAATCAGTATTTATCACAAACTCGATGACTTCCTGACCATACCACAATACATACTCTCTCTTGATAATACTTACAAGTTATACCTTCGCCATTACTGGAATAGTTGCGGAACAGATACTGTACTATTTGCTATATAATAAAAAAGCAGCTGTCATTTTGAAATACTTTTTCAAACATGACAGCTGTTTTTATTATACCATATCCCAAGTCAGTATCGTATCTTCTTCAAGATCTCTTACAACTTTTCTTCCGATAACTATATCCGTATATACCGGTGAGATTCCTGTTCCCGGTCTCTTAGGCATCAGATCTTCCTTTTGAATCACTTCTCCTGCTTTCATATCACGAGTTAAAACAAGTGATCTTCTTGCTTCTCTACGCGGTATCTGCTCGCATTCCAGAACTGTTTTCTCGCCGCTTCCGAGAACTGTATCAATCCACCTGAAGTTTGCTATAGCCTTCTTGAAATCCTCCGGCTCTCCAGCATGATAGTGATCATTACCCGGCAAAGTCTTGTCGAGTGTGAAATGCTTCTCTATAACATCCGAGCCAAGCATATATGCAACTGCGAGTGTCATCATTGTGTCATCCGGAGCCACATGATCACTGAAGCCTACCTTCAGATCAGGAAAATCTCTCTTTAATGTCTCAATGATCCTGAGATTAGCATCCTTCGGATCTGTCGGATAAGAAAGTACGCAGTGAAGGATTGTAATATCCTTACATCCTGAATCCTTAAGGGCTCTCACTGCTTCATCAACTTCAGACAGATAAGCTGCACCTACAGACAATATCACAGGCTTGCCCTTTGCGCCAATATGCCTTATAAACGGCAGATTTGAAAGATCTGATGAGCTTATTTTATAAAAATCAACCATATCCTCCAGATAATCGGCAGAAGCATAATCAAAAGGCGTTGATGTAAAATCAATTCCTTTACTATGCGAGTATTCACTCAGTTCACGATACTCAGCCTCACCAAAGCTGTCAAACTTCAAAAACAGCTCATACTGTGTTTTAGTCGGCTCCTTTGTTGTATCCCAATAAGCAGGTGAATTCTTGGAAACAATAGTCCCTGCCTTATATGACTGAAACTTTGCGCAATCAATCCCTGCCTCTGCAACTTTATCTATATACAGCTTAGCTGCATCGAGTGGCGATATCCCCATCACTCTCGCTGTATCATAAAAATTCACGCCGATTTCTGCAATAACATATGGTTTTGAATTTCTCATAATATATCTCTTTTCTTTATAATGTATTCTTTAACAGACTTGTAATGATCCTTTGATTAGACAAATTTATGATTCTCAATAAGCATAGAGGATTATTCTCGTTATAATCAGCCCTATGAACTGCATAGTCGTTTTCTTTCGTTTTTACCAGGCGGTCTGTCCACCATCAACCATGATATTTACACCTGTAACATATTTTGATGCTGCTGATGCCAGAAATACCATGACGCCAACAAGATCATCCGGATAACCGATTCTTCCAAGCATAGTCTTAGCCTCTAATCTGTCCTTGAAAAGCTTGTTCTCCTGGACATTATCATGAGGGAATGATCCCGGACTTACACTGTTTACTCTGATTCCATATTTAGCCAGATATGCTGCACAGAACTTGGAAAGTTCAACCGTGGCAGCTTTTCCTGCACCATAGTTAGGAGTACTGCTGAATGGTGTATCAAAATATGTTCTCGGATCAGGTGCACCTACTGCATATAAAGAACCGATATTGATGATACTTCCAGCCTCAATCTTCTTCATGTAAGGGATTGTCTCTCTGATCGTCCTGAATGTATAGCCTACAGTACCGTCGATTCCCTTCTTCCAATATGCATCATCCATATCCTCAACGTCATTAAGAACTCCGGCACCAAGGTTTGCAGCCATAGTTATAAGAACATCAATAACACCCTTATCAGAAGCAGCCTGCTTAAGAGCATCCTTTATCGCATCTGTATCATCAAGATTACACTCTATATAACTAATCCTCTCTGTGATTCTGGTATCTTCTGTAATCTTGTAATCCAGAACTGCAACTTCTGCGCCAAAATCAACCAGACCCTTTACGATCTCTCTTCCCAAATAACCACATCCGCCGGTTACTACTACCTTTTTATTCTTTAATGAAAAAAGCTCTCCGTATTCAGCATTATCGTAATTCATAATATCCCTGTCCTCCTAGTTTATTTTTCCCTTAGCCAGTTTCAAGCTCTGGTATGCATTATCAATAGTATTTATATTTTCTATTGCACCATCTGACAATACCATATCAACAAAATATGTCATCTCTTTATAATAAAAATCGTCATCCGGAGCAAAACTGAATTCCTCTCCACTCAGCTGTTTCAACACGGTCTTCTTGTTGAAATCAATTACATAAACGTCGTCCTTTGCAAAAAGCTCCACCCTTCTGTTAGGAACTCTTCCAAAGTAATCCAGATGAACTTCAACAATTTTATCCTTGTAATCAAAAAGGAAAACCGCTATATCACATGCATTCATTTCCAGATTTGAATAATGCCCTGCAATACGCTTAACATCGATCGGTTGTCCAAACAACGCCGTCATATAATCAATATCATGCAGAGAATCTATATCAACTCCGCCGCCTCTTTCAGCAAAGCATCTGAAACTCTTTGTATAGTCTCTTCCCTTCTGCCAATTTGGCATATAACTCGAGAAAATGATCCTCGCCGAATAGACACTGTTATTATCAACCAATTCTTTGATGCATTTATAATAATCGGTAAATCGGATCGGTGCTGCAACATAATATACTGAATCGTTATTCGGTCGGATACTGTCCAGATCATACACCGCATCTTCAAAGATCGGCTTTTCAATAAACATATGCTTACATTTATCTTTTAAGCTGATGATATTATTATAATGTGTTTTGGTTTCGTCTGTTATGAAGACAATATCGTAAAACCTTGAAATATTATCCAGACTCCTGAACTCATCTCTGATAAGGCTTGACAATTCTTCCGGTAAGACTCTGTCCGAATACCTTAATACATCGATACTCAGCTCTATGCCTTTTTCATCACATACTTTTTTAAGATTATTAACATGGCGTGTTCCGATTGATCCAACGCCGGTAAAAAGAACTTCCATCCGTTTCCCTCACTTTAAATATTATTTATCAATCCCATTACTCTGCTTCTTCCGCTTCTCAGGTCATGCGAAAGCATTATATCCTGAAAGTTTTGTCTTATATCCTTAGGCATTGAAAGATACATTCTGAGATTGCCTTCAATTATATTATCCGCAGGTCTGAGACCTATATACGAGAAGCCATTTTCATTCGAAACAAAGTCATGTGTTTCTTCCCTATGATTCTGAGCTATGGCTATTGTCGGGATTCCCATAAGAGCAAGTTCATATCCTGTTCTTCCCCTTGAGGTGATCGCCATATCGCTTTTCGACATAAGCTCAGGCATATTTTTCACATCATAAAGTATGTGGATATTATCCTTCTTGTAATTGTTTATATTCTCATAATTAGGATTTGCTCTGCCTACCACAACAGTAAAATCATACTGATCATAATAATCATTACTGATTATCTGAAGAAGCCTCTCAGTGTAATTCTGTGGATCCGCTCCACCGAAAGAAACAAGTACATTCTTCACATCATCCCTGATCGTAATAGGTTCGTAGTACAGGAACTGTCTTCCGGCTATATAATATTTTTCTCCTGCATAAACATATGGCAGCATACTCTTACTGTATAATGCATTGAAGACGATATCCGCCTCAAGGATCCCATCACCATTATCCTCAAAGTTTACTATCTTGGCTTTAGGAAGGGCCTCCTTAAGCTTTTTCATATAGCTGACCGTTGTATCAAGAATATCATTTATGAAAAGTGAATATCCCTCTTTTTGGCAAGCCTGAAGCAATTCCTCTTCACCATCGACAGCTATCAGCTTATGCTTCGTATCTCCAAAAACGCTAATATCCGTTTCATTTTTGTTGTAATAAATATCCGGATTCATGTATAACTCGTCCGCTATCTCAAGCGACCTATACACATGTCCCATTCCACGCTCATTATTACCATTTACATATATGGCGATCTTCTTTCTCTGCATAATGAACTTAACAATATGCAGACTCTCGAAAGAATCAATACCATACGCTTCATTAAAAGGCACAACAAACACATCAACATTATCACCTATTCGTGACTTACTGGTGATCTTATCACGTTTCGATATAAGAAACGCACCTGTCTCAACATAGTTAGCCGGTAATAAATGTCTGTCTTTTCTTTCGGTATAATTCGGTACTTTAGTACCATTTATTTCACTCCAGGAATAACGAGGATCATTAATAACCGAGATCAACGTATCTAATTCCTTGGAAATGCAATACTCTATCGCTTTGTCCAAAGTATCAACACTAAGCAGCGGCGAGGTCGGCTGTAATGTAACAACATAATCATAGTCCTCCTCATCCTGAATCGCATTGTATATTACCGTGTCTAAGCTTGTATCATCCTTCGAAAGTGTTTTATCTCTCCATTTAACTCTTACACCCAGCTGACTTGCAACAATGCCTACTTCCTCAGAATCGGTTGATACAATAACATCTGAAATATACTTCGATTTTCTGGCGTTTTGTATTGCATAATAAACAAGAGGATGTCCTGCGATGATCCTCACATTTTGATTCGGTATAACCTTGGATCCAGCCTTAGCTGGTATGACTGCCATTATCCTCATTACTTATATGATCCTTTTTGTCCCCAATATTAATTAACTCTTTCTCCATAACCGGTATTCGGTAAGAAACCTTCTTCAGAATCGCTGCAATATATTCTCCTATTATTCCGGTAAATATCAACTGAACCGAACTAAAGAAGAATATTCCGATCACAAGCGGTGCCGTTCCAACCGAGAATTCATTCCAATAAATCAGCTTATAAATAAAATACACTATACCTACCATAAAGGAGATCATAGCCGTAATAAGCCCAAACACTGTCGCAACTCTTAACGGAGCGGTAGTCGTGGATACCATCGATTCCATCGCAAAGCCGAAGTATCTCTTCAGATTATAGCTTGATTTTCCACTTTTTCTCTTATTCTGCTTATATTCAATAAACACTATATCAAATCCAAGCTCCGGAAGCAGATACCTGTATTCGGTATCCTCATCTGACTTAGTCAGAATATCAATAGCCTGTCTGTCATTAAGCCACATTCCGGAAATATGCTTATACTGTTTAGTATCCGAGAATTTATTGATGATATTGTAGAAGAGAGACCTGAGACCATATTTGATCTTACTTTCATCACTGGATGTCTTCTTCCCGTATACCAGTTTATATCCCTCTTCCCACTTCCTTAAAAACTGCGGGATCAATTCCGGAGGATCCTGCAGATCAGCAGCGATAAGCATAATTGCATCTCCGGTAGTATATTTCAAAGCATTTTTAGGAGATCTCATAGGGCCATAGTTTCGGCTGTTAAGAATGACCTTTATCCTTTCATCTCCGGCAGCAAGCTTTCTGAGCACTTCCTGAGTTTTGTCCTGAGAGTCGTTATCTGCAAAGATAATCTCATATTCATAATCGTTTTCATTTTCCATGACAGTTCTTATGCGGTTAGTAAGCTCCTCGACATTACCTTCCTCATTGTAACATGCCACAACAATGCTTAACTTTTTCATATCATTTTCCCTGCTAATTAAAACAATAAATCCTCAACTTCCTCATCCGGAAGCAATGGCGACAGAATATGAAGCGGTGGAGTATAAAATACTCCGTTTTCATCCATGACTGATTCCAGTCTCGGACCTCTTATATCACTCTCCATCTGGTAAATCTCAAGTAAACATGGACCGTCGTGATTAACATACCAGTCTAGTGAATCATTCAGTTCGCTGATATTATGACAGCACCTGTAATCAATCCTAAACGCGTGCGCAACATCAGCAAAATCTGGGAATGTTAATCCGCTTGACTCATCACATCCATTGTGAACTCCCTTAAAGAAACTGTCGCAAGTAGCCCTTATTGCCCCATATCCTTTATTATTCATTACAACCGTTTTGATCGGAAGATTGTGATGACGAATAGTCTGGAACTCCTGCATATTCATCATTAATGAACCTTCACCCGTGACGCAGTACTGTGGAAGTTCCGGAGCATAAACTGCCGATCCCATAGCTTCTGTTATGTCGTCGCCCATGGATCCACAATTATAGTTTACGAGTATTCTCTGATCAGGAGTGTCAGCTCCTTCCTGAAGGATTCCGTGAACACAGCTGCTGTTACCCAAATTGATAACCGCATTTTTCTGCACCTTTTTCATAAATTCCTTCCAGAACATAAGTACCGGAACACGCTCTTCATCGTCAAAACTTCCATGTCTTTCCAGCATTTCATATTTTGGAAAATGCTTATAAACTCTATCACAGTAAGCAAACCATTCCTTTGACGCTTCTCCATGAATTCCAAGCCTTAAACTCTCTGTGAAGAATTCCTTCAGATCACATATTATTCCGAGATCGATATGAAGTCCCTCTTTCTTTGGCTCATCTCTCTCTGCATCTACCATAACAAATCTGGCATTCGGAGCGAACTTACTCAGATCGTGACCTGTCTGTTTAAATGACAGACTGTTTCCGAGAACTATTATAAGATCAGCGCTTTGCAGGATATAATTACCCGCTCTCGGGCCTATCGTTCCTGACATTCCGAAGAAGTTCTTCTCGCCGTTATAGTCCACGTCAGCCTGAAGTGCCCCTCCGACTATAGGAATATTGACTGCTTTGATAAATTCTCTGTAAAGCACTTCCGCATCACCGGTTCTGATTCCCGAACCAGACAGTATACACGGAGCTTCAGCTTTATCGATCATTTCCTGAAACTTTCTGATATCATTTTCATCAACATGGCTTACATAGTTTTCATCTTCAACGTAGTCATATTCATAAAGCTCATCAACGTCAACAAGACTACCCTGTATATCCAACGGAATATCGATCCATACCGGTCCTCGACGTCCATTCATGGCTATACTGATAGCCTTCTTCATCTCATATCTTATACTTTTAGGGTCCAGTATCGTTTTTGCATATTTTGTAATATACTGAACCTGACCAACTATATTATTCTCCTGAACACCCCTGACTCTCAGCTTAAGTCCTGTTGCCGGAACCGTAGTGCTGTATCTCGGATGACCTGAGATAACAATCATGGGAACACTGTCAACCCATGCACCCTGAACACCATTTATGGCGTTTGTTCCTCCCGGTCCACTGGTTACACAGACCGCTGCCATTTTGCCGGAAAGTCTTGCGTAACCTTCCGCAGCCATGCTTCCTGCCTGTTCATGATGGGTATATATTGTTCGTAACTTGTCTTTCCTCAGTGCAAAAGCATTATTTAAATGCATTGCGCCACCGCCTACAACTGAAAAACAATCCTTTATGCCTTCTTCGATCAATGTGTCTACAACAATATCTGCTACTCTTTTTTTCATAATACAACCTTCTTTATTCACATTTACAGTCCATATATTAACTGCTCTGAATTGATGATGTCTGAATGATCCTCATACCACTTATACAGGTTTTCTATTGACTCCTGATATGATTCAAATGAGTATCCGCCGATTTCTTTCAGCAGTCTCTCATTTGACGCTGTATATTCATTCGCAAGACCATCATTACATATTATTGTCGGAAGATCCTTTCCGCTAACCTTTTTCACTATATCAGCCAGTTCGGATAGAAGTATTCTTCTGCCGGAGCATAGATTATATGTATGAAACTCAGGTCTGTCTGTTTTTATGAAAGAATCTATGATCTTACAGAAGTCTTCAACGTACAGATAGTCAAAATAAACGTCTCTCCGGATAGTGATCGGTAAATCCTTAACAGCCTTACAGCATGCGCCCGAAATAAAAGTTGTTACCCAGTTTTCGTACTTTCCAAACAGGCCGAAAATCCTGAGATTATATACATTTTCATACATTCCGTAATCGATTTCCCTGCCGATAATATATTTGGCAAATCCATAATCCGTCACAGGAATGCTTCTCGGAAGTTCATCTTCTTTTACCGAGCAGATAGGAAAACGCTTATCATATTCTGCACCCGAACCAAAATATATCAGTTTTCCGAAGCACTCACTGTTCTTAACAACGTTATGAAACATTCTCAAGTCATATTCCAGTTCTTTTTCCGGCTTCTTATCTACACCAACCCTCGGATTATATACAGCAGTATCAATTACTACATCAAAATATTGATTTTTGAAAAAGGCCCGGACTTCCTCTTCATTTAACAGATCAAGGTCTTTATGTCCTGTCGCCGTTAGTTCAATATCACTCCGGCCTTCATAGAATCCGCACAGATTTTTTCCGGCAAATCCATTTTTACCAATCACCAAAATTTTCATACATGACCCTCTGATGAACTAGTCCCATTTCTTCCATGAGGCATTTCCGCTGCCCCAGAGTTTCTCCAATATATCCTTCTCCCTCTTCGTATCCATACACTGCCAGAATCCGCTGTGCTTATAAGACATCAGCTGGCCTTCGTCTGCAAGACGTGCAAGAGTATCACGCTCAAGTACGGTATCATCGCCATCGATATAGTCAAAAACCTCCGGCTCGAAAACCATATATCCGGCATTTATCGGGCTTCCGTCCAGTGCGCTCTTCTCTCTGAAGGAACGAACCGCGTTGTCGCCGCCAATCTCAAGAACCCCCTTCTGCTGCTCGATGATCACGGATGTAAGGGTTGCAATCTTGCCATGAGATTCGTGGAACTTCAGAAGCTCATTCATGTCAACATCGCAGACACCATCACCATAGGTCATCATGAAACGCTCGTTTCCGACGTATTTCTGAATACGTTTGATACGTCCGCCGGTCATGGTGTAGAGACCCGTATTTACAACTGTTACCTTCCACGGCTCGGTATGCATGTCGTGGATTATCATCTTATTACCTTCCGTGAAATCGAAGGTTATATCTGAGGTATGCAGGAAATAATCCGCAAACCACTCCTTCACCACATGCTGCTTATATCCCGCGCACACGATAAAATCATTGAATCCGTAATATGAATACTCCTTCATGATGTGCCAGAGTATCGGCATTCCACCTATCTTGATCATCGGCTTCGGTACATATTCCGACTCCTCGGATATTCTGGTTCCAAAACCACCTGCCAATAATACAACTTTCATAATATCACCCCGTAAATCTTATAATATATTGATACAACATTGCAGCTTCAATCATCAAACTGCCATGCTTCGCAGTCTGCTATACTTACGCTGTCTATGCTATATTATATGGTATAAAACCACTCTTCTCCCATTTCCATGTCATTTGTCTCTGCTTTTCGGCCGCCCTTTATGGTCAGCTCCTGGTTCTTGATGCTGACTCTCGCCCCTGCCTTGATGGAAGAGGTGATAAATGCATTACCGCCGATAACCGCACCCTTTCCGATAACGGTCTCTCCTCCGAGTATTGACGCTCCGGAATAAATGGTAACGTTATCCTCGATGGTCGGATGTCTCTTCGCGCCGCGAAGTCCCTGACCTGCGCTTGTGGAAAGCGCACCTATTGTAACACCCTGATAAATCTTAACATGCTCTCCTATGATCGATGTCTCGCCGACAACAACGCCGGTTCCATGGTCGATCATAAGGTATTTGCCTATCGTCGCTCCCGGATGAATATCAATACCGGTACGGCTGTGTGCGTATTCAGTCATAATCCTCGGAATGAGCGGAACATCCAGCAGATACAGCTCATGTGCGATACGATTGATGATGGTCGCACGCAGACCCGGATATGATAATACGATCTCTTCTTTATCAAATGCAGCCGGATCACCGTCAAATGTAGCCTGAACATCCGTATCAGCATATTCTCTGATCTTAGGGATCTTTCTGAAGAAGCTGAGAGTCAGTTCCTCGGCTTTATTGCTGAGCTCCTCATAGCTGTATTTTTCATTTCCCTCCACATTATCAAGCCTGTGCAGCAGCGCGATCTTGATCTGCTTTCTCAGATTGTATATTACATCCTCAATCAAAACGGATAATCTGTAATCGTCATTATAGCTTTTATAAACCTTGCTTCTGAAATATCCCGGAAAAATGATGTGCATCAACTTGTTAAGAATATCAACAACCGCATCCTTATCCGGCTGACTATCAACAATTCTCTTATCTATATCACGATTGCCTTCATAATCATGAAGAATATCATCAACAATCTGTTTTACTTCTTCTTTAAGCTTGTGCTCTTCCATTTATTTATCCTCACATCTCTTAGAACCTTGTCTACCACTATAAAATATATCATTTTATAAGGGTTTTTTCAATGTAATATTACTAAGTACCTCCCATGCCACATAAGAAAGCCTGTCTCAGAGAGGCCCTACCTTTTGCAAAGTATAAAACAAACCACGCAGATTTTCGACATATCCCTGTAAAGCATGAAATACCGACAATCTGCGTGGCTTTATAATTATACTTATAATACAATCTGATATAATTCTGATATCATTTCAGATACCGTTAATCCTCATCCGGCAGCTCCTGCTGAGTCTCCTCAAGATCCTCAAATTTTGAGAGGAGCGGCTTGATGCCTTCCTTATGACGCATTTTTCTGTCTACGTAGTTCTTCGTACATTCCATAACCTGAGGCGACAGTACGAGTACGCCGATAAGGTTAGGAAGCATCATAAGTCCGTTAAATGTGTCGGAGATATCCCATGCCAGCTGTGCTTCAAGCACTGAACCGGCAAGTACCATGATAACAAATATCACTCTGTAGATAATGATCTTATTTGTTCCAAAAAGATACTCAAAAGCCTTGGTTCCGTAATGGCTCCAGCCAAGAACTGTCGAATATGCGAAGAGAAGGATGGCGATTGCGATGAACATCGAACCAACTCTTCCGAAATGCTGTTCGAAGGCATAGCTCATAAGGTTGCTTGAACCAACCTCTTCACCCTTTTCTGTAAGAAGTCCTGTCTGAAGGTTTACAGCACCGCTGCTGAGTATTGTAAGAGCTGTAAGTGTACATACTATGATAGTATCTGAGAATACCTCGAAGATACCCCACATTCCCTGTCTTACAGGCTCTTTAACATTTGAACTTGAGTGAACCATTACTGATGAACCGAGACCTGCTTCATTTGAGAAAACGCCTCGCTTCATACCCATCTTCATAGCAAGTGCAATACCTGAACCAACAGTTCCGCCTGCTGCACTCTTAAGGTTAAATGCTCCCTTAAATATTGATACGAAAACATCCGGTACATTTGTGATATTCATACCAATAATGATAAATGTTCCCAGAAGATAGAGGATAACCATTGTAGGAACAAGCTTTTCCGTAAATGAAGCTATTCTCTTAAGTCCTCCGACAACTACAAGTCCTACGGCAAAGAAGAGGAATATTCCTACTGCAATATTCGGTATCTTAAATGCATGATGTACATTTGAAACCATAGAATTTACCTGGCTCATGTTTCCGATACCAAATGAAGCAAGAAGGCAGAAGCATGAGAAGAGTACCGCAAGTATCGCACCGATCTTTTTGCAATGCTTCTTTCTTCCAAGACCGTCACGGAGATAATACATAGCGCCGCCGCACCATTCTCCGTCAGCATTTTTCCTTCTGTAAAGAATACCGAGTACGTTCTCGGAATAATTAGTCATCATTCCAAATATTGCAATGACCCACATCCAGAAAACCGCTCCGGGACCGCCGACTGCAATAGCACCGGCAACACCTACTATATTTCCTGTTCCAACGGTAGCTGCAAGTGCAGTACAAAGCGACTGAAACTGTGATATAGTCTTATCATTTGTATGAGATGTAACATGCTTATCTCCGAAGATAGCACCTATCGTATGCTTCATCCAGTAACCGATATGTGTTATCTGGAAAAATTTTGTGAGTACCGTCATAAGAATTCCGACAAATGCAAGAAGTATAAGTGCCGGCCATCCCCAGACAGCATCATTTATCTCAGCATTTATTCGTGTTACTGCATCAATAAATCCATCCATTTTTTCATCCTCATTTACTGTATATATTTAACGTATATATGTCTGTCCAGAAGCCATACCCTGTGCAATTGCAAAGATAGCCCAGATAAGCGGTACCATGGCCCCAACCACTATCCACCATGCACTTATCGACTCTTTGCCCGCAACAGACTTTGCCCTGAATTCTATGGAATTTACAAAGCTGTGCATATCAGCAATATCCTTCGGTGTAAAACACGCCATCAGTTCATCTGCCTTCTGCTTATTCTCATAGCTGTAGAATACTCCCTTGCAATTTTTATCAAGTATTTCCAGCTGTCCGAAAAGCCTGTTATATTCATCCATCCTCTGCTGAAGAAAGGCCCGCTCATTCTGAAGAGTTACAACCTTAAATTTTGCTCTGTCGTCATCCAGACTCTGGGACGGATTAGTAAGCATTCTATAAAGATATATCTGCTTCAGCAGATTAAGTGTAAACGGAAGGGCAACAAGAACTGCACCTATTGCGATCGCAAAAAGCATTCCGTAATGCACTGTTGCAAGAAGGCCTTTAAGAGTATTTTTGAACCCGGATATATTCACAAATACAGCCTTGACTATTATATCAATAAGAAACAGACTGAAATATGCCCCCAGATAATATATGGCATGTCTGATATTATCTACCAGCTCTTTTTCCCTGACATATGTATTTGAATACTGCAGCTCATACTCTGTCCTTACCTGTTTTGCCGACTGATACAACCTGAGGATTTCGCCATAATCATTTGGTCCGTCATTATCAAAATAATAATTTCCGCCGGCTGCTTTGACGAGATCCTCAACATTTGTATCCGGGCTGCTTTTCAGCTCAAATCCCATTCATAACCCTTTCTCAGTGAAAACCCCTGATTAAAACTCTTCTGTAAGAGTAAGTGTATGCTCACTGTTGAGTCTCTTACATTCCTCAACAAACTTCTCAAGAGGGATACCGTTTGCCTGCTTGTTTCCTCTGATATTGATTGAAACTGTACCTTCTTCAGCTTCCTTATCACCAAGTACAAGGATATATGGCTCCTTATACTTCTTGAAGCCTTTGATCTTATTCTTCATGTTCTCATCTGAGTAGTCAGCCTCAACACGTACGCCTGCTGCACGGAGCGCCTTCTCAACCTTCTTAGCATATTCATTATGCTCTTCTCTGATAGGAACGATACCAACCTGATATGGTGAAAGCCAGAATGGAAATGCTCCCTTGAAGTTCTCGATAAGGATACCGATGAATCTTTCAAATGAACCAAATATAGCTCTGTGGATCATAACAGGTCTCTTCTGAGATCCGTCAGCTGCAACATACTTAAGATCAAAGTTAAGAGGGAGCTGGAAGTCAAGCTGGATGGTACCCATCTGCCACTCACGTCCGAGGCAGTCCTTCATCTTAAGGTCGATCTTTGGTCCGTAGAATGCACCGTCGCCTTCATTTATCTCATAATTTCCTTCACCGTACTTCTTGTCAAGGATACGCTTAAGAGAAGCTTCAGCTGCATCCCAAAGCTCAGGTGAACCCATGAAATCTTCAGGTCTTGTTGAGAGCTCAGCTGCATATGTAAGTCCAAATGTCTCATAGATATGCTTTGCAATATCCATGATATCACCGATCTCGTCCTCGATCATGTCCTCTGTAAGGAAGGTATGATCATCATCCTGATGGAACATCTGAACACGGAAGAGACCATTTAACTCACCGCTCTTCTCACGTCTGTGGATAACCTGAGTCTCGCTGTAACGGATTGGAAGCTCCTTGTAGCTGTGAAGTCCGTTCTTATAAACATTTATAGCATTTGGACAGTTCATAGGCTTGATAGCATACTGGATATCTGTATCAATAACCTCTTCTCCTGTCTTCTCATCTGTTGAAGCATTTGTTACAAGGAACATATTCTCCTTGTAGTGACCCCAGTGTCCTGAAGTCTCCCACAGTCTTCTGTGATTGATAACAGGGGCAAGGATCTCCTGATAGCCGTGCTCTTCATGGATATTTCTCCAGAATGTAAGCATAGCGTTGTAAAGCTTGAAGCCTCTTGGAAGCCAGTATGGCATACCAGGTGCAGTCTCATCGAACATGAAGAGCTCCTGCTCAGGTCCGATCTTCTTGTGATCACGCTCCATAGCTTCCTTGATAAATGCAAGATGCTCCTTGAGTGCGTTCTTGTCCGGATAAACATATACATAGATTCTCTGAAGCTGATCAAGCTTCTCATTTCCTCTCCAGTAAGCACCTGAAACTGACTTAACCTGGAATGCAACATTCATAAGCTCTTCTGAGTTAAATACGTGAGGTCCGCGGCAGAGATCAACATAATCTTCTCCTGTGTAGTAAATTGTAAGAAGCTCATCTTCAGGAAGATCCTTTATGATCTCATACTTAAACTTCTGATCCTTGAACATTTCAAGCGCTGCAGCACGGCTGATCTCCTCGCGCTTCCATGCCTCACGACGCTTGATTATCTCTCTCATCTTGTCCTCGATGGTCTTATAATCTTCCTTTGTAACAGTTCTCGGAAGAACAAAATCATAGTACATACCATCATCGATCTGAGGTCCGATAGCATACTGTACATTTTCCTTGCCGAATATCTCAATAACAGCTTTTGCTAAAATGTGTGCCATAGAATGGCGGTAATTTGCGAGGAAATACTCTTTGTATTCCTCTTTTGACATTTCTTCTCTTGTCATTTTCTTTTCTCCTTCTTTATTGTAAGCTTTGTTAATTGTTCACGTATTGCATTCATAAACCGCTCCGCGTCTTATTTCATGTCGCACGCTCGTCATATACATGTGACTTCGTCACATGTTACGTGACTCGCTCAGTACGCATAAGAAAGTCCCTTGCACCACCCAAAGGTAATGCAAGGGACGCAAATTCATTTTTTCACGCGGTTCCACCCGGCTTATCTACAAAAACATAGATCTCTCATTCTGATTATAACGGAATCACCGGACCTGTTTGCAGGCCTCTCCGAGGTAGTTTTCGTGAAGGTTACTCTGTCAGACGTTTCCAGCACCGTACAACGGACGTCATTCTCTGTGGCATTTCACACAGCCTACTCTTCTCATCAACGAGTTAACAATATGATTAAGCATTATAAATCACGCAAAACTAATTGTAAAGTGGTATTTTTAACGTTATAAACGTTATAAACGTTATAAACATCATATCCTCGCTATTCAGCCAATATTATTTTTAACATTTTATAGCATCATAGTACATTTGTTTAATAAACCTCTTCCTGCCTTTTGGTATTGGTATAAACAATTCCTTCTGAATTAAAATATTATTCCCCTGAATATCCAATACATGCTCTGAATTAACTATGCAACCCCTGCGAGCCATGAAAAAGCCAAAGGTATTCAATTCATCCATCCATTTTTGCATAGTTTTTCGTTCTGTAAGACAAACAAGCTCATCGTTATATTTGAATAGAATCTCACTATATATCCCGTTACTTCTTATAATCCATATATCATCAGAGCAAATACTCCATCTCCCGATGTCTTCTATTTCCACATTATACTTGACCGATTTCTCTGATGCTTCTTTGCCAAGTTCTTTTTTTACATAATAATTACTATATTCTTCATTATTAAGCCCCTTCACTAATAGCCTCCTAAAAAAATGATTACATTATCCCCGCTTATAACGTAACTAAATAATTTGTATTTCAACCATAGCAAAAAATGTTGTGAATAATATTTATGGCAGATACGTTTTAACAGCATAGCTACCGAAAATAACTATGGTAGTATAGCTCTCAGAAATTACTATACTACGCACAGATCTTTCCGTCTTTAATGCGTATTATCCTGTCGCAGTAACCTGCTATCTTCTCGTCATGCGTCACCACAATAATTGTTTTATCACTGCTCTCATGAATCTTTACAAGCAGTTCCATGATATTTTCACCGTTTTCCGAATCAAGCGCTCCCGTCGGCTCGTCCGCAAGGATCAGCTTTTTGTCTGAAACTATAGCTCTGGCTATGGCTGTCCTCTGCTGCTCTCCTCCGGACAGTTTTCTCGGTTTTTTATCAGCAAGTTCCTTAAGTCCCAGCGACTCCATTACTTCATTTACTTTTTTCTTTATCTCTTTCCTTGGCATTCCCTTGATTGTGAGCGGCAAAGCTATATTTTCATATACGGTATACTCTTCCATCAAAGCATACTGCTGAAATATAAAGCCTGCATTCTTTCTACGGAAGTCTTCAACCTTCGAATTTGATAGTTTTGAAACCTCTATATCATCAAAGAAGTAATTTCCTTCTGTTACTCGGTCCACACCACCAAGTATATGCAGAAGTGTGGATTTACCCGAGCCGGACGCTCCCATCAACGCCACCAGCTCTCCATCGGCAATCGTAAGATCCAATCCCCTAAGTACCGGAACCTCAATATTACCGTTTTTAAATCTTTTTCTTACCCCTTCCAGTTTGATCATTTTGCTTTTCCCTTCTTTTATAGTTCAAATCTTTTACTTAATCTCTCTCCATATAATAGAATCATCGATAATTCAGCACACTTTTTATCCAATCGTATATATCATGCACAGATCCGGACCAATATACCATCATCTATCCCTAAGATACTCATACGCCGGACGTTTCCGTAAATACATCATCGGAACGATTATCGCTATAAATACTACTATAAGTCCGATCAGGAAGCAGATTGGGATTGTCCTGAATATGAATAGATCATCAAATAATTTCAAATCTGCATTTTCAAGATACACACCCTGCTCCGAAAAGGTTTCTTTATATTTTGTATATAATTTTACATACGAAAAAAGAAACGCAATTGAAAATGCCAATAAATATTTAATCACATTTTCTATAACCACCATTCCAACTATATCTCTTGATTTATAGCCATTTGTAAGAAGAATACCATATCTTTTATTATTCTCATTTATCGAGATAATCTGAAAACAAAAAATCATGCATACAGACACAAACATGATAAGGAAAAATAACTTAGCATAAAGATCATATAAAGTGGCATTTTTATTCTCCATATCCTTTATATTTTCATCCATTGTTACCAAGGAAAAATCCAATCCACGTTCTTCAGCTTTCCTTGTCAGTTTATCCTTAAACTCTTCAGCACTACATTTTGAGGCTAAATAATACTTATCACATGGCGCTTCTTCATCAAATACAAACACCACTTTATCATCCAGAAGAACATCAACCTTATTCTCATCTTCACTTATACGATATGCAACAGACTGATCTATAACCTTTGCACCTCTCTTAAAATGCCCTAAAACTATCAGATCATTTCTGTTCATTTTATCTTTAAAAACCGTACCAACAGGTATAACCCCTTTATAATCAGCTCCGATATAGCATCCAATCAATTCTCCGTATTTTTTTTGTATTTCTTCCCGTGTCATTATACTGCCATCAAACAGATCCGGTTTGCACATCTCTAGTATGCCGGGATTGGCATATATAGCTTTTGATTCTCCATAATATTTTCGATGAATTTCATCATCAAAATCTATCCATCTTTCAAAATCTATTCCTATCCCCTCATCAGCAATCCCAAAGCATAAACAATCTTCATCTTCTGATAATAGATCTTGTATATATTTATGATTATTAACGTCAGCCACATAACTTCCTTCCATCATAATTGATATATTCTTTACCGGCATTGACAGTACGTTTTCTATTCTGATTCTATAATCTTTAACGTTCAGCCTTAGATACATTCCTGTTATGAGAGTCAGTATACCCAAAGATAAAACACTTATAACTATTATGTTTCGTATTATATTCCGCAACATTCCGTCAATTGTTATAGCTATTTTATTTATTAATCTCATAAATATCCCTAACTTTCCCTGATATAGTTAAGGTAGTTAACCCTGTTAACCCCTGCAAGCAGAATCATATACGTAAAAACTATGATTAACCCCACATATTTTAGGGCCTCCAATAATAATTCCTTAGATATATATCCCATTATTGTTTCTCTAAAATACATAGCGTACAATAATTCCAGGACAAAACTGAACAAGACGCTTAAACCTGTTGTTATCAAAATCTCCTTTAAATATACAAAGGCTATATATCCGTTTTTCTCACCCCAAATCCTTCTAATGGCAATATCTCTGCAATGCCTTCTTATCCAAACTATTAAAATCACGAACAGATTTATAACCGAAAATGTTATAAAAATATATCTTCCGGCGGTATTGATCAAAACGTAACGATCATACTTTTCTTCATCACCTGATGGATATGCGTAATAGTCTATTGTGAATTTCCCATCAAAATCCACTTTTTTCACATTGGAAACTGCCTTATTCAATGAAGAACTGACATCAGAATCAGATTTAATATGGAAATTCAATCCTACCGTAATATTATTTATGATTCTATTAACATAATATTCTTTATCTTCTTCGCTAAGCCTGTCCCATAGGATTACTACTCTGCCGGGATTTCCAATACCATTAAAAGTATATTCTCCGCCAACCTTATATCTCCTATTTGCGTCAATAGAAATGTATCTGTTTTTACCTTCTTTAATTGTTGCACTTAGAAGATCTCCTGTTATATAAACGTCTGAATATTCACAGTTTTTATATTTATTTAAATACGTGTCATCCATACTTTCTGAAAAAACAAGATATACATGAACATAATCCATCACACCATTTACTCTGGCAAATAACTGAATGGCAGTTTCATCCGATTCAATCCGACTGACCTGTTCGATCATATTTCTTGCAATAGCTTCCCATTCTTCCTTAGTCGGTTCTCCATGAGGTAATATGAATTCGCCTTCTTCCTTGCTCCACACAAGATCCCCACCACTTGGGAAAAAATAACAAGAACTATTTATTTCAAATCTATTATCATAATCAGCAAGGTCATCAAGTTTTCTAACTATCTGCAGTGATTTGATAACAGAAAAAAGCAGGAGTCCTGCTCCCAAAAACAGCAGCAGGAAGGAAAGCCTGTCCCTAATAATTTTGTGTATTATTCTCCTGCAATTCATAAATCTAATCCTTCTTTTTAATCTCTTTTTGCTTCTGCGCTAAATACTAAAACATTATTATTATATAGTCTACTATAAGCTGTACCGGCTTTTTTTCCGACATTCTTATTGTAGCTACGTATAAAGCTGAATTCATATTCACCCTTAGTATATTTTTTGTAATCACCCTTATTTGTAGAACCAAATCTGCATTCTATACCACTGTAATAAATTGCATCACAATCACCGCTCAACCTGGCAGTATGCGTTGCAAAATCCCCTGAATATTGCACGATCAACGTTGCTTTTCCATTTGCATAATCAATCTGCTTCCTGCTTGCCTGCGCCATACTGATCGTACTCATTGATATGACCGCTAAAAATGCAGCAAAAAATATACTTCGTTTGATAATTTTCATAACAAAACTCCTTTTTTGTATAATTTTTTGTTGCGCAACATGGTTACTGTATCACACGTGTAAGCGTTTGCATAGTAAAATGTTACGAAACGGAAATATTTGTTACGAAACGGAAGTATAGCAAAAAACGAGCAGGAATCCGAGGTAATACCGGATTATAATCCTGCTCGTTTTGTATGATAATGTAAGAATAATGTAAGCTCTTACACTCTATTTCATAAACACAAAGCTTTCCAGTTCAAACAGACTTCTTCCCTTGAAGAAATCTCCTGTCCAGCCTGTATAATCGGTTTCAATCGTAAAGTATACAGCATGCCTTCCGGTAACAGCCTCGATCACAGCTGATACTATACTGTCATCGCGTCCTATCTGAACGCTGCCGATCTTTTTACCTATGGTTGAAACGCTCTCCAGCCTGTCAGCTGTGTCAACGCCATCAATATAAATATTCATCCTGCAATCAGTTCCCATTCCTCTTACCTTAGCTGCAAATTCCATTGTCTTACTTCCGAAATCATCACCAAAATCGAAGTATCTGTAACCGATCACCGTCTCATCTGTAATATTCCTGATAACCCTGTCGAATACATTTTTTTCCGTAATAAATGCACCGCCCGTCAGCACGCAGGCAATTTCCGCCGGTGTTTCTCTGTACGGATTCAGAGCTTCCTCAAAGCCGAGAGATGTGGTTTCAACCGTAGGGATCGTTCCATCCGGCAGAATTTCAATCTTCTCCACACATCCTCTTCTGGACATAATGGTATTGTTCGTCATTCTGTGATAGAACACATACCACTGTCCATTTATGCAGGCAATCGAACCATGGTCATTTCCACCCGGATAATCCACGCCACTGTCAACAATATATCCTCTGTAAGTAAATGGTCCCGTCGGACTGTCGGAGGTCGCATAAGCAAGCCTCGAACCACGCTTAGGCGAATATATCATATAATAAGTATCTCCAATCTTTCTTGGAGAAGCAGCCTCAAAGAAAAGAGAATCCTCCTCTGTAAAGCCTCCCTTTTCCGTCTTCTCATTTGGTATAAAATGCTCAATGCAGCTGTCATCCAGTATTTCATACATATTTTTCGGATTCACCTCAGCCATAAATGACCTCAGATATCCGCAGTAAATATACACTCTTCCGTCATCATCCACGAGTACTCCCGGATCGATGAACCATCCGTTGGTGCATATCTCATCGGAAATAGTATACTTATATGTTGATATGAGCTTAAACGGTCCGCAAGGCTTATCACTCTCAGCCACGCAGCCGATAGAATTCACTATATAGCAGTAAAGATAATATTTTCCGTCCTTTTCAACCACATCAGGTGCGAAAAGTTCGTTATTTTCCTTTGTCCAGTCCGTATCCGCAGGATAGTCCCTGGTCGCCTGAGTCCTGAAGATATCCCCGTGACAGGTCCAGTTCCCCGGATCACTTACCGGTGCGCTCCAGCATTTTAATACATAATCGCAGAATTTATCAGATCCCGCCTGATCATGCGATCCGTAAACATATATCCTGTCCCCGAATACCCTTGGTTCCCCATCAGGTATATATTCCCAATTTGGTAAATATGGATTTGCCATTTCTAAATCTCCTTCTTCCTCTACTTAAAAGTCAAAATACAACTCCATTTTGAGTATACATCAGAGACGCGTCTCTTAAAACCCGACATTTTACATATTTATATCCTGCAAATGAAGGCATCTGAAAAACGGTACAAATTTACAATATTTTAAAAAATAAACTCTTGTGAAAATTTCCGGAGCAAACTATAATTATGGTGTAAGTTTTTGGGGTCTTGGCTGAAACGCAGATAATTATTTGGGCGAATCTGCCTCTTCAGTCTGAAATGTTACGAAAGCGAGGTATCATTAGATGGGAAAATTTGTGATCAAAGAATCAAAAACAGGCATTAAATTTGATCTTAAAGCCGGAAATGGAGAGGTTATCGCATCTTCACAGGTATACAAGACATTAGTTACCTGTAAGAAAGGTATCGCAAGCGTTCAGAAAAATGCTCCGGTAGCAGCTGTAGAAGATCAGACAGTTGAAGGATTTACAAAAGAGAAGAATCCTAAGTTCGAGATTTACACCGACAAAGCCGGTGAATTCAGATTCAGACTCAAAGCTACAAATGGCCAGATCATCGCTACCAGCGAGGGCTACAAGACCATGAAGAGCTGCAGAAACGGTATCGCAAGCGTTCAGAAGAACTCAGTTGACGCTAAGGTTGAGGAAGCAAAATAATTTAGTATAGCTAAACAAAAGGGCTGTCACATCAGGTGTTTTCCACCAAAGTGACAGCCCTTTTAAACTGTTTTCCTGACCTGTAGCAGCTTTCTTAATTCTCACCCGGCCAGTTAATATATTTTAAATTTACGGCTCATTTCCGAATATCAGCTTACCGTTCTCATAAAGACAGATATCCTCGGAAACCTTAACATTTCCGATGGTCAGTCCATTAAATGAAGGATCATTCGAATTATCCCAGGCACCTTCAGGATTCCTCATTCTGACCTGAATCTCCTGACGAACGTGCTCCTGTCCGCCCGGATAAAGATTTCCATCCTTAAATTCAACCGAAAGGTAGTAAATATGCTTCTCCTCATCGTAAGGAAGAAGTCCCTTCGCCTCTCCGGACTGCATATAATTCGTAGTGATCTGAATATCAGATACTGTCTTTCCATCCTCATAAACCTCGGAAAGATCAACATAGTATCTAAGCTCAAGGTTATCAGCCTTTCTTGCCGGCCAGCCGGATCTGTTATAAATAAATGCCTTTATCTCTACAAAATCCTGACCGTCTACATTAATGCCGCCTTCTACATACATTTCATATTCATCTATTACCTCAACCGCTCCGAAATCCTTCAGAGTCTCGCCGTGGTACTTTGTGTAGAGCTTTGCAAGAAGTCCTGTGAATCCTGCATTATAATCGCAGGCTACTTCATTTGTTGTATAATTCGAGGTTTCGTCAGTGTAACCGTCATTTGCATCAGGACCGCCTACAAGAGCGCCGTAAAGCGTATGTCTTGCCTGTGCAGGATCGCCGAGATTATTGGTTGACGAACCGTTTGCAGTTCTGTGATGCGGACTTCTCGGGAAGTTATCGCCAAATCCGATCATATACGAAAAGCCTGTGCTTCCGAGTGCATAATCAGCCTGTGAAACTGCGAATTTCCAATATGTATCCTTCTTCTTGTCCGGGCAGACCTTTGACTCACTGTAAACCGATGCTATAAATGCAGTCGTTGTCGCATATCTGAGTGAGCCCCACTGGTCAAGCCATGCAAGTCCCTTAGGAGTATACTTGATCTTCTCTCCGTCGCTTGTTCCGGTCGTCCAGTAGTCAAGATGCTTCTCAACGGCACCTGTATATTTCTTATCACCGGTCAGCTGCGCGAGAAGCACTGCCGCTCCGATATGAACGTCATCCCAGCACATAGACCAGTTGAAATCCTGTCCGGCCTGCGGATAAGCAGCCTCAGCCTTCTTAAGATATGTATCGTCTCCTGTTGAGATATACAGCCATGCGCCTGCCCATGCAAGCTCATCATAGAAGCCGCTCCATGAGTTATAGAATCCATTTGCAGCAGTATAACCGCTGTCACTCTTGGTGTCCTCCGAAAAAGCATACAGGCTCTTTGCATGCTTAAGGCAAAGTGCGCTGTATTCAGGGTCACTGTCCTTAAAAACTACCGATGCTGCCGCAAGTGCTGCCGCTGCCTCGCCCGTAACAGCCGATCCCGGACTGCTCTTTGTAACCTTATAGGATGGTCTGTTCATGGACATAACCTCTGCAGGTCCCCACCATGAATGATCCGCTCCTCCGTCGCCTACCTGATAATAGAAAACCTCATCCTCAGGATGACATTTGATCAGATAATCTGTGGCCCATTTAATATCAGCTAAAATGTAGTCCAGCTGTCCGCTCTCTTCATATGCGTCTCTGTCCTCATAAACCGACCATGAAAGCATTGCTGCACTGTATGCCATAGGAAGATTGAACTTTACATGGTCGCCTGCGTCATACCAGCCGCCTGTAAGATCAAGTCCTGCATCGCTTCCGTCCGTAAGTCCACTGTCGCCTCTCCAGTTGCATCTTACCTGCTCCGGAAGATCTCCCGAACGCTGCAGCTCGTAAAAAAGTATGCTCTTCTGAAGCGCCTCGCCATAATTAAAATTGCCAGTTCCCTTTGTACCCTCATAGCCGTTTCCGGTCTCTGTGAGATTTCCGGTATCAAGGGTTGAAACAGCATTTACAACCGGCTTAGAATCCGTACTGCCGCCATTTTCCTTACCATTATTGCTGCCGGCTTCAGTCTTACTCTCAGTAGCCTCTGCCTTACTTTCTGCAGTAGTCTGATTGTTATTTTCCGCCGCCTCAGTCTTTCCCGGCTTTTTATCATCAGTGTCCTGCTCTTTTCCTGCGGAACCATCCGCCACTGTCTGCTCCTTCGGCTCTGCGTCATCCTTGCCGCGTCCCAGCTTAAAACCGATAATGCCTACCACAACAGCCAGCACCACTACAATAATACTTGAAATGATCAGTTGTTTTTTATTCATATCCCACCTGCTTCTTTTATACTTTTAACTTTCAATATTTCCGTTTTTAATTTGCTGCTTTTTCGCTGTTACCTGTTACTTTACTCTTTTAACCATAACTTTACAGCTATCATATTATTACTTTTGCTTTTAATCCCGCTTTTTCACTCTCTGTACTTTCTTACTATCTCGGTAAAATCATCTGTAAGCTCTGAAAAAGCGTCTATAACTTCAGGATCAAAATGAGTTCCGCTCTCTTCTTTGATTATCCTGACCGCCTTTTCTATCGGGTAGCCTTCCTTGTAAGGTCTTCTCGATACAAGTGCGTCAAATACATCCGCTACCGCCATGATACGTGCCGAAAGCGGTATATCTGTTCCTGAAAGATGTTTGGAATACCCTTTATCGCTGCCGTCCCACCATTCATGATGATAGCTTGCAATATCCGTAGCCATCTGTATATATGCTGTAGAACCCAGCGTTTCTGCCGCATTTACAAGCATTTCCCTGCCCAGGTCGACGTGAGTCTTGATGACCTCATACTCCTCATCATTCAGCTTGCCCGGCTTATTCAGTATCGCATCAGGAATCTTGATCTTGCCGATATCATGAAGAGGCGCCGCTATCCTTAAGGTATTGATGTATTCATCTGTAAGTATATCCGTATACTTTCCGCGCTCTCTCAGCTTATCCGCAAGAAGAGCGGAATACTCAGCGGTTCTTTTAACATGATAGCCTGTAGTCTTATCACGGCTTTCCACTATGTCCGCCAGCGTGGTAATGATATTTACGTTCAGCTCGGAGATAGTCTTGGCCTGCCGCGTCGTCGTATCGATATATTCATCAATCTGCTTTACCGTCTTATTGATCGACCGGTACAGTATCTCTATCTCATTTCCGGTTTGGATATTCAGCTCGTCGATATTCTTAACCGACTGATCACGTCCCTTTTCATCATCGTAGGCAAAGTTCTTCATCTCCCTCGTCATCAGCCTGAGCGGTCCGACCATCCTGTAATTTGCGATAAGCATCGAATACGAAACTATGCATATCAGGAGTCCGAGGATAGCTGAAAACATCTTGCCGCAATAGAGAAATGTTTCCGTTCTCAGAAGATCAATATCATAATCACCGTCCGGATAGCCTGCAACTCTTGCTTCAAGATGAGTCTTAAATGAGATCACAAATGCAACGATAGCGATAGCAAAACCTGAAACGAACAGCACAAGCGCCACCTGTTTTTTCAGTGAGCTTACATTTTTCCTGTCTCCGTCCTGCTTAACCTCACGTCCGGCGATCCATATCATTTCCTTCTTAACGCCTGCCGGAATAAGGAGGGTGATAGAAAATGCAGCGATCATCGAGATCAGCTTATCCGGAATCTCTATACAGAAATCGGCCAGGATCTGCGCAACTATAATAGGCGCTCCACCTTCGCTGATGGCTCTTGCCACAGGAGCCGCAACATTATCTGCTATGTCAAATGAAAACAGTATGTATGATAAAAATGAACATGGCACGCTGAGAAGGAGAAAATACGGAAGAAGCCTGATCACATCAAACGGTCTGCTGAATCTTCCCTTGTCCGCTGCGCGTCCCACGATGACAGCGATCATTACATTTATAATGCCATAATAAAATGTAGAAGTATCGGATAAGCCTCCGATCATATTTGTGATAAAACCAACTGTTGTACCGGGTGCAAGTCCTCCAATCGCAGCCGCAGCCATGGTTCCGATAGAATCAAGATAAAGCGGACAATTAGTAGCCGCAACAATCTCAGTGCATAACCTGTTGATCAAGATACCGATTATCACTGTAAGTGCCGCATATATGATGCTTTTTTTACTGATATTCTTCATGCTTCCACCCCTTTATACATTGAAGATACAGTACTATTGTACTAAAATTCAAACAGCAATACAACAATTTATCATCTTTTTACTGCACTGCCTTCATTCATCCGCAAGCATCAATAAGTGATTTTCATTTATCCGCACATCAATAAGCTGTTTCCCCTTCATATACTGCTGCATTATTCAGAATTTTTACTTCCGCTCACGCCTCGTGCATCGCTGTAACTATAGCGTATTCTCTTGTGCATACGCCCAAAGAGCTTACACCCAGCGATAAAACCTTCCTTCCAACCTCATATCTGGATAAGTCTGTTGCCCCGTACAGACACTGCGATACAGCATAAACCTTTTTACCGGACTCTATGATCTTCTGAACCGCCGGTATCAGATTTCTCTGCCCGGTTGATATCCCGCCTGCCCCATAAAGCTCAAGTACCACCGCTTCCGTATCCTCTGCCACCATACTAAGCAGGTCTTCAGCACTGAGTCCCGGATAAAGACTTATAAAACGAACCTTCCTGTTAAAATGAGGCCTGTATTCATAGCCCTCTTCATTTTGCCCGCCGGTTTTCTCTCCAGTCCTCTCGCCGTTTTTTTCTGTATCCGGATATCTTCTCTTCACCTCGGCAAAAGCGTCAAAATCCTCCGAGTCAATCTTTGTTACATATCTTCCCTCAAGAAGCCGGCCGTTAAATGCAAGATATACTCCGGCCGCTTCGCCCATCGCCGCAAATACCGCATCACAGAAATTCCTCACAGCGTCGGTTCCTTCAAAGCCTATCGGGAGCTGTGAACCGGTCATTATAACCGGCTTGCCTATTCCTTTAAGCATTACAGTAAGAGCCGCTGCCGTAAATGCCATCGTATCTGTTCCATGCGTTACGACAAAGCCGTCAAAGCTATCTCTCTCCTTATCGATAAGGTCTCCGATCATTAACCAGTTCTCCGGCTGCATATCGGAGCTGTCGATATTCATAAGATCCTTCACTTCTATAGAAAGCTTACCCTCCGAAAGGAAAGCCTCCAGCCTCTTTGGCGCCTCTTCTCTATAAGATATTATGCGGTCGATAAGCTCATTACCCTGAAGCTCCGGTCTAAGTCCATGTCCGCTGTCTGAAGAGACTATGGTTCCTCCTGTAGCGATAACGCAGATTTTCTTCATTTATAAAACCTCCCAAACGTATAAGCCCCGGCTGCCTGTACTTTTCAGTATGAGGCACCGGGTCTTTTACCTTAAACTCTTTTTAATATTACTCCGGAAGACCGGAAAGCTTTTCAGTCGCTCTTCTAAAATCATTGAAATATGTAATCGCAACAACTCTGCCGCTTGTATCATTGTATGTCAGCATGAGGCAGTCATTTGTAGCTCTGCTGAAATAAAAATCCGATGTTGACTTTCCGCTGTAGAGATCGTTCATTACATTAAATGTATTTTCATATTTATAAGTAATATTATTTCTTACATCAATGAGTGTATCACCAATCTTTATGCCATAGATCGAATATTTCTTGTTATCGATATGGATTCCGAACTGCTTTCCGTCCAGATAGAGAACAGCTATATCACCATTTCCATCCGTTGTGACATTTCCGGACGAATACTGTCTGACTCTGCCAACGGTTTTGTCATTCCTCTCAAGCTTTACTCCCAGCTCCTTCTCAAGTGCTGCAGAATCCATATTTACGCAGTTTGAGATATCCTTAACCTTTGGAAAGAATATCTTCATTACTAAAAATACTGCCGCTGCAATAAGGCCTCCTATAATAAGAAGCTTTATCACAAGTCCGCCGATGCTCTTCTCCTTCTTAAGACTTCCGGTATAAGTACTGTCAGTCTTGATAGGCGGAAGATCTCTCGGCTCCGAAAAATCCTTCTCAAAATCTAAGATTTTATTCTTTGCTAAATCCTCTTCACTGATCCCCTCAATTTTATCTTCGTCCTTAAGCTTTAACTCCATACTTCCCTTCTCCTTATAATTTATTTATTAAGATAAAATGCCCACAGACCATCTATCTGCTTATACAGTCTCTCATAGCTCCATTTTTTCTCGCTGTTTTTTACAGAATACGGATCATTTACTGTAAATTCTCCATTCTCATATCCTGTAAGAACTATGAAATGACCTCCATCGGTAAAATCCCCCCTCCCGACTATCGCAATGATAGGATGTCCTGTTGTTACCGCTTCTGACATAGCCTCCTCGCCAAGTCCGATCTCCACCGCATATACTCCGTAATCAAGGCATCCGCGGCTCATAAGACTCCAGGCAGTTCCAGCTCCGTTATAATAGTATCCGCCGTCATCCGCATATTTTGCGATCTTTGCAGGTGACGCATCAGCATTTCCTGTAAGATATGTTACTACCATGGCAAGACATGTAGGACCGCAGCCGTTATTCGCCATATATCCGTCGCCGTATTTCATATAACCCCAGCGCGGATCCCACTGCAGGAAGAGCGGAACCTTTCCTTCGGCAGCGACAGCCATCTCCTTTGATATATCATTATCAACCGGATTCTTGCTCTTTAAAGGATAATTGTATACAAAATCCAAAGTTTCATGATTCTTGTGAAGAAGAAGCTGAAAATCCTCAGGATATCTGTTCGGATTATTCCTTATCTCTTCAACCTTACGTATCTGATCCTCTGTATATTCAGGAAATTCTCTCTCTATAGCCGAATATTCCTTTTCCTTCTGTGTGGTCGGCTCCTCGGTCGCTTCCTCCGTCGTAAGGGATTCACTGAGTGCATCAAGCTCGCTGCTTACACTTTCCAGCCTGCCCTCCATCTCCGACAGCTGCTGCTCCTTTTCGTTAAGAACCTTTTCCTTTGCATAGTATTCCCGCTCCCTTGTATTTACTTCATTTCCAACCTTTGCATCTACTATTAAAATGATAATGTCGACCACGAAGAAGGCCGCAAGAAGTATCAGTACAAGAAGCTTCTTCTCAAATATGCCGTTTAATATTCTCTTCATTGTTGTTTTCTGCTTTTCCGAAGCCGGTTCCTTCTTTTCTCTGGAAGTTTCCGAACCTTCTGTGATTTCCGGCTTTACGGCAGTTTCACGTTTCTTCTGATTTTCCGCAGCCGGATTCTTCACTTTTCCGGAAGTTCCCGGTTTCCCTGCAGAAGCTTTTTTATTTATATTATCACTCATTAATTGTCATTAAACTCCATATATTTTAGCTGTAAAAACAATTATAACCTAGTATAACGTATCTTAAATAACTGGACCAAATGCTTGCCTGCTCACCTGATAGCACGTGCCGAAAAAGCCTCGGCGTAGCCCGCTACGCCTACGTTTTTTGACACGCACTCTCAGGCAAGCATTCGTCGCATTAGGCCAATTATTTTACGAACGTTATACTAGTATGACATAAAAAGACACATGTGTCAAAAAAATACTAAGCAGCGGCTTTATTCAACTGCCTTCATCGATTCTGCCATATCTATCCTCTCAAGCTTCCTTCTCATCAGAAGATCCACCGTCACAGCAAAGCCGATAACGATTATCACCGATAAGATGTAGCTCTTCCCGAAGAGCACGGTCTTAAATGAAACCATATCCACCTTGATCTGCGATATTACAAAGCTGTGGAGGATACGTCCGGCAGGAATGCCGAAAACCGTTCCCATCAGAGTCAGTACGAAATTCTCACGGAAAACATACGAACCGGTCTCGCCCGAATAGAAGCCGAGCACCTTGATGGTCGCGATCTCCCTGACTCTTTCGGTGATATTTATATTACTCAGATTGATAAGCACGATAAATGCAAGCGCACCGGCACTGCCTATTACAAGCCATACGACAGCGTTCAGCATGCTCATCATTTTACTTACTCTGTCCTTAAGGGCAGGCACTACATTTAATGAAGCGACCTCAGGTATCTCATTTATTGCGGCTCCGAGCGAATATGCATCCTCTTCCGAAGAGGTATTAAGATACATTGCATTCGGCGTATATTCCCTGCCGAAATACTCAGAATAGGTTTCCGGAGTGACAAATGCATAATGCCACACATAATTCTCAAAAACTCCCGCAACCCGGAGCGTAACTTCACTGTTATCAGACAACGTGAAGGTTATATCGTCGCCCTTCTTCTTATCTGCAAGCTTTGCAATCTTGTCGGAAAGGATTACCTCTCCCCTGCCCGGATAACCGTCTCCTTCGGTCATATTAAATTCGATATAGCCCGAAAGCCTGTCGCCCTCCGCCGCTATAAGATAAACGCTTTTTACTGCATTTTCAAGGTTCAGCGTGATAGTAGTCTGATAAAGCTCTATGCCTGAAACCCTGTCACCCTGAAGGATGCCGTCCTGCCAGCCGTCATTTTCCTTAAATGAACTATCTCCAAAGGATTCTTCTAAGACGCTGTAAAACTCTTCCCTGATCTTATCGTCGATGCCGCCCTTATAGATAACCGCCGCATCATACACATCGATCTCCTCAAACTGGAAATTAGCGATATTTGATATCGAATCCTTTATACCAAAGCCGGTCAGAACAAGTGCGGTACAGCCCGCGATGCCCACTATCATCATTATCATACGTTTCTTGAATCTGAAGATATTTCTGGCAGTAACCTTGTGGAGGAATTTCATGGATCTCCACAGCGGCCTGATATATTCAAGGAATATCCTCTTGCCTGCAGCGGGAGCCTTCGGCCTTATCAGCTCTGCCGGCATACCCTGGAGCTCTCTCCGACAGGCGAAAAATGTAGTTCCCATCGTACAGATAAGGGTTACTATGATACATATCACAAGCAGTCCCGGCGAATAATAATATATCGTCTTTTCGCCGTAATTATAAAGCATGGTATATGCTCTTGCTATGACAAAAGGGAACATCCAGCAGCCGGCAAAGAAACCGGATATGCATCCGATCATGCCCGCAATTCCGGAATACAGAAGATATTTCAGAAGGATCGCACCATTACTGTAGCCCATGGCGCGGAAGGTTCCGATCTGTCCTCTCTCCTCATCTATCATTCTTGTCATTGTCGTTGAGCAGACGAGTGCCGCGATCAGGAAGAAAAATACCGGAAAGATCTTTGCGATATCACGAACTATACTTGTATCGCTGTCATAGCCTGCGTAGCCCGTATTCATTTTACGCGTAAGCACGTAAATCTCCGGAATCGGCACGCTTTCCTCCATGATAGGACGAAGGAAAAGGTCATCCAGTATAGCCTTTCGCCTTTCATACGCAATTTCTCCGAGGATATCCCTGATACTGTCCGTGTAACTGTCGATCAGCTCATCATACTCATCGGTATATATCTTCATGGAGTCCTGACACGAAAGATAAGCTTCCTTATAATATTCGAATGACATACCTTCCTTAGGGATAAATACAGCCGCCGTAACTCTTCCGTTTCCGATGGATGTAGTCTCCCTCTCGCCGCTTAGGTAAAGAGGCGAATTCACAAGGCCAACAACCTTATATTCCTTATATTTAAAGCTGTCTATGGCAGTGCTGTCATTTGAAGCGTCTATAGTTATAAGTTCTCCGAGATATTTGCTGCCGAACTTGTCCGCATCAAGAAGACACTCGTCAGGCTTTTCCGGCATACGTCCTTCTCTCAAGGCAAGCGTATTAACCTTCTCCGGAATACTGTATGCACGAAGTATATCTGAATCGCCCTTCAGATCTACATATATAAAGTCCTCATAAAATGAGCCCTCAAGAAGAACAGGGCTGTTCTCCACCCCCTCGCATTCCTTCTTACCGGCCTCGCCTGATGCAAAAAGGCACTCCAGCTTCTTCTCAAGCTTTTCTATCTCTGTGTCTGTAAAGCCATAGGTTGATATCAGCCTGTAATCATAGAACCTATGCTCCCTGTAGAACCTGTCGGCAGTACCGACCATGGTCTCCTTGGTCACCTTCAGTCCCGCGAAAAAGCCAACCCCAAGCATTACAATAGCAAGGATAGCAAAAAATCTACCCTTGCTTCTGTTAAATGTCCTTATTATATTTTTCAGATATGCGCTTTTCATAAGAATACCCCCGCTATCTGAACCGGAATCGACCGCTGCTTTTACAATGCTCCGACCGCACCCTTGATGAGGAAGCTTACAAGTCCCATTATAACTCCGGCAAGAACAACTCCTGCCATAGCTGCTGAAATACTCTTCTTAAAATCCAGATCAAGAATACTTGCTGCAAGTGTTCCTGTCCACGCTCCTGTTCCCGGAAGAGGTATTCCTACAAAGAGAAACAGTGCAAAATACAGTCCTTTGCCGGCCTTTGCCTTAAGCTTTTCGCCGCCGTGTTCACCCTTCGTAAGACAGAAGGTGAAGAATTTACGAGTGAACCTCTTGTCCTTACCCCAGATAAGTACCTTCCTTGCAAAGAAGAAGATAAATGGTACCGGAATCATATTTCCGACTATCGCGATAAGATAAGAAAGCGGCATATTAAGCCCGAAACCTACCGCATACGGAATAGCTCCTCTCAGCTCTATGAGCGGAACCATCGAAATAAGGAATACTATAAAGTATTTGTTCATTTTTAAAAAACCTCTACTGTTAAGACTATATGTTTATATAAACATACGCAAAGTTCCGTTTTCTGCGGTTTTCCCGCATTTTCCAGAATAACTCGTTAAGTCATTATATATTATTTATTATTTTATGCCAACTAATTTTTGACATATACTTTAAAAGTATTCTGTCTCTTTAATCCTCCGCCGTTTTTCTTTTATCGATAATTGTATGGATAAGCCACATTATCACAGCTCCTGCCGCTGCATATATAATTCCAAGAAAATTTCCTCTGGAGCTTACCTTGGCAAGGATGAAAACATCCCAAAGTGAAATGATGCTTATCACCATTCCTAAGATGCAGAGCATAAATACTACTATTCTATATAGATTAAGCGGATGCAGCAGCCTCCAGAGCAGCACAAATCCGACCGTTGACAGAAGGTAGGTTCCCGCAACTCCGATCTCCATATTCGTCATTCCGACAAGGGGTCCTATAAGCATCAGTACCGACACGGCCACGTACGAGAAGACTGCTGCCGGAAGCGCACCCTTTAAGGTTCTTGTCAGGAGCCTGCCCCTGCGGCGCACGGTATTATCCTCCATAGCAAGAAGAAATCCCGGAAGTCCGATGTTAAACATGGAGATAAGCGATATCTGCGTCGGTTTAAGCGGATAATGGAAGGTAAGTATTATCGATGTAAGTGCAAGCAGAAATGAAAATATATTCTTATAGAGGAAAAGTATGCCGGATCTCGTCATATTATTGATGATCCTTCGGCCCTCGGAAACGATCTGCTTCATATGTGAGAAGTCCGAATCCATAAGAACCACCTGCGCCGCCTGTCTTGCCGCATCACTTCCGCCGCCCATGGCGATGGAGCAGTCGGCCTCCTTCATGGCGAGGATATCATTTACGCCGTCTCCGGTCATAGCTACCTTCTGGCCGTTCTTCTTGATAGCATCAATGATACTCTTCTTCTGTTCAGGCTTCACTCTTCCGAACACAGTGTATTTCTGTACAGCCTCAAGGTAATCCTCTTCATTTATAAGTCCTGATGCGTCCACATATCTTTCGGCTCCGGCAATGCATGCCTCTTTGGCAACTCTTGAAACTGTCAGCGGATTATCTCCCGATATGACCTTTATCTCAACGCCCTGCTTCTCAAAATATGTAAAAATGTCCGGCGCTGCAGGTCTTATCTCATTTGCAAGACTTACGAAAAGCAGAGGAACCACCTTTGCCTCATCCAGAACCTGCACAAATGCAAGAACTCTGTGGCCTTTGCCGGTGTATACATTAATTAACTCCCTGTTTTCCTGAAGAGAACGCTCAGATAAGATAAATTCCGGCGCTCCAAAGCGGTAAACCGCATCCTCTGTGCGTATCTCCGAATACTTTGTCGAGGATGAAAACGGAGTTATCTCCACAGCCTGAAGCCTGTCCGGAGTCTTAAAATGCTCTCTCATCGCGTTCATCGTAAGATTGTTATCCGGAACTGTATGAATATATCCTGAGAGAAGGTTTTTCCTTACTGAAAGAAGATGATCTTTGGAATTCGCATCTTTCGTATCTTCCATCAATGCCCCGGCGCAGGCTTTGTCAGCTGCCAGGGAACCTTTTTTTGACGGATCATTTACTTCTCTCTCTCCTCCGGCCGGCAGAAAAATGTCTGTTACAGTCATTATCTCGCTGGTGATGGTTCCGGTCTTATCCACGCAGAGAACATCAACTCTCGCCAGCGTCTCTATACTCTTCATGTCATGAAGCAGAACCTTATGCCCGGCAAGCCTTGCAGCGCTCATGGTAAGTGCAGCCGTAAGAAGCAGGTAAAGCCCCTCCGGTATCATGCCGACAACCGCTCCGACCATAGCAACTATGCCATCCTGCAGGCTCTGACCATTTATCAGCACGGAATTTATGACCATCAGAACCGCTATAGGGATAATGATGATCCCCGCAACGAGGATGATGGTCTCGATGTCCTTTATCATTTCCGATTTCTTTTTCTTAACCTCCTTGGCCTTGGAGGTCAGTCTTGCGGCGTAGGAATCTGCACCGACATGGTTGAGTACCGCCCTGCAGCTTCCGGAAATGACAAAGCTTCCGGACATCAGAGTACTTCCGGCCTCCTTCTCTATCTCGTCAGCCTCGCCGGTAAGAAGTGCTTCATTTACTGAAATCCTTCCTTCTATAACCTCTGCATCCGCAGGTATCTGCTGTCCGGAGGAAAGCTCTACGACATCGCCCAGCACTAACTTCTCCATGTCTACCTTTTTGGGCTTTCCATCGCGGATGGCCGTGTATTCGGTAACATCCAGAAGCGACAACGCATCCAGAACCTTCTTGGCGCGGAGCTGCTGAACGATTCCGATGATCATATTTGCAAAAACTACAGGGAGAAATGTCAGATTACGATATGCTCCGACCATTATCACAAGGAAGGCCAGGCCGAAGAAGATCGCATTAAAATATGTAAAGATATTGCCGAAGAAGATCGATGCAATGCTCTTCGATGAACTATTCGGCAGCCGGTTGGATCTTCCCTCGCGGATAAGCCTCTCCGCCTCTAAAGAGCTGAGACCTGCAGCTTTCCCGGAAAATGCGGTATGATTATTCATTTTTTCATCATTTACTCTCTTCATGCGCTGAATCCCTATATCTTTTACTGATCAATATACAGCACTAAAATCCAAAAAAATAATCAACCCTGATCCCCTTAAAAATCATTTTATCATATTAAAGGTGTGATGGAAAATTAAAATATTCTAAACAAAAAGGGCCGGGCACTATCCGACTGATAATGCCTGACCCTTATAAAAGCCTTTATGAAATATTACTCTGTGATCTCAATGCCCTTAAGAAGTGCTTCAAGCTCTTCCATTGTTGCACCGTAGTTGATGCTTACTACAAGGCTCTTTCCACCTGCAGCTGTTGCAAATGTATAGAAGCCATCGCTTATAGCACCTGTCCATGTAACTCCGTTTACTTCAATTTCCTTCTTCTCAACCTCAAGACCTGACATGATGCTGTCAACTGCTTCTTCAGGTGTACCCATCATACTGACATAACTTACAACACCGCCTGTTGTATCGTTCTGCATTACATACTGAGAAGGAGCTGCATCCTTCATCTCTGTATAGCCTTCAGGAATACCAACCTTTGCGCCTGTCATTTCAATATTCTTTGCATATGTAGGAGCTGCCTCAGTTGTTACTTCCTCGGTTGCTGGTGCATCTGTTGTTGCTTCCTCAGATGACGCTTCCTCAGATGACGCCGCCTCAGATGACGCCGCCTCTGTTGTTGCTGCTTCTGTTGTGTCTGCAGTATCCTTTGATGCATCATACTTAAGTGATCCGAGAACTGCCTTAGCCTCTTCACTGTCATACTTGAAGCCTGTAGATGAAACACGGATAAGCTTTCCGTCTACTGTTGCAAATGCCTCAAAGCCGTATCCACCCCAGCCGTCGCTGTACTGGAAGCCTTCCCACTCTGCAGAACCGAAGGTTGCTTTGAAATCTGTCTGCTCATTTGTATAAGTCTTCTTGTTATAATCGTAATTATTCTTGATACTTTCTTCGCTATCTGCGCTGAAGCTGAAGCCTGAAAGGCTTGACTTCTTGACAGAGAAATATCTTGTATCGTTCTCATCAAGGACATCACCGATCTTAAATGTCCAGTCAGCCGGTACATCTACTGACCATCCGCCAGAAACCTGTGTTGATGCTGCACCTGTTCCTGCCTCTGTTGCAGGCTCCTCTGTTACTGCTGCATTTGTTGTATTATTATTGTCACTTTTGTCGCTTCCATCGTCCTTGCTGCCGCAGCCTGCAAGACATGCACACATACCGAGTGCAAGAAGCATACTTGTTAATCTCTTTTTCATAGTTTTCTTCCTCCATTTAACTATCACTAATTTTTTTATAAGAAATGTTTATATCACGATTATCACAAAATGTCAAATTCTGCGACTTCTGTTTCAGGCTATGCACTTTTTATTTAAGAGGCTATATGCTATAATCGGTAATATCAACAGCAAAATGGGGTGACGGCAAAATGGCTTATGTTGAATTTCAAAATGTCAGTAAAGTGTATCAAAGCGGCGATGTGAGGATCGACGCTTTAAAAGACGTGGGCTTTACTATAGAGAAGGGCGAGATCTGCGTTATCGTCGGTCAGTCCGGTGCCGGAAAGACCACTCTTCTTAATATTCTCGGAGGCATGGACAAGCTGACCTCCGGCAGGATACTTCTTGACGGCAAGGATATCTCAGGCTTTAACAAGAGGCAGATGGCCACCTACAGAAGGCGTGATATCGGCTTTGTATTTCAGTTTTACAATCTGATTCCGAATCTTACAGCCCTTGAAAATGTAGAGATCGCTTCGCAGCTTTCTAAAGATCCGATGAACCCGACAGAGGTACTGGATAAGGTCGGTCTTACCGACAGAGCCGATAATTTCCCGGCTCAACTTTCCGGCGGAGAGCAGCAGAGAGTTTCGATCGCAAGAGCTCTTGCCAAGAATCCCAAGCTTTTACTCTGCGATGAACCTACTGGTGCACTGGATTACGAGACCGGCAAACAGATACTTCAGATACTCCAGGACTGCAGCCGACAAAGGGGCATGACAGTCATCATTATCACTCATAACTCAGCGCTTACGGCTATGGCGGATCGCGTCATCAGAGTGAGAAGCGGCCGGATCTCTTCAGTAACCGTAAATGAAAACGCTGTACCGATATCAGAGATTGAGTGGTAGGATATAAAAAAGTACGGAGACAAAACGATGAAAGATAAGCACCTAAAAGGATGGAAATATTACTTTTCATTAAGAACCGTTAAATTCCTTAACGTTTTGATGATCGCTTCTCCGATTGTGGCAGCATGGTTTGGTTATTATGCTTATAACCAGAAACTGCAGATAACCGGAAGAAAAAGCCTTGTGATAATAGCTCTTTTTGTAATGATCTATATCATTCTCGGCAAGGCTTATTCCGCTTTCCTTGTATCATATAACCGTATATCCGAAATGTTTCTTGGGCAGATGATCGCCATTTTGATCGCTGATGCAATTATATTTGTCATTTTATGGATCAATAACTGGATGGGTCCGTCCATATGGCCTTTCCTGCTTGCACTTTCCGCGCAGCTTTTATTATCGCTGATATGGTGTTTTTCAGCTCATAAATGGTATTTCCACACATTTCCGCCAAGTTATGCGGCAATCATATATGACCAGAGAGAGGGTCTTGAAAATCTTCTTAAGGAATATGGTCTGGACAAGAAATATGACGTAAAGCTGGTAATGAATGTCCATAGCTGCCTGGAGGATCTAACTGTCCTTAAGGATGTGCAGACCGTCTTCCTAAGCGGAGTTCACAGCCATGAAAGGAATATCATCCTGAAATATTGTGTGGAAAATGACATTTCCGGCCTTATCATCCCGCGAATAGGCGACGTTATAATGAGCGGAGCCCACCAGATGCATATGTTCCATCTGCCGATGCTGCGCGTTGAAAGATTTTTTCCAAACCTGGAATATCTTCTCGCCAAAAGATTTCTGGACATCCTTCTGTCCGGAATTCTGCTGATACTTTTATCACCGCTTTTCCTGATCATAGCTATAGCCATAAAATTGCAGGATCACGGTCCGGTATTTTACAAACAGGTTCGTCTCACCAAGGACAGAAAAGAGTTTAAGATCATTAAATTCCGTTCCATGAAGGTAGATGCTGAAAAGGATGGCGTTGCAAAGCTTTTTTCCGGGGAAAATGACGAGCGTATTACCAAGGTCGGAAGGCTTATCAGAAGATACCGCTTAGATGAGATCCCTCAGTTCATTAATATCCTGAAGGGCGATATGAGCTTCGTCGGTCCAAGACCGGAAAGGCCAGAGATTGCAGAGCAGTATGAAAAAGAAATCCCTGAATTTAAACTAAGGCTTCAGGTTAAGGCCGGTCTTACAGGTTATGCTCAGGTATATGGAAAATATAACACTTCTCCATATGACAAGCTTCTCATGGATCTTACTTATATTGCAAATCCGGGGATCAGACATGATCTGGTATTATTCTTCTCCACGATCAAAACTCTCTTCCTCCCTGAAAGCACGGAGGGAATCGCAGCAGGTAAAATAACTGCGATGGACTTTGGAAAGACAGATAATTCAGCAGAAGATAAGAAGAAAAATAACCAATAATTTAAAGGAGAGCAGGTACATTTAAACCGGCTCTCCTTTTATATTATTCACCTATCGCTTTATCGATCACTGAAATGATCTTTTTCTTATTGTCACAGATCAGAAGAACCGCATAATCGCCCTTACTGTAGAGCTTGGCGTCCTCCACCCTCTTAACCTGATCAGCTCCATAGGATTTGTAGATATTTGTACGGTCCTTAAGATGACTTCGAAATGAATCCATTACCTCGTTCATATCTGAAATATCCTTCAGCTTTACAACCGCTATCTCGTCAGCCTTTCCTTCTGTAGAATATGACAGAAAGAAGCTGTCTATCTTACTGTATTCCACGTCTGAAATATAACTAAAGAGCCTGTCCGCATCAGCTGCTTCTGAATTAACGGTTGTCATTTCCGGAAGACCGTCTGCTGCTTCGATCACCTCTTTTGAAAGGTCGTACATACTGACCGTCTGCGCCTCTGCCTTATCAGAGTCTGCTTTATCTTCCGTACTCTCATCTGTGACCTTAATTGTAAGCCCCTCGTCCGAGCCTGCTTCATCGGCATCCTTACCGCAGCCGAAGAGAGATGATGCTGCCGCCAACAGAAGAGCCATGACCATTAATTTCTTTTTTACTTCTAACATATCTTCACCTTACCCTTTTTCATATTAAGCATATTTATATTATTAATTACATTTTATTAATTATCATAAAATGTATAATTTCCGATTATATCGCTGAAAGCATCATTTATAGCGTCTTCCATCTTCTGCTTATCTTCTTCACTTAAAGCATCCTCATCTACCACCTTTGCAGCAGTAGTATCATCATCATACCAACTGAAACATACAGCAACCAGAATTCCTTCAGCGCTTCTTGCTACATTCACATTAATAAACAGCTTATCGGCATAGCTTTCATTTAATCTGTTGGTCAGCTCAGTTATCATTTTGACAGCCTTGATGCATTCTTTTTCTTTATCTTCACTAAAGATATACGAGAGGGAACTCTTCTTTTCATCCATAGCTTTTCTGATCTCCTTTGGAATATCATAGATATTCTGCGGCTTTACTGCCTGCTGATACATAACATTGTATTTCAGACTGTCCGCCGTAGGGAATAACTCTCTGTCCCAGTTCTGTGAAATTCCCATCATATCATCACTTAAGTTAAAGTTTTGATAACCGCCTCTTCCTACATCTGAATAAATGTCTGTGTGATACCAGTCACCATCTATCCTGACCAGATCCCATGAATGATAACACTCCGAATTGTGAACAACCTTGCATTCGATATCAAGCATATGCATGAAGAGTCTGAAGGTTGTTGCATATCCTACGCAGACAGCATTATGATATTTCAGCACTCCATAAGGATTATCTGCATCTGACATGCTTGATGGAATAACTGTAAGCATTCCATGATCCTGTGCAAGATTCGTGGTCATCCAATCATAGATTGCTTTCTCCTTCTCATAATCCGTCATGTTCGGCTTTATCACTTCCTTTATGACCTTTTCTGCCATGTCGAGAACTTCCTTCTCTCTGTCAGAAAGAGACGATCTGTCGCCTGACTTATATGCATCGGAGATTTTTCTGGTGGATCTGATAACATAATTATCTGCTATACGTATATCATTTTCTCCTTCTCCCGTATCCTTATCCGCTGCATCTAAAACATCATCCTTGTCATCGAAAAACTCACTTGTATTATCTGATACGCCATTTTCTTCCGAAAGCTTTTCATCAAATGGATTCTTCTTATATTTTTCAGCCTCCTTACCGCCGTAAATCTCCTTCTCATCAAGGATCTTCACAACCTTGTCGGTATTCTTATTATTATCGTTCAGCTTTTTGATACAAGTCACACTGAAGGCTGTATTTGCTGCAAGCGCTGCGATAAGAATTCCTATCATTACCTTTTTGCCTGCATCAGAGGATCCTTTGGTCTTTTCTTTATTAATACCTGCCTTTGTGTCCACATCTTCAATGATCCTGCTCCAGACCTTCTCCTTCTCGGATTTGATCTTTCCTTCAAGCTCCTCATCCCTGCTGCTCAGATTATTCATTTCTTCCATAAAAAAACTCCTTTTTAAACCAAAAAAGGAAGCTGCGGGTCTAAAAAGATCCTGCGGCTTCCCTTTAAACTACCTTACAAGCTTTATTATATCCGGGCACACTCCCAAATCAATAAAGCCTTCCTTAAGGCACTCTGTATAATTCTTAAGCTTTTTTATAGATTAATTCATTTTTTATAAATATTCTCTTCAAACCTGTAGTTTTGATCTCTTCCTACAGATTATCAATGATCTGGCGATGTATCTTCTTGAAAAAGAAGCTGGACATCACGAGGGATGCACCCTCGGCTATAGGAAATGCCCACCATACATTTGTTATAACTCCTGTCTTGGACAGAAGCCATGCTGCCGGTATAAGTACAACCAGCTGTCTTCCTATAGAAATGATGAGCGAATACATACTCTTCGAAAATGCCTGGAACACACTTCCCATGGCGATACATGTACCCGCAAGAGGGAAGGACAGACAGATTATCCTGAAGGCCGGAACTCCAATCTGAAGCATTTCATCATCCGGATTAAAGAAGCCCAGCAGCTGCTTCGGAATAATCTGGAAGCAGAGCGTTCCGATAAGCATTATCGAAACCGCAAGGAATATCGCAAATCTTAAGGCTTCCCTGATCCTCTCCTTCTTTCTCGCTCCGTAGTTATAAGCAAGCACCGGAATTATACCATTGTTAAGACCGAATACCGGCATAAAGAAGAAGCTCTGGAGCTTGAAATATGCTCCGAAAACTGTGGTTGCCATATTTGAAAAAGTACTGAGGATCTTGTTCATCATATATGTCATGACAGATCCGATCGACATCATAAGTATAGAAGGCACGCCGACTATAAATATCTGCTTTATGACCGCTCCCTCAGGAGAGAAAACTCCCTTAAGGCTCAGCTTGATCTCTTTATTGAACCTGATATTAAGTATAAGTCCAAGGCAGGCTGCAACGCACTGTCCGAGAACTGTTGCTAGTGCCGCTCCTGCGACCTCAAGCCTTGGAAATCCGAAATATCCAAAGATAAGTATAGGGTCGAAAATGATATTTATGATAGCTCCGGTTCCCTGTGAGACCATGCTGAAGATGGTAAGACCTGTTGACTGAAGCAGTCTTTCAAAAGTCATCTGGAAGAAAAGTCCAACCGATAATGAATTACATAACTTAAGATAAGTTGTTCCGTAATCCACGATAACCGGATCACTCACCTGACTCCTTATAAATGCCTCAGCAGCAAAAAGACCTACCAGCACAAATACCAGAGTACTGATGATCGTGATGAATATACCATTATTGGCTGCTGCATTTACGCGGTCATATCTTTTCTCGCCCAGCGATCTGGAAAGAAGTGCATTTATACCTACTCCGATTCCCGAACCGACTGCGATCATAAGTGTCTGCAGCGGAAATGCATATGTTACTGCCGCAAGGGCATCTTTACTTACCTGCGCAACGAAAACGCTGTCTACTACATTATAAAGAGCCTGTACAAGCATCGAAATCATCATCGGAAGAGACATTGATATGATAAGCTTCTTTACCGGGACAACGCCCATTTTATTCTCTTTAACCTCTGCTGACTGCTCTTTTTTCTCTGATTCTGACATTTTTAAACTCCAAACGTATAACTAAAACCTTTTGTCCGGCAAATCTCGCCGGGATGAAACATCCACTGATTTTATTCATCAAAAAGCGGTGTCGAAAAATATCTTTCTGCTGTATCCGGAAGAACTGTAACTACCGTCTTGCCTTCTCCAAGCTTCTTTGCAAGCTTAAGCGCAGCGGCAACATTTGTACCGCTTGATATTCCTACCATGAGACCTTCCTCTCTGGCAAGACGCTTGGATGTTTCGATAGCTTCTTCATCCGATACAACATAAATATAATCATAAATGGTCTGATTAAGGATATCCGGGATTATACCGTCGCCGATACCCATCTGCAGATGTGTTCCAACAGTACCGCCTGCAAGGATTGCTGCGTTCTGCGGCTCAACTGCCCAGATCTCAACATCAGGATACTGACGCTTTAATACCTCGCCGATACCTGTTATGGTTCCGCCTGTTCCGATACCGGAACAGAAACCGTGAATAGGACCCTCTACCTGCTCCATTATCTCCAGAGCAGTATGCTTTTTATGTGCCATTGTGTTATTTGGATTCTCAAACTGCTGCGGAACGAAAACCCTCGGATCCTCCTCCTGCATACGAAGCGCTGTTTTTAAGCATTCATCTATACATGCACCGATATCTCCGGCATCATGTATAAGGATCACCTCTGCGCCATAATGCTTTACAAGCTTTCTTCTCTCCTCACTGACCGAATCCGGCATAACGATAACAGTCTTATAACCTCTGACTGCACCGACCATGGCAAGTCCGATGCCCTGATTACCGCTCGTAGGTTCTACAATGATAGTGTCTTCTTTGATCAGCCCGTCCTTTTCGGCCTGCTTGATCATATTAAGCGCTGTTCTTGTCTTGATAGATCCTCCGGCATTAAGAGCTTCCATCTTAACGAGTACCTCTGCACTGCCTGGCTCAACCATTTTATTGAGCCTTATAAGCGGTGTATGACCCACCGCTTCAAGTATGTTGTTACAAACCATGATATCTCCCTCTATCTTGATTTATAGAAAAACAATAAAACTATTTTATACTTCAATGATATATGCGGTCAAGAAGAAAAAAAATATAGTCCATTATAAATGAAGCGTATTACAAAACCGTTCCTCTCTCCCTGCCGTCAATAAAAAAAGCCGGAAACCTTCTCAGGTTTTCAGCTTTTGAGAGGCGCCAACCAGATTTGAACTGGTGATAGCGGTGTTGCAGACCGATGCCTTACCACTTGGCTATGGCGCCATATTTTATAATTTCATAGGCTTCTTATGAAGTTATGAGCTCCCCGAGTTGGGCTCGAACCAACAACCCCTCGGTTAACAGCCGAGTGCTACCATTGAGCTATCGAGG
>Ga0256404_1001997_pt1 | contig 46639 bp, 35 predicted proteins | sample RumenRJG_01DNA_FD_185990 | JGI IMG/M metagenome (GOLD analysis project Ga0256404, IMG submission 185990) | Bovine rumen microbial communities from Lethbridge, Alberta, Canada - RJG_01 | ecosystem: Host-associated > Mammals > Digestive system > Stomach > Rumen | place: Canada: Alberta | collected... | reverse complement strand
CGCGTTCTACCAAAAGGTTAACAAAGGTTAAACTTTGCAACACCGAAAAATTAGCTACATTACTTTGCTATGTAAAGTATTGTGTAGCAACACGTTAATACAACAAACTGCCAAATTAGGAAAGATACGGCAAAATATTTTTATCCTGCAACATTTTTCCAATTATTTTCAAAAAAAAATTTTTCACCCCCATCGTGGCGGGACTGTAGCGGCATGCACGGCAAGGTCTGGTACACGGCGCAGCGGGACTATTGCAAGCCCATGGCCTTGAGGGCCTGGCGGGCGCTGGCGTCGCCGCCACGGGCAGCCTCGCGCAGCCAGTGCAAGGCCATGTCGCGGTTTACGGGTGTGCCCAGGCCCTTGCCATAGCACAGGGCCAGGTTAAATTGCGCATCGACCACACCCAGGGTGGCCGCCCTCTTGAGCAGCACAAAGGCCGTGCGCAGGTCGCGCCCCGCGCCCTGGCCGTTGAAGTAGAGCATGCCCAGGTTGTAGGTGGCTTCGGGGTGATCCTTGTCGGCCGCCTGCTGGTAGTACTTGAGCGCCTGGCCGTAGTTGCCCGTGCTGGCATAGAAGAGCCCCAGCTTGAAGGCCGCCTCGGTCACGCCCAGCTCGGCAGCCTTGCGGTACCACTTCTCGGCCTCGATGCTGTCGCGCTGCACGCCGTAGCCTTGCATGTAGCACTCGGCCAGGTTGTACTGGGCCTCTTCCTGGCCCTGCATGGCAGCCATCTTGTAGTAGTCGACGGCCTTGAGGGTGTCGGGCTTCACGCCGTGGCCCAGCCGGTAGCACTGCCCCAGGTTGAACTGCGCCACATCGTAGCCGTGCTGAGCCGCCCGGCTGAAGCAACGGTAGGCCTCGGCATAGTTCTTGGCGCTGGCATAGTTCAAGCCGCGGTGCACGATTTGCTCGTCGGTGAGGCCGGCATACTCATCGACGGCGGCAGGCTGCTGTGTCCGTGCCGTGAGCACGACGGCGGCCGCGAGTAGCACGATTGCATATTTCATCTTTAAACACATCACGAACGCAAAAATAGTGATTTTTTTGCTATTTTTGTGCTCGTGAATGGATATTGGCACAGGTATGGACAGCACTATCGCACAATTGCCAAGCTGAGCGGGCCCATCATGGTGGCCCAGCTGGGCACCATCGTCACAGGCTTTGCCGACACCATGATGGTGGGCCACTACAACACGCCGTCGCTCGCGGCCGGCTCGCTGGTGACCACGGTGTTCAACCTGGTCATTCTGCTCTCGCTTGGGTTTTCCTATGGCATCACGCCGCTCGTGGGCGCGCTGGCCAGCCAGGGCGACAATCGCAAGGTGGGCGCCATGATGCGCCACGTGGCAGCGGCCAACGTGCTCTTCGGCCTGGTGCTCATGCTCGCCTCGGGGGCCTTCTACTTTGCGCTGGGCCACCTGGGGCAACCTGTCGAGATCATGCCGCTCGTGAGGCCCTACTACATCATCATTTGGCTGTCGATGATTCCCGTGATACTCACCCACATCTTCAGGCAGTCGTGCGACGCCGTGGGCGACACGCAACTGGGCATGTGGATCTTCACCGCCGGCAACGTGCTCAACATCGTGGGCAACTACATGCTCATCTTCGGCAAGTGGGGCGCCCCCGAGCTGGGGCTGGCAGGCGCGGGGTGGAGCACGCTGGCGGCACGCTGCTTCATGGCTGTGGCCTATGTGGCGGCCATGCTCCTGGCCAGCCGCTACAAGGCCTACCACGAGGGCATCGCGCAGTCGCGCACCAGCTGGCACGACATTGCTCGCGTTACACGCACCTCGCTGCCCGTAGCATTGCAAATGGGGCTTGAAACAGGCATTTTCACCTTTGCCATGATACTGGTGGGCTGGATGGGCACCAAGAGCATGGCCGCCTATCAGATTTTGTTGCAAGTGGGCACCCTGGGCTTCATGATATACTACGCCTTCGGGGCTGGCATGGCCATAAAGATAGCCCACTACACGGGGCTGGGCGACAAGGCCGCAGTGCGCGACGCCGCCCATGCCGGCTACAGGCTCACACTCGCGTTCACCCTGCTGGCCTGCGTGATATTCATCACCACTGGCCGGTGGATTGTAGCATTCTTCACTGCCGACAGGGCCGTGATTGCCATAGCAGTGAGCATGCTGGTGCCCCTGTCGCTCTACCAGCTGGGCGATGCCACGCAAGTGACCTATGCCAACGCCTTGCGCGGCACGGGCCAGGTGATGAGCATGCTACGCGTGGCTGTGGTGGCCTACTTGCTCATAGGCCTGCCCGTGATACCTGCGCTTGCCTTCCTGGCCGGACTGGGGCTGGCTGGAGTGTACTACGGCTTCTTTGTTGCGTTGCTCACGGCGGGCATCCTCTTTTGCCGCGAGTTCTACCGGCACCTGCTTTAGAGCAGCACCTGCTTGCACTGGGCAGCCACCGCCGCCTGCTGCTGGTTGACATAGCTGAGCGCAGCACCTATGGCCGTGCAGTACTCGCTGTTTTCGGGAATGACAAACCTCACATCGTAGAGCTTTTCGAGCTTGGTGTACACCTCACGGCACTGCGGCAGCCGCGACAGGTTGCCGATGAGCACAAAATCGCGTGTGCCGCTCTTGAGCGAGCTCAGTATGGCTGCCGAGCCTATGGCCTGGAGCACCATGCAGATGAGCCCCAAGGCGATGTCCTCGCGGCTGGCATTGCCCTGCGCGTTGGCAAAGAGGCTTGCCGTGGCATCCATGGGCAGGCCCGACAGCGGCCGGGCCGAGATGTCGCCTATGCTCAGATTGATATTGGAGATGTCGCCCAGCAGGGCCATGTGAGAAATCTGCTTGATATCGTCGGTGTTGAGCAGCAGGCGGCTCAAGCCGTTGAGCGTGCCGCCGCCTATGCCAATGCCTCCCAAGTGGGCGATTTCACCGTCGTGATACGACACGAGCGAGGTGCCCGTGCCCATCGACACCACTATCATGTGCTTGAGCTGCGACTCAAACTGGGCACCCAGGCCGTCGGCGAGAAACTCGTCGGCCTTCTGTGTGGGCAGGCCGTAGATGGGCGAGTTGATATAGGCAGCGCCCACGCCGGTGAGCATGACACGTTCCACGTCGGGCAGGTCGATGTGGTTGTCGTGCAGAAACTTGCCAAAAGCGCCATAGAGCGAGGTGACGGGGTCGGTGGCCTTGATCCACAGGGGCGAGATGACCTTGCCCTGGCTGATGCCCACAATCTTGGTGGTAGAGATGCCCACGTCGATGCCTATTGCTATCTTCATGTCGAGTGTGATATTGAGATTTATACTGTTGTCATGTGAGGGGCCAAAAGCCGAGACTCTCACTGTAGCAATGTTTCCAGCTCGTCGACAATGTCGGCCGCCACAGCCGTCTTGTTCTTTTTGGGATAGTCGCGGCGCCCCGAGGCCGAGATGATGGCGACCTGGTTGTCGTCGGTGCCAAAGGTGGTGCCGGGGATGCGGGTGGAGTTGAGCACGATGAAGTCGGCATTTTTCTTCTTGAGCTTGGCGCGGGCGTGCTGCTCCTCGTCGTTGGTCTCCAGGGCGAAGCACACGAGGCGCTGGCCTGGCTGCTTCATGCCGCCCAGCGAGGCGGCAATGTCGTGAGTGGGCTGCAAGTCGATGTGCAGGCCGTTGCCCTCGCGGTTGATTTTCACGTCGCTCACCCGGGCGGGCTTGAAATCGGCCACGGCGGCACTCAGCACAGCAGCCTGGCAGCGGGGAAAGACACGGGTGGCGGCGGCGTGCATCTGGTCGCAACTCTCCACGTCGATGCGCTCGATGCCCGGCGAGCACGAGAGCGACACGGGGCCGGTCACCAGCGTGACCCGGGCGCCGCGGCGGTAGCACTCCTCGGCCAGGGCAAAGCCCATCTTGCCGCTCGAGTAGTTGCCTATGAAGCGCACAGGGTCGATTTTCTCGTAGGTGGGCCCGGCGGTGATGAGAATGTGGCGGCCCTCGAGCGAGGCCGTGCCGTCGAGGGCACGGTCGAGAGTATCGACGATGACGTCAGGCTCCTCCATGCGTCCCTTGCCCTCAAGCCCCGAGGCGAGAAAACCGGTGCCAGGCTCGATGATGCGGTTGCCATAGCTGCGCAATGTGGCCATGTTGTGCCGGGTGGAAGGATGGCGGTACATGTCGAGGTCCATGGCAGGCGCTATAAACACCGGCGCCTTCATCGACAAGTAGGTGGTAACGAGCATGTTGTCGGCAATGCCATTGGCCATCTTGCCCAGGGTGCTCGCCGTGCAGGGCGCGATGAGCATGGCATCGGCCCACAGGCCCAGGTCGACGTGCGAGTGCCACGTGCCGTCGCGCTGCGAGAAAAAATCGCTCACCACAGGCTTGTGGGTGAGCGCACTCAGGGTAATGGGGGTGATAAACTCCTTGCCGGCAGGCGTGATCACCACCTGCACCTCGGCCCCGCGCTTGACGAGGCCGCGCACGATGAGGCAAGCCTTGTAGGCTGCAATCGAGCCAGTGATGCCAAGCACTATTTTCTTTCCTTTTAGCATTGTTGCATGATGAGAGTGATAACGCCTGCAAAGGTATAATATTTTATTCACTCGGCGCAACATTGCCCCCACTTATCGAGAGCAAAAACACGCCGTGGCAAGGTGCCACGACGTGCAATGTGTCGCATGTGATGGGGCAAAAGTGCGGCCCGGTCAATTGCCACTGCCGCCCTGCTGGCCGCCCTGGCCCTTGCTGGCACCGCCCACCACATCGTTGTTCTCGATGGTGACGTTGGTCTTCTTCACCTGCGCCTTGAGCGAGCCGAAGCGGTAGCTCACCGAGATGGCGAAATTGCGCACCGGCGCTTTCATCGAGCTCCAGCCGGTGTAGTCGCCTTGCGTGGTGTAGCTGGTCCATTTCTTGTACTTGCCCGAGAAGGGCACGTTGGCATTCAGCTTCACGGTGAGGCGGTCTTCTTTCAAGAACGACCGCTGCAGGGCGATGTCGTGCCAGTAGCTCACCTTGTCGCGGCCGTAGAGGCTGCTGGGACCGCCGCCAAAGCGGCCCATGCCCAGGGTGAGCCGCAGCTTCCAGGGCAGCTGCTGCGTGACATTGAGCCACATGAAGTTGCTCCATCCCTCTTTCTCCAGGCCCAGGGTCTCGCTCTTGAGGCTCTGGCGCCCCAGGCTGCCGTTAAGGTACAGGCTGGTGGTCTTGAAGGGCTGCCACTGCACATAGCCGAAGATGCCGTAGAAGAACGACTTGAGCTCGTTGGCATAGGTCGAGACCATCTTGTCGTCTTGCGCGGTCTGGATGCCGGTGATGCCGTTGCGCGACCAGCGCAAGTTGGGCGTGAGCGTGAAGGTGAGCTTGGCCCCGGTGTGCATGTAGTTGAGGTTGACCGAGTAGTTGCGCGCGCTCTTGAGGTGGGAGTTGCCATAGCTGATGCTTGTGGGTGTGCTTATCACCGCCGGATTGAGGTAGTTGATGCCCGGACGGTTGATAGTGGTGGCAAACGACAGGGTGAGGCTGTTGAACATGCCCATCTGGTAGCTCACACTGGCGCTGGGCACCCAGTCGTTGAGGTTGGTGTGGAAGCTGGGCTGGTCGCCGTGGGGGTACCGGGCCTTGAGGTAGCTGTACTCGTAGCGCAAGCCGGCACGCGCACTCCACGAGTTCATGTGGAAGGTGTAGCTGGCATAGGCTGCCGCTACCTGCGTGAGGTGGTTGAGGCGGTTGTCGACGTCGAGCGTGTCGGGGTCGAGGCCGGCATAGTCCATTGTGGTGTGGCTCTTGTTGGAGCGATGTATATATTTCACGCCGGTTTCTATCTTGTGATACTTGGCAAAGGGGCGTGTCCAGTCAAACTGGAAGGTGTGCTCGAGGAAGTTCTCCTTGTTGCGGGTGTCATAGCCCGTGTAGCTCATGGGGGCGTTCACCTGGTTGAAGTAGTCGTCCACGCTGCGGGTGTGGGTGCGGCTGGTCGACACGATGTAGCTCAAGGTGAGGGTCTCGTCTTTCACATGGGTCTTGTGTTGGTAGTCGAGATGCCCGTCGAAGCTGTAGTAGGAGTATCGGGGTATGTGGTTGTGAATGTCGAAGCTGTAGAGGCGCTGGCCGGCGGCATCGTTCATCCACTGGTTGGTGACGCCCCGCTGGTCGAGGCTGTAGGCATAGCCGCCAAAGGCCATCGACACCAGGTTGAGCGTGTCGGGCTCCCAGCTCGACTCGATGTTGAGGAAGTGACCGGTGCCCTTGTTTCTTTTGTCGCTCTTGGAATACACATCGTTGCCCGTGTCGTTGTAGTGGGTCATGCTCTCTTGAAGCTGCCTGCCACGGTGGCGCGGCACGTAAAACATGCCGTAGTTCAGGCTGGTCACCACCTTGCCCTTCTGGGCGGTGATGTAGGCATTGGGGTTGAGAGCGCCATAGTTGTCGGCCGCGATGGTCACCGTGCCCGTGATGCCGCTCATGCTCGAGTTGTCCATGGTCACGATGTTGAGAATCGAGCCCACACCCTCGGCGTCGTATTTTGCGCCCGGGTCGGTGATGACCTCGATCTTCTTTATCATGCTGGCCGGTATGGCCTTGAGCACGTCTTTGGCATTGCCCGAGAGTGTGGGGTCGGGGTGGCCGTTCTTGTATATCTTGAAGTTGCTGCTGCCCTTGACCATGATGTTGTCCTGGCCGTCGACAGTGACCAGAGGTACCTTGCGCAGCATCTCAAAGGCTGTGTTGGTCTTGGCATCGTCGTCGTTCTGCACATTGTAGGCGATGCGGTCGATCTCCTTGCTTATCACAGGGGCATGGGCGGTGACGGTGACACCGCTCAACATGTTGTCGGCGTTCTTTATCACAATAGTGCCCAGGTCGACGACCTTGTTGTTGTGCGAGAGCTGGAAGTCGCGCTGCACGCTCACCTTGCCCACGGCCGATATCACGGCCAAGTAGTCGCCTGGGCTGGCAAATTGCTGCTTGTAGGAGCCATCGAGGTTGGTCACGCCGGTCGTCACGACCCGGGTGGTGTCGCTGGCGCGGTAGATGCGCACTGTGGCATAGGGCTCGCCCTCGCCCGTGGAGTCGTTGAGTTGAAATTTCACGCTGTACTGTGCCAGGAGAGCCATGTTCACACACACGACCAGGAGCACAAGTGTAAAGAGTTTCTTCATTATTAATGCTTTTGTTGAGTTTATACGCTTTTGTTTTTTTGCCAAGCCATCGCTGCCCGGCTTGTTGCAACATTCTCTTAATAGACGCAGAAGCAGTGCAAAAAGTTTCATCTCTCGCATTGTTTTTCTCAAATTTTTGTAAAAAACACGCGGCACCGCCCGTGTTTCATTGCGATGTGCCGCGTGTGTTGCAGTCTTCATTTACTTGCAGGGCGGGCTAAGCGCCGACCTCGATCTCGCCCACATAGGTCGCCGGCCCGGTGAGGTAGATGTTGTTGAAGGTGATGTTGCCGCTGGCCTTTTTCTCGGGTTCAAACTCCACGTGCAGCAGGCTGATGCGGGCCTGCACGGCATAGCGCACCACGCCGTTTTCCACGCTCTCGGGCTGCACGCCCATCATGTAGGCAGCCAGAGCAGTGGCTACGATGCCCGTGCCGCAGGCCAGAGTCTCGTCTTCGACACCTTTCTCGTAGGTGCGCACGTGCAGCACGCCGTCGCGCACTTGCACAAAGTCGACGTTCACGCCCTCGGGGGCAAAGCGGGTGTCGAAGTAGCGATAGGCGCGGCCGTTGGCATACACGTTGGTGTGGTCGACATCGTCGACGGCGGTCACAAAGTGGCGGGCGCCGGTGTTGAAGAAGTAGCTGGTGTCGTCATATTTCTTAAATTCCTTCACGTCGCTCATCTTCAGGCGCACCACACGGGTGCAGTCGCCCAGCGCGTCGGTCTCGGGGCCTGCCTCTATCCAGCTCTCGTGGAGGCCGTCGGGGGCCTCAAACACGAAGTGGCGCTCGTCATTGGCGCTGGTCATGGCGGCATAGGCCGAGATGCAGCGGCCGCCGTTGCCGCACATCATGCCCGATGTGCCGTCGGGGTTGTAGAATTTCATTTTAAAGGCAGTGTCGTTGCTGTTGCCTATCACCATGAGGCCGTCGGAGCCGAAGCCCGTGTGACGGTCGCACAGGTGCACGATTTCTTCTTGACTGAGGTTGACTGTGTCGCGGCGGGCATCGGCAATGAGAAAGTCGTTGCCAGCGCCATGGAATTTGTATAGTTTCATCATCGTTGTGTTTTTTAGTTTCATTATAATTTTACTGCCGGGCATCGCACCGCAGGCCCAGGGCGTCGAGTTCCTCGCCTATGAGGCGGGCCAGCAGCTGCAGGCCCTTGTCGATGCGCTCCAGGTTCATAAACGAGAAGTTGAGGCGCATGGTGTTGAGCCCGCTGCCGTCGGGGTGGAAAAACGAGCCGGCCACATAGGCCACACCGTTGTCGAGGGCGCGGTCGTAGAACTTGACCGCATCAAAGCCCTGGGGCATGGTCAAGAACAGAAACAAGCCGCCATCGGGGCGGGTCCAGGTCACGCCCTGCGGCATGTAGCGGGCCAGCAACTCTTGCATGCCCTGGCAGCGCCGGCTGTAGAGACCCTTGATTTTCTCGATGTTGGCATCGAGACGGCCCGAGGTGACAAATTGGGTGGCAATATACTGGTCGAGCACGGGCGCACACAGGTCGAGCGACTGCTTGCACACATAAATCTGGTCGAGCAGCTGCGGGTTGCCCAGTATCCAGCCCAGGCGCAGCCCAGGTGCCAGTATCTTGGAAAAAGAGCCCAGGTGCAGCACGCAGTCGGGATCGAGCGAGTAGATGGTGGGCACGTCCTGCCCCCGATAGCGCAACTCGCGGTAGGGGCTGTCTTCTACAATCACAAAGCCGTGCTCCCTGGCCAGCTCCACCAGCAGGCGGCGCTGCGAGAGCGGCAGTGTCTCGCCCGAGGGGTTCTGAAAATCGGGGATCATGTAGAGAAACTTCACCTTGCGACCCTGCCTCTTGCACTGGGCTATGGCCTGCTCATAGCGTGCCCTGAACTCGCCGTCGTCGTCGCTGTGGGGCACGCCCACGATGTGGGCGCGGTAGGAGCGAAACGACTGCAAGGCACCCAAGTAGGACGGGTTGGAGGTGAGCACCACGTCGCCCGGGTCCACCATCACGCGGGTGCACACGTCGATGCCCTGCTGCGACGAGGTGGTGATCTGCACGCGCTCGAGAGGCACGCCGTAGCGCTCGCTCAAGGCCTGTCGCAGCTCGGGAATGCCTTGGGTGGCATTGTATTGCAGTGCCTTGCTGCCATAGCGGTCGATGACCTGCAGGGCACACTGCTTCACGCCCTCGAGGTCGAAAGCGTCGGGCGAGGGGTAGCCGCCGGCAAAGGAATAGATCTTGCTCAAGTCGACGCGCTTGAAAATTTCGCGCACGGGCGAGCGCATGAACGAGGCCGTGTCGGCCGAAAACAAACTGTCGTAGTCCATATTATCGCAATAAATGTTCAAGCGTAATTGCGCCCGAGGTCTTCTCGTCGCGGTATTTCACAATCACAGGCGTGTAGAGGTGCACTCCGGCTTCCTTGCCGGGGCCTTTCACGATGGGACGGCTCCCAGCCACCACCACCGCGCCGGCCGGGATCACGATTTGTCCCTGGGCATTGGCAGTGATATAGCCGCCGTTGACCGCGTCATACACGGCCGTCGACCGGTTGATGACCACGCCGGTACCTATCACGGCATTCTCCTCGACGATGGTGCCCTCGTAGATGCCGCAGTTGCCGCCTATAAACACGTTGTCCTCGACAATCACCGGCAGGGCGCCCACTGGCTCAAGCACACCTCCCAATTGCGAGGCAGCGGCCAGGTGCACGTTTTTGCCCACCTGGGCGCACGAGCCCACCAGGGCGTGCGAGTCGATCATGGTGCCGCTGTCGACATAGGCGCCTATGTTGACATAGGCCGGGGGCATCACAATCACGCCCGGTGCCAGATAGGCGCCGCGGCGAACGCTGCTGCCTCCGGGCACGATGCGCACCTTGTCGTCGAGCGAGAAGGCGCGGGGCGCAATGGTGTCTTTGTCGTAGAAGCTGAACTGGCCCTGACTCATGTCGGTGAGCACGCCGCAGGCAAAGCCCTTGAGGATTTCCTCCTTCACCCAGGCGTTCACCACCCAGTGGCCGTCGTTTTTCTCGGCCACTCTCACCTGGCCGCACTCGAGCTGGCGGCACAGGCGCTCAAAGTTTTCTTTGGCTGTTTCCATCGTTCACTTGTATTCACCTATCACTTTCTTCATGAGATCCATCGTTGCCGGGGTGGCGCTGGTGAGCGGCAGGCGCATGTAGGGCTTGCACAGGCCCAGCAGCGAGAGAGCGCCCTTGACCGGGATGGGGTTGCTCTCTACAAAGCAGTCCTTGTAGAGGGGCTTGAGCTTGTTGTCGAGCACCAGGGCCTCGCCCATCTCGCCGGCCAGCAGCAGGTGGCACAGGTGGCTCATCATGCGCGGAGCCACATTGGAGGCCACGCTTATCACGCCTTGGGCACCGCCAGCCATCAACGGGAACGTCTGGCCGTCCTCGCCGCTGAGCACGCTGAAGCCCGACGGGGCATATTTCCTGATTTCGAGCACCTGGTCGATGTTGCCCGAAGCCTCTTTCACCGCGATCACATTGGGCAGCTCGGCAACGCGCAGGGTGGTTTGGGCCTGCATGTTGGTACCCGTGCGGCCTGGCACGTTGTAGACCACGATGTTTTTGTCGGTCGACTGCGACACGGCCTTGAAGTACTCGAGCAAGCCGTCTTGCGTGGGCTTGTTGTAGTAGGGCACAACCACGAGAAATGCATCGGGGTCGTAGGGCTCCAGCATCTTGATGGTCTCGATGGTCTTTTTCAGCGAGTTGGTGCCGGCGCCCACCACCACAGGGCGGCCCTGGCACAGCTCCTTGGTGAGCGCCAGCAGCTTCTTCTTCTCGTCGTCTTCCAGGCACGGGGTCTCGGCCGTAGAGCCCAGCGGCACGAGAAAATCGATGCCGTTGTCGATTTGGCGGGTCACCATGCGGCCAAAGGCCTCGTAGTCTACCGTTTGGTCCTCGTTGAAGGGCGTCACCAGTGCGGTGCCGCAACCCTTAAGCAAATAGTTGTCTAACATGTGTTGAGGAAAGTTAATTGTTATTGTAAGTTCTTTACTATCATTTCTTGAAACTCGTAGATGCCGGTAGCCAGGCTTTGCGTCATGGTGGCGGCAAGCACAGCGCCCTGGGCAAAGCCCTGGCGCGAGAAGGCCTCGTGCTCGATGGTGATGCGGTCGCACGCACCCTCGAAGCCCACCGTGTGAATGCCGGCAATCTCGCCCACACGCACCGAGGCGACGGCAGGCTCCACCCCCATGCCCGCTTGCACCAGGCCGGCCAGCGTCTTGGCCGTGCCGCTGGGCGCGTCGAGCTTGTGAATGTGGTGCTTCTCAACGATATAGGGGCTGTAGCCGCCGGCAGCGCCCAGCAACCTTGAGATGAGACTCACGGCGGCCGACATCACGGTCACGCCTATCGAGAAATTGGACGCCCATATCAGTGTGGTGCCAGCCTGCTTGAAGGCGGCAAACACATCCTGCTTGATGTCGTACCACCCCGTGGTGCCCACCACCACAGCCTTGAACTTGCGGGCCAGCTCGGCATAGTTGGCCCTGAATGCTGCCGGGGTGGAGAAATCGATGCACACGGCGTCGCGGGCCACGGCATCGTCGAGAGCGGCCACGTCGCAGGTCTTGGCCACGCAAGCAATGCCCTGCTGGGCAAGCACCTGCTCCACCATTTTGCCCATCTTGCCATAACCGCTTATCACGATTTTCAATGTTGATGTTGCATTTTCCATATCATTCAATATTGTTTTATAACTCTAAATATAGCTGCGCTATTGCGCAGCAATAATCTGCTTGAACATGCGCACATACTGGTCGCGGGCCTGGGCAATCTCGCTCAGCATCACACACTCGCCCGGCCGGTGTGCCACCAGTATCGAGCCTGGGCCGCACAGGGCGCGGTGCTTGAAGTTGGAGAGCCGCGGGGCATCGCTGCCAAAGGCCGCGATGGTGGTGTCGAAGCCCTCGAGCGTGGCATAGCTCATGGGGGTGTCGCCGCCCAGTGCCTCGATGTGCACGCGCTCGCCGGCCATGCCCTCGACAGTGGCAGTCACAAGCGCGTCGCTGGCCTGGGTGGTGCGCCAGTAGAGCCTGAAGCGCACCTTGTCGCTCAGCACGTTTTGTGGGTTGTCGCTCGCGAGGCGACCCAGGTTGTAGGTGGTAGTCCCCGTCACAGGATCGACGGGAAAACGCGTGGCCCGCAGCTGGTTGACAAAGTCGACAAAGAGCTCGATGGCGCTCACGCCCTGCTCGGGATAGCCCGAGTGGCAGCTCTGGCCCGTGATGGTGATGTCGAAGGCCTTGGTGCCCTTGCTGGCGGCCACCATCTTGTTGCCGGTGGGCTCGCCCACAATCACCCACTCGCCGCCTGGCTGGCTCCGGGCATAGGCCTTGGCACCGTGCGACCCGGTCTCCTCGCCCGCGAGCAGCAGCAGCGCAAAACCCGAGAGGCCCTCTCGCTCCAGCTCGCGGCAAGCCGAGTACATAGCCATGATTTGCCCCTTGGCATCGCAACTGCCGCGACCTTTCACCTTGATGTCGCCACCTGGGGCAGGTTCAAACTCGGGCGCGATGTAGGGAGGCACAGTGTCGAGATGGGTGCAGAAGTACACACGGGGTGTGCCCCACGAGAGCTGCAAGTTGAGCGTGCCGTCGCCCACCTCCATGAGCCTGGCCTGGCACGACGCCCCCTGTGGCAGCCGGCGCGCAAGCAGCAAGGCCAGGTCGCGCTCTTTGCCCGAGGTGGAGTCAACAGCCAGCAACTCCCTGTACAACTCAATATCGATACTTCTACTACTAATAGGTGCGTCCATTTTCCTTATCTACTTGAAATCCTTTTGGTTGCCTACAAGGCGCTCGCTACATGCGAGCATCCGCTTGCAAAGCAAATGCAAAATTGCTAAATTTCGCTTACATGGGCAAGAGGGCAATTGCGTTTTTATGAATTATTGAGGATTTCGCCCCAAGGCAACGCGGCCTCGCAGCCAAGGTGCAAAAGCAAGAACAGCCAGCCATCGTTGAGACAGGGATTGCAGCCCTAACGGCCGGCCCCCTACGGGGCGCAATAGTTGGCAACTATTATTGTGGCGCCTGCCGCTACGTGGTTTCAATAATAATTATTAACTTTGGGGCCAGAACCAAAATTATCAACTCGTTGCAGCGCTGCACGCTGTGCCGGCAGGCTGCGATGCATCAACACGTTATCAAAAGAAAAAGTATGAACAGACTACACATTATCACAGCGCTGGCAGTTGCCGTGGCATGTCTCTTCCCGTCGGGCTCGCAAGCCGTCGAGACGGTGAGCTCGCCAAGCGGCACAATCAGGCTCGCCTTCGACGTCAAGGACGGTGGCGTACCTGTGTATCAAGTGTTTTTCAAAAACAAGACGGCCATCAAGGAGAGCCGCCTGGGGCTGGAACTCGACAGCGAGAACGCCAGCCACCAGTTCTACGAGTCGGGCTCGGGCAGCGAGCATGTCGACAAGTCGTCGCTCTACAACGGCTTCACGCTGGCCAAGGCCGAGACATCGACCCACGACGAGACGTGGCGCCCCGTGTGGGGCGAGGAGAGCTCGATACGCAACCACTACAACGAGCTGGCCGTGACACTCAACCAGGCCAAAAACGACCGCTACATCGTGATACGCTTCCGCGTCTACGACGACGGCGTGGGCCTGCGCTACGAGTTCCCGCAGCAGAAGAACCTGAACTACTTTGTCATCAAGGAAGAGCACACCCAGTTTGCCATGACGGGCGACCACATGGCCTGGTGGATACCCGGCGACTACGACACCCAGGAATATGAGTACACCCGCAGCCGCCTGAGCCAGATACGCAGCCTCTTTGACAAGGCGGTGACGCCCAACAGCTCGCAGCACCAGTTCAGCAAGACCGGCGTGCAGACCTCGCTGCAGATGAAGACCGACGACGGACTCTACATCAACCTGCACGAGGCCGCCCTGCTCGACTACTCGTGCATGAGCCTGAACCTCGACGACAAGAACATGATATTTGAGTCGTGGCTCACCCCCGACGCCCAGGGCAAGAAAGGCTACATGCAGACGCCCTGCCACTCGCCCTGGCGCACGATACAGATTGCCGACGACGCCCGCGACATTCTGGCCTCGCGCCTGATACTGAACCTGAACGAGCCTTGCAAGATTGAAGACACCAGCTGGATACACCCCGTGAAATACATGGGCGTGTGGTGGGAAATGATCACCGGCAAGAGCACATGGTCCTATACCAATGCCGTGAACAGCGTGAAACTGGGCATCACCGACTACAGCAAGCTCCAGCCCAACCACACCCACGGCGCCAACAATGCCAACGTGCGCCGCTACATCGACTTTGCCGCTGCCAACGGCTTCGACGAGCTCCTCATCGAGGGCTGGAACGAGGGCTGGGAAGACTGGTTTGGCAACAGCAAGGACTATGTGTTTGACTTTGTCACGCCCTACCCCGACTTCGACTTGAAGGCCCTCAACGACTATGCCCACAGCAAGGGCATCAAGCTCATGATGCACCACGAGACCTCGTCGAGCGTGCGCAACTACGAGCGCCATCTCGACACGGCCTACACCTTGATGAACCGCTACGGCTACGACGCCGTCAAGAGCGGCTATGTGGGCAACATCATTCCCCGCGGCGAGTACCACTACGGCCAGTGGATGGTCAACCACTACCACTATGCCGTGACCGAGGCTGCCAAGCACCACATCATGGTCAACGGTCACGAGGCCGTGCGCCCCACCGGCCTGTGCCGCACCTGGCCCAACATGGTGGGCAACGAGAGCGCCCGCGGCACCGAGTACCAGGCCTTTGGCGGCACCCAGCCCGGCCACACCGCCATTTTGCCGTTCACCCGGTTGCAAGGCGGCCCCATGGACTACACGCCCGGCATCTTTGAGATGGACCTGAGCACGTTTACAAGCAACAAGAGCAAGGTACTGAGCACCCTGTGCGGCCAGCTGGCCCTCTACGTCACCCTCTACAGCCCGCTGCAGATGGCCGCCGACATGCCCGAGCACTACGAGAAATACCGCGACGCCTTCCAGTTTATCAAGGATGTTGCCGTCGACTGGGACAAGAGCCTCTATCTCGAGGCCGAGCCCATGGAATACATCACCATCGCCCGCAAGGCCAAGAACAGCGACGACTGGTATGTGGGCAACGTGACGGGCAAGAGCGACTTCAACTCGACCGTGGCCCTCAACTTCCTCGACAAGGGTCGCCAGTATGAGGCCACCATCTATGCCGACGGGCCCAAGGCCAACTACCTGACCAACCCGCAGAGCTACACCGTGACGCGCAAGAAGGTGAACGCCAAGACCGTGCTCAAGCTGCACTCGGTGGCCGGCGGCGGCTATGCCATAAGCATCAAGCCGCTGAAATAGCCCGCACGGCACACACTACAGCAAGGCCACGACACCCGCACCCCCATGGCAGTGCACCGGTGCCGTGGCCTGCTGTTTGAAGGGGGGGGGCGCGGCCTGCTTGAGTGTGGTATTTTTTTGCTATCTTTGCAACCTTGAAAATAGAAATAGATTGTTGTGGAATTAAAAGAATTATGTGATATTTTCAACAACAAGGCACGAGTGGCAGCCATCAAGAAAATGCTTGCTGGCACGCGCAACCGTGTCGTGTCGATCGACGGCCTGGCCGGTTCGGCCTCGTCGATGCTTCTCGCCCGCATGCCACGTCTGGGCAGCCCCTATCTCATCGTGGCCAACGACCTCGACGAGGCCGGCTACATCTACAACGACTTGTGCCAAATCAACGGCGAGCAGCAGGTGCTCATCTTCCCGTCGGGCTACAAGCGCGACATCAAGTACGGTCAAGTCGACGCTCCCAGTGCCATCTTGCGTACCGAGGTGCTCAACCAGTGGTACTGCAACGATGAGTTGCGCTGCGTGGTGACCTACCCCGAGGCGCTTGCCGAGAAGGTGGCCTCGCGCCAGGTGATCGACAACACCACCATCACGCTGCAGGTGGGCGCCACCGTCGACCTCACCGAGACCAGCAAGCGGCTGCGCGAGTTTGGCTTCCAAGAGGTAGACTACGTGTACGAGCCCGGGCAATTCAGCGTGCGCGGCAGCATCCTCGACGTGTATAGCTACAGCAACGAGCTGCCCTACCGCATCGACTTCTTCGGCGACGAAATCGACAGTATACGCACCTTCAACGTGGAGACCCAGCTGAGCGACGCCCGCATCGAGAGCGTGTCGCTGGTCAACAGCAATGCCAGCGACATCGACAGCGGCACCTCGCTGCTCGAGTACATCCAGCCCGAGACGGTGCTCGCCTGCCGCGACGTGGAGTGGCTCAGGAGCCGCGTCAAGGCCATAAGCGAGGAAACGCTCTCGCAAAATGCCCTGGTGGCCGACGAGGGCGACCCCGAAGCCATGAAAAAGGTGGTCGACGTGCCTCGTTTCCTGGCCAGCCTCGACAGCTTCAGGCGCATCGACCTGGGCTACGGCGAGAGCGCCAGCAAGGCCGATGCACGGCTGCGCCTGCACTGCAGCCCGCAAGGCATATTTCACAAGAATTTCGACCTCATCAGCCAGTCGTTCAACGACTTCCTGGGCAAGGGCTACAAAATCATGATCTTGAGCGACTCGCCCAAGCAGATCGAGCGCCTGCACGCCATCTTCGACGACCGCAACGACCACATCCAGTTCACCCCCGTCGACAAGACCCTGCACGAGGGCTTTGTCGACGACGACTTGAAGCTGTGTGTATTCACCGACCATCAAATCTTTGACCGCTTCCACAAGTACAGCCTCAAGAGCGACCGCGCCCGCAGCGGCAAGCTGGCCCTCTCCCTTAAGGAGCTCAACTCGATCGAGGTGGGCGACTACATCGTGCACGAAGACCACGGCATAGGCAAGTTTGGCGGCTTGGTGCGCACCAAGATCAACGGCACCATGCAGGAGATGATAAAGCTGGTGTATCTCAACGGCGACATCATCTTTGTCTCGATACACGCCCTGCACAAGCTCTCCAAGTACCGCGGAAAGGAGGGCGTGGAACCGCGGCTGAGCAAGCTGGGCAGCGGCGCCTGGAACAAGATGAAGTCGCGCACCAAGAGCAAGCTCAAGGACATCGCCCGCGACCTGATCAAGCTCTATGCCCAGCGCCGCGAGCAGAAGGGCTTCGCCTTCAGTCCCGACGGCTATCTGCAACAGGAGCTCGAGGCCTCGTTCATCTATGAGGACACCCCCGACCAGCTCAAGGCCACACAGGCCGTGAAAGCCGACATGGAGAAACCGCGGCCCATGGACCGCCTGGTGTGCGGCGATGTGGGCTTCGGCAAGACCGAGGTGGCCATCAGGGCGGCCTTCAAGGCGGCTGTCGACGGCAAGCAGACCGCCGTGCTCGTGCCCACTACCGTGCTCGCCTTCCAGCACTTCCGCACCTTCGGCGAGCGGCTCAAGGACTTTCCCGTCACCGTCGACTACCTGAGCCGCGCCCGCAAGCCCAAAGAGGTGAAACAGGTGCTTGCCGACCTGGCCTCGGGCAAAATCGACATCATCATAGGCACCCACAAGCTCATAGGCAAACGGGTGAAATTTCACGACCTGGGGCTGCTCGTGGTCGACGAGGAGCAGAAGTTTGGCGTCGCCACCAAGGAGAAGCTCAAGCAGCTCAAGACCAACGTCGACACCCTGACCATGAGTGCCACCCCCATACCGCGCACCCTGCAATTCTCGCTCATGGGCGCCCGCGACCTGAGCGCCATCAACACCCCGCCAGCCAACCGCTACCCCATTCTCACCTCGGTCAACACGCTCGACGACGACATCGTGAGCGAGGCCATCAACTTCGAGCTCTCGCGCAACGGGCAGATATTCTTTGTGAACAACCGCATCGAACAGCTGCCCACCCTCGAAAACATGATACACCGCGTGGTGCCCGACGCCCGGGTGGTGGTGGGCCACGGCCAGATGCCGCCCGAGGAGCTCGAGAAGCGCATCCTGGCCTTCAGCAACCACGAGTACGACGTGCTGCTCTCCACCACAATCATTGAGAGCGGCATCGACATGCCCAACGTGAACACCATCATCATCAACAATGCCCAGAACTACGGGCTGAGCGACCTGCACCAGCTGCGCGGCCGCGTGGGGCGCAGCAACCGCAAGGCCTTCTGCTACCTGATGGTGCCGCCTGGCCGGCCGCTCACGCCCGTGGCACGCCGGCGCCTGCAAGCCATCGAGAGCTTCAGCGACCTGGGATCGGGCATACACATCGCCATGCAAGACCTCGACATACGCGGTGCCGGCAACTTGCTGGGAGCCGAACAAAGCGGTTTTATCGCCGATTTGGGCTATGAAACCTACCAAAAGATATTGAAAGAGGCCGTGCTGGAGCTGAAAACCGAGGAATTTGCCGATACTTTCGCCCAGCAAGAGGCCGAATCATCGCAGATTTCGGGCGAAGAAACCGAGTATGTGAGCGATTGCACCATCGATACCGACCTCGAGCTCATGTTCCCTGCAAGCTATGTGGCCCAGGAGAGCGAGCGCATAGCGCTCTACCGCGAGCTCGACGGCATGGAGAGCGACAAGCAGGTAGAAGACTTCGAGGCGCGGCTGCGCGACCGTTTTGGTCCCATTCCCGATGTGGGCAAGGAGCTCATACGCATTGTGCCGCTGCGCCATGCCGCACGCACCCTGGGCATCGAGAAAATAGCACTCAAGCAGGGTCAAATGTATCTCTATTTTGTGGGCAGCGAGAATGTGGCCTACTACCAGTCGAAGGCTTTCGGGCGCATCTTGAGCTACTTGCAGCACAATCCCAAGCGCTGCAAGATACGCGAAGTGAACGGCAAGCGCAGTTTCCGCATCGACGAGGTGACCACTGTGCTGCAGGCACTCGACATCCTCAAGACGATGCAAGCCATGCCCGTGAGCTGACACGTGCCCACCCCAGCGCGTGGCTAAGTGGTGGGCACAACCGACCAGTAGAGAGGCACGAGGTCGGGAGGTGTCTCACGGCCAGGCAGCCACTTGTCGGGGGCAACGACGATTTTATCGGGATTGGCATTGAGCCAGGCGGCCCACCAGCTCACAAGTGTGTTGCACACGATGTGATGGCTGGCATGGTACAGATAGGGCAGCAACGACGTCTCTTTGTCGGCCGGGTAGCCCACAATCTCGTGCTTGGCACCCTGAAAGTCGATGTGGGCCCTCACCCAGTCGACATGTGTGGTGAACACATAGAAGTGGGCCTGCCGCTCGCTGGCCAGCACACTGGCAATGGCCCAGTTGTAGTAGTCGGGGGTGCAGGTGCAACTCTTGCTGCCGGGGTTGTGCACGTGCACGCTCACGGCCTTGCCCTGGCTCAGCATGTTCACCATTTTGCGCGATTGCTCGGGCAGCACCCTGGCAGGCACCGAGAAGGCGTCGCGTATCTCGGGAGCCACAGTCTGAAAGTATTGCTCCGACAGCCAGCGACCATCGAAGTAAGTGTCGGTTTTATCGAATATTTCCTTGTTGTAGCGCCAGCCTTCGGGCTCCTTGAAGACGATTCCATCGGTCTTTTTGAACTTTGAGAAAAGGCGGCTCTTGAGGTTGCCGCGGCCGTAGCGGGCCAGCTGCTCGGGCGTGGCCTTCAAGAAATAGGGCAAGCGGAACAGCGACTGTATCCACTTGCCGTCGGGCACATCGAGGCGGGCCTGGTCGTCGTGGGTGTGCAGGGTCAGGTAGAAGGCATACTGAAACATTTGCTCGGCTGTGGTGCCGTTGATTCTTACGATATTCATCTTCTTCTTTCTTGCATGAGAGTGATTGGGCCAGGCTAAAACCACAGGTTGAAGCGCTCGGGCTGCAACTTGGGCGTGGCCACGATAATTCCGATTTTTTCGTTGGTGAAACTCTGCCCCGCGTGCACATACCGCTCACACGAGGCCCAGAGCTGTTTCAACTGCTTGTCTTTATTTAAGTTGCGCATCACGATAATGCCCTTGTCGTCGAGTATTGTATACAGAAATTGCTCGATTGCTTTGTAGGCATTTTCGTCGGTTATCTCGTTGACGAGCACAAAGGGCGGCTGGTCGTGCTGCAAGGCATGGCAATAGGCAGCAATGGCACTGCCCGCGTCGCTGTGCACGTGGATGCGGTTCATGTAGGGCTGCAGCACGTGGCTGGCAAGCGGCCGCGAACCCAAGAGGGGCTCGCACAAGCACAACTGTGCGGCGCTCGAGGGCAGCAGCACGGTCACGGCAGTGACGCCGTGGTTGGTGCCAAACTGCAGAATGTGGCGCGGAGCGAAGTAGTTCACGATGCGAAACAGCATCTTGGCGTTGCTCAGCGATATCACGTGGGCGTGATGCAGGCGGTGCATGCCAGCCTCGACCACTACGCGCCGGGTTGCCTCGATCACGGCATAGCCATAGTAGGGCAGCCGCTCGCCCAGCACGTTGCACACAAAGTTGAATGCAAAGGGCGAGTGAATGCCGAAGCCGGCACTGCGGTGGTGCCGGCTCAAGGCTGTGCGTAGACGGTGGATGCGCCCCATGATGTGCACGTTATTGCTTATTGGGTGTTTCTGCCATCGACTGGCGGCGCCACCGGGCCACATTGGCGCCCACGGCCAGCAGCACCAGCACAAAGATAGCTACGATGGCGCCCGTGGCAATGCCGTCGGTCTTGCTCACCTCGACAGGCTTGAAGGTCATCACGATGGTGTGGTCGCCAGCCGGCACTTGCATGGCGCGCAACACATAGTTGACGCGCCCTATCGAGACGGGCTTGCCGTCGATAGTGGCCGTCCAGCCCCAGGGGAAGTATATCTCGCTGAACACGGCCACGCCTCCCTTGGCACTGTGGCTGCGGTACTTGAGCTCATTGGGCGCATAGCTGGTCTCGACGATGGTGTCGCCAGCCGTTACAGGCCGGGCCTGCCCCAAGACCTTGGCAAAGCGCTGGTCGGCCACGGCACTGGTGCGGGGGTTGAAATGGTCGAGATAGGCCATCTCCTTGTCGGCATTGGGCACATACACGAGCGAATCGACCATCCAAGCGTTGCCGCAGGCTGCAGGATTGGTGATCACCGTCTTGTCGTCGACCTTGATATACTTGGTGTTGAGCATGTTCCACACGCCCATCTTTTCAAACTCGATACCCGTGGGCCCTTGCGGAATGTTGAGTTGGCCGCCCCGGGTGAGCTGGCGGTCGATGAGGTCGTTGTAGCGAGCCAGCTTGGCCGGATGGTAGCCGCCCACGGTCTTGTGATAGTAGGACGGAGTGGCCGACATGAAATTCTGCACATCGAGCACGCGGTAGTTGGACTTGTCTTTCAATATCTGCTTGTCGGCTTGCGTAGCCGGGATTTGCACAGCCGGGATATCGTCTTTGGCCACAAACGACTCTGAGTCGATGTAGCGCTTGTTGACCAGGAACATGTCGACCAGCACCACTGCAGCGATGGCCAGCACGGGCACTGCGACACTGGTCTTGAACCAGCCCTTGAGATAGGCGTAGCACACCGCAAAGCCCACGACGATGAAGCCCAGCGACCGCCAGGCGTCGCTGCTCACCAGCGACAGCCTTATGGCCTTGATGCTCGAGCGCAACGTGGCTGGCTCCTGGCCGCCCAGCTGCTGGGCAATGCCTTGCAGCGTGCCCTGGTCGTTCTTGGGCAGGTTGCCAAACAGGCTGGGCACCAAGGCAAAGAGCAGGCACAGGCCGCCCGTGATGCCAAACGCGGTATAGAACGCCCACTTGTGCCGGGGCAGGAAATCCTTGTCGCTAAACATCTTGCAGGTGCCCAGCACGGCAAGCAGCGGCATGGTAAACTCGGCAATGACGAGGATGCTCGACGGTGTTCTGAACTTGTTGTAGAGCGGGAAATAGTCGACAAAAAGATCGGTGAAACCGGTGAAATTTCCGCCCCACGACAGCAGTATCGAGAGGATGGTGACTGCAAGCAGGGCCCACTTGACGGGGCCGGTGACCACGATGCAGCCCAGCAGGAAGAGGGCGCAGATGAGGGCGCCCACATAGACGGGGCCGTTGGTCATGGGCTGGTCGCCGAAGTACTGGGTGAAGTATTGCATGCACTGCTGGGCGATCTGGCCGTCCTGGCCGTCGAAGTCGCCGTTCTCCTGCATCGACTCAAACTTCGACGTCTTGTCGAGGGTCATGGGCACACTCACAATCTTGGCAGGGTTGTTCTCGTCGCGGGTGGGCTTCATCGAGGCGCCGCCTTTCACGTTGGGCACCATCAGGGTGAGGGTCTCGCCCTTGCCGTAGCTCCACATGTTGATGTAGTCCTTGTTGAGGCCGCCGTTGCCGGCAGTCTCGCTCTGCTTCTTCTGGCCCTTGACGGGTGTGAGGTCGCTGTGGCCGCCTCGCATGGTCTCCTTGGCATACTTGTTGCTCAAGTACAGGTTGGGCGCGTTGGCAGCGATGGCCAGGCCGCCGGCCACGGCCAGTGCAAGTGTTGCCACAGCCCAGGCCGAGAGGCGTTTCTCACCTATTGCCTTGCACAGGTAGCCAATGGCCAGGGCGGCAATGATGAAGCCCGAGTAGTAGGTCATCTGCACATGGTTGGACATGAGCTGCAGGGCGGCAAAGAGTGCCGTGAGGGCAGCTCCGCTCAGCCACTTGCCGCGGTAGCACATCACCACGCCCGCAATGGTGGGCGGAATGTAGCACAGGGTGAGCAGCTTCCAGATGTGGCCAGCCCCCATGATGATGAAGAAATAGCTCGAGAACGCGTAGCCCACGGCACCCAGCACGGCATAGTACCACTTCAGGTCGAAGGCCAGCATGAGGATGTAGAAACCGAGCATGAGCATAAACAGCCAGCTCACATAGTCGGGCACCCCCAGTATCTTGAGCGAGTAGACACTGGCCACCTTGCTCAGTATCGAGCTACTGCTGTAGTTGGGCGAGATTTGAAATGTGGGCATGCCGCCGAAGAGTGCATCGGTCCAGCGGGTCACCTCGCCAGTCTTCTCGTGATAGACGGCGGCCTCGTGGCCGTTGGCCATGCCAGCCGTCATGTCGTCTTGCTGCATCACGTCGCCGTTGAAATCGTTGGGTGCGAAGTATATCCAAGATATTACAAAAAACACGAGCACCGAGACCACAAAGGCGATGAGATTTTTCTCCTTCACTATGCCAAATAGGCTTTTGTTATGATTGCTTTCCATTTATGTGAGTTTGATTTCTTTCAGAATTTTGTCCCAAAATTACACAAATTCCTAAAACTACACAACGTTGTGCCGCTTTACTGCCGTTACAGGTCTCGTCGCCACCAGCACGCCAAGCGCAGGCGACATAGAACGAAACGAGTTAAATAAAGATAATTTTACATAATTTAATATAAATTTTTAACAAAACAAATAAGGCTAAGAAGCACAATGGCCCCCACAATGTTGCATGATTGCAAAAAAGTAGCTACCTTTGCAACGCAATTCAGACGAGGGGGCCTCCTTAAGGTTCTCTCATTTTTATATTATTACGAAGCTACACGAGAATGATTGACAAGCAACAACTTGCTCAAGTGATAAACGAGGCCCTGGCCGGCACAGGGCTGTTTCTGGTCGAGGTAAAAGTGAGCAGCGACAATGTGATCGACGTGGCCATCGACAGCATGGGCGACGTGACCATCGACGACTGCGTGATGGTGAACGACAAGGTGCTGGCCGCATTTGACCGCGACAAGGGCGAGGACTACGAGCTCACCGTGGGCAGCTACGGCATAGGCGAGCCCTTCAAGGTGCGACAGCACTACCTCAAGAATGTGGGCGGCCCCGTCGAGGTGCTCACCAAGGCAGGTGTCAAGCTCAAGGGCACACTCAAGGACGCCGGCGACAACGGCTTCACCCTGACCGTGACCCAGAAGGTGAAACCCGAGGGCAAGAAGCGTCCCGAGCTGGTTGAGACCGACATGAGCCTGGCTTACGACGAAATAAAATACACTAAAAATATAATTACAGTTTAAACAAAACTATGGCTGCAAAGAAACAAGAAGAAACTGTCGACATGGCCGACAGATTTGCCGAATTCAAGGAACTCAAGAATATCGACAAGACCACGATGATAAGCGTCCTGGAGGAATCGTTTCGCAGCGTGCTGGCCAAGATGTTCGGCACCGACGAGAATTTCGACGTCATCATGAACCCCGACAAGGGCGACTGCGAGATTTACCAGAACCTCGAGATCGTGAACGACGGCGAGGTTGAGAACCCCAACAGGCAGATAGGCCTCACCGACGCCCGCAACGACAAGGACAACCCCGACCCCGACTGCGAGGTGGGCGAGGACCACACGCGCAAGATCGACTTTGCCTCATTTGGCCGCCGCGCCATTCTGAACCTGCGCCAGACGCTGGCCAGCAAGATCCTCGACCTGCAGAAGGATGCCGTCTACACCAAGTTCAAGGACATGGAGGGCGAGCTCGTGAGCGGCGAGGTCTACCAGGTGTGGAAGCGCGAGGTGCTGCTGCTCGACGACGACAAAAACGAGCTGCTGCTGCCCAAAGACCAGCAGATACCCACCGACATCTACCGCAAGGGCGAGACCGTGCGCGCCGTGATCTACAACGTCGACAACAAGAACAACAACCCCAAGATCACTGTTTCACGCACCAGCGAGAACTTCCTGCGCCGCCTCTTCGAGCTTGAGGTGCCCGAGATACACGACGGCCTGATCGTGATACGCGCCGTGGCCCGCATACCCGGCGAGCGTGCCAAGATTGCAGTCGAGAGCTACGACGACCGCATCGACCCAGTGGGCGCATGCGTGGGCGTGAAGGGTGCCCGCATACACGGCATCGTGCGCGAGCTGCGCAACGAGAACATCGACGTGATCAACTACACGAGCAACCCGCAGCTCTTCATACAGCGTGCCTTGAGCCCGGCCAAGATCTCGTCGATACGCCTCGACGAGGAAGGCAAGCACGCCGAGGTGTTTCTGCACCCCGACGAGGTGTCGCTGGCCATAGGCAAGGGCGGCCTCAACATCAAGCTGGCCTCGATGCTCACCGGCTACCAAATCGACGTGTACCGCGACCTCGAGACTGAAGGCGAGGAAGACATCTATCTCGACGAGTTCAAAGACGAAATCGACGACTGGGTGATCGAGGCGTTGAAGAACATGGGCTGCGCCACGGCCAAGGCAGTGCTGCGCACGCCGCGCCAGGAGCTCATCGACAAGGCCGACCTCGAGGAAGGCACCGTCGACAACGTGCTTGCCGTGCTCAAGGCCGAATTTGAGGACTAGGAGGCCGCAGCCACGCGCTGCTTGCGCGCCCCCCATTCAGAATCGCGCACTCGCACACACTTAGTTTTCATTTCGGCCAGCGACGGTCGATTTCTTCAACAATATTAAATAGAAAAATAACGTAGTTTTTATGCGTATAAAAATAAGCAAAGTAGTAAAAGATTTAAACGTTGGCCTACAGACCATCAAGGATTTTCTCAACAAAAAGAACATCGACGTCGACACCAGCAGCCCTAACGCGCGTGTCGACGAGGACGTGTACGCCCTGCTCGTGAAAGAGTTCAAGCCCGACATGGAGCAAAAGCTCAAGTCGGAGAACTTCACCAGCGAGCGGCAGAAGGAGAAAGCCAAGATTTCGGCCGCCATGGCAGCCGAGACTGCAGCCAAGGAAGAGACCCACAAGGTTGAAGAAATCAAGACCGAGGTCGAAATCAAGAAGCCCAAGGTACTGGGGAAGATTGACCTGAGCACTGCCGGCAAGCCCAAGCCCGCTCATGCAGCCCAGCCCAAGCCACAGCCAGCCCCCGAGGCCATCAAACCCGAAGTAAAAGCCGAAGCCAAACCCGAGCCCAAGGTCGAAGTCAAGCCCGAGCCCAAGGTAGAGAAACCCGCGGCACCCGCCCCAAAGACCGAGGCACAGCAGCCCAAGCAGCCCAAGCCCAAGCAGCCCGAAGCAGCCAAGGCCGCCGAGCCCGAGAAGCCTGCTGCTGCAGCGCCTGCCCCCAAGCCCGAGAAGAAAGACCCCGAGATATTTGAATATGGCACCCCCGTGCTCAAAAACACCATCAATGTGGTGGGCAAGATCGACCTGAGCGCCATCAACCAGTCGACGCGCCCCAAGAAGAAAACCAAAGAGGAGCGCCGCAACGAGCGCTTGAGCAAGCAGGGCGGCCAGCAGGGCAACGGCGGCGAGGGCCGACGCAAGCGCAAGCGCATAGGCAAGGAGAAAATCGACATCGAGAAGAGCGCACAGCAGCTCTCGGGCAACGGCAACAACCGCAACAACGGCGGCAATGCCAATGCCGGCCAGGGCAGCAAGCGCAAAAAGAAAGAAAAACGCCCCTTCAAGGCCGAAGTCAACGAGGAAGACGTACAGCGCCAGGTGAAAGAGACGCTGGCACGGCTCCAAAACAAGCAGAGCAAGAAGAGCTCGAAGTGGCGTCGCGAGAAGCGCGAGGCCGTGCGGGAGGAGGAGCGCGAGGAACTCGCCCAGCAGGCTGCCGAGAAGAAGGTGCTCAAGCTCACCGAGTTTGTAACGGTTGCCGACCTGGCTGCCATGATGAACGTGCCGGTGAACAAGGTGATAGGCACCTGCATGAACCTGGGCGTGATGGTGTCGATCAACCAGCGTCTCGATGCCGAGATCATCAACATGGTGGCCGAGGAATTTGGCTTCAAGACCGAATATGAGAGCGCCGACGTGACCGAGCAAATCCAGGAGGAGGAAGACGATCCCAAGGACCTGGTGCAGCGCCCGCCCGTGGTGACGGTGATGGGTCACGTGGACCACGGCAAGACCTCGCTGCTCGACTATATACGCAAGTCGAACGTGATTGCCGGCGAGGCTGGCGGCATCACCCAGCACATAGGCGCCTACAACGTGAAGCTGCCCAACGGGCGTCGCATCACCTTCCTCGACACCCCTGGCCACGAGGCCTTCACGGCCATGCGTGCCCGCGGTGCCAAGGTCACCGATATCGTCATCGTGATTGTGGCTGCCGACGATGCCGTGATGCCGCAGACCGTCGAGGCCCTCAACCATGCCTCGGCAGCCGGCGTGCCCATTGTGTTTGCCATCAACAAGATTGACAAGCCCGGCGCCAACCCCGACAAAATCAAGGAGGAGCTGGCCAACATGAACTATCTCGTCGAGGAGTGGGGCGGCAAGTACCAGAGTCAGGACATCAGTGCCAAGAAGGGCACAGGCGTGCCCGAACTCATGGAGAAGGTGCTGCTCGAGGCCGACCTGCTCGACCTCAAAGCCAACCCCAACCGCAAGGCCACCGGCTCGATCATCGAGTCGTCGCTCGACAAGGGCCGCGGCTACATCGCCACCGTGCTGGTCGACAACGGCACCCTGCGCAAGGGCGACATCGTGCTGGCCGGCACACACTATGGCAAGATCAAGGCCATGTTCAACGAGCGCAACATGCCCATCACCGAGGCCGGCCCGTCGTCGCCAGCCCTGATACTGGGCCTCAACGGCGCCCCCACAGCCGGCGACAAGTTCAACGTGATGGACACCGACCAGGAGGCTCGCCAAATCGCCAACAAGCGCGAACAGCTGCAGCGTGAGCTCGGGCTGCGCACCCAGAAGCGTGTGACCCTCGAAGACATAGGCCGCCGCCGCGCACTGGGCGACTTCCACGAGCTCAACGTCATCGTCAAGGGCGATGTCGACGGCTCGATCGAGGCCCTGAGCGACTCGCTCATCAAGCTCTCCACCCCCGAGGTGCAGGTCAACGTCATCCACAAGGCCGTGGGTGCCATCACCGAGAGCGACGTGATTCTGGCTGCCGCCAGCGATGCCTACATCATCGGCTTCCAGGTGCGCCCCAACGCCGATGCCAAGCGCACGGCACAGCAAGAGGGTGTCGACATACGCATCTACTCTATCATCTACGACGCCATCGAAGAGGTGAAGCAAGCCATGGAGGGCATGCTGGCTCCCGAAATCAAGGAGCAGGTGCTGGGCAGTGCAACCGTGAAGCAAGTGTACCACATCAGCAAGGTAGGCACCATCGCCGGCGCCATGGTCACCGAGGGCAAGCTCAAGGCCAAGTGCAAGGTGCGCTTGATACGCGACGGCATCGTGCGCCACACGGGCGAGCTCGCATCGCTCAAGCGCTTCAAGGACGACGCCAAGGAGGTGACCAACGGCTACGAGTGCGGCTTGAGCATAAAGTCGTACAACGACATCGAGCCTGGCGACATCATCGAAGCCTTCGAGGAAGTGGAGGTAGCCAAGACGCTGTAAAAAAAAGAATTGCGCAGTGCAGCCCTTGCGGCCGCCTGCCAGTCACACACACACAATAGTGCGGCCCTTGTGGCCGCCTGGAACCAAAACCGGGCGGGCATGAGGGCCGCATTGCGTAACTATGTGTTTTTACAAAAAAATTGCAGCACAGTCTTGGTATATTGCCACCGAAATGGTAAATTTGCAACCACACAGACAAACACACAAACAAAATCACAAAAAAGTCACATCACAATCATGCACAACGACCACGACATCATCGCCCGCATCAAGTACATTATGAGTGAGCTGGGCTACAAGCAGAACACCCTGGCCAAGAAATTGGGCGTCGACAACTCCAACCTGTCGAAGTACCTCAACGGGCACCTAAGCATAAGCGATGCCCTGCTCAACCGCCTGGTGGTGAACCTGGGCGTATCCAAGGAGTGGCTGCTCACAGGCGGCGACGTGCCCTATGCCAAGCAGGCGGCAGCCGGGCCGCCCACAATCGTGGCACCGCAAGGCATCGAGTACAGCCTCGAGGGCACACCCGTCTACGACATCGACGTCACAGCCGGCAACGCGCCGCGTGCCCAGCTCTTTGCCGACGAGCACATCGTGGGCAGCATCAACCTGCCCGACCTGGCAGGCACCGGCAGCCGCATCGTGCGTGTGAGCGGCGACTCGATGACCCCCGTGATAAGAAACGGCGACATGATTGCCGTGCGCGAGCTCTCGAGCACCCGCTACATCGTGTGGGGTCAAATCTATGTCATCTTGCTCGACGACTACCGGCTGGTGAAATACATACGCAAGAACCCCGACGCGCAACTGGTGACCCTGCACAGCGAGAACCCCAACTACGACGACATCGACGTGCGGCGCGACGACATACGCGACCTGATGTATGTGCAGTCGATCATCCACATCGACAACCGCAACTGAGGCCGCCCGAAAAAAAGAGGAAAAGAAACATCATGGAGGAAAAAACATTTACCGCTACACTTGACAACGGCCTGCGGCTGGTGCACATCAAGAACGACGCCCTGGTGGGCTGGTGCGGCCTGGCTGTGAATGCCGGCAGCCGCGACGACGCACCGGGCCTGCAGGGACTGGCCCACTATGTAGAGCACACCATCTTCAAGGGCACCACCCACCGCCGTGCGTGGCACATACTGAACCGCATGGAGACCGTGGGCGGCGAGCTCAACGCCTATACCACCAAAGAGGGCACCATGCTCTACAGCACCTTCCCGAGCCGCCACCTGGAAAGAGCCGTCGAGCTGCTGGCCGACCTGGTCACCTGCTCGACCTTTCCGGCCGACGAGCTCGACCGCGAGCGCGACGTGGTGCTCGAGGAGGTCGACAGCTACCGCGACACGCCCATCGAGGCCATCTACGACGACTTTGAGGACATGGTATTTGCCGGCAACCCAATGGGGCACAACATCTTGGGCTGCGACGAGAGCATCGCGCGCATCGAGAGCGACGACTGCCTGCACTACATCAAGACGCAATATGTGCCCGCCAACATGGCCTTTTTCTCGGTAGGGCCAGCCCAGCCTGACAAGGTATTTGCCCTGGCACAGAAGCACCTGGGCGCGATGCACCACCAGCTCGACCGGGCCCCGCGCCAGCAGCCGCCCGTGCTGGCGAGAGAGCACCGCGAGGTCGACATCGACTCGCACCAGAGCCACACGCTGGTGGGCGCGCGCGTGCCCAGTCTCTACGACGAGGGGCGCTATGCCCTGGCCCTGCTCAACAACATGCTGGGAGGCCCGGGCATGAACTCGCTGCTCAACGTGCAACTGCGCGAGCGCCGCGGGCTGGTCTACACGGTAGAGTCGTCGGTAGCCAGCTTCACCGATTGCGGGCTGGTCGAGATCTACTTCGGGTGCGAGTACAAGAGCGTGAAGCGCAGCCTCGACATCATCTTCAACACCATCGACGCGCTGGCCCAGGACCCTCTTGCCGAGAGGCGTCTCGAAGCCTGCAAGCGGCAATACTGCGGTCAGCTGGTGGTGGCCTCGAGCAATATCGAGTTCACTGCCATGAACGCCGGCAAGAGCCTGCTCTTCTGGGGCAAGGCGGGCGGCATCGAGTGCACCATCGAGCGCATAAAAGGCGTGACCGCGGCACAGCTGCAACAGGCAGCCCAGCTGCTCACCCGCGAGCGGTGCTCGATACTCACCTTCAAGTAGGCAGCCCGGAGCACACTTTTTTTTCGGCCGTCGCACTTTTTTTCTGTTTCTAAAATGCCAGTGTGTGCCTGCAAAGCTATAACTTTGCAATAGATTGACAAACAACCAGAACAATTGTGACCCGCACATGAACTCATCGGCCAAGGTCTATATAATCGTAGCACTCACATTCATCTTGCTGTTGCTGGCCTACTACCTGCCGCCCATAGCGATAGGGGGCTACAGCCTGCGGCAGGTCGACGTGTTGAGCGACATCGCGCCGGCTGCCCCCTCCAAGCCAGCCGCCACGACACCTGCACCGCCTCGAGCCGAGCCACAGCGCAAGCCCTGGAAGGAAGAGTGGCCCGCAGGCGTGGTGCCCATCACCGACTACGGCGAGGACTCCACCCAGGGCATGAACCACTTCTACAGCCTGCTGCTCGACACGAAGCTCGACAGGCCGGTGCGCATTGCCTACTACAGCGACTCGTTTGTCGAAGGCGACATCATGCTGGCCGACCTGCGCCACCTGCTGCAAGCCGACTTTGGCGGCCAGGGCGTGGGCTGGGTCGACATGATGCCGGGCTTCAACGACCAGCGCCTCACCGTGCAGGAGAAGACCTCGGGGTGGACACGGCATGCTGTAGTCGACAAGAAAGACTTCAAGTCGTCGCTCATGGGTCCGTCGCAGGCCTACTACACCCTGGCTGCCGGCACTGCCAGTACCAGCGTCTACAATGTGGGCGCCAAGCAATACGCCTCGCAGTGGGAGCGCACAACCGTGTACTTGAAAGCCCCCCGTGGCGCGCAAGTGAGTGTGGAGGGGGCCGGCAGCAGCAGGCTCAACGCCAGCCCAAGGGTGCAAGAAGCCACATTTGCAGCTGGTCGCAACGGGCGTGCCCGCGTGCAGGTGAGCACCACGGGCGGCAGCGTCACGGCCTTTGGCATGGCGCTCGAGGGCAGGCGCGGCGTGGTGCTCGACAACCTGGGCATGCGCGGCATTCCAGGCTTCACAGTAGCCGACATCCCCGACGACAACCTGGCCGACTTTGCCCGCCTGCGGCCATGCGACCTCGTGGTGCTGCAATTTGGCCTCAACGCCCTCGAGACCTGCAAGAGCGACAAGTTCTGCAAGCACTACATGGCCTATTTCAAGCGAGCCATTGCCAAGTTTCGCCGCCACTACCCCGGCGTGTCGATACTCATTGTGGGCGTGAGCGACGCGCAGCAGCGCAGCGCCGGCGGCCTGCGCACCATGCCGCAGGTGGCCAAGCTCACAGCCTACCAGCAGCAGCTGGCCGCCAGCGAGAAAGCCGCCTTCATCTCGATGCAAGCCCTCATGGGCGGCGAGGGCAGCATGCAGCGCTATGTGGCCAAGGGCTGGGCCGAGAAAGACTACAAACACATCAATTCCCGTGGCGGCGCCGCCGTGGCCCGCAACTTCTACAAGTCGATAAAGGGCGGTCTCGACAACTACCGGCGCAAGAAAGCGGCCGGCTACTAAACGCACCCTCACAACTCATGCACACGATATTGCAAAACATAGCCCGCCAGCTCACCTACGACCCGCACAACCCGCTCATCTTCAGCAGCGGCTTGTTTATGGCCCTATTTGTGGGCTTCACGCTGGTCTACTACCTGTTGCGCAACAAGCTCACGCCGCGCATCATATTTGTCACCCTGTTTTCCTACTACTTCTACTACAAGACCAGCGGCCTGTGCATGCTCCTGCTGGGCGGCATCACCACCACCGACTATCTCCTGGCCCGTGCCTTGGGCAAGAGCGGCAGCCAAGGGCGGCGGCGGGTGCTGCTCACGTTGAGCCTGGCCGTCGATCTGGGCCTGCTGTGCTACTTCAAGTATGCCAACTTCTTCGGGGCGAGCCTGGCTGCCATCGTGGGACACAACTTCCAGCCGTGGGACATTTTCCTGCCTGTGGGCATCAGCTTCTTCACCTTCCAGAGCATGAGCTACACCATCGACGTGTACCGCGGCCAGCTCAAGCCCCTCGACCGCTGGCTCGACTATGCCTTCTATGTGTCGTTTTTTCCGCAGCTGGTAGCCGGTCCCATCGTGCGCGCCCGCGACTTTGCCCCGCAAATTCACCGCCCCCTTGTCATCACCCGCCGCATGATAGCCGCGGGCATCTACTTCATCATCATCGGGCTGGTGAAGAAGTCGGTCATCAGCGACTACATCAGCCTCAACTTTGTGGACCGCATCTTCGACAACCCGCTGCGCTACACCGGTCTCGAGAACTTGTGCGGCCTGCTGGGCTACAGCATGCAGATATACTGCGACTTCTCGGGCTACAGCGACATGGCCATAGGCATCGCCCTGCTGCTGGGCTACCACTTCCCCACCAACTTCGACGCCCCCTACAAGAGCGAGAGCGTCACCGACTTCTGGCGGCGCTGGCACATCTCGCTCTCCACGTGGATACGCGACTATGTGTACATCTCGCTGGGCGGCAACCGCAAGGGCAAGCTGCGCACCCACGTCAACCTGATTGTGACCATGCTGCTGGCCGGGTTGTGGCACGGCGCAGGGTGGAACTTTGTGCTGTGGGGCGGGCTGCACGGCGTGGCCCTGTCCGGGCACAAGTGGTTGAGAGAAAACGTGTTTCGCCACGACCGCCACTATCACAGCCACGGCTGGAGGCGGGCAGGCGCCATCGCCCTCACCTTCACACTGGTGACCCTGCTGTGGATACCCTTCCGCAACCACAGCCTCGAGGCCGGGCAGCACATGCTGCACCAGATTGTATACAACTTCCACCCCGAGGTGGCGGCCGGCATGATTGCCGGCTACAAGTGGGTGTTTCTGCTCATCGTGCTGGGGTTTGCAGGGCACTGCTTCCCCCTCAAGTGGCAAAACCGGCTCATTGCGCGCCTGAGCATGTGCAACGTGGTCGCTGTGGCCGTGCTGCTGGCCGCGGTCATCTATCTCGTGTGCCAGGTCAAGAGCAGCGATATCCAGCCCTTCATCTACTTCCAGTTCTGAAAGACCGCCCAAGGCCAGCACATGTCGAGGTGGCGGTACAGGGAAAAAAGAAATATTATTTGTACCTTTGCAGCCTGAACACAACGTAACACAGCCACCAAGATGATGAGAATAGATATACTGAGCGTGATGCCCGAGGCGCTCGACTCGCCGCTGCACTGCAGCATCCTGCAGCGGGCACAAGACAAGGGCCTGGTCGAGATACACGTGCACAACCTGCGCGACTGGTCGCTGCGCAAGCACCGCAAGGTCGACGACTACCCCTTCGGCGGCGAGGCCGGCATGGTGATGCAAATCGAGCCCGTGTACCGTTGCATCGAGGCGCTCAAGCAAGAGCGCGACTACGACGAGGTCATCTTCACCTCGCCCGACGGCGAGCAGCTGAGCCAGCCCATGGCCAACACGCTCTCACTGGCCCAGAACCTCATCATCCTGTGCGGCCACTACAAGGGCGTGGACTACCGCATACGCGAGCATCTGGTGACACGGGAAATCTCGATAGGCGACTATGTGCTCACTGGCGGCGAGCTGCCCGCAGCTGTGATAGCCGACAGCATCGTGCGCCTGCTGCCCGGCGCCATAGGCGACGAGCAGAGCGCGCTGAGCGACTCCTTCCAAGACGGCCTGCTCGAGGCACCCGTCTACACACGGCCGGCCGAGTTCAACGGCTGGACTGTGCCCGAGGTGCTGCTGAGCGGCAACGAGGCCAAGATCGTCGACTGGAAGATGCAGCAGGCCCTGGAGCGCACCCGACGTCTCAGGCCAGGCCTGCTGAAGTGAACTCAAGGATTAAATATTGTGAAAAGCGTGCCTATTTGATTTTTTAGCTATAACTTTGACCTTCCAATAAAAAAAAGGCACAGCTTGCACAAGCAACAAGACGCAGACAGAGAGAGACAATGATCGTTTTCGGCAAGGAATATCGTCGACCCAAGTGGATACCCAGGTGGCTGAGCATCCCGTTTGTCGTCTTTGCTGCCTTCATTCTCACGTTGCTCTTCTTCGGCGACAACAACTATGTCAAGATCTACCGCTACAAGCAGCAGATCAATCAACTCAAGACCGAGATCAAGGCCAACGAGGACTCGGCGGCCATCTACGATGCCAAGATACAGGAGCTGCACACCAACCGTGCCAAGCTCGAGCGCATCTCGCGCGAGAAATACGGCATGAAGCGCGAGAGCGAAGACGTGTATATCACCGATATTCCGTAGCTTGCGCCTCTCCGGCATGGTGTCGACACTCATTCACACATAATCATCACAAAATTACATGACTGAAGAAAAAAAGCAGATCACCCAAAACCTGATGCTCACCGTGGCCATGCTCATCCTGCTGGTGTGTGCCGCAGTGCCCATTCTCACCGAGTGGGACCCGGCAAGAATGAACTACATAAGATGGGCCTATGCCTTCGGGGCTGTGCTCGCCCTGGCCGAGCGGCTCACCGAGCGCTACAACGGCAGCAACGTGCGTCTCAGGCGCCTCGTGCGCATGGGCAAGGCCTCGGCCCTGTGCTACTGCGTGTCGGCCTTTTTCCTGCTGTGGCCGGCATTCTCCTCGACAGCCACCTACGACCGCCGCGACTGGCTGGCCTTCTTGCTGGCAGGCGCCGTGATACAAATCTACGCCTCGATCACCTACGAGTATGTGCTGAAAAAAGAGAAAAAATCGTCGCAAGAGCACAGCAGCCGCAAGCAAGGCTGAGCCAAAGTGCTAAAAAATGTGGAAAACAACGGTTTATTGAGCACTATTTATTAATTTTGCCACAATATGAAAACATATAGATACTTCATCATCGCCTTGCTGGCCCTTGCAGGCAGCTGGCACGCAGGAGCACAGACCTCGGTCACGCCCTACTCGCGCCTGGGCTACGGCATACTTGGCGAGAACGCCACAGGCGCCCAGCGCCAGATGGGCGGCGTGGGCTATGCCGGCCAGGACAGCCGGCAAGTGAACACAATGAATCCTGCAAGCTATGCTCACACCGACTCGCTCACCTTCTTGTGGAACGTGGGCATCGACCTCACCAACGTGTGGTCGAAGGAAAACGGCAAGAGCGGCTACAGCTTCGGGGGCGGCCTCGACTACATCACCAGCGGCTTCAAGATAGCCAAGAACCTGGGCGGCTCCTTCGGCGTGGTGCCCTTCTCGAGCGTGGGCTACAGCTTTGGCAACAACCTGAACGGCGGCAGCGAGTCGCGCATAGGCGAGGGCTCGATAAGCGAGCTCTACCTGGGTGCCGGCTGGGAGCCAGTGAAGCACTTGAGCCTGGGCGCCAACTTCTCCTATATGTTTGGCACAATCGACAACTACACCTACATCTACAGCACCACGACCAGCCTCTACGACCGCGTGATGGAAGTGCGCGACTGGAACGTGCACCTGGGCGTGCAATACAGCCTTGAGCTCAACCGCCGCGACCGCGTGGTGGTGGGTCTCACCTACTCGCCCCGCAAGTCGCTGCACGGGCACACCTGGGGCACCTACTACGACGTGAGCGGCGACAGCAAGCTCGACACCGTGGGCTACACCAAGATGGGCGGCAAGTACCAGCTGCCCAACACCTATGGCGTGGGCGTGAGCTACAGGCACGGCAACAAGCTCATGGGCGAGATCGACTTCACCTATCAAGACTGGTCCAAGGCCAAGTACACCCCGCTCGAGGGCTTCGAGTCGAGCACCTTCAAGTTTGACAACCGCTGGAAGGTGGCCGCCGGCCTGCAATATGTGCCCAACTACCGCGGCAGCTACCTCAAGCGCACCGCCTATCGCGTGGGCGCGTTCTATAACCACGACTATCAGAACGTGGGCGGCAACAACGTGCGCGACTACGGCGTGAGCGCCGGCGTGGGCCTGCCCGCCCTGGGCAGCAAGACGGTGATCAACCTGGGCGTGGAGTGGCGGCACCGCTACAGCTCGCCCGCCATGCTCATCAAGGAGAACTACCTGAATGTGACCCTGAGTGTCAACTTCAACGAGATGTGGTTCTGGAAAAACAAGATACGTTGATCGCACACGCCGCCACAAGGCTGTCGATAGCAGGCCGGGCGCACCGCCACAGCCTGCTCGCCGTTGCCGCCCTGGTCATCACGGCGACGGGCTTGCTCTCGTCGTGCAACGACGACAAGACAGCCGTGGTGAAGCATGACACCGATCCCGAGCGCGTGCCCACCATGGAAAGCCACGACGTGAACACCATCATCAGCGACTCGGGACGCACCCGCTACCGCATCGTCACCAGGATGTGGCAAATCTACAGCGAGGCCTCAACGCCGCACTGGTCGTTTCCCAACGGCGTGCAGGCCGACGAGCTCGACGACAAGTTCAGGCAGGTGGCATCGCTCATATGCGACTCGGCCTACTACAACATGGGCTCCAAGGTGTGGAGCGCCGTGGGCAACGTGCGCCTCACCATGCGCAACGGCGACAAGGTGCTGTGCGACCGCATGTACTATGACGAAAACAGCCGCCAGGTGAACTGCAAGGACAACGTGCGCATCACGCGCACCACGGGCGACAAGATACTCACCAACCAGATGTACTACGAGACCACCCAGGCTCTCACCCACAGCGACTCCTTCATTCGCATCGAGGGCCAGGGACGCGTGATCGAGGGCGAGGGCTACGAGTACTACGACAAGCAGCGGCACTACAAGATCAATCACGTGCAGGGCATCTTCCCCATCGACGACCGCAAGTTCATGCCGCGCCGCTGACGCATGCCTGCCAAAACACCCACACAGGGCACGGCAGAGGCAAAAAAATTGCCGACGGCACTTGCACACATCGCCCACAATTGTTTATATTTGCACTATCGTCGCACCTGTACACAGTGTGGCTACAACAATACTACACCCATTTTTTCTTATACAAATAACGACACAATTATGAAAAATCTACGTTCAACCCTGGCTGCCGTTGTGCTCGGCCTCACGGCAGCGCTTGCACTGGTCGCCTGCGGCGGCAAGCAGACCGACACCAGCAACGTGCCCGACCGCCCCAGCCCCAAGGCCTATCTCAACGACATGGCCGGCATCATCAAGGAAGATGCCACCGACACCATCTCGGCCCGCTGGATGGAAGACTCGCTCAAGTCCTACGCCTCCACGTCGCCCTACAAAATTTATGTAGTCACCACCACCCAAGACCTCGGCAACATGGGAGCTCAGGCCTATGCAGCAGCCATTGCCAGCAAGTGGGAGCTGGGCGACAGCAGCGTGGTGCTCTTCATCCAGCGCACCCCGCAAGCCTTCCAGGTGGGCATCGCCCCGGGCGCCGCTGTGAGCGACAAGTTCCCGCAGCGCACCATCGACCAGATCATCAAGGACAAGATAGGTTATGTGATCATGAGCTACAAGGGCCGCTTCGACCGTGCCGCCTGGAACGGAATACGCGAAATCAAAGACCGCCTCAAGTAGCGGCACGCGGCAGCAACAGGAAAAAGACATGAAAAAAAGAGCAGCCTGCAAGTGCGGGTTGCTCTTTCTCTTGACAAGTAGGGACGATCGGGTTCGAACCGATGACCTCTGCAATGTGACTGCAGCGCTCTGAACCAGCTGGGCTACGCCCCTATGTTGCCTTTAAGCGGTGACAAAATTACACAATTTTATTGAATGCACCATAACTTTTTCCAACTTTTTTCACACAACCGACAAAAAAAACTGTATTCAAGGCTGCACAGGCAGGTAGTTTGGGCGCATTTACTCAATTTTCACTGTTCCACTTCACCCCTAACAGGCAAAACAAAGCAAAAGTGGCGGCAAAGGCATTGCGCCTGCCGCCACCATCATAGGTCGCATGATTGTGGCACTCACTGCCACGTTGTGGTTATGGGAAAACGACCTTTTGGGTTGCACCAGTGGCCACATCCTTGAGAATGCAGACCCTATTATCCAGAATCAGACTGTTACGGTTGACCCTGCTGGCAATCAGTCGGCCATTCAGGTCATACACGTCGACAAGTTGCCAGCTGGGTTCAACATCAACACGGCTGACACCTGTGTAGTTTTCTCCCACAATATTGAATTCTTTCCAAGCATCGGCTGCTTTGTAGGCCTCCACAGCGTTGAGGGGCACATACACTGTCACAGCTTTAGGGTCGACCTTGTAAAACGAGTCGTCGCAACTCTTGCATGCGGCAGGGGTCTCACCCAGGCAACGCAGGCTTGTGAGCCCCGTGCAGTAGTCAAACGCGCTAGTACCTATCGTCTCGAGCGAGGCAGGAAACTGTACATAAGGCAGCGCTTTGCAGCCCGAAAACGCACCGTTTGCAATAGTCTTCACCCCCGAGCCCAAGTCAATAGACTTGAGCGACTCGCAGCCAGAGAAAGCATATTCTGACACCTGTGTGAGCGTATTGCTCAACTTGGCCGACGTAAGACCCTTGCAGCCGTCGAAAGCGCTGGGCATGATTGTGCTCACGTTGTCGCCCATTTCAACCGAGGTGAGATAGGTGCAACGGGTGAAGGCTTCCTCGTCAATCTTTTGCACCGATGCAGGCACACTATAGCTACCCTCCCTTCCCTCAGGGCACTTGAGCAACGTGTGCTGTGACTTGTCGCACAACACACCATCGATTGAGCTATAGGTGGAATTGTTGCCATCAACATTGATTTCTTTCAGTTTTTTGCAAGTAATGAAAACGTCTTGTCCCAGGCTTTCAACTCCAGCGCCTAAATTGACGGTTGCCAGACTGGCACAGTTGGAGAAGACGCGGCTGCCTATGTTCTTGACCGAATTGGGAATTGTGATTGATTGCAGTGCATTGCATGCTACAAAGGCCATCTCGTCAATGGTCTTGAGCGAGCTGCCGAATGTGACGTCGGTGAGTGACTCACACCACACAAAAGTGCCATAGGGCAGTTCCTTCACTTTGTCGGGGATGTTGATCGACTTGAGCAACGGGCTGTTGGAGAATGCAGCCTCACCCAGGCTGTCGACACTCGCAGGCAGTGTTATCTTGCTGAGCATGCACTGGTTGAAAGCTCCATCGGCAATAAAGGTCACTGTAGATGGCACAACGAAGTCGCCTGTCCTGCCACAGGGCACGTTGACAAACTCAGTCTTCGCCTTGTTGAGCAGGGCCCCGTCGACAGCGCAATAGTGGGTATTGGCAGGGTCGACGGCGATGCTTTTGAGCGACACACAGCCAGCCAGTGGCGACAAGCCTATTTCTTGCACACCGCTTGGAATGCTGATACTTTCCAGCGCGCTGTCGCAGAAGAAGCAATTCTCTCCTATCGATTCCACACTGTCGGGAATCGTAATGCCTCCCAGCTTGGAGCAACGATAAAACGCGGAACGTCCTATCTGCTTAGTGCCAGCCGGCAACACGATTCTTTCCAGCTGGTCGCACTCTCCAAACATGTTTTCGCCCACCACATCATCTGCCGTAAAGGAGTTGTAGTAGATATAGGAATCGCCACCTGCCACGATGCGAGCCTCGCTCAAGTCAAGGTCGCGTAGCTGACCCTCAGTTTTTTCACCATATTGCCCCCTGCCCAGCATCTCTCGCAAGTAAAGGACGTCGGTACCGTTGATGGGTCCGGCAACCTTCAATTGGGTTGTTGTGTTCTTCTTTTCGGGGCCTATAAGCGCACTCAACGTTCCTGCTTTGCTCACTGTCACTACAAGAGGAGAGGCCTGCGCTTCAAGACACACACAGGCAAGCACCAGAAGAGCACACACGGCTCCTGTGGCGCGCATAAAAGATTGTTTTAGCTTTTCGTTCTTCATTTTTACAAAATAGAAATTAGACGGAAGAAAATTGAAAGAAACTAAGTCTCAAAGGCAAAAGTATTGACGTCCTTTTGTTTTTCAAAGCAAAAACAATACCGATGTGCCCATTTTCAAGAAAATTGGCAAGTTTGACTGCATGAAACATTAATTTTGCCATGTAGCTGCAATGATTTTCATCAAGTGTGACAAAAATCATATCTTTGTACCATCATTCATATGTGTTTTTTTCGAATCAAGTAGTAATGTGTCGTTTTTACTCAGTCATTTTATTATGGTTGTTGCTGACAGGCGCGCCTGTGTGCTTGCAGGCCTCTGGGGTCGACAACGTCATCGGCCTGGCCGATCACCTACAGCGCAGCGGCAACCTCACCCAAGCCATCAACACCTACGGACGCCTTGTGGCGATGTACGAGTCGGGCTGCGCCCAAGAGAAGCTGAGCGAGGGACTGCAGCGAGGCGGAAACTGCTGCATGCTGGCTGGCCGTTATATCGAGGCATTGCGCTTCTACACACTGGCCATCGAGATGGCCAGGCGTTGCAAAAACACCAAAGTGGAATGCACAAGCATGTCAAACATAGGGGCCGTGTATGCCATTTTCAACGACTACGAGCGTGCAATCTACTATTTTGAACAAGCTTTCACGATTGCACTGCAGCATCACAGGCACAGTACACTGAGCGTCGTGGTCATCAATCTTGTGAAAATGTATTGCCGTCTCGGCGACACAGCCAGTGCCAGAAAGTATCTAAACGAGGAAATAAAATTTCCCCTGGCCGACCAACGCGAGCAACATTTCAAAGTCCTGGTCAACCAGGGTATCATCGCCCGAACCGAGAAAAACTACAAGGGGGCTCTCTACTACCTGCAACAGGCAGCCGATCTGGCACGATTTCACAGGCTTGATCCTAATTTTCAGAGCGAGGCCTATCTGGAAATTGCAACCACCTGGCAGGCGATGCAACACCTGCCACAAGCTGCAAGCTGCTACCGCGAAGTCGTAGGCATGGCTACACGTGGCCGTTACCTCGAACAGCTGAACACCGCCTATCTCGGTCTTTCCAAGATCTATACTGGCATGCACAGGGCCGACAGTGCGCAGCACTACCAGTCGCTGTACTTGGCCTTGAGCGACTCAGTATTCAACCAGCGGCAATTCAACGATGCCAAAGACGCATTGTTCCAATATGAGAACCACGCCAACGAAGAGCACATCAGCACGTTGGAATCAACGATCAAGTGGCTGCTGCTTGCTGTGGGTGTGGCGATAGTGATGCTTGCAGTCATCTACCACTACACTCGTCGCCTGCGACAGGCACAGCGCTTGCTTGTGACGAAAAACGAAGACTTGATACGCCAGAACGACGAGAGCCGCCGCCTGCGTGAAGACTACGCTTTAAAGCTAAAGCAGCTGGAACTGGACACAGCCTCACGCGGCAACGAGCCATCACATTGCGCGAAGGCAGTCGAAGCCAGAGAGAGCATCGATGAGAATCGACAAGCCGAGTTACTGAAGGACATACTCTCGATAATGGATCGTATCGATGTAGTAGCCAATCCCGAGTTCAACCTGGCAGCATTGGCCAAGATGGTGAACAGCAACACCAAATATGTATCGGCAGTAATCAACTTTACCTACGGCAAAAATTTCAGGACTTTTCTCAACGAATATCGCATAAGAGAGGCAAGCCGCATGCTTGCCGACGAGCAAGGCTGCGGCAATCTCACGATAGCAGCTATTGCCTCGGCAGTGGGTTTTGCCTCGGCCAATGGATTTGTCAACGCCTTTAAAAAAGCAGTGGGTGTGACGCCATCGGTCTACAAGAAGCTTTCCCAAGAGCGCAAGGCCTAAAGGCAAAATGTGAGAGCAACTAATGGGGAGGTGCGCCGCAATGTGCGGCGCACCTCCCCGGTGGTAGGCTGATGTGCGGGCTTGACGGGTTCACTTGAGGGCGAGCTTGAGAGAGCGGCCGGCAGCGGTCACGATGTAGACGCCCGGAGCAAGGCCAGTGACGTCGATGTGCTGCGTTGCCGTCGAGGCAGTGGTCTGGGCGTGTAGCACGTTGCCGCCCCACATGTTGTAGATGTCGACAGGCTGCCCGGCCTCAAGGCCGGCAATGTCGACAGTGCCTGTGGCAGGATTGTAGGCGATGCGCAACTGGGCGTGGCTGCTCACTTGCGTCACGGCCGAGGGCACGACGTCGACCACATAGCCCTTGGCAGTGGCGGCGGCAACGTTGCAGCTGGATGCGCCAGGATTGCCCTCGACGAAGATCTTGCCATAGTTCTCACTCTCGGGGAAGTTGTCTTGGCTGGCCGTCTTGAAGGGGTAGACGATATCGGCCAGGTTTCTCAGGTTGGCAAACACGGCATTGAGCGTCTCGGCATCGAGCTTGTTGTTGCGCAGGTCGATGGTCACGAGCGAGTTGACAGGTGCGATCGAGAACTCAGTGAGCTCATTGCCCGAGGCATCGACGCTATAGGTCTGGTCGTTGTCGGGCAGCGACAGGCGGGTGAGCTGCTGGCCGCTGCAGTCGAGCGTCATGAGGCCGCGCGAGTAGTAGGCGATGTCGCTCTGGCGCACGGCATGCTTCACCGTGTAGGGCTTGGCCTGCACAAAGCTGCTCCACCAGTTGCCCCAGTCTACCCAGAAGGGGTCGTAGTAGTTCTCGACCTTGAATGCGATTTGGTCGCCCACGGGAATGCCGGTAGTCATGGCAAGGCAGGGGCTGGCGGGGGCTACCGACCAAGCCTCGTTGTACTCGTCGATTTTCCATCCCTTGGCTTTTGCTCCCGAGAGGTCGACAAGCTGGGCCTTGACGTCGGGGATGTCGGCCACCTCAAGTTGCTTCTTCCACAAGCGCTCCTCGGCCAGAACGTTCAAGTTGTTCACGTCGGGCAGCGCGGCCAGCAGGGCATCGAGCTGGGCCTTGGGCAGTGCAGTCTTCGACAGGAAGCAGCCTTGCAGGGCCTTGAGCGAGGAGAAGGTGATGCTCGTGAGCGAGGAGCTGCCTGCCAGGTTGATGCGGCGCAATTGCGGGTTGTGCGTGATGTCGAGCTGGGCGAGATTGGTCTGATTGGCAAACAGCTCGACAAGGCCGGTCACCTTGCTCAAGTCGAGACTGGCGATGCCCTTGGCGCTGGCCACGTCGAGCACGGCAAGGTTGGGCGTGGGGGTCAGGTCGAGGCTGGTGAGCTGGGTGGAGCCCACGTGCAGGTCGGTGAGCTGGCTCAGGCCGTCGAGCTTGAGCTGTGCGAGGCCGTAGTTCTTGCCCAGCGACACATAGTGCAACTTGGGGCACTTGCTCAGGTCGATGGCCGTGATGCGGTTGTTCACCAGGTTGAGGGTCGTGAGCTTGGGCATGTCGCCAAGCGATATCTCCGAAATCTTGTTGAAGCCCAGCTGCAGGTCTTCGAGCATGGGCATAGAGGCGATTTTAGCCGTTTTTATCTTCTGGCTTGTGGCCTTGAAGCCGGTCACTCCCTGGGCATAGACAGCAAGTTTCGAGCCCTTGACGGTGCCGGCAATCACGCCTTGGCTTTGCGTGAGGTCGACGGTGGTGCGCTGCCCGTCGCCGAAGTCCACTTGTGCGGTTGCAGGACCGGTCATCGTCATGTACACATCGAGGTTCTCCTTGTCAAACTCCAGGGCAATGGGGGCATCGGTGACCGTGGTGTCGGGCACGGCGGTGTAGTCCTTGAAGCAGCGCAGGCAGTAGCGCGAGGTAGCCACCCAGGGATAGACCATCACAAAGTCGGCGTCAAAGCCGAAGCCCCAGGCGCCGGTCGCCGTCTCGTTGCGGGGTGTGGTTGACCAGTAGCGGCCGCGCGAGTTCACGTCCATCACGGTGCCGTCGTCGGTGTAGTTGCCATAGCCGCTGGCCGGGAAGTATCGCACCACATCGGCCTGGTTGCCAGTGGTCCAGTAGTCGCTCTTGGCCAGCTCCTTCACGTCGAGACCGGCTCCGGCTGCCCCCAGCAGACGGCAGGTGACCTTGAGCCCCTTGATTTTGGTTTGGTTGGTATCGTCGTCGGTAAACACAGGTTCCCAGCGATAGGCCGAGAGATACTTGTTGTCGCCGCCCATGAAGCGCAGGGCATAGCAAGCATAGTCGCCCGTGCCATAGTAGTGGGCGTTGAGCGTCATGGTAGTGCCGTCGAGGGTCACGGTCTCCTCGCCCGTGCGATCGATGCGGTAGCTCAGGTCGGGATAAGGGCTCTTGCTGGTTTGGTCGGGCGGGTAGATGCCCGAGATCACAAGCAGCTCTTCCTGGGTGGGGATGTGGTAGCCCGCGGGCACAGTCACGTTGGGCAGGTCGGCCCACTTGAAGTAGGCGCCCTGGGGAGCCAGCTTGTCGCCTGTGGCAAAGGTGCCGTCGGCCATGAGGTTGTACTCGGCCACCGCCGCCAGCGGGTTGCGTGTAGCCTGGCTGTGTGCACTCAAGCAGCACAGCGACACCAGCAGTAGTGAAATCAGGGTTTGTTTTTTCATCATGCAGTTTGATTTTTTTGATTTAACTTTGGTTTATTCTCTCGAGCAGAAGGCATTCCCGATCTGCTGCATTGTTGTCAAGGGATAATGCTCAAATAGGGTGATGAGACATCGCAAAGATAACAAAATGTTGCTGCATTCCCACATTTCCTTATAGTTTTTTACACAGCACAACCCCAAAAAAACACACACGGGCTGGAACTGCGCTGAACAGTTCCAGCCCGTGTAGCGGCCCGATGACGGGTGCACAAAGCGCCCCCGCCTCTGGGTCAGGGCTGCAGGAGGAGGGCCCGGAGCAGGGTGCTCACTATGCCTCGCAGCTCGTTGCCGGTTTTCTCTTGCATGGCCTCGACCATGGCGGTGCCTATCTCGGCCTTGTCGCTCACCCAGGTGTGCCCAAGCAGGCCCACGGCCACGCGGCGCTGCTGCCCGTTGCGCAGCGTGAGGGTGCCGGTGGTCCACAAGTAGTAGTCGTGGAAGGTGAAGTTGCTGTCGAGGTAGCTTTGCATGGCCTCGTTGCCTATCCACTTGGCGCCCTCGCTCATGATGTTGCCCATGACGGGCACACTGTCGAGGCCCAAGCTGTCGATGCGGGCGCTCACATAGGCGCGGCCGGCCTGGTTCACGGCCTCGAGCTGCTCGTTGCGGCTGGGGCGTGAGAGGCACAAGGTGGCCAGCACGATGAGGCAGCACAGCAGTGCAGCTATCCACGCCAGGCGGCTGCTGCTACTTGTCGTTTCCATTGCCTAAGAGGTTTTCAATCTCATCGATAATCTTGTCGACAAAGCCCTCGGCAGCCTGCTTGGCCTCGTCGGCGGCTTTGGAGGCCACCTTGTCGACAGCCTGGTTGGCTGCCGAGTCGAGCTTCTGGGTGACCTGCGACGAGTCGACCCGCGACACCACAGCGTCGACAGCCTGGCGGGCTGCATCGACAGCGCCCTTCATGGCCTGCACGGCAGCGTCGGTGGCGGTGGTGCTGCGATGCTCCTCGGCATACTTGCGCACGGCTTGTGCCACATCGTCCTTGTCGAAGGTGAACACGTGCCCCAGGATGCCCACGCTCACGGTTTTCTCCTTGCCGCCATAGGTGAACTTGCCCACATTCCACAACAGCCGGTCGTGGAGCTCGAAATGCTGCTCCACCACCTCGCCAATGAAGCTGCCGGCCAGGTTCTTCACGCCGTCGCTCATGACGGGGATGCCCCCCACGATGCTGCTGTCGACACTCTCGCTCAAGTAGTCGTAGCAGGCACGGTCTATCGCATCGAGGTGAGAGCTGCGGCTGGGCTTGCTGATCACGAGCACAGCCAGCACGACCAGCGCCACGAGGGCGACAATCCACCCGCGCGAGCTTTTCTTCTTGGGCTCGGCGGCCTGCATGTAATTGCCGTTGACGGGGGTTGTGGGCTCAGGCTGCATGCCGCCATACTGCTCTTGCGGCTGCATCTCGTCGTCACCAGGCAGCGGCGGCGGGGCCATCTCGCCTATGGGGGCTTGCGGAGTGTCGGCACCGGGAACGTCGGGCACGTCATGGTCGATAGCGCCCGAGAGCTCGGGCACCGTTTGGGCTTCGGCCCAGTCGGGCATGCCACGGGTCCATACCAGCGTGTCGGGGCTCAGGCGCTGCATGGCAAGTTCCTCGACGGTGTAGGGACCTTGCCGCGTGCCATCTTTCACAATGAAATATTTCATAACTCAATACAAGTGTTAAGTTGATATATATATGTGTGTTTACTTCTATTTTAGCTGCTTCCACAACTTGCGGCGCCAAAAGTAAACATATATCTCATAAAAAACAACACTTGAGGCCACCTTTATTTTTCGCGTGACCTGGGACTCACTTCTGGATGAAGTCGAGGAAGGCCTGCTTGTAGCTGTCGCCTATGGGGATGTAGACGTCGCCAAAGACGATGCGGTTGCGGTCGATCTCGCGTATTTTGCTCTTCTGCACAATGAAGGAGCG
>Ga0256404_1001996_pt1 | contig 46653 bp, 38 predicted proteins | sample RumenRJG_01DNA_FD_185990 | JGI IMG/M metagenome (GOLD analysis project Ga0256404, IMG submission 185990) | Bovine rumen microbial communities from Lethbridge, Alberta, Canada - RJG_01 | ecosystem: Host-associated > Mammals > Digestive system > Stomach > Rumen | place: Canada: Alberta | collected... | reverse complement strand
AAAAAACAGACCGAGAATGAAAATAATGTCGTATCTTTGCCGAGCCGAACAACCAGTCTGGGCGAAGGCGTATGCCAGCGCACCTGACGAAAAACAGAATGCCCCATCGAGGGGCATCCTGTTTTGCCGAACAAACCAGCCCGGGCTCTGCGTGTCCAGCATCACGGAACTGTCAACAAAAACAGCACGGCTTTTTCGCTTGTGTCTATCGATTCAGTACGACTCTTAAACAACTGTCTACTGTTTCAGCTAATGAAGAGAAAAAGTGTCTAGTGAAATCAGGAAAAGTCAGTTTCCCGGGGGGTATCGAGAATTGAGCGGCCGCTGAAAAGTATTTGAACGCCCGCTGAAGAGTATTTGAACGGTCGGTGAAGAGTATTTGAACGCCCGCTGAAAACCTTAAAACCTAAAAATTCTTTGTCAAAGGCCTTCATCACGGTTCAACGGCAAAGGTACGAAAAAGTGAGCACAATACAAAATAAAACACGAAGTTTTTTTATTTTTATTGTCGAAAGGCTACGGGTAGGCGAGCTTTGCTCGGGAATGCGCAAGTACCTTCGGCGAAGCCAGAGGTACGAAAAAGCGGCCAAGGGTCGCTCTCTCCAGTTCTCCACCAATCATGCGCAGCCAAAAGACACGTAGGGAAAAACTCTTTCTACTCTGCGGCTCTGCGCGAGACAAAATCACAAGGGTGGTATGTCAAAAAACATAAAAAGGCGAGGCCTGATTACACGTATTTGCCTAACTTTTTGTACCTTTGCCGATTGAAACAGACAAACAAAAGTATATATCAAATCGGCCTCACCGCAGGCGACTTTGCAAGCAGTGCTATCGAACTGAACTTCGACGGGGAAACGACGGGAATAAGCAGACCCACCCCCGACCCCTCCCTGAATGGAGGGGAGTGGTATGACCTGCAAGGGCATAAGCTCAATGGCAAGCCCACCATCAGCGGCATATATGTGAATAATGGTAAAAAAATCGTGATTAAATAACACAACAATATGAAAAAGAAAGTTTATCAGCATCCTATGATGCACATCGTAATGATTCAGCAAGCGCAATTGCTTAGTGGCAGTGGTAAGGTGAGCGATGTAAAAGGCAATAGCGGCTTAGGTTACGGTGGCAGCGGTTCTGGCCCCGCCCAAGCTCCAGAGGAGGAAGACTTCGAGGACGAGGAAGATTGGTAATCAGCCATTACGCGTACATTGATAAGGGTAGCCAGCCATGCAGCCGTGCCATAGGTGTGGCGATATGGCAGGCTACTTATAAAACCTTCAAAAAAATAAGACAATGAAAAGAATCATGCTATGGATGCTTGTCGCCATCCTTGTTATCTGCGGCACAGTGGCTGTTGTGAAAGTCTGTGAAGGCGCTAATGCACAGACCGAAAACTCAGCATCGGGCGTGAAGTCCACCGAACTGATACGCACCAGCCAGAGCTGGGACGGCGTGGAGCTGCCCGACTATTTCCAGGGCCGCCCCGAACTGGTGGCCGTGAAATACGAGTTCCCCGCAGGCCAGAAGCTGGGCTGGCACCACCACCCCGTGATGAACTACGGCGTGCTGGTGCAGGGTGAGCTGACCATCATAGGACAGGACGGCAAAGAGAAGACCGTGCATGAGGGCGAGGCCGTCGTAGAGATGGTGAACACCATTCACCACGGTGAGAACCGTGGCACGAAGCCTGTCATCCTCTACATGTTCTACCTCTCGCAGAAGGGCCTGCCACTGGCCGTGCAGCATCCCGAGATTCCATTGGAGTAAGCGATAACTCCGATAACTTCAAAAAAATGAAGAAAACGCTGGTTATACTCATCGCGCTGCTCACCTGCGGGCATGTCTCAGCACAAAATGGTGTGCGAGGACTGTTGAAGAAACTGGGCACAAAGCTTGACTCGATGGCGGTCAAGGGGGTGGACCGTCGCTATATCGATGCTCCGGAAAAGCCCTGGCAGATCATCGTGAGGGGCAACATGAACCAAAGCACAGTGAGTATGAACACGGAAGGCGTCATTGACGGACTCAGCTATAGCGCCAAGCCACATCTGGAAACCAGACCGTCACGGTACGTCGGACTATGGGCCGGCTACCGAGGCTATGGCGTAGGCTACACGATAAACGTAGGAGGCGACAAGGGTAGCTACTTCACGGCGGGAGCCACGGGCGGTTCATACGGCATCAATCTGCGCATCCACTCGTTTGAAGAGGACTCGCCAGACTTCAACCTGAACAGCGACCTCGTCCCTGAAGAAAACAAGGACGACTGGGGAGAGGTGCATCTGTCCGACCCCATCAAGGTGCGCACCGTCATTGCCGACGCATACTACCTGTTCAACGGCAAGCGGTTCTCCTACTCTGCCGCCTACGACCAGTCGTTGATACAGAAACGGTCGGCGGGTTCGCTGATGGCCGGTGCCATGTACTACTACGGTCGCATTGACTATGCCGCGCCCACCAATGCCGACCTGATATACCTGATGCAGGGTCTGGGCCGCATCAAACTGTGGCAGGGCAGCATTGGCGTGGGCTATGCCTACAACTGGGTGCCGGTGCGCGGGCTGTTGGTCAACGCAATGGTCATGCCCATGCTCACCGTGGTGAACAGACTGAAGGCCTACGGCTATTCCACCAACGTTGAGGAGCTGATGGAAGACCCCAAGTTCTGGGACCCAGAGACGACTGACGACGAGTGGGACGAGTGGTTCTATGGTAACCTGCGCATAGCCCCTATGGGTGACATGTCCTTCAACAGTGGCATCACCGTGAACTTCGATGCCCGCCTGTCAGTGACCTACAACTTCGGGCGGTACTTCATCAATGCCTACGGGCAGTTCAACAACATGCGCTATACCCACGACAGCAGCCACGGCCACCTGAACGACTGGTTCGTCAATGCCTCCATAGGCGTAAGGTTATGAAAAGGTCAAAGGACGAAGGTCAAAGGTCAAAGGCCGCTCCCTCAAAGCCTTAGACCGGTTCCCTTAGACCTTAGACCAAAACAATTATGAGAGTAACAATTAATAAGTAGATGGACACAATTATCTTATATAAACAACGAATTCAACGAATTTCACTAATTAATGCTACGCGCAGCAATTCGTGTAATTCGTTAAATTCGTTGTCAAAAAAAAGGATTGTATAAACTAATTATGAGTAGTTACTTAAAAACAAATAAGAGCATGAAACAAATATTGTTTGGCTTTGCCAAGAACTTGATGTTTGCCGCCATCCTGACACTCTGCAGCGCAGGTATGCTGACATCGTGCGGCACAACAGAAGACAACACCGTGACCATCGCCCCGAAGCCGAAGGAGTACTTCACGCTGTGGAACCAGTGCGAGGCGCTGTCTGCCCTGCAGGACTATGTGAAGGACGTGACGAACCCCACATCGCCGAACTTCATCCCGACGGAGGACCGCATCGCCACATTCGACATGGACGGCACCTTCGTAGGCGAACTCTACCCCAGCTACTTCGAGTATAACATGCTGGAGTACCGCGCGCTGGACGATGCCACGTACGAGGCACCGAATGACGTAAAGGAAACGGCACAGGAGATTCGCGACTTCGTAAGGAACGGCAAGAAACTGCCCGACCACTTCGACATGAAGCACGCCTACGCTGCCGCCAAGGCATACAGCGGCATGACGCTGGCCGAGTTCGACGCCTACGTCAAGGCCTACGCCGCCAAGCCTGCCAACGGTTTTACGGGAATGACCTACGGCGAGAGCTTCTACAAGCCCATGCTGCAGGTTTTTGAGTATCTGAAGGACAACGGCTTTACTTATTACGTCGTATCGGGCAGCGACCGTTTCATCTGCCGCGCTTTAGTGGAATCCATCGGCATCGAGCCGAACCGCGTCATCGGCATGGACGTGAAACTGCGCTCCACCAGCCAGGGCACAGAGGAGGGCGTGAACTACACCATGGGCCGCGAGGAGGACCTCGTGCGCACTGACGAACTGATTATCAAGAACCTGAAGACCAACAAGGTGCTGCAAATCTCGCAGGAGATAGGCAAGGTGCCCGTACTGTCGTTCGGCAACAGCGGCGGCGACACGGCCATGCACAACTATGCGCTGAGTAATAAGAAGTACAAGTCAGCCGCCTTCATGCTGATAGCCGACGACAATCAGCGCGACCATGCCAACCGCGAAAAAGCCCTCACACTGGGTGAGCAATGGCGACAGGCCGGATTCCACGTCATTTCGATGCGCGACGACTTCAAGACCATCTATGGCGAGGGCGTGGTGAAGACCGACTTCACCTTCCCCGCCGAGTGAAATGCCCTGAAACCTTCCAAATGCGCACAATTTGAAGCGTTTTTTTGCTTTTTTCATGGTAATGTGAGAAAAAAAAGGTAATTTTGCACCCAAATGCGCATATTGATACGTCATGACAACAATAGCTGACTACATAACAGAGGAAGGCAACGAGCGGAGGTTCTCATTCGAAGTGCTGCCGCCCCTGAAGGGCAACGGCACGGAGGCACTGTTCAGCACCATCGACAAGCTGGTGCCCTTTGACCCTGCCTTTATCAACATTACGACGCACCACTCGGAATACATCTACCGCGAGCTGCCCGACGGGCAGTTTGAACGGCTGCGCGTGCGCCGACGCCCTGGCACCATAGCCATAGCGGCAGCCATACAGCAGAAATACCATATTCCTGTGGAGCCGCACGTCATCTGCAGTGGACGCACCATTGAGGAGATAGAGTACGAGCTGCTCGACCTGCAGTTCTTAGGCATCAGGAACCTGATGCTACTGCGTGGTGACAAGGCGAAGGAGGACAGCCGCTTCGTCCCCACCCCAGGCGGTCATGCCCATACCACCGACCTGATACGTCAGGTGGTACGATTCAACGAGGGCTATTTTGCTGATGGCACGCCCATCAAGAACCCAGGCACGAAGTTCGACTTCGGCGTGGCCTGCTACCCGGAGAAGCACGAAGAGGCGCCAAACCTGGAGATGGACATGCAATACCTGAAGGAGAAGCAGGACCTGGGTGCGCAGTATGCCGTAACACAGCTGTTCTATGACAACAGCAAGTACTTCAGCTTTGTGGAAAAGGCACGGCAGATGGGCATCACGATTCCTATTGTGCCCGGCATCAAGCCCTTTGCCAAGCTCAGCCAACTGACGGTGGTGCCCAAGACGTTCCACTGTGACATTCCAGAGGAACTGGCCCGTGAGGTGGTGAAGTGCAAGACTGACGAGCAGGCGCGGCAGTTAGGCATAGAATGGACAACGGCACAATGTGTTGACCTGTATGCCCACGGTGTGAAGAACATTCACTTCTACACCGTATCGGCCGTTGACAGCGTAGTGGAGATTGCTGGAAGGTTGAGGGTTGAGAGTTGAGCGTTATGAAATGGACTGAAGTGATAGGACAAGAGCGGGTGCAGGAGCGCCTGATGCAGATGGTCGATGAGGGTCGTCTGCCTCATGCTATCATGCTCTGCGGTCCCATGGGCAGCGGCAAACTGGCGCTGGCCGTCGCCTTTGCCAAGGTGCTGTTATCACGCTCAACCCTCAACCCTCAACCCTCAACCCTCAACAAGCTGCAACACCCTGACCTGCACTTCAGCTACCCCACCATTAAACTGCCGTCGATGGGGGCTGACCACAAACCAGTGAGTCTGGACTTTGCCAGAGAATGGCACGAGCTCATTATGCGCAGCCTCTACTTCACTATGGACGACTGGATGCAGGCTATGGGCGGCGAGAACCAACAGGCCATCATCACGGCAGGCGAGAGCGACGCACTGGTACACGACCTCTCACTGAAGTCGAGCCAGGGCGGCTATAAGGTTAGCATTATCTGGCTGCCAGAGCGCATGAACACGGAGTGTGCCAACAAGCTGCTGAAGCTGATTGAGGAGCCGCCGCAGCAGACGGTGTTCCTCATGGTGTGTCAGGAGCCCGACAAGCTGTTGGAGACCATCCGCAGCCGCGTACAGCGCATTGACGTGAAGAAGATTGACGACGAGCACATCAAACAGGCACTCATGGAGCGTCGCGGACTGGGCGAGGCCGATGCCACCCGCATTGCCCGCCGCGCTAACGGCAACTGGCTGAAGGCACTGGAGGAGATAGAGACGGGTAACGAGAAGGAGTTGTTCCTGGACCTCTTCAAAATGCTGATGCGACTGGCCTACCAGCGCAAGGTGAACGAGCTGAAGCGCTGGAGTGAGACGGTAGCGGGCATGGGGCGTGAGAAGCAGAAGCGCTTCCTGGAATACTTCCTCGGACTGGTGCGTGAGAACTTCATGTACAACTTCCGCAGGGAGGAGCTGTGCTACATGACGGCAGCAGAAGAGGACTTTGCCCGGAACTTCGCCCGTTACATCAACGAGGCGAACGTCATTCCCATCAGCGAGCTGGTCAACCGAGCCATGCGTGACATTGGCCAGAATGCCAACGGCAAGATAGTGTTCTTTGACTTTGCCCTTAAAATGATTATTCTACTGATACAAAAATAACAGCATGGAAAAGAAGACAGAAAACGAACTCATTACAGGATGTAACCGAGGGTTATGCATGAAGGCCATCGGCCGACAGGACAGGCAGCTGAACACCTACGACTGGCTGGCCGACGTCCCTGGCAATGCAGAATCGACCGACCTGGTGGAAGTGCAGTTCAAACATACCCGCAAGGGATATTACCATAACGTGAACAACCTGCCGCTGAAGAAGGGTGACATCGTGGCCGTAGAGGCCAACCCAGGTCACGACATCGGCGTGGTGACGCTCACTGGCAGACTGGTGAAGCTGCAGTTGAAGAAGGCTAACCTGAAGAGTGCCGACGACATTAAGCGCATTTACCGCATTGCCCGTCAGATTGACATGGACAAATTCCGCGAAGCGAAGGCACGTGAGCACGCCACCATGATAGAGAGCCGCGAAATAGCCAAGGGACTGGGTCTGCAAATGAAGATTGGCGACGTGGAGTACCAGGGTGACGGCAACAAGGCTATTTTCTACTACATAGCCGACGAGCGTGTGGATTTCCGCCAGCTCATTAAGGACCTGGCCGCAGCCTTCCATGTACGTATAGAGATGAAGCAGATTGGCGCACGTCAGGAGGCAGGACGCATAGGCGGTACTGGTCCCTGCGGACGTGAGCTCTGCTGTGCTACGTGGATGAAGAACTTCTCCAGCGTAAGCACCAGTGCGGCCCGTTTCCAGGACATCTCGCTCAACCCCCAGAAGCTGGCCGGCATGTGCGCCAAGCTGAAGTGCTGTCTGAACTACGAGGTGGACGACTACATTGAGGCCTCGAAGAAACTGCCCAGCAAGGAGGTGATGCTGCAGACGCAGGATGCGGACTACTACCTCTTCAAGAGTGACATCCTGGCAGGCCTGCTGACCTACTCTACCGACAAAAACATTGCCGCCAACCTGGAGGTAATCACGGCAGAGAGAGCCAAAGCGGTGATTGAACTGAATCGACAGGGCGAGAAACCAGAGTCGCTGCAGGAAGACGGAAACGTCAAGGAGCAGGGTCCCATTGACCTGGCAACGCAGGAGAGCATCAACCGCTTTGACAAGGCAAAGAAAAAGAAGAAGCGCAAAAAAGCTAACGCTAACCCTAACGCTAACACCCAACACCCAACACCCAACACCCAACACCCAACACCCAACACCCAACACCCAACACCCAACACCCAACACCCAACGCCCAACAAGCGGCGTCCGAATGACAAGCCGAAGGAAAAGAAACGGGAGAACAAGAGCAATAATGACTAAGAGCAAGTTTCTCATAATGATACTGTTTACGGTTGCATGGGCTTTAGCGTCATGCAACCGTAACACCGTATATAGTCACTATGAGGATACTTCACTTGATGGTTGGGAGCGAACTGACACCTTGAAATTCAACGACATAGTCATCAAGGCAAATGCCGACTACATAGAAGAAGTTGGCATTCGCATCAGTGACCGTTTCCCCTTTCAAAGTCTCTTTTTAGTGGCAGAACAACATGTGCGTCCCTCTGGCACGTTCAGGACTGACACGTTCAGCTGTAAGCTCATTGACAGAAACGGCTACGTAAAGGGACGCGGACTGACCTATTTCCAATACAACTTCCACCTGACCACGCTCCACCTGAATGCCGGCGACACGCTGGACGTCTGCATCAAGCACAACATGAGACGAGAAATTCTGCCCGGAGTGGCAAACATCGGCTTAACACTGTCGAAGAGGTGATGGGTGATGGGTGATGGGTGATGGGTGATGGGTGATGGGTGATGTCGTCTATGACCGCACGAGGTTTCGGCCTGCATCGATGCGCAGGAAGATGAAGAGCAGGAAAGTGAAACCCCACAACGAAGAGCCACCGTAGCTGAAGAAGGGCAGCGGAATGCCTATGACAGGCGTCAGGCCCAGCACCATGCCCACATTGATGAAGACATGGAACAGGAAGATGCTGGCCACACTATAGCCATAGACACGCCCAAAGCGGAACGGTTGTCGTTCGGACAAGACAATAAGCCTTAATATTAATGCAAGGAACAGGAGCAATACACCGGCAGACCCCAGGAAACCTTCCTCTTCGCCCACGGTGCAGAAAATGAAGTCAGTGTCTTGCTCCGGCACGTACTTCAGCTTGGTCTGCGTGCCATTCAGGAAACCTTTTCCCTCCAAGCCGCCAGAGCCAATGGCTATTTCACTCTGGTGCACATTATAGCCAGCACCCTTCAAGTCTTCCTCCAACCCCAGCAACACGTTGATACGTGTACGCTGGTGCTTCTCCATAACGTGGTTCAGCACGTAGTCAGCCGAATAGAAGAAGGCCATGGAGCCTATGGCAAAGAGCACGATAAAGTAATAATTACGAATGCGCGACCCTATGGCCTGCCACAGCAGGTAGCCTATCAAGAGCACAATGAGCACCAGCTGCACCCACACCACATCGAAGGGCACTACATAGACAGAGACGAGGACAGCCAGCAACGTAATGCCAACGCAATAGAACGCTATCTGCAGGAAAAGCTTACGGTTCTGGCAATATACATAGACCAAGCCTGCCGTAAACAGCTGAATCATCAGCAGCACAGAGAAGCGTCCTATCGACGTAGGTGTACCTAAGAGCATGCTGTTTTCGAAGCGAATGCCCACCACGAAATAGATGACGGCAGCCACACCAGTAAAGAGTATGGAACCAGGCATTCCCTCACGGTAGAACATCAGGAAGAAGGCAAAATACACCAGTGCCGAACCCGTCTCACGCTGCAGGATGATGAACATCATGGGCACGAAGATGATGGCCAAGGTGATAAGGAAGTCCTTCCACTTATGGATGCTATAGCCGTAAGTGCTCATGAACTTCGCCAACGCCAGCGCCGTGGCAAACTTCGCAAACTCAGCCGGTTGCAGTCGTAACGGCCCCAGTACCAGCCACGAGCGTGAGCCCTTGATAGAATGTGGATTGAAGATGGTGGCAAAAAGCAGCACCAGCAACAGGCCATATATAATAAAGGAGAAGGTATCGTAGAAGCGGTCGTCGAGCATGAGAATGATGAAACCAAGGGTGATGGATGTTCCAATCCACACAATCTGCATGCCCGAACGGGTACTCAGACTGAAGATGTCAGTATCGCCATAGGTATAGCTGGCACCACAGACACTGATCCAGCCGAACGTCAGCAACGCCAGGTAAAGCAATATCGTCCACCAGTCAAGCGAACGCAGCACACTCGTACTCTTCCTATCTCTCGACTGACCCATAAGCTATCCTCCTGTGCTGAATCTCAGTAGCCTTACGCTCTGAGGACTCAGAAAGTTTTCCATGAATGTACTGTTCCATGATGAGCCCGCCAATGGGCACACCGTAAGTGGCACCCCAGCCGCCGTTCTCCACATAGACGGCAACGGCAATCTGTGGATTGCTCTTAGGTGCAAAACCCATGAAGACGGAGTGGTCATGACCGCGGTTCTGAGCCGTACCAGTCTTGCCGCAGGCCTCGAAGTCGTAGCCTCTCAGCGCATGACAGGTGCCGCCCAAAGCCGAAGCACGCATGCCCTCCACCACGAAGTCATAAGCCTCGCGGCTGGCCATGGTGTAGTGTCGTTTGGTGAAAAGGGTATCGAGCGGTTCGCCCTCCACCTTCTTCACGATGTGTGGTGTATAGAAGAATCCGCGATTGGCAATGGTGGCTCCTAAGTTGGCTATCTGAAGCGGCGTAGCACCCACCTCACCCTGTCCGATCGAGATGGAGATAATGGTCAGTCCGCTCCAGGAGCCTTTATAGTTCCTGTCGTAGAACTCCGCATTAGGAATCATGCCGCGCTTCTCACCAGGCAAATCTATGCCCAGCGGATAACCGAAGCCCATGGACACCATGTAGTCGCGCCAGCGGTTCATGGCCTCCTGCACCGTCTTATACTTCGTGCGGTTGCCCATCATGTAGTAGAGTCCCCAGCAGAAGTAGCCGTTACACGATGTGGAGAGTGCCGGTACCAGTGACAGCGGCGACCCATGGCCGTGACAGCCCACATGCAGTCCCTTGAAATTAAAGCCACGCGCACAGGGGTAGCGCGTCTCTGTGGGATGAAGAATGCCTTCTGTCATGAAGGTCAGTCCCTGCGAGGTCTTGAAGGTGGAGCCTGGCGGATAGACACCCATGATGCTTCTGTTCAGTAGGGGTTTCCAGGCATCGCGGCTCAGAATGGCGTGGTTCTTTGAGCGGAGCCGTCCCACCATCATGCGAGGGTCGTAGCTGGGCGACGACACCATGCAGAGCACCTCACCCGTCTTGGGGTCAAGTGCCACAATACTGCCAATCTTGCCTTCCATGAGTCGCTCACCCAGTGCCTGCAAGTCCAGGTCAAGGCTCAGCGTCAGCTTCTTGCCGGGCTTGGGCTTTCGGTCGAGTGCACCGTTCTGGTAGCGGCCTTTTATACGGCCATGGGCATCGCGCAGCAAAATCTGTATGCCCTTCTCGCCACGCAGCTGTTTTTCGTAGCTTCGCTCCACACCCAGCTTTCCGATGTAGTCACCAGGGATGTAGTAGTCGTCCTGTTCAATGTCGGCAGGCGACACCTCTGCCACGTCACCCAGCACATGGGCGGCATAGGGGTAGCTGTACTGCCTGATACTGCGTCGCTGCACGTAGAAGCCAGGGAAGCGGAACATCTTCTCCTGAAAGAGGCTGAAGTCCTTGTCAGAGAGCTGACTAATGAGCATCTGCTGGGTGAAGCGCGAATAGCCCGGATTTTTGTTTTTATCCTTCATGGTGGTTATTCGCCTGATAAACTCCTCCTTGGTGATGTTCAGTGCCTCGCACAGTTCGAGCGTGTCAAGATGGTCGCCCACTTCGTTCATGACCACCATCACGTCGTAGGCCGGCTGGTTATACACCATCAGCTTGCCGTTACGGTCGGTGATGATGCCTCGCGAAGGGTACTCTATTTTCTTTAGAAAGGCATTTGAGTCGGCACTCTTCTTGTAGTCATCGCTCGTAATCTGGAGCATGAAGAGCCGGATGATATAGACTATGACAATAAAAATAGCCACACCACCAATCACAAAGCGCCGGTTGTCTAACTCAAAGTCTTTCATAGAGGAAATGCTAAATCTGGGGTTCCGCTAACTTTCCACCTTTGGCGTATTCAAACACCCAAATAAGCACAGCAGTAAGTGCCGTACTGGCCACGGCAGACAGCAGCCACTGTTCCCAATTGAAGAAGTTAAAGGCCTCTAACGCAAAGAATACAAGACAGTAGAGCAACACCAGGGGCATGGAATAAAGCGTGTATTTGCCACAGCCTAAAGAGCGCAACGTCGGTTCGAAGTTCTCTATGGCATCTCTTGGCACAAAGAGTTCCAAATAATATGGCTGTATGGCAGCTATCAGCGTCAGCGACGCACAGGCCACGCCAGGTGTGTTGGAGAACGTGTCATTGACCAGTCCGAGTGAGAAGCACCACAACAGTAGTGCCCACTTGGGGTAGTTACGTGGAAACAGCAGCACGAAATAGATGTAGAGCAGCGGCGTGGCATAGCCGAACAGGTGCATGCGGTTCAGCACCAGCACCTGCGCCAGGCATAGTATAATAAAGAGAGCCAACCGTTTCAGTGCGTCTATAGCCATGTTACTTAAATGTTTTCTTTTGCCTTGATGGAATCCTGAGCGGCACGCAGCAGCCTGGACTGCTCCGCCACGCTCTCGTCGTTAATCACACACACATCGCGCAGGTTGGCAAAATCGGTAGCCAGCTTGACCTGCAGACGGTAGGAAAGACCGTCGGGTGAGTTGAACACCTTCTCTATCTGTCCCACCATGACCCCTGCAGGGAAAATAGAGGAATAGCCACTCGTCACCACCCACTCTCCTCGATGGAACTGTGCATGACGGGGGATATCCTCCACATAAGCTCGACTGGCATCGCCACCAGCCCAATGCAGGAAGCCGAAGTAGCCACGGCCACGAATGGCACAGCTGATGCGTGACGAGCTACTGTTCAGCACCGGAATGACCACAGAGTAGTGGTCGCTCGTCATATAGACCACACCCACGACACCCAGCCCACAGGCCACGCCCATGTCAACCTTCACACCGTCCTGACTGCCTTTGTCAATGGTTATCAGGTTGTCTTTCTTGTCAACGCTGTTCGACACGACCTTTGCTGGTATCACCTTGTACTTCTGCAGGAACAGCAGTCCCTGGCGCTCCAGCTTCGTGGTGTCCTTGGTCAGGTCACTATAAGCCGTTGCCAGCTCCTGCACCTGTCGTTCCAGGTAGAAGTTGCGAAGCGTCAGTTCCTCGTTGATTTTGGTCAGCGAAAAGAACGACTCCACAGCTGCCCGTCCGTCGTAGAGCTTGCCTACCATAGCATTGGCAGACGAAAACCACACACTATTCTGGTAGCTGTTGTACTGAAACAACAGCACCACACTGGCCACTTCGAGCAAGACGAAGATAAACCAGTGGTGATACTTAGCCAGAAAGTCTAACAGGTTTTTCATTGACTACGGACTACAGAGTTCGCTCCACGCTCAACACTCAACGCTCAACACTCAACGCTCAACGCATAAGGAACGTGAACCGATCCACATTCTTCAGGGCAATGCCAGCGCCCTTGGCCACACAGTGCAAGGGGTCTTCGGCAATGTGGAACTGTATGTTGATCTTGTCAGTAAGACGCTTGTCGAGTCCGCGCAGCAGTGCGCCGCCACCCGTCAGCCAGATGCCGTTCTTCACAATGTCAGCATACAACTCAGGGGGTGTATTCTCTAATGCTGAGAGCACAGCCGTCTCAATGCGTGCAACGGTCTTGTCCAGACAATGGGCAATCTCCTGATAGCATACAGGCACCTCCATGGGCAGTGCCGTAATACGGTTCGGTCCGTGTACGACGTAATCCTCAGGGGCATCCTCGCCCAGGTCAGTCAGTGCTGAACCTACGGCTATCTTAATGCGCTCTGCCATACGCTCACTCACCTTCACGTTGTGCTGACGGCTCATGTATTCCTGAATGTCGGCGGTCAGGTCGTCGCCTGCCACCTTGATGGAGTTGTTGCTCACAATGCCACCCAGCGAGATGACGGCAATCTCAGTAGTACCACCACCAATGTCAACCACCATATTGCCTTCGGGGGCTTCTACGTCAATGCCAATACCTACGGCAGCAGCCATCGGCTCAAATATCAGATAGACGTCACGTCCGTCGGCATGCTCAGCCGAGTCGCGTACAGCGCGCAGCTCCACTTCCGTTGAACCAGAAGGCACGCCAATGACCATACGCAGCGAGGGCGAGAACAAGCGGTGGCCTGTGTGTACCATCTTAATAAGACCGCGCATCATCTGCTCGCAAGCCGAGAAGTCGGCTATCACACCGTCGCGCAGCGGACGAATGGTACGAATGTTGTCATGCGTCTTTTCATACATCATCTTTGCCTTCTCACCCACGGCAATCATCTTGTCGGTACGGCGGTCGAGGGCAACTACTGAAGGCTCATCTACCACAATCTTATCATCACTGATAATAATGGTGTTAGCGGTTCCCAAGTCCATTGCTATTTCCTGGACAAAACTAAAAAATCCCATTCTAATTTACTATTTGACAATTTACTATTTACTATTTTTATTTTTCAAACCATGCATTGATGGCAGTGTCGTAGTGTGAGCTGACACCGAAGGCCCTGGTGGCCAGCATGCGGCGCTGCTCCTTGGTGGTCTCTGCACCCTGACGGTTCAATATGTCCAGCAATACCTGGTATTCAGCCTTTGAGGGAACGATGACCACATCGTTAAAGTTCTTTGCCGCAGCACGAATCAGCGAGATGCCACCAATGTCTATCTTCTCAATGATGTCCTCCTCGGCGGCACCACTGGCCACCGTCTGCTCGAAGGGATAGAGATCGACCACCACGAGGTCTATCTCAGGAATGTCGTACTTGGCCATCTGCTCACGGTCGCCCGCATTGTCACGACGTCCAAGAATACCACCGAAAACCTTCGGATGCAGCGTCTTTACCCTGCCACCCAGAATAGAGGGATAAGTCGTCAGGTCTTCTACTTTCTGACACTCATAGCCCAGCGACTCAATAAAACTTTGCGTACCGCCTGTCGAGAGGAACTTCACGCCCTCCTCGTTCAGCTTCTTCAGCAATTCTTCCAGCCCGTCTTTATGAAATACAGACACAAGGGCTGTCTTTATCTTCTTTGTTTCAGCCATAAAAGAGTTATAACGTTATAATTTCATGAAATGAGACTGCAAAGTTAGTAAAAAAGCACGGATTATTCATCATAAATCCATAAAAATTTTCTCTCTTCGTCATTTTATAATATAAATCAAGCGTAAATGACGGATTTTTTATAATTTTGCAAGCAAATAAATAATTCACCGACATGATTGAAAAGAACACACGCGAGCGAATCATCGCGCTTATTCATCAGGAAGTAGTTCCGGCCATCGGATGCACAGAGCCCATGTGTGTGGCTCTCTGTACGGCCAAGGCTACTGAGCAGTTAGGCTGCCGTCCAGAACACATTGAGGCGCGCCTCAGCGCCAACATCATCAAGAATGCCATGGGCGTGGGCATTCCAGGAACAGGCATGATAGGCCTGCCCATCGCCATTGCCTTAGGGGCACTCATCGGCAAGAGCAAGTACCAGTTAGAGGTGCTGAAGGACATGACACCCGAAGCACTTGAAGAGGGCAAGCGCTTCATTGCTGAAAAGCGCATCAGCGTCATGCTGAAGCAGAACATCAGCGAAAAGCTATATGCCGAGGTGACCTGCAAGGCAGGCGACAAGGAAGCTACTGCCATTATCTCTGGCGGACATACCAGGTTTGTGACTCCCGCTCAGGGGAAGGAGGAGCCAGATGCCATGGAAAGTGCAAAGCCTTGTGATAACGACATCGCACTGAACATGCGACTGGTCTATGATTTCGCCACCACTGCCCCACTCGACGAGATAAGGTTTATGCAGGAAACGCGCACTTACAATATGAACGCAGCCCGCGAGGCGCTGAAGGGCAACTATGGTCACAACCTGGGAAAGACCATTGACCGTCCGCTCTCCAAGGGCATCTTCGGCAACAGCATCTTCTGCCACATTATTTCGCGCACTGCCTCTGCCTGCGACGCGCGCATGGGCGGTGCCATGATTCCCGTCATGAGCAACTCCGGCTCAGGCAACCAGGGCATCTGCGCCACCAACCCCGTCTGCGTCTATGCCAAGGAGAACGAGAACACGGAAGAAGAGCTCATCCGTGCGCTGACACTCTCCCACCTCACCGCCATCTACATCAAGCAGAGCCTCGGCACACTCTCGGCACTCTGCGGCTGCGTGGTGGCCAGCATTGGCAGCAGCTGCGGCATCACCTACCTCATGGGCGGCGACTACGAGCACATTTGTCGCAGTGTGAAGAACATGATAGCCAACCTCACGGGCATGATATGCGACGGAGCCAAGCCGTCATGTTCCCTGAAAATTACGTCCGGCGTTTCCACTGCCGTGCTTTCTGCCCTGCTCTCCATGGAGGGCAAGTGCGTCTCGTCAGCCGAGGGCATCGTCGATGACTGCGTTGACCAGAGCATTCACAACCTGACGGCCATTGGTGCCGACGGCATGGGCATTACCGACGAGATGGTGCTCAGCATCATGACGTCAAAGTCGCACCCTCAGTGCCCGCATGGCGTTTAGCACGGCCAGCACTGTCACACCCACATCGGCAAAGACGGCAAGCCACATGGTGGCCAGACCCAACGCAGCCAGCACGAGCACTGCCACTTTCACACCAATGGCGAACCAAACGTTCTGACGGGCTATGGCCAGTGTTCTGCGAGCTATGCGTACGGCCAATGACACCTTCGACGGCTCGTCAGTCATCAGCACCACGTCGGCAGCCTCAATGGCAGCGTCGCTGCCCAGTCCGCCCATGGCGATGCCCACGTCGGCAAGCGCCAGCACTGGGGCATCGTTGATGCCGTCGCCGACGAATGCGGTAGAACCGCCTTCCACACGTTTTTCTTGCTTCTTGAAGTAGGCCACCTTCTCGTCAGGCAGCAGGGCGGCATGGTATTCGTCGATGCCTAACTCCTGGGCTACGCGCCGGGCCACCTCTTCGCGGTCGCCCGTCAGCATGACGGTCTTGCTGACGCCCAGTTCCTTCAGCCGGGCAATGGCAAGGGCGCTGTCGTCTTTCACCTTGTCGTTAATGACTATGTGGCCTGCATATTTTCCATTGATGGCCACATGGATAATGGTGCCGGCATGTGAACAGTCGTGCCACTGGGCTCCCACAGCATCCATCAGTTTGGTGTTTCCAACGCTTACCACGTCACTGCCCACTTTGGCCGTAACGCCCTGTCCGGCAATCTCTTGCACGTCGGTCACCTGACAGCCGTCAGTAGCCTCATCAGGGAAGGCATCGCGCAGGGCAGCACCTATGGGGTGAGTGGAGTAGTGCTCCACGTGGGCCGCCAGGTGCAGCAGCTGGTGTTCGTCGGTTTGTTCTGGGTGAACGGCCGTTACGGCAAACTGTCCGTGGGTGAGCGTTCCTGTCTTGTCGAAGACCACGGTGTCGAGTTTCGCAAGCACGTCCATGTAGTTGGCACCCTTGACGAGAATGCCATTACGCGACGCGCCGCCAATGCCGCCGAAGAACGTGAGCGGCACACTGATAACCAGTGCACAGGGGCACGAGACCACGAGGAACATCAGCGCGCGATAGAGCCACGTGGCGAAGTCGCCGCCCAGCAAGGTGGGCACCACGGCCACAATGACGGCTGCCACAACGACGATGGGCGTATAGACACGTGCAAACTTCGTGATGAAGGCCTCGCTCTTCGACTTGTGCTCTGCCGCATGCTCCACCAGTTCTATAATCTTCGACACGGTGCTCTCGCCGTAGCTCTTCGTCGTTCTGACGCGCAACATGCCTGAAAGGTTGACACAGCCGGAAACCACCTCGTCGCATTCTGAGACGCTGCGTGGCATGGATTCACCCGTCAGCGCGACGGTATTCAGGGCCGACGTGCCTTCCATGACGACACCGTCCAAGGGCACCTTCTCGCCTGGCCTGATGATGATGACAGAGCCTACAGGCACCTCTTCCAGCCGCTCCACTTTCTGCTCGGTGCCGTTCTCCCCTACTACATTGGCCACGTCAGGACGTATGTCCATCAGGTGCGCAATACTCTCACGACTGCGACCTTCGGCATAGCCCTCAAACAATTCACCCACTTGGAAGAACAGCATGACGAACACGGCCTCCGGGAACTGCGTCTCGGCCCCTGGCAGGAACCCGATGCACAGCGCCCCGATGGTGGCGATGGACATCAGGAAGTGTTCGTTCAGTGCCTCGCCGTGCAGCAGTCCTTCGGCTGCTTCCTTCAGCGTGTCGTGACCTATTAACAGATAAGGGACAAGATAGACCAACAGCAGCTGCCACGTGGACAGTTGCACATTCTTTTCGATAACGACTGCAGCAACGAGCAGTACAGCCGTTGCCAGTATCAGCACGAGCTGTCCCCTCAGCTCATGGTGATGTTCATGATGATGCTCATGGTGATGATGCTCATGATGATGATGTTCCATATTTTCTTCTTTTTATTGTTTTCGGCTGCAAAGTTACGGTCTTTCTTTTGCAACCCGGTTGCAAAGATGAGGGAATGCCTTATCATCAGGCAGGAAATTACACCTTGTTGCTACTGAGTTGCACCACCAGCAGCGAAGTTTTTTACTCAATTGAAAAAGGTATTGAATAATGTTTTCCCGAGATTGTTATAAGTTTTTCCCGAGATTCATGTTGCTTTTTCCCGAGATTGTGGGTGAGAATCTCGGGAAAAACGTATGAGAATCTCGGGAAAAATTAATTGCAATCTCGGGAAAACGATAAATAGTTTTGCACCCTATTCGACAATTTTGCGTGCGAATAGGCTAAGATACACGTATTAAGTGGGTGGATTTTCCTTGCTTTTGAACTAACAGCGCAGTGCAGCTACCGTTTGACAAAGGTGGAAATAAAGCCGTTGTAAACCTGCTGCTCCTCCTGACTGAAGTGCTGTTGGATTACTTCCTCACCCTGCGGCAGTTGTCTGAGGAACATGCAACAGAGACTGGCCAGACAACAGCTGGACAAGTGCAGGGGGATGCCGTCGTCGCCCTGGTCAGAGACCGGCTGGAACTGGTACTGCCGCAGCCCGTCATAGACGGGATGGCAGTGCTTGCTCAGGTGGTGGTAGAGCTGCGCCATGTCTCTGCTACGAAACAGATAGCGCCATGCCTGACTATACGACACGGTTTCGACCCGTTGTCCGCCCTCTACATTCACCAGCTTGACGAGATTTCTCATGGAGTCGTGCTGCCAGCTCTGCCATACCACTTCGCGCTCAGCAGCCGTCCGGGGGTGCTCATAGAGGAAATAAAACATGGCCAGGTGCTCATAGACTGTGCGCGTGAGGGCCATGGTCTTATACTCATCGTGCAGCTGGAAACGCTGACCACGCACCTCATAGACCAGCCCCTCCTCGGTCAGCTTGTGGTTGCACATGTGAGTGGTAGTGACGCGCTGCAGGAAACCGTGAGCCACAGACAGACGTTCGTCGTGGTGCAGCAGCTCTTCGTACTCAACTATGACGTGGCAAATAATGTAGGTAGCCATCTTCATCATGACGTCAGACAGCTCAATGGCTATACGCGTTCTTTCACGTGGCAGCAACCCCTCGTTAAAGGGTGCCATGACAACATTTTGCTCAAATTTCTTCATCCTGAAAACAATTCATCTATACTTTTCGGGCTGCAAAGGTACAAAAATAATGAGAAATGAGAAATGAGGAATGAGAAATTTTCTGAAAAACTTGCACAATATTTATTTTTTAATTATATTTGCAGAATGAAACCGGAACAAATACAAGACAAGCGCATCGCATTGCTGTTATCGGGTGGAGTTGACAGTGCCGTGGCACTGCACCTGCTGAAGGAACAAGGGCTCACACCCGATTGTTTCTACATCAAGATTGGGGCTGCGCCAGAAGAGGGCGGCGACCAGTGGGACTGCAGCATGGAGGAGGACATGGAGATGGCTACTGCCGTGGCTGCCAAGTACGGCTGCAAGTTAGACGTGGTGGACTGCCACAACGACTACTGGGAACGGGTGACGAGCTACACCATGGAGAAGGTGAAGGCCGGCTTCACGCCCAATCCTGACGTGATGTGCAACAGGCTCATTAAGTTTGGCGCCTTCGACGAGAAGCGGGGCAAGGACTACGACCTCATAGCCACCGGCCACTACGCGCAGACGGAAGAGGAAGAAATAGTAAATCGTAAATCTGTAAATAGTAAATTGAAATGGCTGTGCACCAGTCCGGACCCGGTGAAGGACCAGACCGACTTCCTGGCACAGATTTACGACTGGCAGCTGCGCAAGGCACTGTTCCCCATAGGCCACCTGCTGAAGGACGAGGTAAGGACCATAGCCGAACGCGAGCACCTGGTGAATGCCAAGCGCAAGGACTCGCAGGGCATCTGTTTCCTCGGGAAGATCAACTACAACGACTACGTGCGGCGCTACTTAGGCGAGAAGCCAGGCGACGTGGTGGAGTTAGAGACAGGCAAGAAGATTGGGCAGCACAAGGGCTTGTGGTTCCACACCATCGGCCAGCGCCACGGCCTGGGTTTCGGCGGCGGTCCCTGGTTTGCCGTCAAGAAGGACATGGAGCAGAACGTGCTCTACGTAAGCCACGGCTACGACCCTTCGGCCGCCTATCGTGAGGAGTTCCAGGTGGGTGACATTCACTGGCTGACCTTCGACATGACGAATGACGGGGCATGGGACATGGAGCACGGAGCAGAGATTACCTTCAAGATTCGCCATACGCCAGAATTCCACAGGGGCCTGCTCACCCTACACTCATCACCCGTCACCCTGAAAACCCTCGACGGCCCCATACACGGTGTGGCACCCGGACAGTTCTGCGTCATCTACGACAAAGAGCACCACCGCTGCTACGGAAGTGCAGAAATCATCTGATATCATTCCCTCTCTATATCACAAAAACAATATGTCGATAACTATACTACTAACCACCATCATAAGTCAGACGCTCATCGTCATACCCCTTGCGGCATTGACGATTATACTCATCTTGGCCATGACGGGTGGCGCTCTGATTTACTATGACAGACTGTATCACCATATAGAACGGCGTGAGTCAAGATCCATTCACCACCATAATCAGGAGTTGGCACTCATTCTGCGCTCAGAACAAACCTACGTGTGGACATACGACGTGCTTACACGTAAATACCAACGCATCAGCACTGACGGCCAGCTGGAAAACGAATACACGCCCATAGACTTCTCACGCTTCTTCGACCGCGACGAATTTGAGGAGCTGAGAGCAATTATTTTCTCGGTCAGGGACGGAGTGAGAGAAACCGCCACCCTACTCATTCACGGGCCGAAAGGCATCGACGGTGATGAGCAAAAACGCTACGAAATAAGGCTGTCGGTCTATCAACGTGACGAGACAGGCGTGCCCACCATCATATTGGGCACACAACGCGACATTACCTACGAGAAACAGCGCAGGGAGCGCGAACGCGAAGAGCTGCTGACATTCCAGAACGTGTTTAACTCGTCACTTGTTGACATGGTGTTCTACGACGAGAACGGCATCATCACTGACATCAACGACTCTGCATGTCGCACATTCCAGATTAAAGACAAGGCGGCACTCATCAATGCCCGCCAACATCTTAAGGAGGTGAGCTATTTCGAACATACAGACATCAAGCAGCTGGAGCAAACCCACTGCACCACCCTGATTGATGTAGAGGCGATGGAGATACAAGGACGCAAGGCCATGTCGGTAGAACGTAAGGGACAACTTTACTATGAAATCATGCTTTACCCCATCTCCGACGAGTCTGGCGAGATGTTGGGGTTCTTCCTGCAAGGCCGTGACACCACCGACCTGGTAGAGTCATTCAAGATGCAACGCGAGTCCATGCGGGAACTTCAGAAAACTACCGAAGAACTAAAAAAACACATAGAAAACATCAACCTGGCCCTGCAAACGGCCGAATGCCGCATCATGACCTATCTGCCCGATAAGCATTCGCTACAGATAACCAGCGACCTCAATCTGCCGCAGTACGAGCTGTCGCAAATAAGGGCGCTCGACTGCATACACCCCGACTGTCGTCTGAAGGCGCGGCGTCTGATGAACCAGTTGGACCACTGCAGCATCAAGAAGGTGGAAGAACGGCTCAAGACCGTCTTCAAGGACCAAAGACAGCAGAACATCTGGCTGACCTTCATCGGCGTGCCGGTCTATGGCAATGACGGGCACATCACCCACTACTTCGGCATGAGCCGTAACGACACGAAGATCATCAACACCGAGAACCGTCTCAAGGCCGAGACACAAAAGGCACTGGAGGCTGAAACGGTCAAGAACGCCTTCCTGCTCAACATGAGCTATGAGATTCGTACGCCGCTGGCCAACGTATTGGGATTTGCCGAGCTGTTCGACAAGGAGCACGACCCCGATGACGAGCATATCTTTGCCGAAGAGATTAAGAAGAACTCCAACGCGCTGCTTAATCTGGTAAATGACATTCTTTACATCTCGCGCATTGATGCCAAAATGATAGAACTTAAGAAGCAACCTACCGACTTTGCGGCAGTCTTCGATGCCCACTGCCACATGGGGTGGAGCGCCAACATGAAGCCAGACATTAAAGCCATAGTGGAGAACCCCTACGAGCACCTGACGGTAGTCATCGACGAAGAACTGACGGGCAAAATCATAGAGCAACTTGCCTCCGTGTCCATCTTCTACACCAAGGAGGGAATGGTACGCGCCAAGTACGAATACCGCCAGGGAGCGCTGAACATCACCATCGAAGACACTGGCAGGGGCTTCAGCCAAGAAGTGCTGCCCCACATTTTCGACCGTTTTGGCCGCAACAAGAACGAAGAACAGTTTGGAACAGGCCTGCTGTTGCCCATTGTAAAGGGTCTGACAGAACTCATGGGCGGCATCATCGAGGTAACATCAGAGAAAGGCAAAGGCACCACTGCGTGGGTCAGCATTCCGTGCGAGCTCATCAGCAGCGAAAAGAAGAAACAAATCATATAAGATCAAAGAACACGGATGAACATGACGACTTATACCAGCATAACCCTGTTCAGCCTCGCAATGATAGTACTCCTTATCATCATTGTGCTGGCTGTTGGCATACGCTATCTTGTCAAAAAACGAGTGGCAAGAGCTACCGCCAAGGCTATGGAGGTCAACAAAATCATGCTACATGCCATAGGCCACAGCGAACACCTCATCGTGGCACTGGCCCTCAAGGAGAACATTTTCCACAACGTTCACGACAAACGGCTGCCCGCTGACGGGCTACCACTTAAGAAAGCCCGGGAAATGGTACACCCTGACGACCGCGAAGCCTACGATAATTTTGTAGAGGCACTGCGCTATGGCGAAAAGCAGGAGGACACGCTGGAGTACCGCTTCAACACCAACTATAAGGGCGGAGAGCCCGTATGGCACCTGGTGAAGAACCATGCCGTCGTGGAATACGACAAAGACGGCAATCCTATCATCATCTTCTTCACCATGACCGACGAGACAGACGAGGAGCACATCAGGCTGGGCAACGACTACATGACCGACAAATACCAGCAACTGTTCGAGGACTCCATTGTCGGCTTGTCGTTCTACAATGCCGAAGGACGGCTCATTGAATGTAATAAGATGATGAGGGAAATATGCAACTTCGAGGAGCGCTATGACCGTCTTTTCTACGACTCCCCCATTTACGACCTGGCCCACTTCAACGTCAGCAGCGAACACCCGGAGGAGTTCTGGTTCTGCTCGCACCTGGAACTGCCCAAGCGTGACATTAACAAATTCGTGGAAATACGCGTACACCCCATGTTTGACAGCAAGGGAAAGCTGAAATACATTGCCCTGGCCGTACGTGACGTGACCGAAGAGCGCAACCTCTACCTGCAAAGCCGCGAGAACGGCAAGAAGATACGCAAAGCCAATCAGGACATTAAGCAACACGAAGAACAGCTGCACTACCTGCTGGAGAACAGTAAGATGCACGTTTGGCACACAACATTCAAGGAGGGCAGCATTGAGTTCATGAGCGACTTGCACAACACGGTTGCCAAGATGACCATCGAGGAATTTGCCAACACACTGCAAACTGACGAAAAGGACATTGCCATCATGCGACTCACGCAGCCCATGGACGAAAGAGAAGAGAGCATCGTCATCAGCCGCCCCTTCAAAAACATGCTGGAGAAAGACGACAAGGTGCACTGGTACAACCTGATGAAGATTCCTGAGTATGACGAAAACAAAGTGCAGACGGGCTACTTCGGACTGATACGCGACGTGACTCTGCTCATGGAGGAGCAGGAAATGCTGCGCCGCGAGACGGAGCGCGCCAACGACTCTGACCGCATGAAGAGTGTGTTCCTGGCTAACATGACCCACGAAATACGCACCCCGCTGAACGCCATCGTGGGCTTCAGCGACCTGCTGCAGGCCATTGACTCGCCTGACGAGAAACTCGAAATGATGCGTATTATACGCAATAACTGCGACATGCTGCTCAGGCTCATCAACGACTTCCTGGCCATATCGGCCATTGAGAGCAACGGACTGTCTATGAACATCAAGGAAATTGATTTCGCAAAAGAGTTCAACGACTTCTATACGGGGCTGACACAGCGCGTGGGCGAGACATCTGTGGAGTTCATTTGCGACAACCCCTACGCGTCGCTGATTACGAAACTCGACATAGAGCGCATAGGACAGGTCATCACCAACTTTGTCACCAATGCCGTCAAATACACGCAGCAGGGCCATATCAAAATAGGCTACAAGGCAGAGCCGGACGGGCTCTACATCTACTGCGAGGACACTGGGACCGGCATTGCAAAGGAAGACCGCGAACGAATATTTGAGCGATTCGTCAAGCTCAACGACTACATACAGGGCACAGGACTGGGACTAAGCATTTGCAAGGCCATTGTGGAACGCTGTAACGGTACCATCGGCGTTGAGTCGGAGTTGGGCAAGGGTTCCACGTTCTGGTTCCGCATTCCCTGTGAAATATTGGGAAAGGTAAAAAAGTAAAAAGTAAAAGGGGAAAAAGAATATGAGCATACATACTATTAATAAGGTGAAGGGATGGGTGAAACGGTTTTTACCTTTTTACCTTTTTACCTTTTTACCTTTAAATGCGCTGGCACAAGAGCAGCCACAACGCACCTATACCGCAGAGCATCCACTCATCTACGAAGACGTTTGGGATCTTTGGCCCTACTGCTTCCTCAACGAGAACGGAGAACCCGACGGGTTCAACGTGGAACTCATCAAGCTCATATTCAAGGAACTCGGCATTCCCTACACCATCAAGCTGACGTCACGCCAGGAAGCCTTCAACGACCTGAAGGCCGGCAAGTCCGACCTGACCATGGCCCTCTCGGCCGGCTACCACGACGAGTACGGACAGTACGGCCAGAACACCATCACGCTGTTTACCCAGAGTGTGGCCACGCCGAAGAGCAAGGACATAGAGATTTACAACTTCAAAGACCTGGGCAAGCACAAGGTCATCGTCAACGACAACAGCCTGGCTCACCGCCTGATGGGCGACTTCGGCTGGAGCGAGAATGCCATTCCCACCAAGGACATACGCGAGGCCATCCGCACGCTCAGCGTCAACGAGGAGGGCCAGATACTCTGGAACACGCTCTCGCTGAAGTGGATCATTCACCAGTACCAGATAGACAACCTGAACATCACCCCCGTGAACATGCCCCACGGAGAGTACAAGTTCATGTCGAACGACGTAGCACTGCTGGCTCAGTTAGACAGCATCTACACCGTGCTGAGCACCGACGAGAAGCTGCTGGCCATGCAGAACAAGTGGTTCTACCCCGAACGCCAGGAGAAGCAGCTACCCCAGTGGGTGTGGTACGTCGTGGCACTGGTGGGCGCGCTGACGCTCATCCTGCTGACCTACGTCATCGTCTATCGGCTGCAGGCACAACGCATCAACCGGCAGAACAGCCGTCAGAACAAGCGACTGGCACTCATCATGGGAGCCAGCAAGCTGCGCATGTGGACCTTCGACACGACGACGCGCCTCTTCACCTGGCACGACGAGGACGGACAGCCGCTCTACCACTACACCGCCGAGGAGTTTGCACAACGCTACCCCGCCGCCGACTTCCAACGCCTGAAGGAAGCCATCAGCAACATTGAGCAGGCCGACAACGACCAGCACCCCTCGCCCCTCACCCTGCAGCTGAAGGCCATCGACTCGGAGGACGGTGACGACGCACTGCACGACTTCCTGGTGACGCTCTCCGTCCTGCGCCGCAACAAGGAGGGACGCCCCTCCGTCATCATAGGCACCAAGAAGGATGTCACCAGCAAGCAAGTACAGCAACGCGCCACCGAGACACTGGAGCTGCGCTACTGGTCCATCTTCAACACCCCCATGCTCGGCATTCTGTTCTTCAACAAGGAGGGCCGGCTGACGAGCATCAACCAGAAGGCGCGCACCATCCTGGAGTGGACCGGGCTGCACATTGACGACCTGCAGCTCAACTACGACGACGTGCAGAGACGCATCAGCGAGCTCCGCAAAGACATCAAACAGCGCAAAGCACCCGTCAGCGGCGACCATGGCGAGCCGTTGGGCACCTTCCTCTTCTGCCGCGACGTCACTGCCATGGTGCAGAAACAGCAGCAACTCGCCATGGCCGAAGACGAGCTGGAGCAGAAGAACAAGGAGCTGAGCCGCTACGTCACCAACATCAACTACATTCTGGAGAAGGGCACCATGCGTCTGGCAAGCTATTCGCCCGAACAGCACACACTGACCATCTACCACCAGATAGGCCGCCAGCAACTCGTGCTCACGCAGGCCCGCTGCATGACGTTCATTGACAACCGCCACCAGCGCAAGGGCATGCACATGCTTTCCGACATGGACGACTGCATCAACAAGAAGCAGTCGGGCGACATCAAGACCACCATACGTGCACGTGGCGGGCTGACGCTCTACCTGCACTTCTGCCTCTACCCCGTGCTGGACAAGGAGGGCAAGGTGAAGGAGTACTTCGGTTTCTGCCAGGACATTTCGGAACTGAAGAAGGCCGAGAGCCTCCTGCGCGAAGAGACGCTGAAGGCGCAGGAGATAGAGAACACGCAAAACAAGTTCCTGCGCAACATGCTACAGGAAATCCGAACCCCGCTGAACGCCGTGGTGGAAATGGCGGCAGAGCTCGACCCGGAGCAGCCCGACACGGAAGGCCGCAACAGCGAAATCATACAGAACAACGCCCAGCAGCTGCTGGAACTCATCAACAACATCCTCTACATTTCGCGCCTCGAGGCCCACATGGTGGAAATCAACCCCCAGCCCACCGACTTCGCGCAAGTTTTCAAAGCCCACTGCCAGCAAGGCTGGGCTCAATACAGCCGCGACAGCGTACGCTACATTGTGGAAAGTCCCTACGAGCGACTCGTCGTCGATATAGACGAACCGAACCTCGGACTGGTCATTGAGCGCATCTGCACCATGGCAGCCCACAGCACCCAGGACGGCACCATCCGTGCCCGCTACGACTACATTGGCCGCAAGCTCTTGATATCGGTCGAGGATACGGGCGAAGGCATGGATGCCGACGAGCTGCAACACCTGCACCACGAAATCAGCCAGCGCAACAACAACAGCAAGACACTGGCCTGGGGCATCTGCAAGGAACTCATCGACCAGATGGGCGGCACGCTGGAAATCAACTCCGAGCGCGGACTCGGCACCACGGTATGGATTACCCTGCCCTGCACGGCTACTGACATTAAACGACGGAAAATCATTTGAACAGACATGAACAAGACGCAACAACACCCCCGATATACAGGGAGAAGCTTCAGGCTCCTCCACATCTGCCTGCTGCTCCTGCTGCCACTTGCCCTCAGCGCCCACGACATCAAGGGCTACAGCAAGGAACGGCCCATCGTCATAGCCTGCGACTGGAACAAGGCTCCCTACGAATTCCTGAACGACCAGGGCGAGCCGGCCGGCTCGAACATCGACATTCTGGAGCAAATCTTCAAGGAGCTGAACCTTCCCTACCGCTTCGTCATGAAGGAATGGGGCAACGCCGTCAAGACCTTCGAGAGCGGAAAGGCCGACCTCATTCTGGCCAACGCCCGCCGATACATGGGCCGCAGCGACTACTTCATCACGCGCAACATCATCAACTACAACCGCATCGTGGCGGCTACGCTGAAGGACACCACCGGCATCATCAGCATTCACCGGCTGGTGCGTCAGGGGGTCGTGATGAAGCCTGAAGACTACTCCAAGTACTACTTCATGGCCAAAGACTCCTCCTACCTCGACAAGATTGACTTCCAGTCGCCCAAGACGGCTCTCATGGGCGTCGAGGCGGGTGACTATACCTACTTTGTCTGGGGCGAGGAGCCCATCAAGTGGAAAATCAAAGAGCTGAACATGACGCAGATGCACCTGGTCGATGTGAACATCCCCATCAGCGAGATACACGTCATTGGCCGCGACCGCGACCTTATTGATGCCATCGACGACCACTACTCGCGCATGAAGCAACGAGGCGAGGTGGAGCAGATCGTGAACCGCTGGATGCACCCCGAGAGAGTGACGGGCAGCACGCCGCCCAAGGCGCTCTACACGACGGCCGCCGTACTGCTGCTGGCCGCCGTCATCTGGCTCATCTACCGCGTCTCGAAAGCCCACGTCCTCAGGGCAACCCGCGAATCGACCGACCTGAACCAGATGATCATGAAGGCACTGGAGATGGGCAACTTCCACATCATGGAGTACGACATCAAGTCCGACCGCATGACCAACAAGTATGGCCACGTACTGCCCGACGAGGGACTCACGCTCCAGGAGTTTACCAGCCGCATACACCCCAGCCAGCAACAGGAGTTCCGGGAAAAGATGGAACGTCTGCTCAGCGGACGCGAGCGCAAGCTCGAACTGGACAAGCGCTGGAATGCCGGCACCGAAGGCCAGCCCCGGTGGCTCACGCTTGAGGGGCACGCCGTCGTAGAACTCGACGAACACGGCGAGCCGGCCTACGTCATCAATGCCGTCCACAACATTACCCACGACCTGGAGGAAGAACAGCTCTCTTACGAGCGGGCCAAGCGCTACCAGGTGCTCTCTAACATGCCCACCATCGCAACGTCGTTCTACGACAAGGACGGCTACCTCATTGAGGCCAACGACGCCATGGGTGCACTCTGCGGTTTCCAGGACCCCAAGGTGGAGCGCTTCTGGCGCAAGGTGTGCATGTTCGACATTCCGCTCTTCCGCAACGCCTACAGCCCCGAGAGCCGCGACGACCTCTACATCTGTCAGCACATGAACTACCCCGACATGGGCATCGACAGCTACATAGAGTTCACCGTCCATCCGCTGTTCAACAGCAAGGGAGAGCTCATCAACTACTTCTGCGCCGTCTTCGATGTCACCGACGAGTACCGCTGCAACCACCAGCTCGTGGTGAACCGCCAGAACAACGAGCGCGCCGACCAGTTGCTGAAGTACTACGACGAACAGCTGACCGGGCTCGTTGAGAGCGGACGCCTCTACATGTGGCATAGCCACATAGCCGACCAGACCATCTGGTTCTACCACTCCATGAAAAACCGCCAGTTCTTCCAGACGAGCTTCGACGACTTCTTGTCGCACATCGTGGAGAGCGAACAGGACGTGGCCCGCTACTACCTGACGAACACCAGCCTGGGGCAGCCCGAAATGAACGCCGTGTTCCACTTCACCGACGACCCCATGGGCAGTGGCGAGAGCTGGTACAACGTGAAATCAACGCCGCTCTACGACGCCGACGGCCACATCATAGGCCACCGGGGCATATCCTACAACCTGACACGCTCCACCCTCTTGCGCCGCGAGCTTACCGAGGTCACCGAGCGGGCCAAGGCCTCCGGCCAGCTGAAGAGCGGCTTCATGGCCTCCATGACCCACGAGCTGCGCACCCCGCTGAATGCCATCATGGGCTTCACCGACGTGCTGCGCATGACCACAGCCCCCGAGGAGCGCACCGAGTACATACGCATTGTGCGCAATGCCTGCGACATGCTCGTGCGCCTCATCAACGACATCTTCGAGGCATCCACCATCACCGACGGGCCCAGCTCCATCAGTCCCGCACCCGTCGATTTTGCCGTGGCCTTCGACGACATTTGCCTCATGCTGGAGCCGCGCATCACTGACCCAGGACTCACCTTCATCAAGGAGAATCCCTACAGCACGTTCGAAACCACACTCGACATAGGACGCATTCAGCAGATTATCACTAACTTTGTGACTAACGCTGTGAAGTTCACCAAGGAAGGTCACATCAAGGTGGGCTACCGCTACGAGCAATATGGACTGTACATCTATTGTGAGGACACGGGAGCCGGCATCGCCAAGGAGAAGCAGAAAATGGTCTTCGACCGCTTTGTCAAACTCGACGAGTACGTTCAGGGAACTGGCCTTGGCCTCAACATCTGCAAGTCCATTGCCGAGCGCTGTGGCGGACGCATTGGCGTCAACAGCGAAGGCGAGGGGCACGGCTCCACTTTCTGGATCTGGATTCCCTGCAATAAAAGTGAAGAGTGAAGAATTTAAAATTCTTCACTCTTCATTCTTCACTCTTCATTCTTCACTCTTCATTCTTCACTCTTCATTCTTCACTCTTCATTCTTCACTCTTCATTCTTCACTCTTCATTCTTCACTCTTCATTCTTCACTCTTCATTTAAAATAAGAATGTCTTCTCAAGCCAATACACCAGTATGCCTGCCAGATACCCCACAAAGGCTATCCAGGTAATGCGCTTCATGTACCAGCCGAAGGTTATCTTCTCAAGTCCCATGACGACAACACCTGCGGCAGAACCAATGATCAGCATCGAGCCACCGACACCGGCACAATAGGCCAGGAGCTGCCAGAAGATGCCATCGACAGCCATGTCGCCAGCAGCCTCAACAGGATACATACCCATACATCCTGCCACCAGAGGCACATTGTCAACGATTGACGAGAGGACACCAATGATACCTGTCACAAGATAGTGGTTACCATTAAACCACACATTGAGATTCTCACCCAGCATGGTCAGCACACCAATGGTCTCCAGACAGCCCACTGCCATCAGAATACCAAGGAAGAAGAGAATGGTGTCCATGTCAATACGTGAGAGCATCTTCGACACGCGCTTCTGGGTACCACGGTTGTCGGCTGTGTCCTCATGGTCCTGATGAATGCGGACATAGAAAATCTCCGTCACCGTCCAGAGCACGCCCAGCACGAGCAGGATGCCCACGAACGGGGGCAAATGGGTAATGGTCTTGAAGATGGGCACGAAGATCAGTCCACCGACACCCAAGAAGAAGATGGCCTTGCGCTGAGCAGCAGAGAGGCCGTCGCCATCCTCAGTCGCGGACACTTCCTGCGGGGCTGCCAGCTCGCCCTTGAGCGAGAGTGAGAGGATATAGGCGGGGATGACCATCGACACCAGCGAGGGAATGAATATCTCCATGATGACACCGGCAGCAGTGATGACGCCCTTGTTCCAAAGCATGATGGTGGTCACGTCGCCAATGGGCGAGAAGGCTCCACCGGAATTTGCAGCAATGATGACGAGCGAGGCATAGATGATACGGTCCATGCGGTCGCTGACGAGCTTACGCAGGATCATAATCATCACAATCGAGGTGGTCAGGTTGTCAAGAATGGCAGAAAGGATGAACGTCATGAAGGCAATTCGCCAGAGCAGTGCGCGCTTCGACTTGGTCTTCAGCGTGTCGCGGACGAAATTGAAGCCGCCGTTCTGATCCACCAGCTCCACAATGGTCATAGCGCCCATCAGGAAGAAGAGCGTAGTAGCCGTAGAGCCTAAGTGGTGCTCTATGGCAGTGCCGACGACTGATGCCTTCATGTCGCCGATGGCTGTGGGAAGATAGGTCTCCGGAGCAATCATGAAGAGCGTCCAGGTGCCCACGAACATGAGCAAGGCTATTGCAGCCTTGTTGATTTTTGTCACGCTCTCAAGGGCGATGCACAGATAGCCCATCACGAAGAGCGTCACAATCATAATTGTTAATGTTGTCATTACTTTTTTGTTGTTTTTAAGTGAAATTTGCTGCAAAGGTACAAAAAAGATCCCTTACCCGTTCATACTTTACTCATCAAAATGTGAATAATTCAGAAATTATTTTGTTGTTAGCAGGGTTTTGCGTACCTTTGTCATCTATGAACGAACAAAACAGAAACGAAACATGGAGCGAGAACGTGATTCTGGCCGATGCAGACTACATCGACAAAGTTGCGTTCGACCTTATCGTGAACTTTGAGCGGATGATAGAGCGCCGTATCCCCAAGGGCAACATGGCGATATGGGCCGACTGCGTGGCACTGGACGGCGGACTCCGTCCTGGCGACAACCAGATACAGGTGGTGCTCATTCACTCCAAGGGGAAGAAACAGATGGACAATCTTGGCCCTTCCGACTTTGCTGCCGACCTGTCGGGCAAGGCCTTCAAGGACAAGCTCGGAGAGTTCATCTTCGATTCCTATGCGACAGAAGAGGACATCGTCAGCCATGGTGACTTCTTCATAGATGCCCTACAGGTAATAACAGCCCGGAAGGAGGTCAAGCGGATAATGGTGATTCCGAATGCAGAGGATGACTATATATATAATAAGGTACGCGAGACGCTCAACCGCGTGGACGACGACAGCAAGCGCATGACCGTCTTCACCATGCAACCCATGCCGGGAGGTCGTTTTCAACAAGAGATACTGGGCTATTCGCTCATGGCGGCGTTGCGCATTCATCCAGCTGAAATTGAGAAATCAACAAATAAATTGTAATTCGTAAATCGTTAAATTGTAAATATCAAAGATGAGCAGAGTATTAATGATTGGCGCTGGTGGCGTAGCCACCGTTGCAGCCCACAAGATTGCACAGAATCCCGACGTATTCGACGAGTTTATCATTGCCAGCCGCCGCAAAGAGAAGTGCGACAAGATTGTTGAGGCCATAAAGGAGAAAGGCTTATTATCACCCAATGCCCAACACCCAACACCCATCACCATCAAGACCGCACAGGTGGATGCTGACGACGTGGAGCAGCTCAAGGCACTCTTCAACGAGTACAAGCCGGAGCTGGTCGTCAACCTGGCACTGCCCTATCAGGACCTGACCATCATGGAGGCCTGTCTGGCCTGCGGTTGTTCGTATTTAGACACCGCCAACTACGAGCCGAAGGACGAGGCACACTTCGAGTACTCTTGGCAGTGGGCCTACAAGGAGCGCTTCGAACAGGCCGGTCTGACTGCCATTCTCGGCTGTGGCTTCGACCCGGGCGTCAGCGGCATCTATACGGCCTACGCTGCCAAGCACCACTTCGACGCGATGACGCAGTTAGACATTGTTGACTGTAATGCAGGCAACCACCACAAGGCATTCGCCACGAACTTCAACCCCGAAATCAACATTCGCGAGATAACCCAGAAGGGACTCTACTACGAGGACGGCGAGTGGAAAGAGACGGAGCCCCTCTCTGTACACAAGCCCCTCACCTACCCCAACATCGGCCCGCGTGAGAGCTACCTGATGCACCACGAGGAGCTGGAGTCGCTCGTCAAGAACTACCCCACCATCCGTCTGGCCCGCTTCTGGATGACCTTCGGACAGCAGTACCTGAACTACCTCGACGTCATTCAGAACATCGGCATGAGCCGCATTGATGAGATAGAGTATGAGGCTCCCTTGGCTGACGGCACCGGTACTGCCAAGGTAAAGATAGTGCCGCTGCAGTTCCTGAAGGCTGTGTTGCCCAACCCACAGGACCTCGGCGAGAACTACGAAGGCGAGACATCCATTGGCTGCCGCATCAAGGGCACGAAGGACGGTCGCACGCGTACCTATTATATATATAACAACTGTTCGCACCAGGCCGCTTACGAGGAGACTGGCATGCAGGGCGTTTCTTACACCACGGGCGTACCAGCCATGATAGGTGCCATGATGTTCTGCAAGGGCATTTGGAGGAAGCCCGGCGTATGGAATGTGGAGGAGTTCGACCCCGATCCCTTCATGGAACAGCTCAACAAGCAGGGACTCCCCTGGCACGAGGTGTTCGACGGCGACCTGGAACTATAGAAATCATCAAATTGTAAAATCAAAAAAATAAATCGTAAATAGTAAATAGTCAAATTGTAAATTAAGAATATGGCAAAGAAAGAAGAGGGTGAGGCCCTCACCCCGCAACAGGAAAGAATGAAAGCCCTGCAGGCTGCCATGCAGAAGATAGAGAAAGACTTCGGTAAGGGAAGCATCATGCGCATGGGCGACGAGAAAATTGAAAATGTAGATGTCATACCCACTGGCTCTATTGGCCTGAATGCCGCACTCGGCGTGGGCGGATACCCCAAGGGACGCATCATCGAAATCTACGGTCCGGAATCCAGCGGTAAGACCACGCTGGCCATACATGCCATTGCCGAGGCACAAAAGGCAGGCGGCATTGCTGCATTCATCGATGCCGAGCACGCCTTCGACCGCTTCTACGCTGAGAAACTCGGCGTGAACGTAGATAATCTCTACATCTCACAGCCCGACAATGGCGAACAGGCACTCGAAATTGCAGACCAGCTCATACGCTCCAGCGCCATCGACATCATCGTCATCGACTCAGTGGCTGCGCTGACGCCGAAGAAGGAGATTGAGGGCGACATGGGCGATTCGGCAGTAGGACTGCATGCCCGACTGATGAGCCAGGCACTACGCAAGCTGACTTCGAACATCTCGAAGACCAAGACCACGTGCATCTTCATCAACCAGCTGCGCGAGAAGATTGGCGTCATGTTTGGCAATCCCGAGACCACCACGGGTGGTAATGCCCTGAAGTTCTACTCCTCCGTGCGTCTCGACATCCGCAAGTCCTCTGCCATCAAGGAGGGCGACAACGTCTTAGGTAACATCACCAAGGTTAAGGTGGTGAAGAACAAGGTGGCTCCCCCCTTCCGTAAGTGTGAGTTTGAAATCCTCTTCGGCGAAGGCATCTCCAAGATTGGCGAGATTGTTGACCTCGGCGTAGAGTATGACATCATCAAGAAGAGTGGTTCCTGGTTCTCGTACGATGGCAACAAACTGGGCCAAGGCCGCGATGCCACCAAGCAACTGCTGGCTGACAACCCCGAGCTCTGCGAGGAACTGGAAGCCAAGATCATGGAGGCCATTTCTGCTAAGCAGTAAAACGGAGAGTTTTATTTTTATCATAAGAGAGGCTGTCACTTTTAATGATGACAGTCTTTCTTAATTTTATAAATATTCGAACGTTTCAAAACTCCTTGCTCTACAGAGGGCTAAGGCTGACCTCCAAAGTCGTTCTGCAATTTCACTTCTGCGATACGAACACCATATACTATTATGGTGGTAATAGGAGACTTTCCTGAAAATATCATAAAATGTTGCAGTTGTTGTTACAAACTTATTGTTATTTAAAACTATTTTGTTATTTTTGTGGTCAGAATTTGGCAAATCCGGATAAGTAAACCCAATAATAAAGTGTCAGAAATGAAGAATCCATATATATCACAGGTTCTTTCTATCCAGGAAGAGGTCAAGAAGCAACTTCCCTATGGTCTTGAGACCACGGCAGATTTGCTGTTGGAGTTTATGAGTGTGATTCATGGGGACAGGTACATGATTCATAAATATGAAGTGTGGAATTCCCCAAAATTGATTAACTTTCTTTGTAGACAAAGCGACTAAGGTCGATTAGCATACAATTATTGAAGATATGGCAAAACGAAAAAAAATAAGAAATAGTACGGCTGAGTTCCTTATCTTTCAGGCAGAGGCGAAGGAGCAAGGTGTTGAGGTCTATTATCAAGACGAAAACATCTGGGCTACTCAAAAAGCGATGGCTACATTGTTTGATGTCAATGTCCCTGCTATCAGTAAACATCTGAAGAATATTTTTGAGTCAGGTGAGTTAAAGGATGATTCAGTTGTTTCCAAAATGGAAATAACTGCCTCTGATGGTAAGCACTATCAGACACTATTCTATTCACTTGATGCTATCATCGCTGTGGGTTATCGTGTTAACAGCGTCCGTGCTACGCAATTCCGCCAATGGGCTACCAGCGTACTAAAGGTATACGCCATTCGGGGCTATGTGCTTGACAGGAAGCGTATGGAGAACGGAACTTTCTTGGATGAAGACTATTTCGAGCACCTGTTAGCGGAGATACGGGAGATACGTCTCTCTGAGCGTCGTTTCTATCAAAAGCTGACGGACATCTATGCAACAAGTATGGACTATAACAAAGACGCACCAACCACGCGATTGTTTTTCAAACGGATTCAGAACAAGATGCACTATGCTGTGCATGGACGAACGGCAGCAGAACTGATTGTTGACAGGGCTAATGCAGACAAGGAGCATATGGGGCTTACTACTTGGGAGAATGCCCCAGACGGAAAGATTGTAAAGACGGACGTGTCTGTTGCCAAGAATTATCTGAAGCAGATGGAACTGGAGGATATGGGGCGTATTGTTACGGCAGTGCTGGAGTTTGCAGAAAGCCGAGCCAAACGACATATTCCCATGACAATGGAAGACTGGGCTAAGCGTATTGATGCCTATTTGAGCAGTGATGAACGGCCTTTGCTTGACAATGCAGGTAGTGTTAGCCATGAAGAGGCTGTGTTACATGCAGAGACGGAATTTGAAAAGTATAGAATAGTACAAGACCGTCTGTTCCAAAGTGACTTTGACAAATATCTGGGTGAACTGCCTTTTGATGGCGAATGTGAATCTTAGAATCACGGGGACGGTTTTTCTGATTCTTTTTCGCAAACAATAGAACCAGAGAGAAAATCATTATAGAGACAAATGACATTAATATGTACAAAGAAAGTAATGATAAACCGTACATGATTGGTGAGGACATCAGGAGTGCCTGTCACCTTTGATATCCCAATCTGGGTTTAGATTTAATTTGCCTGTAATTTGTCAAGGTAAGAAAGAAACATAAACATTTAGAATGATGATATTTGGAAAGAAGATAAAGGAACTCCGAGAAGAACGTGGGTTGTTGCAGCGACACTTGTGCGCAGCATTAGAGATAGACACTCCGATGTACAGCAAGATTGAGCGTGGAGAGAGAAAGGCAAAGCGTAGCCAGATTCCTATCATGGCGAAACTCTTTGAGGTTGACGAAAAAAAACTGCTGACTATTTGGTTGGCAGACAAGATTTTGGATGTGGTTGCAGACGAAGACGAAGTAATGAGTGATGCCATCCTCTATGCCCAAACTGAAATAAACTCACATAAATAGGGATTTTCATTACTACCAAAAGCTATTTTTCTGACTGCCAATATGACAAATATGGTAACAGGATTGAAAAGAAAGGATTGGAAGAAAAACGTGTCATCACCTATTACGAAGGAAACTAATCTGACTCAACTTTCTAAAGCTGACTATCTACGACAAGAGCGAAATTGAGAATGTTTCCGATGAGTACATCAAATGGCTCATTAGTGAAACAGGAAAATAACTTTCCCCAAATTGACGAAGAACCAGAAAAAGACAGAAAAAGTCGTCACCTGTCACCTTTGCAGATAAACGACTATATATAAACATGTTATACAGGTGACACTTCTTTTCGAAGTGTCACCTTTTTGTTGTTTTTTCCGAATTTTTCTGCAAAACACTTGCAAATCGGCTGAAAATTTTGTATCTTCGCGTACTAATAAATTATACTGAAGAAAATGAGAATAACTATTATCAACCTGGAAAGAAACGACAGACGTTACAGCCGCATGGAGCTGGAAACATTCGTCGGACAGCTGCAGGACGGAACCTTCCGGCAGGAGGAGTGGCTACCAGTCAACAAGGAGGTTTGCTTTGCCGCCGAATGGCAGAAGACGAACGGTGAGCTGAAGACAAAAAGCATCAACCAGCTCGTGCTGCTCTCACTGGAAAACCTGCGTGACATGCTGACGGCAGAGGAGTACAAGCGCATAGCGGCCCGACTGCCCTACACGCTGCTGTGCTTCCTCGGTCATGACGGCCACTCGCTGCACATTGTGGCACCATACGACGTGGCTGACGATGTGGCATCGGACACCACCCAGCTCAATGCTTACCGTAAGTTGCACTACATCTACTCTTCTCAACTGGGCACGCCGCTCGCCAAGGCAAAGCCTGACTTCCAGACCTGTTGCGCGGCCAGCTACGACCCAACCCCGTTCTATAACCCTGAAGCATTGCCCGTAATGGTGGCGGCAGAACCCGAGGAAACACCGGAGTTCCGCTCAATGCAAGAACACATCAGCGACTACAACTATCCGGAGGAGATACCGGGACTGAGTCAGCACGACAGCCGCATGCGGCGCTTCCACGACTGTTTGGACGCGGCCATCGAGGCGCATCGCGACATGAAAGAGGACGAGCTGTACCTGACCGCCGTGCTCGAACAGCTGGCTGACGGTTGTCAGAAGATGGGTCTGCCACAGGCTTTTGCGGCTCGTGTCACCACCTTCCTGCCCATGTTCGGCAGAGGCCTGCACGAAGACATTATCAATTCGGCATTCAAGACGGCCTACCTGCGCGAGACACTGAAGGCGATGCCCATGAAGTTTACCCGCCCATCGGCACTGATAGCCTACAAGACGGAGGCCTACATGAAGGAACACTACACACTGCGCATGAACATGATGACGGGCACGCCTGAATACAGGCTGAATGCCATAGGCTACGGCTTCGCCCCACTGGACCAGTCGGCACGTAACACCATGACCATCAAGGCACTGAAGGCCGGACTGGACACATGGGACAAAGACCTGAACCGCTATATTGACTCAGACATCATTCCACGCTACTACCCCATGGAGGACTACCTGCAGCACCTGCCACGCTGGGACGGCAAGCATGACTACGTGGGGGAGCTCGCCGCACGCATAAAGACAGACAACCCGCACTGGCCCGGCGACTTCCACATCTGGATGCGCTCCATGGTGGCCCAGTGGCTCGGCAAGAACCGTCAGTACGGCAATGCCATCGTGCCACTGCTCATCGGACCGCAGGGCTCAGGTAAGACCAGTTTCTGCCGACGACTGCTGCCGGGATGGCTGCAGCTGTACTACAACGACCGCCTGTCCATGAAGAACGACAACGACATCTTCATCGCCATGTCGAGCTATGCCCTGATCAACATTGACGAGTTTGATGCCATGTCGAAAAGTCAGCAGCCCATACTGAAATACCTCATCTCGAAGAACGACGTGAAATTCCGCCCGCCCTACGGCAAGGCGATGGAGCAGCGGCCGCGATTCGCCTCGTTCATTGCCACGACCAACAACAAGCGTCCACTGATTGACCCCACGGGCTCACGGCGTTTCATCTGCATCTATGCCGACGAGATTGACAACTCCGGCTACGTGCCGCACGACCAGATATACGCCCAGCTCGTGGCAGAGCTGGAAGGGAAGCAGCGCTTCTGGTTCAACGACGAGGAGAGCCAGCGCATCATGAAGCAGAACGCGCACTTCCAGCAGGTGACAAGTTGCGAGCAGATGGTTCTGCTGACCTACCTGCAGCCTGGCGAGACACCTGCTGACTGCGGCTATGTAACACTACAAGACATCATGCAGCAGCTGGAGGCCGGCTTCCCCAACTTCACCATCACAACAAGACAGAGACAGGAGCTGGGGAAAAGGCTTATCCACATGGGCTACGAGCAGAAACACAGCAAGAAAGGCTCCGTCTTTAAAATGGAAAAAAGGTGACTTGACGCACCAAAACAACTTGTTTTGCATCCTGAAGTGGGCGTTTTCAGCATCAGAAAACGGCTCTTCAAGAGACCAAAACAACTTGTTTTGGCGGGTGACGGCTGGTGACACTTACGGAATAAGCGTCACCCTATGTAACAAACTGGCATTTAGATAATTAAATACAAAAGTGACACTTGAACAAAAAAGCAATAATCATGGCAGTACACATTAAACTTATCAAGAACAACATCAAGAGCAGCAGCTCCTACGGTAAATACTTTGCAAAGACCGTGAGCCAAGGCGAAATATCGTTCCGCCAGATTACGGAAGAGGCATGCCGGAACAGTCATCTGTCGGAAGGCACCGTCATTGCCGTGGTCACAGAACTGGAGGATCTGCTCAAGGAGAAACTGTCCGACGGGCATACCGTCGTGCTCCCGGGCATCGGGCGTTTCAGCCTGCGTGTGGAGAGCACTGGCGTGGATGAACCCAGGCAGTTCAACATTAAGCAGCACATCACCCGCGTCATCTGCGGTTTCCTGCCTGCCGGGCGTCGCACCAAGGGCGGCCGCATTCTCTACAACTTCTGCGACGGTGTGCAAGCCGTATGGCAGAAGGGGTTTAAGCCCAAGAGCAGTTGAAACTGGTTTTCGGACTTACTCTTTTCTGATATTTCCTGATGTTACCTAAATCTGTATTTTCTGATAAGCCAGGCGCTCGTCGCCATTGGCCAGATAGATAATGCCGCAATAGGTGAAACCATGCTTGCTTAGGTTATGCTGCATGATTTTATTGTCCCGATGGGTGTCAATGCGAATGTTGGGGTCGTGAGAGAAACAGAAGTCCATGATACTGCTGAACACCCCGTGAGCATCGGGATAACTGGCTATGCGATGAACTACATGGTAACATAATTCATCATCAAGCCAACTACCCCCGTAGATACTGGAATAAGTGGGCTCTGGGGATGGCAGGAATGTAAAATAGCCGACAATCTCGCCATCATCTTCAACCACAAAGCCACCCCTACTCTCTATGTCAGCAGTTATGACTGCCTCTGACGGATATCCATCAACCCATTGGTGCATATTCCCGGACTGCCGCATAATCTGTTTTGCAGCAGCCATGACTGCCATAATTTCAGCCATGTCCGGCGGGCAGGCTTCACGAATAACCCTTTTCATTTTCAAGGGACAAAGCAGGTGCGTGCCAGAAGCTTACTGCGTCTTGACGCCCTGCACCTTGCGCTGCTTGTTGAACTGGACAATAAGCAGTTTCTTCGTACGCTTATAGATCCAATCTACACGGCCGTTGCTGGCCTGTACAACGTTGTCGGGCTCACCCATAGCCAGTTCAACCTCGTCCTCGGTCATGCCGATGATGACACGTCCCTGACGAATGGCGGCACGCGTCTCGGGCGTCGAGCTGCGCAGCTTACCTTCACCCAGACCGAAGAGGTAGCCAAAGTAGTCTTCCTTCTTGATGCCAATTTCGCCCGTCTCCTCAATGTTCAGGAATGTAATTTCCTTCGTATAGATACGACGTGACTCTGCCTCTGTCAGCGTCATAGTGACAAAATGACTGCCCGAATGGGGCGCAATAGCGTCGATGACGAACTCCGTCAGACGGGGAACCTTCACCGTACGCATACGGCCGTCACCCTTCGACTCCATCTCGGTGGCATACTTCGTAAAGATGGTCTTGCCTATGTAGTCCCTGAAGTTGCGGCTCACATACTCAGTACCCGTCAGCACTTCAAACGAATTGAGGAAGACAAACTTCTTGTTGTCCATAATCAGCTCCTCGTCGCGCATGCCGTTGTTAGTACGGCTCAGCACCACGTTCTGGAAGAACTCCTCACCCGTCTGGGGGTTCTCAACAATAATCTTGACAGGATACTTACGCGTTCCCACACCTATGCTCCTGACGATGACCTCGGTGTTCTCGGGAATCCGGACTTCCTCAACACCGTCGCCCTCATACTGGGTGTCGATGTAGAAGATGGGCTGGCGTGTAATGAGCGTCTGGCCGACCAGCAGTTCACGGGCCTTGTCAACATCGTCCAGATACGCCAGCGTGGGCACTCCGAGCTTGCCGTAGCAATAGTCTTCGAACGAGCCATTGGGCAACTCGAAATAATAGGCACGGCTGTCATCCTGACACAGGAAGTTAATATGCACACGACCGTCGGCACCGACACTACGGTTCTTGTAAATCATAATGTGATGGCGCAACTTTCCGTTGCCCACTTCCTTGCCGGTGGCAGCATCGCGGAATGTGTTGACTATGAGGTCGTACTTCTCGGGAATGACCATGAACTTCATTCCCTCCGTCCAGTCGCACATACTGCGATACTTGAAATTCTTTGTAACAAAGTTTTGAGGCTCACCTGACTCTGACTCAGCAGGAGTGCCGTCTGCCAACGTTGCGGCTGCTGTCGGTTTGTCAGCAGGTTTCACATTCTTCGTCTTGACAATGTACGAATTCTGAGCCATCACAGCCAACATAGCACAAGCCATGACCGCAGTTAATAACAGTCTCTTCATGATGATTTATCGCTTAAAACGTTTTAACTTCATATTTTGCCTGCAAAGATAAGAAAACTTTTTGATACTTGTGCCAAAATGTCATTATATTATTCAAAAAAAATAATTTGGCACACGCTTTGCAGTATTCTGGCAGCGAATTATCGCACAAAACGAATAATAATAACAAAAAAATAATACAATTATGGGAAAGATTATTGGAATTGACTTAGGAACAACTAACAGCTGCGTTGCAGTATTCGAAGGCAACGAGCCTGTAGTAATCGCTAACAGCGAAGGAAAGCGTACTACCCCCTCTGTGGTAGGTTTTGTTGAAAACGGCGAGCGTAAGATTGGCGACCCTGCAAAGCGTCAGGCCATCACCAACCCGAAGAAGACCGTTTACTCTATCAAGCGTTTCATGGGTGAGAACTGGCAGCAGACCGAAAAGGAAATCTCGCGCGTACCTTATTCTGTAGTTAACGAAGGCGGCTATCCGCGTGTTGACATCGACGGTCGTAAATATACACCGCAGGAAATCAGCGCCATGGTGCTGCAGAAGATGAAGAAGACTGCCGAGGACTACCTCGGACAGGAAGTGACTGACGCCGTCATCACCGTGCCTGCCTACTTCTCTGACTCACAGCGTCAGGCTACGAAGGAAGCCGGACAGATTGCCGGTCTGAACGTCCGCCGTATCGTCAACGAGCCGACAGCAGCCGCTCTGGCATACGGTGTTGACAAGGCCAACAAGGACATGAAGATTGCCGTGTTCGACCTGGGTGGCGGTACGTTCGATATCTCTATACTGGAGTTCGGCGGCGGCGTGTTCGAGGTGCTCTCCACCAATGGTGACACCCACCTGGGCGGTGACGACTTCGACCAGGTCATCATCGACTGGCTGGTACAGGAGTTCAAGAACGACGAGGGTGCCGACCTGAAGGCTGACCCCATGGCTATGCAGCGCCTGAAGGAGGCTGCCGAGAAGGCTAAGATTGAGCTGTCAAGCTCTACTTCTACCGAAATCAACCTGCCCTACATCATGCCGGTTGGTGGCGTGCCCAAGCACTTGGTGAAGACCCTGACACGTGCTAAGTTCGAACAGCTGGCACACGACCTCATTCAGGCTTGTCTGGCTCCCTGTCAGAAAGCCATAGCTGATGCCAAACTGTCAACCAGCGACATTGACGAGGTTATTCTCGTAGGTGGTTCAAGCCGTATCCCCGCTGTTCAGACACTCGTGAAGAACTACTTCGGCAAAGAGCCCTCAAAGGGTGTAAATCCTGACGAGGTGGTTGCCGTAGGTGCTGCTATCCAAGGTGCCATCCTCAACAAGGAAGGTGGCGTAGGCGACATCGTACTGCTCGACGTCACTCCGCTGACACTGGGTATTGAGACCATGGGTGGCGTGATGACCAAGCTGATTGAGGCCAATACGACCATCCCCTGCAAGAAGAGCGAGACATTCTCTACTGCAGCTGACAATCAGACAGAGGTGACCATCCACGTGCTGCAGGGCGAGCGCCCGATGGCAGCCCAGAACAAGAGTATCGGTCAGTTCAACCTGACAGGTATCGCTCCCGCCCGTCGTGGTATTCCTCAGATTGAGGTAACCTTCGACATCGATGCCAACGGTATCCTGAAGGTGAGCGCCAAGGACAAGGCCACCGGCAAGGAACAGGCCATCCGCATCGAGGCTTCATCAGGTCTGAGCCAGGACGAGATCAACCGCATGAAGGCTGAGGCTGAGCAGAACGCCGAGAACGATAAGCGTGAGCGCGAGCGCGTCGATAAACTGAACCAGGCTGACTCTATGATCTTCCAGACCGAGAACCAGCTGAACGAACTTGGCGACAAGATTCCTGCAGACAAGAAGCCCGCCATTGAGCAGGCCCTGCAGCAGCTGAAGGATGCCCACAAGGCTGGTGACACAGCCGCCATCGACACCGCCATTGCCGCCCTGAACAACGCATGGCAGGAGGCCTCTCAGCAGATGTACGCCCAGGGCCAGCAGGCCGGTCCTCAGCCCGGTGCAGACCAAGGTTTCCAGGGTGGTCAGCAGACGCAGTCGAATCCCAACGACGACGTCCAGGACGCCGACTTCGAGGAGGTGAAGTAAGAATAGATAAACAACGATAAGTAAATCATAAGAAAACCCGCATAAACACTGAGTTTATGCGGGTTTTTAGTATTATGTTAATTATTGATATTTTCTTGGTAGATTGATATTTTTATCGTAATTTTGCACCATATTTGTACCACAACAAAAAAGTAGATAAAGTGCAACAGAATATTTGAATAAGATTATAAACCAAGAATATAGGATATGGCAGCAGCAAAGTTTCAAATAACAAGAAAGTGCAAGATCTGTGGCGAGACCTTCATGGCCAAGACCATAGAATCATGGTATTGCTCTCCCAAATGCTCCAGAATAGCATATAAACGCAGAAAGGACGAGGAGGAAAGACACAAAAGACTTGATGCAATAGTGAAACAGATACCTGAGTCCCGTGATTATATCAAAGTATCGGAAGCCTACGCATTGTTCGATATCAGCCGATTCACACTCTACAGGCTCATCCGAAAAGGGATGATTACTCATATCAATGCAGGTGAGAAGATGATTCGGGTAAGCAAAGAGGAACTGATGAAGATGTTCCCCTTACGTTCAGAGCAGATTAAAAAACAGAAGCCAGAGCCGAAGTTGTACAGTTTGGAACCAGAGGACTGTTACACTATCAACGAGATGTGTGAGAAGTATCACATGAACGACAGTACCGCATATCTCCAAATAAGGAAGTATTCCATCCCTACAAGGCAAATTGGCAACTACGTGTATGTTCCCAAGAAGGAAATTGATAACTTATATAAATAATGTTCGCGCATGAAGAAAGCACTTCACAATACAAAATCCTCTGTAAAACTCCGCAAATCGGAATACCGCGACGAGTGGTACCTTTACATAGAGTCATATCCTGTCTTTGCTCCTGGAAAGGACAAACCGCAACGGGTTCGTGAATATGTCAATCGAGTAATTACCACTCCCATCTGGGACAAGAAGCGTACAGCAAGAACTGACTCAGAGGGGAATAGTACTTATAAGCCCAAACGTGATGTCAATGGAATCATTATGTGTAAATCGCCCATAGATCAAGAATCCTGCATCTATGCCGATAATATCAGGGCCATCAGGCAAAAAGAGTACGACACCCAAGAGCTCTATACAGAAATGGATGCAGCTATTGCAGAGCAAAAGGAGAAATCTCAATGCGATTTCATCAAGTTCTTCCGGAATGAGGCAAAGAGCAGACACTATAACAATGAAGGAATGTGCAACACATGGTTTCGTGTCAGCGACCTCCTTTATGAGTTTAATGGGAACGAGCCGCTTCTATTTGCCAACATCAACCTAAACCTGATGGAGAAGTTTAAGCAGTTTCTACTTAGAGCCCCACAAGGCGGTAATAAGAACGGAACCATTTCCACCAATACAGCCTGTTCGTACTATAGTATATTCAAAGCAGCACTAAAACAAGCATTTGTTGAGGGCTATCTACCTATCGACATTGCCGCAAAGTCAAAGAACATCCAAGCAGAAGAAAGCAGACGAGAGCATCTGACCCTTGACGAACTGAACAAATTAGTGGAAACTCCATGCGAGAATCCCGTAATCAAAAGGGCAGCTCTATTCTCCGGCCTAACTGGTTTACGTCATAGCGACATCATGAAGATGACTTGGAAAGAGATTACCAAGGAGGGCGAGCATTATCGCATCAACTTCACCCAAAAGAAAACAAAAGGTGTGGAGTACACGCCTATATCTGACCAGGCATATTTCTTCTGTGGAGAGCCTGGCCATCCTGACGAGTTGGTATTTGGTGGACTCCCTGCCCCTTCATGGATTTCCAAGCCCTTATCCAGATGGATAAAAGCAGCAGGTATAACCAAGCACATAACTTTCCACTGTTTTCGCCACACGTATGCCTGTTTACAACTCTCAAACGGCACAGATCTATACACTGTCAGCAAGATGTTGGGCCATACCAATATCCGCACGACACAGATTTATAGCAAGGTTGAAGACGAGAAGAAAGAACAGGCAGCGGATGCAATCAAACTGAATATTAATGCCACAGAGTCTGATAAATTATGAACTGCAAAGATTATTATACTTCTGTGGATGCCATAAAAGGAGCTGATACCATAACAACAGAGGCTTATGAAGCAGCAAAGACCATGTACCAATCTGGCTGGGGATGGCAATATGGTCTGAACCATCTCAAAGAAGAGGAATTCTCTATTGTACGCGCCTTTAATCTGGCTCAAAACCTTAAAGAGAGCGTTATCAATTCTGATAACCGCCTGAAAGCTCTTAAGAAGGAAGCCGGAGGACTTTGGCATTTTTTCAGCAAGAGAAATCGCTACGAGGTGACATGGGTATATCAGCGGAACACGGTTCTTGGTGTACTCTATTATCTGCTTGCTTTTGACAACTCTACGAAAGAGGAGGAACTTCGCTATCTGGAGCAACGGGCACTTTACGTGGGTGGAATAAAAAATGAGTCAGGTATGGCTTTCTTTAATGTTTTCAAAGAAGCCGTGGCAAAAAGAGCAAAAACAGAAACCAAAGAACCTCCAAAAGACCTGACTTCGTCGATTTTTGTCAATTAAAATTTTGCATACTGATTATCAGTTAGTTGCAGGTTTAAATTTGGGTGATTTGGGTGACTCGCTTATTTTTCGTACCTTTGCGGCATGTTTGTACGCAAG
>Ga0256404_1001995_pt1 | contig 46679 bp, 35 predicted proteins | sample RumenRJG_01DNA_FD_185990 | JGI IMG/M metagenome (GOLD analysis project Ga0256404, IMG submission 185990) | Bovine rumen microbial communities from Lethbridge, Alberta, Canada - RJG_01 | ecosystem: Host-associated > Mammals > Digestive system > Stomach > Rumen | place: Canada: Alberta | collected... | reverse complement strand
GATAGCATAACCTTTAAGTTTTATGCTATAAAGGTACAAAAAAATCTGCACATAGCCAAATTATTTCATGACTATGTGCAGCCTTTAATTGTTAAAAAGAGTCTATAGGGACTTTTTCAGTGCCCTCCTCAGACGAGCAGGCTTTTCTTATATTTTCTGACTGCTTATTCGCAGAGGATATCGCAAATCTTATCTTGATAGTTGCGGGCAGCCTTGCCACTGAGTGCGCCCTGATTAATCATGGCAAAGCAGAGGCGGTGACCATTGGAGGCAGTGCAATAGCCTGCCAGGGAGATGATGCCCGTGAGGGTGCCGGTCTTAGCCTGCACGTTGCCCTCGGCATGGGTATCAATCATACGCTTCTTGAGTGTGCCGTCCTCGCCGGCAACAGGCAGTGAGGGCAACAGGTGCTTGTAGACGGGCTGATGCTGGTAGGCATAGCGCAACAGGCGCAGCAAGCACTCGGCAGAGAGGTAGTTGTAGAGCGACAGTCCACTGCCGTCGGCCAACTTATAGCGACTGCTGTTCAGACCTGCACGTTCCATCAGGGCTTTCTCCTGACGCTGGGCGTAGAGTGCCTTTCCCGGATGGTTGCTGTGGGCGGCTATCTGATAGTACATGGACTCGGCATAGAGGTTGTCACTATCTTTCATCATGCGCAGCAGTATCTGGTCTATAGAGGTTTTGTGCTGACTCAGCAGGATGGCGTCCTCGTCAACCTGTCCTTCCCTGATGGTGATATCCTGCAGCACGATATCATAGCGTGACAGGGCGTTGATAAACTGCAGGAGGAAATTGTCCTTACGATCTACGAGAAGTGGCGACAGGGTGGGGTTGTCGTCGTCCCAGCACCAGCCTTCGCCCCATTTCAGGGTGTCTTTCAGCGTGTTGTCGGCGATGATACTGCCACAGATGGTGTCTATACCCTGCTGCTTGACGCTCTGAGCAAAGGCGTCAAGGTCGCCATAGGAGAACGAGGGGTCGAGGCCACCTACGCAATAGAGGTTACCCTGAAGGGTGTGGTCGGTTATGTCTCCTTTATAATATAAAGATGTGGTATAGTGATAATTGGTGCCCAGATAGTCGAGAGCTGTGATGGCCGTGACCAGTTTCATGGTAGAGGCAGGACGCAGGAGCTGTCGCTGGTTCATGCCAAACAGCTGGCAGTCGTCTGTGAGGTCCCATACCATCAGTCCCATCTGGGTATAGTCCAGCAATGGGTCGCGCATCATGGAGTCCAGCTGGCTCTGCATCTGCTGAGGCCAGGGCAGTTGTAGTTCGATAGTGTCGGATGTGGCGGCTGGTTCGCTGACTATCTGTTCTGTTTGGGCATAGAGCGAAACTGACAGTAACCAGAATAAGCCTAAAATAGTTCTTTTCTTCATAATTGATGCAAAGATATAAAATTATTGTGAATTATGGGCTCCCCTTTATCGCTTTTTTAGAAAAAAGAATTATGAATTATGAATTATTTTGTACCTTTGACTTTGTCGAAGGCACTTTCTCTCGAAAATGAAAAGAAAAACAAGTTTTCCTTTTGCATTTTACTCGCTTATTTGTACCTTTGCACCATTAATTTGATTTGTATGGTTTACAAATATGATTTCCTGATTATAGGCGCTGGCGTGGCTGGCATGAGTTATGCCCTGAAGGTGGCCCGCGCCAAGAAAGGTAAGGTGTGCATTATCTGTAAGACCTCGCTCGATGAGGCCAACACTTCATTTGCACAGGGTGGCGTGGCTTCGGTTACCAATCTGGCTGTTGATGATTTCGACAAGCATATCGAAGACACGATGATAGCAGGCGACTATATCAGTGATCGCGCTGCAGTAGAGCAGGTGGTAAGAAACGCGCCTGAACAGATTAAAGAACTGGTAGAGTGGGGCGTCAACTTCGACCGCAAGGAAGACGGTACGTTTGACCTGCATCGTGAGGGCGGACACTCTGAGTTCCGTATCCTGCACCATGCTGATGATACTGGTGCGGAGATTCAGCGCGGACTGATGGCTGCCGTGAGAAGCAATCCTGATATCGTGGTGAGAGAGAACCACTTCGCAGTGGAGATTATCACCCAGCATCATCTGGGTGCCAAGGTGACACGTCGCACACCCTATATCAACTGTTATGGTGCTTATGTGCTGAACCCTGAGACGGAGAAGGTGGACACGTATCTGTCGAAGGTCACGCTGATGTGTACTGGTGGATGTGGTGCTGTGTATCAGACCACCACGAATCCTATCATCGCTACTGGTGATGGTGAGGCTATGGTCTATCGTGCCAAGGGTACGGTGGCCGACATGGAGTTCGTACAGTTTCATCCCACTGCGCTCTATTCTCCAGGCGAGACGCATCCTGCCTTCCTGATTACGGAGGCTATGCGTGGCTATGGTGGCATCCTGCGCCTGCCTAATGGCGAGAGTTTCATGGAGAAATATGACGAGCGTCTGTCGCTGGCTCCACGTGATATCGTGGCACGTGCCATCGATAAGGAGATGAAGATTCACGGACTGGATCATGTGTGTCTGGACGTGACGCACAAGAATCCTGCGGAGACGCGCAAACACTTCCCCAATATCTACCAGAAGTGTCTGTCTATGGGTATCGACATCACCACGGATTATATCCCCGTGCGTCCTGCTGCCCACTATATGTGTGGTGGTATCAAGGTCGACCTGAACGGTTGTTCAAGTATTGAGCGCCTGTATGCTATCGGCGAATGCTCATGCACTGGTTTGCATGGTGGTAACCGCTTGGCTTCCAACTCACTGATTGAGGCCGTGGTCTATGCGGATGCTGCTGCCAACCATTCTTTGGAGCATGTGGACCTGTACGACTTCAACGAGAAGGTGCCTGAATGGAATGATGAGGGTACGCTGACGAACGAGGAGAAGGTGCTGATTACCCAGAGTGTGAAGGAGGTGGGCGAGATTATGTCCAACTATGTGGGCATCGTTCGTTCTGACTTGCGTCTGCATCGTGCGTGGGTACGTCTGGATACGCTCTATGAGGAGACGGAGAACCTCTTTAAGCGTGTGAAGGCCACAAGGGATATCTGTGAACTGCGTAATATGATTAATGTGGGCTATCTGATTACTCGCTTTGCCCTGGAACGTAAGGAGAGTCGCGGACTGCACTACACGATTGACTATCCGGCTCACGCATACGATAAGTAAGGGTAAAAGGAAAAGAGAAAAGTGAAAAATTTGCTACCGCTTTATGTTTGAGGTAAATCCCAAATATGCGGTAGCAAATTTTTCACTTTTCACTCTTCACTATACCTTTTATAGTTTTGCTAATTCAATCACCTTGTCAACAGCTGCGCTGAGTCCGTCAACACTCTTACCGCCAGCCTGTGCAAAGTGGGGCTGACCACCACCACCGCCTTGGATGAGCTTGGCTGCTTCGCGAACCATCTGACCTGCATTCAACTTGTGGTCGGCCACCATATCGTCGCTCATCATGATAGAGAGCTGAGGCTTGTTGTCGGCATGTGTACCAAGTACACAGAGCAGGGAGCCATCGACGGCAGCACGAATCTTGAATGCCAAATCCTTGGCTGCGGCAGGAGCCATTGGCAGAACGGCGGTGATAACCTTGATGCCGTTGACCTCGCGAGCCTTTTCAACCAACTGCTTGGCTGCACGCTCTACGGCCTGTGCCTGGAAACCTTCAATCTCTTTCTTCATGGCGTCGTGCTCGTCGATATATTTCTTGATAACGCCCTGCAAATCCTTGGCATTATTGAAGAAAGCCTTCACGGCACGCAGCATATCCTCGGTCTGGTACAGAAGCTCTTCGCACTCCTTGCCAGTCTTAGCCTCAATACGACGGATACCGGCAGCAACACTGCTCTCAGAGATAATCTTAAAGAAGCCGATACGGCCGGTACTGCTGGCGTGGACACCACCGCAGAACTCGCATGAGGGACCGAAACGGACTACGCGCACCTTGTCGCCGTATTTCTCACCGAAGAGGGCGATAGCGCCGAGTTTCTTGGCTTCGTCGAAGGGCATGTCACGATGCTCGTCGATATGGATGTCCTGACGAATCATATCGTTGACCAGACGCTCTACCTCACGAATCTGCTCGTCGGTAACTTTCTCGAAGTGAGAGAAGTCGAAACGCAGGGTGTCAGGGCTTACGAAAGAACCCTTCTGCTCCACGTGGTCGCCCAGAACCTGTTTCAGGGCATAGTCGAGCAGGTGGGTAGCGGTGTGGTTGGCTGCACTGGCGTCGCGCTTGTCGGTGTCAACGCAAGCCATGAACTGAGCAGCAGTATCCTTTGGCAACTGCTTCACGATATGTACGCTCTGTCCGTTCTCGCGCTTGGTGTCGATAATATCGATGGTCTCGTTCTCTGACACCAGAACACCCTGGTCGCCTACCTGACCACCCATCTCGCCATAGAAAGGTGTGTTGTCGAGAACCAGCTCGTAGAACTCGTTCTTCTTCTGTGTCACCTTGCGATAGCGCAGGATGCGGCACTCGTATTCTGTATAGTCGTAACCCACGAACTGTTGTTCGCCTGGCTGCAGCTCTACCCAGTCTGAGTTCTCTACGGCAGCGGCATTGCGGGCACGGTCTTTCTGTTTCTGCATCTCGGTGTTGAACTGCTCCTCGTTGACGGTGAAGCCGTTCTCACGGCAAATCAGCTCGGTCAGGTCCAAGGGGAATCCGTAGGTGTCGAACAGACGGAAAGCCTGTACGCCGTCGAGCTCCTTCTTACCTTCGGCCTTGAGCTGCTCCATGGCGTCGTTGAGCATGCCGATACCCTTCTCCAGTGTGCGGAGGAATGAGTCTTCCTCTTCCTTCATCACCTTGGCAATGAGGGTCTGCTGAGCCTTCAGCTCTGGGAAGGCGTCGCCCATCTCCTCAACAAGGGTAGGCAGGAGCTTGTAAAGGAAGGCTTCCTTCTGACCCAGGAAGGTGTAGGCATAGCGTACGGCACGACGCAGGATACGACGGATCACGTAGCCAGCCTTGGCGTTTGAGGGCAACTGACCATCGGCTATAGAGAAGGCAACGGCACGCAGGTGGTCAGCGCAAACACGCATAGCCACGTTGATATCGTCCTGCTCCTTACTGATGGGGTTCTCGGTCTCCTCCTCGAAGGTGGTATATTTCAGACCTGTGATCTGCTGCTCGGCCTTGATGATAGGCTGGAACACGTCGGTATCGTAGTTGGAGTGCTTGCCCTGCATCATGCGGACCAGGCGCTCAAAGCCCATACCAGTATCAATCACGTTCATTGACAGGGGCTCCAGTGAGCCGTCAGCCTTGCGGTTGAACTGCATGAACACGATGTTCCAAATCTCGATAACCTGAGGATCGTCCTGGTTTACCAGTTCACGGCCGCTCTTGCCACTGGCCTTGCGCTGCTCGGGTGTACGTGAGTCAACATGAATCTCTGAGCAGGGACCACAGGGACCTGTATCGCCCATCTCCCAGAAGTTGTCGTGCTTGTTACCATTGATGATGTGGTCGGCAGGCACGTGCTTAGACCAGTATTTGGCTGCCTCGTCATCGCGAGGGATGTTCTCTTCGGGTGAACCCTCGAATACGGTTACGTACAGGTCCTCGGGGTTCAGCTTCAGTACGTCGACAAGGTATTCCCATGCCATATCAATGGCACCCTCCTTGAAGTAGTCGCCAAAACTCCAGTTACCCAGCATCTCGAACATGGTGTGGTGGTAGGTGTCGTGACCTACTTCCTCCAAGTCATTATGCTTACCTGAAACGCGCAGACACTTCTGGGTATCGGCACGGCGACGTGGCTCTGGGTCACGTGTGCCCAGGATAATATCTTTCCACTGGTTCATACCCGCGTTGGTGAACATCAGCGTGGGGTCGTCCTTGATAACCATCGGTGCAGAGGGCACGATGGCGTGCTGTTTTGACTCGAAAAACTGTTTGAACGAGTCGCGAATTTCTTTTGCAGTCATTATCAATATTTGGTTATTTTCAATTTTGTGTGCAAAATTACAAAATAATTGCGAAAAATCGATGAGGAATTAGAATAATTTCGTATCTTTGCAACCAAATGATGATGTTTTTATGGCACTGAATCTGAATAAGAACTTGAAACTCTACTATTCCATCAAGGAAGTAGCTGAGATGTTTGACCTTAACGAGAGCACTTTGCGCTTTTGGGAGACGGAATTTCCGTATCTCAAACCAAAGACGGCTGGCCCCAGTAAGGTTCGTCAGTATGCCGAGAAGGATATTGAGCAGATTAAGCTGATCCACAACCTGGTGAAGGTGCGTGGATTCAAGTTGGCTGCTGCCAAGAAAATCATCAACTCCAATCGTGATGGTGCCAACAAGAAGGCCGAGGTGCTGACACGCCTGATGAGCGTGCGTGACGACCTGCAGGCGCTGAAAAAGCAACTTGACGGGTTGCAGTAAACCTTGTGACAACGAAATAACGAAAAAATGGCATCCTTATGGGTGCCATTCTTCGTTTCTCTGAAACACTTTCTCCAGTGTGATAGCTTTTGCTTCTTTCTTGGTGAGTTGTCGGCTCCAGGCTACGCGCTTGTCTGTTGCAGCGCCCTCACCTGTATTCTCGAACTCCAGATAGCGGGCTGTCTGTTCGCGCTCTTTCTGCCAGTGGTGCCATCCCTCAGGACGGATCTGCCTGGGCAGGTTGCAATGCATGAAGAGGGTGTAGCCATAATCACGCCATGGACGACCCAGATAGACCTTCTGTACATCGTTTGCAGCCGTGACGGTGCACTGGTTGAAGATATAGCCGAAGGGGATATGCTTGGGCGTTGATGCTGCCGTGATGTAACTGTTGGCCTTGCAATGAATGGTGCACTGCTCAAACCATGCTGTCGACGGACCAAAGATGAAGTCGGTGGTGCCCTCGATATAGCAGTGGTCAAAGAACAGGCGCGTTCCCTCCATACCCGTATAGATGGTGTCCTGATGACCCAGGAAACGACAGTTGATAAATGTCAGACAGTCGCCTTGTGTATGCAGGGCCACAGCCTGTCCCAGACGGGCGGCATTATTCTCTATCGTCAGGTTCTTGAAAGTGATGTGGTTGGCATCCACCCTGACGGTATAGGTGCGGAAGGTACCCATCCCCAGGCCTGTAGGCGGATAGAGGATGTTGGCATGGTCGTCGTAGGTGATGATGGTCTCCTCACGACTCTCGCCACAGAGTTCGATGTTCTGCACCCACTGTGGGATAATCACTTTCTCCTTGTAGGTACCCTTCTTGATGTAGATAACTTTGTGATAGTCCATGAAGGCGCGGCACACCTCGATGGCATCTGCAATGTTACGGAACTGGCCAGTGCCGTCGCGTGCCACGACAATCGTATCGGGATTGTCGTAGGGAGATGCGGCATACGTGATGCCTGCCAGCAGTGAAAAGATGATAGTTTGTAGTAGTCTGTTCATCATATGTATTACATGATTTGTGAAATCTCTTTCAGGTCGTCCACCTCTTTCAGACGGTCGATAATCTCTGCCACGTCATCACGGTCGTGAACACGCAGGTCGATGACACCGTCGAAGATACCATCCTCCGTGTTGAAGGTCAGCTTGCGGATGTCCACGCTCATCTGGTTGGAGATAATCGTCGTCACCTCGTTGACCAGTCCGCGGCGGTCGATACCGCCCAGGCGGATGGTGGCATCAAAGAACATGGTTTTGTGCATATCCCATTTTACGTCCAGGATACGGTTGCCGAAGCTGGCTTTCAACTTGTTGGCAATCGGACAGGTACGTTTATGGAGTTCTATGCGGTTACGATTGTCTATATAACCCAGCGTGTCGTCGCCAGGGATGGGATGACAGCAGTCGGGGAAGATATACTGGCGGATATTCTTCTCGTTGATGTAGATAGGCTTCTTACGATTGAACTTCTCAGGCACGATAAACAGTTCGGGCTCCTCTTCCTTCTTCTCCTCCTCTTTCTTGGCTTTGACGAAAGGCACGAATTTGCGCCAGCCGCCACCGTTGTTATTACTGTGTTTCTTCTTCTTACCCTTTATCTCGTCGATATCTTTCTCGCCAATCAGGAAGGTGTTCTCGCCGATGCCCTGATAGAGGGCTTCGCGACGCGTCACGTCGAACATCTTGCACAGGCGGTCCAGAACAGCAGGCGACTGTTCGATATTGTATTTCGCCAGCCAGTTCTCCAGTTTCTCCTCACCCTTTTTCTGTATCTCACGATTGGCACGGCGCAGCATGGCCTCAATCTTGGCCTTGGCCTTGGCCGTGGTCACGAAGTTCACCCATGAGGGTTGTACGTGGTGCGACTTGGATGTGAGAATCTCCACCTGGTCGCCGCTGGCCAGTCTGTGACTCAGGGGCACCAGCTTGTGGTTGACCTTCGCACCGATGCAGTGTGATCCCAGGAAGGTGTGGATAGAGAAGGCGAAGTCGAGCACCGTACTGTCTGCCGGCATCGTCTTGATTTCACCCTTGGGCGTGAAGACAAATATCTCGCTGGAGAAGAGATTCAGTTTGATGGCATCCAGGAAGTCCATCGCGTCGGGCTGTGGGTCGTCCAGGATCTCCTTGATGGTACGGAGCCACTCGTTCAGCTCAGTCTCATCCTCTGTGATACCATCTTCCTCGGCCCCCTCCTTGTATTTCCAGTGGGCAGCAAGTCCCTGTTCCGCTATCTCGTTCATACGGTCAGAACGGATCTGCACCTCAATCCAGAGACCCTGTTTCGACATCAGCGTCACGTGCAGGGCCTGATAGCCATTGGCCTTGGGGTTGTTCAACCAGTCGCGAATGCGGTCGGGGTGATATTTGTATATCTTCGTCAGGGCCACGTATATCTTCCAGCACTCATCCACTTCCTCCTCACGGTTCTTGGGAGTGAAGATGATACGTACGGCCAGGATGTCATAGATTTCGTCAAAGGACACATGCTTCTTCTGCATCTTACTCCAGATGGAGTAGGGCGTCTTCACACGTTCCTTGATCTCATACTGGAAGCCCATCTTCTGGAGAGCAGCCTCAATGGGTTGTGTGAACTCGTCGAACGACTGATGACGCAGGACGCGGGTCTCTTCCAGCTTACGTTCGATAATGGCATATTCCTCCGGGTGCTCGAACTTGAAACTCAGGTTCTCCAGTTCCGACTTGATCTTATAGAGTCCCAGACGGTGGGCCAGAGGGGCATACAGGTAGAGCGTCTCGCCCGCAATCTTGTATTGCTTGTTGGCAGGCTGGGAGTCCAGCGTGCGCATGTTGTGCAGACGGTCGGCTATCTTAATCAGAATCACACGGATATCCTCGCTCATGGTGAGCAGCAGCTTCTTGAAGTTCTCTGCCTGAGCCGAGGCCTGTTCGCCAAAGATGCCTCCGCTGATCTTTGTCAGTCCGTCGACGATCTGTGCAATCTTCGGACCGAACATGTTCTCGATATCCTCAACGGTGAAGTCGGTATCCTCCACAACATCGTGGAGCAGGGCTGCACAGATACTGGTAGAACCCAGTCCGATCTCCGAGCACACAATCTGTGCTACGGCGATGGGGTGCATGATATAGGGCTCGCCCGACAGTCGTCTCACGCCCTTGTGAGCCTGACGTGCGAAATTGAATGCTTTTCCAATCAAGTCCACCTTCTTGCGATGGCGCGAGTTCAGGTAGTCATTGATGAGTTTCTCGTACGCATCATTAATCAGTTTTTCATCGGCTGCTTCCTGTTCCTTTAATTTCTGCTCATCATCAGTCATAGACATCCTCCTTGTAATTTTAACTACTAACTATCGTCTTCTTCTTTCTTCTTCTTAACGTACTCTCAGACGCTGTCCGGCACGTATGTTGCTATTGCGCAGTCCGTTCAACTTCTTCAGCTTGCTGACTGTGGTTCCGTATCTTTTTGCAATGGCACCCAGGTTGTCGCCAGAGCGTACCTTATGCCACTGTGCGTTTCTGCTGCTCTTTCTGTCCTTGGCCGTCGTGGTCTTCACCACCGTCTCTTCCACAGGCACCTCCAGACGCTTGTCTGTGCTTGACTCTGCCGCATAGATGGAGTCCTGTCTGTCAATGAATGTCGAGATATCGCTGATTGGCAGACGGATGGGCGATGGCGTCGTAGCACCAGGCACGATGTCACGTCTGTAGGCAGGGTTCAGCGCTCTGATCATGGAGATGTCAAGTCCGCATACACTGGCTATCTGACTGAAGTTCACGTTGCGGTCTACCATGACGGTGTCTGTCTTGACGGGCAACTGACTCTTCATCGGACAGATATTATGCTCGCAGTAGTAGTTCATCACGTAGTTGGCCGCAATGAAAGCAGGCACATAGCCTCTCGTCTCCTTGGGCAGATAGGGGTAGATCTTCCAGTAGTCCTTCTCACCGCCAGAGCGACGGATAGCCTTGTTGATATTCTCAGGACCACAGTTGTAGGCGGCAATCACCAGGTTCCAGTCGCCGAAGATATTATACAGGTCGCGCAGATAGCGGGCAGCAGCGTATGATGCCTTCACGGGGTCACGACGCTCGTCAACCAGCGTGTTCACGTTCAGTCCGTAGGCCTTACCCGTGGTCAGCATAAACTGCCACAGGCCGGTAGCACCAACACGTGATACGGCTGTGGGGTTCAGGGCCGACTCAATGACAGGCAGGTATTTCAGTTCCAAGGGCAACTGGTACAGGTCGAGTGCTTCCTCGAAGATAGGCATGTAGAAATTTGACGCACCCATGAAGTAGCTCACCGACTGTCTCATGCGTGAGGTATATCTGTCGATGCACGACTGCACCACCTCGTTGTATGGCATCTCCATGATGGTGGGCATGCGATGCAGACGGTCGATATACACCTGCTTGTCGTAGGTGACATTCTCGTTCTTCATCTGACAGTCGTTGTCCGTTGCCAGGTAAGTCTTCGACATATATTGGCTCATCAGACTATCCATATCGTAGGTCATGGCCTCAGGGAAGTCAATCTCCTCCTTGTTGCCCATCTCGTCGACAACCTCAATCTCGTCGTCGTCATCATCATCGTCGACCACAATCTGTGCACTGCCGTTCAGGGGCAGCACAGCCAGGCACAGTGGCAGTGACCATCTTACTGTTTTGTCCAATAGCTTTGTAATATATGTCTTTATCATCATTCGTTAACGTTATCGTGTTTAAAAATTAATACTACAGTTGACACCCAGCGATGTGGCATAGAGCGGGTTGACAGACGACTTGTTGCTGATCACCGTAGGACGTACCTTCAGACTCAGGTCCTTGGAGATGTCGAACGACGACAGTTCTGCATCCACGTAGGCGTCAATCACGGATACCGCATAGACACCCAGCATGCAGAAGAAGCTCAGGTCGCGCCATCGGCGGTATTTATCCTTCCTGCTCTTGAAGATCTGCTTGTAGCGCTCTTCGTTGGCAGGCGTAATCTGTTTGCCCAGGTGCAAGAACTTATTATAGCTGGCCGTTCCCGGGTCGTCGTCCATGATGTCCAGATAGGCCTGTGAGTAGTCCTTGTACATCATGTTGTTCCACATCATGGCATAGATACAGCCTACGAATCCGCCATATACGATGGGCAGTTTCCAGTATTTCCTGTTGTATATCTGACCACCGCCAGGTATGACCAGTGCCAGCCAGAGAGCCCTCTGCGGGTCGGGTCGCCATGTGTTCCAGTCGCGCGCCACCTTCATTTCTGCCTCGTCCTTCACGAAGGTTAGCTTTTGGTATTCCAGCGAGTCCTCGATGAAGGCCGTGTCGAGAGGCAGTGCCTCGTACATGGAGTCCATCGCCATCACGATGGAGTCGGGTAGGGCGTTCTGGGCCGATGCCGTAAAAGGTAAAAAGGCAAATAGGTAAAAAAGTAAAAGCTTTGTTACCCGTTCGTTCCTTCTGTATACCTTTTTTATATTCATATCAACCACTTCCTTATCTCTCCAGCAGACTCATGATACGGTTCAGGTCCTCCTCATTGGCAAAGGTGATGCTGATCTTTCCGTTACCCTTGGGTGAACAGGTCAGCTGTACCTTTGTGTTGAGCATGCTTGTCAGGCGGTTCTTACTCTCGTTCAGACTGCTTGACAGGGGCACCCTTGTCGTGATGCGCTTGCGTACGGTCTGCACGTCCTCGCCATTCTTCAGTGCCTGTACCATCTCCTCAACCTTACGCACAGAGTACTGGTTTTTCTGTACCTCCTTGAAGAGTTTCAGCTGAAGCGAGGGAGAGTCCAGTGCCAGCAGTGCACGCGCATGTCCCATGTCAATCTCACGGTTCTTCAGGGCCATCTGAATCTGTGCGGGCAACTTCAGCAGACGCATATAGTTGGTCACCGCCGTACGGCTCTTGCCCACGCGCTCAGAGATTTTCTCCTGCGTCATGCCACTGGTCTCTGCCAGGTGCTCGTAGGCCAGTGCTATTTCGATGGCGTTCAGGTCCTCACGCTGGATATTCTCCACCAGTGCCAGCTCCATCACGCTCTCATCGTTGGCCGTGCGGATATAGGCAGGGATAGCCGTGAGACCGGCAATCTGCGATGCGCGCCAACGACGTTCACCGGCGATGATCTGGTAGTGGTTCTCGCTGACCTGACGCAGGGTGATAGGTGCAATAATACCCATTGTCTGGATACTTGCTGCCAGTTCCTGCATAGCCGTCTCGTCAAACTCACGACGAGGCTGGTCGGGGTTGGGCTCAATCTGTTCGATGGGAATCTCGTTCAGGTTTGACGAGCCTTGCGTCTTAACGTCACTTGTATCTATGAGGGCATCCAGTCCGCGACCAGTGCTGATATCGTCCAGACCTCTGCCCAGTACGCTCTTATCAAATTTCTTTCTAACAGCCATGATTTATTTGTTTTTGCTGATAATTTCCTTTGCCAATGCCAAATGGTTCTTGCTACCTGTAGAGTCTGCGTCATAGAGGATGACGGGCAGACCGTGTGAGGGACTCTCAGACAGTTTCACGTTACGCTGAATCACGGTCTTGAACACCAGTTCCTGGAAGTGGCGCTTCACCTCGTCGTAAATCTGGTTGGCCAGACGGAGACGTGAGTCGTACATCGTCAGGAGGAAGCCTTCAATCTCGAGCTTCGTGTTCAGTTTCGACTTGATGATCTTGATGGTGTTCAGCAGTTTTGAGATACCCTCCAGTGCGAAGTACTCACACTGCACGGGGATGATGACTGAGTCGGCTGCTGTCAGGGCATTCACCGTGATGAGGCCCAGTGATGGTGAACAGTCAATCAGAATATAGTCGTATTCATTGCGGATGGGGTCGAGCATATTCTTGATGACACGCTCGCGGTTGTCCAGGTTCAGCATTTCTATCTCAGCACCTACCAGGTCAATATGACTGGGGATGATGTCCAGTCCCTCGATGTCGGTTGTATAGATAGCCTCGCGTACATCTGTATGGTTAATGATACATTCGTAGAGCGAGCAGTCCACCTCTTTCAGGTCTACTCCCAGTCCGCTGGATGCGTTAGCCTGAGGGTCGGCATCAACCACCAGTACGCTTTTCTCCAGCGTAGCCAGCGATGCTGCCAGATTAATGGTTGTCGTGGTCTTTCCCACGCCTCCTTTTTGGTTAGCAAGTGCAATAATCTTTCCCATTTTTAATTTTTCTCCTATGGATTTGAACTGCAAAGATACATAATTTCCGTGAAACAGTTGTTGTTTCACTCATTTATTTTGAAAATTTTAGAAAATGGAGTGTAGTCTGTACAATTTCCAAAACGAATGAAACATTTTCGTATAATTATTAGAGGAATTATTTGTACTTTTGCAGCATAGATTTAAAAACCTAAGAATTATGATTAGAAAAATTTACTCATTTCTTTTAGTGATGATGCTGAGCGTCTGTGCCTTTCATGGCATCCAGGCCCAACAGCGTCGTCCTATTGACAATCAGCATCCGTTATGGTTGGTCCACGTTGATGTGTGGAACAGTGCTGACCCACAAAAAATTATTGATTTGATACCAGCAGATATCAAACCTTATGTTTGTCTGAACCTGTCGCTCTCTTGTCAGTTTGACACGAAGACCGGCATGTATCGTATGCCTCGTAATGCAGTGCGAACCTATAAGTCGTGGGCCACTGTCTGTCAGCAGAACAATATGTGGTTCTCTTGTCAGCCTGCCTCTGGTGGTCACACCCATATTCAGGATAACGACCTGCAGACTTTCGAGTATTTCTTCAAGACCTTCCCCAACTTCCTTGGATGGAACTATGCCGAGCAGTTCTGGGCCTTTGGCGATGCAGGCGACCTGAGTTCCATGACCAAGTCCAGTCGTTGGAATCTCTTTGCCAACCTTGTTGAGATGTCTCATAAGTATGGCGGCTTTCTCACGGTGAGCTGGTGTGGCGGTATCTATCATTTCGATACTGACCCTCTGGCAGAGTTGAAGACCGAGCCCAAATTCCTGGCTGCCTGCAAGAAATATCCCGAGTCCATCCTGTTTCTCTACAAGTACACCCATTGCAGCAGTTTCTATAACAACGAGAGTGTGTGCTTCGGTCCGTTTATCGCCGGTCTGACCAAGAACTATGGTGTGCGCTATGACAACTGCGGCTACAACGACATGCTGACTAAGGTGCTGGGCGAGAAGCACGGCAAGAAATATCCAGGCAGTGCTGGTATAGGCACCGTGATGGAGCAGACCTGTGTGAACGGCGGTGCCGTGTGGGACGGACCAGAACTTATCTGGACCGAGGACTTCCAGAACCTCAGTGACAGTAACGTGGATGGCTATACCCGCCGCAACTGGGGACTGTTTCCTAACTTCAAGGGTATCTGGATTGATATGTGGCGTGAGATTATCAAGGGCAAGATGTATATCCCCACCCGTCAGGAGGTTGTAGCCAAGACCAAGGCCGTGCTGATTCATGATGCCGACAATGATTTCAAGGTGCCCGATGCCCTCTATGCCGGCCTGTATGAGGTGAAAGACCCGGGCAACAAAGGCGACGGACGTTGGGAGAACAACGGTTGGTATCTGAAGTCCTCGGGCCGTTATGGCGCTATCCCCATGGTGCCAGGCCTCTATGACGATATTGCCAAAAGTATCCCTGTGCAAGTAAAGAAGAGTGGGTTCAGTTCGCGTTGGGGCACCCAGTCAAAGAAGGTTAAGGAGTTCAACGAACTCTATCCAGAGGTGTCAAAGGGCGACCTCTTCGTGAACCGCTATCGCAATCAGTTGGTGACCTATGCTCCTTATACCTATTTAAATAAGAATAAGCACGCCACGGGCGCCATTCCTCTGCAGTATAATACCTGCGACTCACTGAAACTCGACTATTACAATCTCTCCAGCGGTGTGATTCGTGAGTATGCCGACCGTATCGAACTCTATCTGAACAACTACCGCAGTGATACCCTGACGGTACGTACCGATACCATCTATATCGTTGGTGCCACCGCCCAGCCTGTCACAACGGTGGAGAAACACAAGACGGGTACCACCACCTATAGCGCCTCTTTGGTTAGCGAGAACTATGATGCCGACACGAAGACCTATCGTGTGGGTGTGAAACACATGGGTCCTGCCACCATCACTATTGCCTGTGCCGGCGAGGGTACCAACCGTCTTACCGACTATCTCCCCGATACACCCTTAGGCCAGCCCCAGCAGCCAGCAGCCTATCATGGTCCAGTTATCATTGAGGCCGAGAATATGGACTACAAGAGCGTGAACGTCAGTCTGACACACTCCGGCTGGTGGGCACAGGACTATAAGGACTTTGCCGGTATGGGCTACGTAGAGACACAAGCCAGTACAGCCGCCGCCCTGCGTCATCAGTTGACGCTGACCGAAGGTGGTGCCTATCATATCCTGGTGCGCTATTGTAACAGCAGTAAGGCTGGTAATATGAAAGCCACCGTTAATGGTACTGCTCAGACTGTAGCTTTTGAGAAAGTTGATAAAAACGACTGGCGTGAGGCTGTTATCCCTGTCACGCTGAAAGAAGGTACCAATAATTTCGTGCTCCAAAACTCAGGCGCTATCAAGATGACCATCGACCAGATTACGTATATGCCTGCAGAGATGCCAAAGGAGAAATTTGATGTTGCTGTGCGACAGGCCGACTTTGGAACTGTGGTGGCAGATGTCGATTCAGCCCAGGCAGGTCAGGAGGTCCACCTCACCATCAGCGCTGACGAAGGCTATGGCATCAAGTCGCTCCGTGTGGTCAACTCCGTCTATTTCACCCAGGGCAAGACCATTCCTGTGGAAGTGGGTGCCAAGGAGGTATCGTTCATCATGCCCGATGAGAACGTGACCATTCAGCCTCAGTTCTACGATATGTGCGCCGTCTATGACCTCGACTTCACGGATGTGCAGGCCGGTGAACTGCCTGTTGGCTGGCGTACCACCGATGGTGACAATGTGCGCAACTATCCCACCTCGAATGGCAGTGGCCCCCGTACCTTCAGTGGCCTGCAGGGCTATCAGGGCAAGGCACTCTACTGGCGTACCACCAGTGCGGAGTATGGTCGCCTAGCCAACTATAAGCTCTCGCTCGAACCTGGCTCTTACGTGCTCTCTTTCGCTACGGCCGCATGGAAGGGCACACCCACCTATTTGGCACGTATCCTCAAGAGCACCGGTAGTGTTATCGCCACATCGTCTAGCTATACTGCCACCCCCAATCTGAATGGTAATGCCGCAGGCGATATCTCGTCGGCAGCGCGCAAGACCTTATCGTTCGACATCACCACCAAGGGCGACTACGTGATTCAGTTCAAGGAAGTGGGCAGTGGCATGCAGGAGTTCCTCCTGGCCGAGTGCCGTCTGCGCGACTTGTCCATCCTCACCGGCATCACCACCCGTCCTGTCAGTCGTATGCCAGAGGGTATCTACAGTCCTTCGGGCGTACGTCGTGAGTCGCTGCAGCGCGGACTGAATATCGTGGTGAAACCCAACGGACAGACCATGAAGGTGCTGATCAGATAAGCATCCGCTCAGATACATAAGAAAAGGCTGCTCCATTCGTGGGGCAGCCTTTTTATTATGTTTGTTTATCCTTGTCTCTGTTGTCTTCTCCTCTTCATGTCGATATATCGCCAGAAGGCATCGTGACGCGCCAGGTAAATCTGGTAGCCGTAGACCACGCATGCCAGCCAGAAATACAGGAACACGTGGAGCCAGAGAATCCATATCTCCGTTGACACGTCGCTGATGGTGGCACCCATCGAGTTCAGGCGTACGTAGGCCCTGATGCCGAAGGTAGAGGGGAATACCCACGATGCACCCTGCCAGAAGCCGGGGATGTTGCTCTGGGGCCAACTGACACCCGAGAGGAACAGCAGGGGTACGGATACAAAGACCATCAGCAGCATCACGTTCTCACGATATTTCACAATACACGATACCACGATGCCAAAGAAGATACATGCCAGCGTGTAGGGCAACATCAGCGTCAGCAGTGGTTGCCATGCTGCCAGTTGGGGGAAGTGGAACAGGCGTGGCACGGCGATGACCAGCCAGGCACCCATGATGGCGTATATCATGAAGTAGCACAGCGACTTGCCCAGCACGATGCGGAACACGTTCTGATAGGGGCGCGTCACCGGTATCAGCTGGTGGTAACGGTTGCGCTCGCGTGCCGTACCTGCCGACATGCCGATACCCAGTACCAGCGTCTGCTGCAGAATCAGCATCAGCACACCGGGAAGGATGAAAGAGCCATAGCCCCCCTGTGGATTAAAGATAGCCACGTCGGCATAGTCCAGCGGACGGGCAGCGATAGCCTCTTCCCTGCTGGTGAAATGGCCTCCCAGTTTTGTCTGTATCTCGGCCCCCATCTGCATGGAAACCAGTTGGGCGGTCTGGAAGATAGCCTTGTAGGTGAGCATCAGGCTCATGTCGCAGTACACGCTGACGACCCCCTGCTGCATCCTGTTGACATTCGTCTCAAAATCAGACGGAATCAAGTAGATACCCTTCACCAACTGTCGGCTTACCAGCGATTTCGCCTCGTCGAGATCCTGTGCGTAATAGGCAATCTTGACATCTGCCGACGCGTCGCACATGCGGATAAACTGGCGTGAGAGCGATGTGTGCGACTGGTCCACGACGACCACCGGCACCTCGTGCACCGTCTCGTTGTTGTAGATCCACGAATAGAGTAGGGGATATATCAAGGGCACGATGATAAAGAAGATGAGCATACCTTCATCCTTCAACACCTGTCGCATCTCGTCGCGCCATATCAACATGGTGTCGTCGATCCTTCTTCTGAAACTATTACGGTATGTAGACATAGGTCAGCATTGCATTCTTAATTTTCCTCACCACCAACCAGGGCAGCAGTATGAATGCTGCCATAGCGGCCATGTGGAACCACGACTCCAACAGTGGGTAACCGTTGAACACGTTAATCTGATAAATCATGTAGTAATGACGCAGGGGAAACAGCCACGTGAGCGTCTGCAGCGCACCGTCCATGCCCATCATGGGGAAGGCAGAGCCCACCATCGAAAAACTGAGCACCGCCCAGAGGGAGCACACACTCATCGACATGCGCAGCGACGGCATCAGGCCAAAGGCAAAGATGCCAAAGCCCTGCGAGGCTATCACCTGTACCAGTCCCAGCAGTACCAGCATCCAGGGACTGCCCTGATGGGGGAACTGCAACACGTGGAACACGTAGTATTCATAACTGTAGACCACCGCCAGCCATATCATGGTCTGAGGCAGGAACTTGCCCATCAGCGCTATCGATATGCGGTTGTCGGCCATCTCCAGCCATTCCTTCGACGTGCCGAACTTCAGTTCCGTGCCCAGCGAGTAGGCCGATATCAGGAAGATAAACAGCATAATCATGCCAGGTACCAGCATCGTTGACAGGTAGGAGTTGTAACTGGTCCACGGGTTGGCTATCTGATGCAGGTCTATGCGGATAGGCTGCAGGAAGGTCTGTATCTGTGCATCCGTGAATCCCTTGGCACGCATCGTGGCCTGACCTACGGCTGCCGAGCCCAGTGTAGAGATTGTCTTCAGGTCCTTCATCAGCAGGGCACCCGACGCCAGTGTGGTATATGAGTAATAGAACGATATCTTTGGCTGTCGGCCTGCCAGCAGGTTCTCCGTGGTACCCTTGGGAATATACAGGAACGCGTATATCTCGTTCTCCTGGATATCACGACGGGCCTCGTTCACGCTGGGGTAGTGGGCCACCACCTTCGACATCTGGAAGGCATCCAGACGCTGCACCAGTGAGCGCGACGTCGATGTGTTGTCCAGGTCCACCACGCCCACGGGCATCTCCGTTGGCAGTCCATCGTCCATCAGCGATGTGAAGAACACCATGACCATCAGCGGGAAAGCCACCATGCAAAACAGGTACACCCTGTTCCTGCACAGTATCTGCAACTCGCGCAGTCCTACCTTATATAATAATTGTAGCGTTTTCAACTCTAACGTCTTAACTCTTCATACATTACTTCACCACCAGGCTCATGCCGGGACGCAGGCCCTCAATCTTCTCCACCGGACGCGCCTTCACCTCAAAGGTCTTCAGGTCATACTGTCCGTTGGCCTTCGTAGCCTTCCATACAGCATACGAGCCCTGGTCCTTCATGTGATACACCTTCAACTTGATTTCCTTGTTGAATGCGGGTACGAAAGCGGTGAACTCCGTGCCTACCTGCATGCCGTTCAACTGGTCCTCGCGTACGTTGAATGTACCCCACATATCGTTCATCATTGAGATGGTCATGATAGGACTGCCCGTACCAACGAGCTCGCCCACCTTCGGGTAGATGCTGCTCACCTCACCGTCCATCTGGGCTATCTGCACGGTCTCGCCGATATAGGCGTTGACCTCCTGCACGGCACCCTTGGCGCGGTTCAACTGTGCCTGAGCGGCCAGTTTCTCCTCCTGACGGGCACCGTTCACAGCCATGTCATACTGACTCTTGGCAGCCTTCATCTGAGCCTCAGAAGCCTTGTACATAGCCAGCGCCTCGTCGCGCTTCTGTGCACTCACCACGCCCTCGTCAAACAGACGCTGCACGCGGTTGTATGATTTCTCGGCAATCTCCAGGGCTGCCGTTGCCTGCTGGTACACCTGATAGGCACCCTGCACCTGTTCCTTGCGGGCACCATTCTTGGCCATCATCTCCAGCGCGGCGGCACCGTCCTCAGCCCCCTGTGCCTGTTGCATCTTGGCACGTACCTCGGGTGCATCCAGAATGGCCAGCGTGTCGCCGGCATGTACGTAGTCGCCCTCCTTCACACGGATTTCCAGAATACGTCCGGGCACCTTGCTCGACACGCGATACTCTGATACTTCCACCTGTCCCTGAATAATCTCGGGATCGCGACCCAGTGCAAAGAAACCTATGAGAGCCACGATAATAACAACTGCAGCAAAACCAATGATAGCATACAGAATGTTATGATGCTGTTTTTTTGATTGATTACTCATATCTTGATACTTCTTAATTCTTAACTCTTAATTCTTAACTCTTAACTAATACAGCGTTCCCAGTGCTTTCTGCAGATCCACCTGCGAGAGTTTCACGGCAATCTGTGCGTCGATGAGCTGTGACTGTGCCTGCAGCCAGGCCGTCTGTGCCTCCATCACCACGGTAGGTGCTATCACACCCTCCTTGAATCCCAGGTTGGCCGTGCGCAGGTTCTCGTTGGCACGCTCGATACCCGTCTGCGCCATCACCAGACGCTTGTTGGCCTCGTCCACCTTAAACGTGTTCTGGTTCACCTGCAGCTCTATCTTCTCGCGAGCCTCGTCGCGCTCCAGAGCAGCAATGGCTGTGGCACCCTTGGCAGCACGCACCTTGTAGGCCACGTCGCCCCAGTTCCAGATAGGCACGCGCACCAGCACACCCACGTTCCAGAATCCGCCGAATTTCTTCTCGAATCCGTTGAGCACGTTGGGATTGCTCACCGCATAGCCACCCATTAGGGCCACCTGTGGCAGGTTGGCAGCCTTCAGGATATTGGTAGCCTGCTTCGACATATCCACCACATTATCCAGCATCTTCAGTTCGGCACGGTTCTCCACTGCCTGTTCCACGTTCAGCTGGGGGTGCAGCGTCACCACGGCCAGGTCCTCCACGTCCTCGTCGGCCAGTGTGATCTCCTCGTTCATCGGCATGCCAATCATCTGACAGAGCAGCATCTTCGACAGCACCAGTCCGTCGTCCACCTTCTGCAGGGTCATCTCGGCCTCGTTCACCTTCACGCTGACGCTCAGTCCCTCGCTCCGTGTGGCCACGCCCTCTTCAATCATGCGCTGCACGTCGGTATCAAATTTCTTAATCAGTTCCAGGTAACTCTCAGCCAGCTTCTTCTTGTGCTTCAGCGACACCACCTGCCAGTAGGCCTGGTCGGTAGAGTAGAGGATACCCTGACGACGTGCTGCCACTGAGTTGTTGGCAAACTCCTCGTTGATGTCGGCCAGTTTGTTCAGTGCCACGATGCCGCCACCCATGAAGATGGGTTGGGTGACCAGTACCGAACCGGCAAAGATATGACGCGTATCCGTGCGGAAGGCATCCACTATCTTCTGTCCCTCACTATCCAGCATTCCGGCCATGTTGGTCGTTGTCTGCTGCATGTTCTGCTGCAACTGTCCAGCCATCTGCTGGAAGGCCTCGGCAGGCACACCCAGTTGTCCCAGCATCGTACCCATCTGTCCCAGTGTCGTCTGCAGCGTGTTGCCCAGTCCCGACAGGGATCCTGTGAGGTTGGTACCCAGATTTGATAACTTACCCTTCTGCTCGTTGTTCAGGATAGAAATCTCCTCGCTGGTGAATTGGTAACTGCCTATCGCACTGACGTGGGGCAGGTACTTGGTGCGTGCCGACTTCCTGAGGTTGGCTGCGATGTCCTGTTTCAGTTGCTGCACGCCCATCTGCTTATTGTTGCGCAGGGCCATGGCACGGCAACTGTCAAGACTCAGCAACTGCTGTGCCTCGGCTGCTCCCTGACCCAGAGCCAGGAGCAAGAAGCCGAAAGTAAAGATTCTCTTCATATTGTTATTCAAAGGTAAATGTTCTTGTTCCAATCATGTTGCCGTCGGCAAAGATGCTGACGCGATACTGTCCGGCCTCCAGGAATTCGCTGACCTGCCAGTAGGTCTGTACGTTCACTTCCTCGCCGGTATATTCCACCACTTTCTTCATCGAGTACTCCAGCTGACGGTTCTCGTAGGGGAATGTGCCTGCTGTCAGCACCTGACCCGCAGGTGTCTGTATGCGTACGTAGAGGGTGCGGTTGCCCGTCTGTGCCGTCACGTTGCGTGCAATGTTGAAGCCCACCTGGATGGTCTTGCAGTCCTTCATCTTCTTGGCCGTCTTCTGTCGCTTGTTGAGCGTCGTCATGGTGATGCCCGTAGCGTCCAGCTGTGCAGCGATAGCCACCTTCTCTGTCAGGTTCTGCTTCTCCATGCGCAGACCCTCGTTGGCCTGGTTCGACTGTGCCAGCTGGTCCTTCACGCGGTCGTTCTCAGCCATCAGACTCTGGTTCACCTGGTTCAGCGAGTCCACCTGTCGGATATACGAGCGCAGCACTTTGCGCACCGTGGCCAGCTCTTTCTTCAGTCGCGTAATCTCGCGTGCATCGGCTGCCTTCACGTTTTTCAGTTCCTCCATCAGCTGCTGCGTGCGCATCTGCTCCTGGGTCAGTTGGGCTATGATAGAGTCATTGTTGATAGAGTTCATCATCTCTGTGTACTGCAGGGTCAGTCGCTCGTAGTCGTTCTCCATCTCCTGCTTGTCCAGTTCGGCCAACTCCAACATCTCCATTTTTTCCTGTTCCAAATTTCGGTTGTTCAGCAGCAGGTAAACCATGATGCCTGCCATTGCCAGGATCACCACCACGACTGCTGCTATGAGTGCTTTTTTCATGTCTGTACCTTACTATTTAAATAAAAACGCTGCAAATGTACAAGTTTTTCACTAAATTGCCAAAGAAAATTTGGTACTTTTATATTATTTTACTATCTTTGCCGCAATATTTACCAATTCTATTCCTATAAAGACCTATGATGACTAACTTCCTATATCGAACAATTCATTTTTACTATGATGGCTTCCGTCACATGACGGTGGGTCGCACCCTGTGGGCTGTCATCATTGTGAAGCTTATCATCATCTTCCTTGTCCTGAAGGTTTTCTTCTTCCCCAACTATATCTCCGAGCACTCCGATGCCGGTTCCGAGCCCGACTTCGTAGCCTCCGAGCTCATAGACCGCGCAGAGTCTAATGTCTTAACTCCTTAACTCCTATAACTCCTATAACTCCTATAACTCCTTTAACTCCTATAACAATGACAAACCTACTACTATCCATTGATGCCGGTACCATTGACTGGTCCAGAGCGCAGTTCGCTCTCACGGCAATCTACCACTGGCTCTTCGTGCCCCTGACCCTTGGCCTGGCCGTTATCATGGGCATAGCCGAGACCATTTACTACAAGAAGCGTACGGACTTCTGGAAACACACGGCCCAGTTCTGGCAGCGCCTCTTCGGCGTGAATTTCGCCATGGGTGTGGCCACGGGTATCATCCTGGAGTTCGAGTTTGGTACCAACTGGAGCAACTATTCCTGGTTCGTGGGCGATATCTTCGGTGCCCCACTGGCTGTCGAGGGTATCGTGGCTTTCTTCATGGAGAGCACCTTCGTGGCCGTGATGTTCTTTGGCTGGAAAAAGGTGTCGGCTGGCTTCCATCTGGCCTCCACCTGGCTCACCGGACTGGGTGCCACCATCTCTGCCTGGTGGATTCTCGTGGCCAACGCGTGGATGCAGTATCCCGTGGGCTGTGCGTTCAATCCCGACACCATGCGCAATGAGATGACCTCGTTCCTCGAGGTGGCACTGTCGCCCTTCGCCGTCGAGAAATTCTGCCACACGGTCATCTCCTCGTGGATCATCGGTGCCGTGTTTGTCGTCGCCGTGAGCTGTTGGTATCTGGTCAGGAAACGCCACACCCAACTGGCTGTCCAGAGCATCCGCATCGCTGCCATCGTGGGCTTCGTGGCTGCCCTTGGCGCAGGTGCTACCGGTCATAAGAGCGGTCAGACCGTGGCGCAGGTGCAACCCATGAAACTAGCTGCTATGGAGGCCCTCTATGATGGTGGTCACGAGATTGGCCTGAAGGTGATTGAGGGTATCGAGGTGCCCTATGGTCTGTCGATGATGGCCACCAACACCCTCGATGGCTACGTACCTGGCATCAACGACCTGCTCGATGGCTATGTGAAGGACGATGGTACGGTGGAGCCTTCTGTCGATGAGAAGATAGAGCGCGGAAAGCTCGCTATCCAGGCCCTGGCCGACTATAGAAAGGCGAAAGCCGAGGGCGCCGACGAAGAAATTCTCAATTCTCAATTGTCAATTATCAATTCTAATATGCCTTATTTCGGCTATGGCTACGTGAAGGACAAGGCCGACGTGGTGCCGCCCGTATGGATCAATTTCTGGGCGTTCCGTGCCATGGTGGGACTGGGCTGTCTCTTCATCGCCTTCTTCGGACTGGTGCTCGTCCTGATATTCGATATCCCCATGGTGTCGCTCCTGGTGCGCCGACTGCTCTCTGCCGTCGGACTGCTCGATGAGCGTGCGGCCGACCGTACCGCTCCTGCCGATGCGATGCCCGTATGGCTCTGCTGGGCAGCCGTACTCATGGTGCCCCTGGCCTATATCGCCTCCGAGAGTGGCTGGCTGGTGGCTGAGTTCGGTCGTCAGCCCTGGACCATTCAGGATATGCTGCCTACGTGGGCTGCTGTCAGCGACCTTAGTGCCGGCAGTGTGGCGCTCACCTTCTTCCTCTTCCTCATCCTCTTCACCACGATGCTGGCTGTGGAGATAAACATCCTGTTGAAACAAATTAAGAAAGGACCGCAACTATGACTTACGAATTCTTGCAACATTACTGGTGCTTCATCGTATCACTGTTGGGAGCACTACTCGTCTTCCTGCTCTTCGTACAGGGAGCCAACTCCATGATGTTCCAGTTGGGAAAGACACCCGACGAGCGTCGCCTGCTCATCAATTCCACCGGTCGTAAGTGGGAGTTCACGTTCACCACGCTGGTCACCTTCGGCGGTGCTTTCTTCGCCTCTTTCCCCCTGTTCTATTCCACCAGCTTCGGCGGTGCCTACTGGCTGTGGATGCTCATCCTCTTTACCTTCGTGCTGCAGGCCGTGAGCTATGAGTTCCAGAATAAGCTGGGCAATTTCCTCGGTCCCAAGACCTTCCAGTGCTTCCTGGTGCTCAATGGCATCCTGGGTCCCCTGCTCCTGGGCGGCGCCGTGGCCACCTTCTTCGAGGGCTCCAATTTCATCGTGGAGAAAGGGAATATGATTGATGCCGATGCCCTGTCGCCTGTTATTAGTCACTGGGCCAACGCCTCTCATGGCCTTGATGCCCTGCTCAATCCGTGGATACTCGTCTTCGCCGTGGCCGTACTCTTCCTGGCCCGCACACTGGGCATCCTGTACACCATGAACAATATCGCCGACGAGACCATCCGCACCCGCAGTCGCTATCAGTTGGCTGGTGCCGCCTTCGTCTTCGTGGTGCTCTTCGTGGTCTATCTGGTCCATCTGCTCCTGAAGGACGGCTATGCCTACGACGACAGCGGCCTGATTTTCATGGAGCCCAACAAATACCTGCACAACATGCTGGATATGTGGTATCTCACCGCCGTGATGCTCCTCGGCGTCGTCCTGGTGCTCTGGGGAATAGGAAGTGAGTTGATAAACCTCAAATCTCCAACCTTAAATCTCAAATCAAACGGCATTTGGCCTGCCGGCATCGGCACCGTGCTCACCGTGACGCCCCTGCTTCTGATGTCTGCCTGGAACCACACCGCCTATTATCCCTCCACGGCCGACCTCCAGTCGTCGCTGACGCTCGAGAACTCATGCAGCAGTTATTTCACCCTCAACACCATGTTCTGGGTGTCGCTCCTCGTCCCCTTCGTCCTTGCCTACATCGTCTATGCCTGGCGCCAGATAGACAGCAAGAAGATTGACCGCGACGAGATAGCGTCCGACGACCACGCGTATTAATACCTCTTTTATATAACAACGGCTCCCGAAGCATTCCGCCTCAGGAGCCGTTTTTTTAATGTTTCATGTTTCATGTTTCATGCCATGCACGAGGTCACGCCCAGTGCCGTTGCGATGGCCGACAGCACACTAATGGCTGTTTGAATCGCGAATTTCCAAAATGTCTTGTTCTTCATGGTATTAATGTTTTGATTTCACACCGATAGATTATTTAAGTTCACACAGAAACCACAGATATCACAGAAATCTTTCGACCACGGATTAATCGGATTCAGCGGATAAAGAATCGCTGGCGATTCTCATTTCTGTGATTTCCGTGATTTCTGTGTGAGATTATAACCTCTGTGCGAGGCTTAAGGATTGACGGGTCCGCCTCCGTTATTCCCTGATTCCGTGTTTCCACTCTCCGAGTTCCCTGACTCCGTGTTTCCGCCTCCGGTCTCCTCGCCCGTCAGCTCGCTGTACACGCTGGTACTCAGGTTCACTGCCTCACGCATGGAGCGTGCCTTGTACATAGACTTGCGGCTCTGGTCGGCCAGGAAGGCGATGCCGATGCGGGTGACGTTCTCCGTGGCACTGAAGTCCTTGGCGTTGTCTACACCTGCGCTGGTCAGGGTGGGGTACAGCGTGCCGATACCATCCAGCTTCACCTTGTGACCGTCGGCCAGCATCTCCTGCATGCAGTTCTTCATCTTGGTGATCACACCAATCACGACGTCCTCCGTGTACACAGAACCGTGCTTCATGATGTGCTCGGCCATGTCGTCCAGCGTCAGGGTTTTACGATAGATAATCTTGCCGTAGGTCTTCTGTACCTTCTTGCGTGTGTTGTCAGCATCCTTTACCTGTACGGTACGCTGAACTTTCTGAATTTGAATTTCTCCCATTGTTGTAATGTTTTTTTGGTTTACTATTAAAGTTAATTTTTTAATGTTGCAGAGCAACTCGACCTTTCTCTATAGGCGAAACGTCGTTTCTCTCATCGCAACTCGTCGTTTCTCTTATTGACACTACAAAGGTACAAAAAAATCCCGAGATACGCAAGTCTTTCCGTAATTATTTTTCAGATATTTTTCGCTTCAGAAAATAGTCGGAGAAGTCCTTGCAGTCGGGCGGCAACTGATGGTGCACCAGCGACGGCAGCACCTCCTTCAGCTGCAGGAACAGACGCTCGCCTGGGGCGTCGCGATCGGGGTACATGTGAAACAAAGACCCACCCCCTTCCCCATTCCCGCTGACGCGCCTACCCGTAGCCTTTCCCTGTGATGGAGGGGAGTATATACCATTAAGCAACTCGATGTCTTTTTTCGTCAGCAACGTTGCCGATGGAATCGCAATGGCCTTGTGACCGGCAGAGAGCATGGCCCAGCAGTCGGAGGCACCCTCCGTGATGAAAAGCTGTTCGCCCGGACGAAGCAGATTCAGGACAGGCAGGTTATAGATGCCACATTGCGAGCCTTGCGGGAAGCGGAAGCGGGGCAGGGCGCCACGCACCAGGTTGCGGTTCTGCACGCCCACCAACCGTCCCTCACGGTCATAATAGGGTATCTGCAGCCAGGGCACCCCTTGCTTGTCTTTCCAGGAAGTGAGGCGGCACCAGCGGATTACCCTCGGGTCCAGACGACGCTCCTCAAAGAGAAAATGACGCGCCTCGTCGTTTAAGAAAGGATGCTCAAAGAAACGTTCATACCGATACAGACTCACCCCCAGCCCCTCCCTGTGAGGGAGGGGAGTGGTTACCTCTTGCGTTTTCCATTCTTCAAGGATTATGTTATGTTCGTCGGCCAACCATCGGCAGGCAGCCCTGAAGTCCTGATTCAGGTGCTTCATCACCAAATCGATTGGTCCGCCGCTGGCCCCGCACACAAAGCACCGGTATGTGTTCTTGCTCACCTTAAACGATAGGCTGGGGTGGTTGTCGGCATGAAACGGGCACAGAGCCTTGTGATGCACAACCCGCAGTCCAAGTCGCTCTGCGACTCCCTCTATGGGGAGTTCGCGGAGCTTTTGAAGTTCGTTTTTATCCATAATAGCGATTTCTTTTTAACAACGAATTAAAACGAATTTCACGAATTACCTTTTAGATAAGCCTCGGTCTTGCTGTACAGTCCAGTTTGTGCAGAGTACTCGATGAACTTGCGATGCAACCATAGGCTTAGTTGACCTTTGGTACCCTCAGGTGCTTTACCGAGCTGCGTGCGTAGGGCTTGTAGCTGAGCTTCGTTAAAGCTGTCTGGCAACTGTTGGAGCATATTCTTCGGTCCTCGTCGTTGCGCCTCGCCCATCACATCACCATCCTTGCCCAGCATGTCGGCAAAAATCTGCATCTTGCTCCACAGGTCGTGATATACCAGCCACTCTACCAGCTCACCCATGGCCTTTGTCCACGTCTGGTTGTTCAGAGCCCAGAGTATACACCCTGCCTTCCAAGCCGAAACGAGTGATCGCTTTGATACATCCCACAGCACATCGTCGTCTACCAGGTCGGCCAGTGTGGCCATGTCTGCTGCGAGGTTGTCTATGAGCTTGTTCAGCGGACGGATGATGAAGCGCCCCTTGCAGATATTGAGTCTGACCATATACTCGTCAAGTTTCTGATAGAAATCGTCAGGAAAATCTCCCTTTCGCGGTATGCGCCCACTGCGGCTGCCGCGAGGCTTGTAGGAAAAGACCATACGTCCGAAGGTGCCGTTGAGCAGCTCATTCTTGTAGAACGATCGGACTGTGACGGGTACGCCTGAGAGCGTAATGCCTACACGCATCACAGGGTTACCGCTCACACCGTCTGGCGTAGCGCGGAGGGCTCCGGCTTGTGCCATATCATACACGTTGCGGAGCAGGTGGCTCACTTGCTTATGACCACCACACAGCAGATCGGCCATTTCCACTTCCGGGAAGTTGAAGTATTGTGTTAACTTGCCCATTTCTTCCAAAACCACGGCATTGTCGATGAAGGCCGCGTTGGTGGTGTTGGCCGGTGGGAAAAACACGGCGATGGTTGGCTTCACGGGCTTATCCTTACTACTGCTCTTTGTGTGGTATAGCTTCGTCCATTCGCGCAACTTTTTGTACTCAGCCTCGTCGTGCTCATGAAAATCGCGACAGATTGCTTTCACTAAATCTGTCAATTGTCCCTTGTTACACCCCGAATCGCCTACCAGTTGTGCCATTTGGCCGCACATTTCCTTCCATGAGCGGTCTGGATACTGAAATTCCGCGCCGCTGATATGTGCGCCAAGAGAGGGAAATAGCATAGGAACGAGGGGTTCATACATGTCTTTTGAGGCCTGCGAGAGCAGTAATTTGATACATTCTGTACCCTTTCCGAGGTTAGGCATCTCGGGTGCCTTGTTTGTTGTTATATCGTATTTCATTGATTATAAGCTTTTTAGAAGAATAATTTTTTTTAAGGAGGGCATCCTTATTTCAATTTCAATTATTTCAGTTTGTTTTTGAGAGGTGTAATCTTCTTTAAATATATATGTAACTATCTATATATTAATAAGTTATATAATAATTAAGTCGAGTGTGGACCCCTGTTTTTTTAATTGAAATAACTGAAATTGAAATAGACTCAGCCTTTTTACCTTTCCTCTACCAGGCCCTCCAACGCCCACATCAGTTCGTTGCCCACGCTGCTGGCATAGCTGTCCACGCAGAAGCCTGGTCCTATGTGTATCGGGCGGAGGTTTGGACGGTAGGAGCCGTCGCTGTGCCGGGTGATGGTGATATACTCGCCCTCGAAGATGCGCGGGTTGCGCTTGGTGCATGTTTTGTTAGAGGTCTCCACAAACGTCATGTATTCGTTGTATTTGAAGTCCTCGCACCTCACGTGGCGTTTCAGCACGCCCTGGTAGCACTTGCCCGCCTTCATCCTGGCGTCGCTCCTCAGGAAGGTCTTCACGTCCATACACAGTTCTGTATTCTTTTTCCAGCCCTGCTTCTCAGGGCACTCGGTAATTATTATCGTCTGTTTCATATAATACATTTAATTTGTTGTTTTCACCTGAATTATTCATGGGCTTATTTTTTCTTTGTCTGCGACGCCACACGAATGCTCACGAATGAACACGAATTTTTCATGAATAATATTTATGAGACATTTATGGTCATTTATGGTCATTTTTGTAGCGCCGCAGGCATATAAATCCTAATGATTATCTCCGTGACTAATTCAGGTTTATTCGTTAAATTCGTTGTTTTAAATCACATTGAGAAGAGATATCTTCCTGCGGTTGTTCTTGGGACGCACGGCGAAGTGCAGCCAGTAGCCGCGGGTGTTGCGCTCCATGAGCAGCTCATCGAAGTCCTGATGCATCTCGTCGCTGATGTCGAGCAGCAGCACCACATACCTCAGCAGCTGCTCCTTGCCCATGACCCGCAGATCCGCAGCACACCCCGTGAGGTGGTTCGACGTGGTGCATCCACCCACCAGCCTGTTCAGCTCCTTGCAGCGGAAGGCGCTGTTGATGATCACGGGGTCGTTTCCCTCGCCATACTGTTCGTTCCACCGCTGGCGCAGCATCTCCAGCCACTGGCACACCCGCGTCAGGTTCTCTGTCACCTGCTCATCCGGCTGCGTCTGCCGCAGATTGTCCACATATCCCAGTTCCACGTCTGTGCGCGTCATCTCCTCAAGCGTGAAGTGAGGCGTCAACTTTGTCGTCTTATTATTTTCCTTTGCCATAACAGTAAAATTTTAAAATTAATAATGTTTGTTGGATTGAGCTGGCCAGCTTTGATTTCCGGCGGCAAAGTTAGGGGTATTCTCCGATTCCTACTCCCCTTAGGGGTACCACGCGTGGGTACTACGGTCTGAATAGTTAAAAATATGGTAGTATAACAAAAAAGTTACCAAATAATTTGTTTGTTTATAACTTTTTTGTTACCTTTGCACCGTCCTAAGCGGACAAAGTGTTCTATGTTTTATGAAAACATCTGAATTGTTAGAGAGCCTCAGGGACGCCGGGTGCGTTCTGGCTCGAAACGGAAAGAGGCACGACAAGTGGACGAATCCCAAAACGGGAGTGTCTGAATGGGTGCCCCGGCACGCTGGCGAAGTTCCAACAGGAACGGCGCAGAAAATCTTGAAAAAGTTGGTTGGGGAGTAATCCCCGACCACTTTAAAGAGAGCCCGAAATCAGACGGTTCAGAGAGCAGGAACACTTTTTGCTTGATAGAAACAATATTCTATATATGAGGAAAGTATTAGTGATAGTATCGCAGGCATCCGACGGCACATTTTGGTGCCACACAGAAAAGGATGTCTATGGCGCGGGACTGAATGCAGCAGGCCAGACTGTGAAGGAGGCCAAGGACGACTTACTGGCTTGTCTGGAAGAGGCTAAGGCAGACTACGAAGAAAGCGGGAAGACGGCTGAGCAAGTAGAGTTCCGCTATCAGTATGATTTGCAGTCGTTCTTCGACTACTTTTCTTTTTTGAATGTCACAGAGGTTGCCAAGCGCGCTGGAATCAATCCTTCGCTGATGCGCCAGTACACACGGGGTATCAAAACGGCAGGTGAAAAGACTTATGAGCGTCTGACTGCCTGCATGGCAAGTATTACTAAGGATCTGCAAGCCGCGTCTTTCCGTTAGGATGGCACGGATGTATTTCATAAAACAAGAACAAGAACAGTAAAAGTCCTGATGCGTGAGCACCGGGACTTTTCGCTTCTTAATCAAACAACACCTTCAGTTCGTCCAGAAAGTCGAGCGTTTTCTTTCTGGTAAGGGCCAAGTTATAATCACTTCGCATGTAATTCCGATTCCAGAAGCCCTCGAACACCTTCCACTTCTCTTTGATGCCCAGTCGCTCCGCCATCGCATCGGCCAACAGTGCCGCCTGCGTCCGCGATATCAAGGGCTGGTAGTGCTCATCCACGTAGCCCGCCTGCTGCGCCTTCCGCCATAAAGCCATAGCTTTATCTGTAGCGAGAACTTCAGGCAACTCTTTATATTCTGCCTCCTGAATCTCGGCTTCTTCCACCGTATGCCACAGCCCGTTCTTGTCTTGCACCAGCGTCAATTTGCCGCCAGCGTTCACCTCGATGTTGGGTCCGTAGTTGTTCTTGATATGAAATCCCATCGTTTACTCTATGTTTTTATTGGGCAGCGACAACGTGCCGCCGTTATGCTCAATATTCGGCCCGAAGTTCTTGTCGATGTTTGTATCCTTATTGCTGAAAAGTTCTACGTGTACGTTCACGTTCTGAGGCGTTTTCTCGTTCTCGGCCGCCGATGTACTCTCAGACTTCTGGCGCGCAGAGACGGCCTCATAGAAGGCTATGCCCGAGATGAATCGCCACAACACCTCGCGAGGGATGTGCATATACAGCAACTTAGCCACAAAGTTCTCCTTATTCTCTATCCACTCCTCAAACATCGACTCTGGGAAACATTCCAACTGCCTCTTTATCTCGTCAATATTGTGCTCGTGACGACATACCAGCAGGGGCTTGATGGTCTTCGGTTCTGCAATCAGGCGCATCCAGTAGTTGAGCACCTTTCCGCCATGCGACTCGCGTCCTGCGCGGCCACACGCCATCTTCAGTTCCTCCGTCAGTTCCTGAAAGCCGTAGTCGTCAATCTCCATCAGGCGCAGACAGAGCCTGCGGCGGAAGTCGCTCATCTCGCCACTCAGGTCGTAGCATGACAACTCGCAGAACCTCATGGTCAGCGTCAGAAAATCGCGATGCTCCTCATCGCTCCACAGCTCATGCTCATCCAGTCGCTCGCAGATCTCGTCCATCATATAGTCCAGCGTCACCATCTCCTGCGTGGATTTCAGGCATGGCCCCGTGTAGTTCCAGGCCGTATACGCTGCCGTGGGGTATAACTCGCACGACTCGCCCAGCGTCTCCACCTTGCACTCAAACACCAGGCACTTGTGCTCGCCGTTCACCTCCACAATACGTCCGCGCAACGACTTCCTGCCGCTGCCGCGCAACGTCTGCCAGGCTTCCCTCAGGTCGTAGGCTGCCACATAGCCCGCATGCCGTCCCTCCCAATCGTAGGCACAGATGGCTTTTGCATCAACGTCGTTGGCTGGATCAGGGCGCACCGTCATAGCACGTCCCATCGCCTCGGCAAGAAACTCGCCCAAGCATTCTTTCACCTCATAATAAGGTAACGCAACAATATGTATCCTGAACATCGGTGTTTAATTATTCTCAAAACAATCGAGGTGCAAAGGTACAAAAAATCCGGCAAAAAATCGAACAAACCGCCAGGTATTATCTATATATTTTTTTATGTATCTTTCTAAATCTCCTTTTAATTGTCCTTTATTGGTTTAATGGATCCATATTTTTCCCCACCAACCCTTCTTTTTCTTTGAAAAACGACAAGATTGTATTCTTTTTTAAGAACTTCATGATGAAGTACAAACAAAAATAAAGAGCAATCGTTGAACGACGGCTCTCTATAAATTGGGCAGTATCGATAAAGCCTTACCCCACGCGGGATTCTACCCGGATAGTCAAAAACAAATGTTCTGACGTTGCAAAGATAGGAAGTATTTTCGTTAATTCCAAATTTTTGAGAGGAAATCTTTCTAAATCTTATTTTTTTCTTGTACTATTTGACAAGATTACTTTTTTTTTACTACCTTTGTAGGCAATTACCGGCAATTGTCGTTGTTCGGCCTCTGGTCGCTTGTTCCCGTAAGGGTCTCAAGAAACGACGCATGCTGCAAAGCATCAGTCTCTGAGAGCAGAGAGCCGGTAGGATTTTTGAGGGTAAAAACATAGCGTTTGCTGTTTATTCAATAACGTTCGGGAAACTTGGCGGTGGAAAGAACAAGGATACAGAGTAACAGTAGATGTTCACGTATGTGGGCACTACTACATCTGTATTCTTAGGTTTCCGCCAAGTACCTCCGAACGGGATGTGGTTAAGGTGTCCACTTCTCGTTTTCTTTGATGAAGGTACTTGGCGGAAACTGTTGTTATCTGAATCTTATCGGCTTACTTGGCTTTGATGATGCCCCACATCATTAAACTATGTAGTATTTATGGCTGTTATCAATGATCTGATAGATAGAATCAGTGACCCAGAACTACGTCGTCGTATTAATGACGAGGTGGTACGTTTACAACAACAGAAGAAGTTTGGGCTGGTGTTCGAGGAACATTTGCCTGAAGCGACTCCATTATATGACGTTCCCATCAAAGTTAAGTCGTTAGTGGCTCGCAAGGATGGATACTTCAAAGAGTTCTTCCGTGTAAAGCGTATAGAGGGGAATGTTCTGTTTTGTGAACGGGAGGATGACAGTCATGAACAGGTCGAGTTACAAAAGAATGAAGCTGTAGCTGTTGCGCTTTTTGGAGAGCCCATCTATCCATACTTAAAGCCAATGGATGCCGTGAAGAATGCTCCAGATAGCGACTTGTGGCATACATTGATAGAGGCAGACAACTATCATGCCTTGCAATTATTGGTTTATCTCTATGGTGGTATGGTGGATTGTATCTACATTGATCCGCCATACAATACAGGAGCTAAAGACTGGAAGTACAACAATGACTATGTTGATAACTCTGACACCTATCGCCACAGCAAATGGCTGAGCATGATGAAGAAACGCTTGCTGTTAGCAAAGAAACTACTCAACCCGAAAGATTCTGTATTGATTGTTACTATTGATGAAAAGGAATATCTAAGACTTGGTTGTCTCTTGGAAGAGTTGTTCCCTGAAGCCAAAATACAAATGATAAGTACAGCAATAAAACCTTCTGGTTCTACAAGGGATAGTCAGTTCTCTCGTGTAGATGAATATATTTTCTATGTTCAGATGGGAAATGCTGCGCCTCAAAGTTATTATTTTGATATGCTTTACGATGATCCAGAAAACATTGAAGAAGCAACTGTTACATGGCAGGGGTTACGTAGAAGAGGAAGTTCTGGATGGACTAGAAAAAATAGCCCTGGTGGTTTTTATCCAATCATTGTTGACGAAGCAACAAACAAACTAGTTGCTGTTGGTGATGCAATTCCATTAGAACAAGACAGACATTCGGTAGAGGCCCCAAGTGGATGTTTTCTTGTTTGGCCATTAGACCCCAAGGGCAGAGAAGGACGCTGGCAGATAAAACCAGAAAGACTTAGGGAACAATTAGATGAAGGTACAGCCTTTCTTAGTAAGGTTGACAAGGAAAAGGAATCATGCTCGATTAAGTATTTAAAAGATGGGGATAGAAATCGAGTTCTACAAGGCGATTTTAAGATAAATGGTAGAAATAAAAAAACAGGTGCTTTAATAATACTACCGAATCGGGCTGCAAACAGACGTCCAAAAACGATGTGGCTGATGAAATCGCATGATGCAAGCGCATATGGAACAACCCTATTAAATAAGTTTATCGGCGAGCAAAAGTTTTCCTTCCCCAAATCACTATATGCGGTTAGAGATGCCATTCGCTTTTTTGTTGCTAATAAGCCAAATGCTCTTATTGTGGATTTTTTTGCAGGGAGTGGAACTACATTACATGCTGTTAATCTTCTGAATATAGAGGATAATGGAAATCGCCGTTGCATAATGGTTACAAACAATGAAGTCTCAGAGGAAGAAGCTAAGAAACTAAGAAAACGAGGACTTCAGCCAGGAGATGAAGAATGGGAAAAACTTGGAATCGCTCGTTATGTGAATTGGCCTCGAACAAAATGTAGTATTTTAGGAGTTGATATTTCTGGAAACGCCATTAATGGAGAATATATAGGTATAGAACGGTCTATGTCTGAAGGTTTTGAAACCAACGCAAAATTCTTTAAGTTAGGTTTCCTTGATAAGAACTCTGTGGCTGCTTATCGCCAGTTCCGCGAATTGTTGTCACTACTTTGGATGAAAGCTGGTGCTATTGGTGAATGTCCTACATTGAAAGGCAAGGAAATTCCAGAATATTTGATTCTGACAGAGAATAAGATGGCTATTCTGACAGAAGAATGGGCCTATGCTAAGTTTATGGATGAGATGAAGGACCGCCAAGACATTAAAACGGTGTTCCTGGTTGTTGACTCTGAGATTGGCTTCCGTGAGATGGCTGCACCATTGAAGTGGGCCAAGACCTATCAATTGTATAAAGACTATTTAGAGAACTTCACTATTAACTACGAGAAATAATATGGCTATTGCATCAGAACTTTTCCCCTTTCAGATAGAGGCTTTAGATAAACTTCGTTCGTTCTGCAAGAAAGCAAAACGCGACTATGAAGATGATGGCGAGAACACCATTGTTACGCTCGCAGCTCCTACAGGAGCTGGTAAGACTATCATTATGTCGGCTCTGATAGAAAAGATTCTTTGTGGTGATGAAAACAACAAGAGCGAACGTAATTCTATCTTCATATGGTTGTCGGACGATCCAGAATTGAATGAACAATCTATGCACAAGGTGGAGCGTGAGACAAGATTCAAACTGCCGATAAATAGTCTTGAGATTATTAGTGATGAGTCTTTTGATAAGGCGGAATTGGAGGATGGCAAGATATACTTTCTGAACATTCAGAAGTTGAGCAAGTCAAGTAACCTAACCAAGAAAGGAGATGACAGAGAATACACTATTTGGCAGACGCTTCAACGAACCATTGAGAACAAAGGGCATCGTTTATATTTTATAATTGATGAAGCGCATCGTGGCACTTCAAAGGTCAGCGAAACTAAACAGGCCAATAGCATTATGCAAAAGTTTATCTTTGGCAGTTCTGATGATGGACTAAGCAAGATGCCCATTGTGATTGGAATGAGTGCTACCGTTGACCGTTTCACAGAACTGATTAAGGATTCTGGATCCACCACGCGTTCTTGGTCTATTGATGCTGAAAAGGTCAAGGATTCTGGACTGCTGAAAGACGAAATAGAGATAAGCTATCCTGGTGATAATCAAATGCAACGTGGTATGGCTATTCTGAAATATGCTACCCGTGAATGGATGGAGAAATGCCAGCACTGGGAAGACTATTGCAAGAAGGAGCATGAACCAACGGTATATCCTGTTATGGTGATACAGGTAGAGAATGGTACTGGAGGAAAGATTTCTGAAACTAATCTTGATGAATGTCTGAAGACGGTTGAAGAAGAACTTGGAAAAAGCTTGTATGAGGGCGAAGTGGCTCATTCGTTTGGCGAACCTAAGACAGAACTGAATATCAATGGTTTGAAGGTGCCCTATGTGGAACCATCAAGAATCGACGAGAGTCAGAAAGTAAGAATTGTATTCTTCAAGGAGAGTCTTTCTACTGGTTGGGATTGTCCAAGGGCAGAGACGATGATGTCGTTCAGAACTGCCAACGATTATACATATATCGCTCAGTTGATGGGGCGTATGGTGCGTACACCATTGCATCGCAGAATTGAAGGTGACGAATCGTTGAATAATGTACATCTGTTCTTGCCAAACTATAATAGTGAGAATGTTCAACGCGTCATTGATGCATTAAGCAGTAAGGAGGGAGAAGGAATTCCTTCAAATATCAAAAAGAAACCGGTGGGCAATCCTGATGAGCAAGAACTTCATGTGGCAGAGGATAAGAAAGATGTGTATGAATGGTTGAATAATCTGCAGTTGAAGACATATGTATTCAACAGGTTTAAGATGAACAACTACCTAACTTCGTTGTTTAATCTGGCATATCTTGCTGCTAATACACAAGGCTGCGATCCTGATGCAGCAGTCAGAGTGTCAAAACAGGTATGCAAGATGATTTCTGACTATATTGAGGGTCTGAAAACTGAAGGCATATACATTGATAAGGTGCGCGATGTCAAACAGTTTATACTGACAGAAAGCAAAATGGAGTATCTAACTGAGAATAAGTTGAAAGATGCTTCGAACCTTGTATTGGAATTGACAGACTATGATATTGAACGTGAATTTGCGAGAGCTGATTCAAGACTAAAGAATGCAGGTCTTCGTTATGTCCGCGATAACTATGATGAAGAAGACCCCATGAAACCCAAAGTGGAGGTGATTCTATTTGCGCAGTCAGAGGAATGCATGGCTGAACTTGATAAATATGCAAAGAATACGTTCTATCAGTATAAGCATGACTATAGAAAGTATCTGTCGAAATATAGCGAAAGTGTTAAGAGTAAATACGATAAATACACTCGTGAAGGAGAATGTGTGAGTGACCACTCTTGGATGTTACCACGTACTATTTATTTGCCTAAGGGTGAAGAGCAATGGGAAGAGCGTAATCATCTATTTGTAGATAGTGAAGGAAAGGCATTCTTTTCATTGAATGGTTGGGAAAGGGATGTTATCATTGAGGCAAAAAAGGATCCCAACTTTGTATGCTGGTTACGAAACCAACATATGAAACACTGGGCATTATGTCTTACTTATTCAATGAGTGAAAAGAATCATCCTTTCTATCCAGATTTCATCATTGTTAGGAGAGATGGTCAAGGTGGCTATCTACTTGATATTGTCGAACCTCATAAGAAGGATGAGGACAATGTTCCCAAGGCAAAAGCTATGGCTAAATATGCAGAAGAAGCAGATGGTGACGTTGAGCGATTTGAAATGACTAGAATGTATGGAGACAAGATGTTTAGGCTTGACTTTGCTAACCCTGCTATTAGCCATCACTTAAGCGATGCTACAAAATATGATGACGACTATCTGGATGAATTGTTCAGAAAAATAAATCAATAGGAACAGTATCTGTCCCCATAATCTTAGGCATGCGGATTCTGAATTGAGATAGAGGTCTCGTGACTGATGTTGCAGATGGCTTCGGCCAGGTGGTTCAGGTAGTGAAAACGCTCGTAGTCGCTCTTGAAAACGGGCATATCCTCGGCCCATGGTGCCAGGATGAGCAGGGTGCCGGCAGCACAGGCCTCGAAACGGCTGCGCTCCGGCTTCCAGTAGTCGGTGATGGGGTCTGTCTGAGGACATCAGGGACAGACGAGTGTCTTGCTTCTGAATCATTACCTTATGGGTAAGGAAGAGTCGAGATGGCAGATGCCAGTCCCCTGGCATCTTGCTAAAGAATTATTTGGTTATGTTAGATTTTATGGTTATCTTTGCATCACATATATATCACCCGGTGAGGCGTTATTCCGGAGGCAATATGTAATTATCTTAAATCCAACACATTATAACAAAACAGACAAATGAAATCAATCAGACAATTATTCGAGAATGTAAGGCAATGGTTGTGGTCGCTCTCCTTCAGGACTGGAGTTATCGTATTGATGAGTTGCATACCGTTTTATATTTTATCCTTCGCCCAGATGGCACTACCTATAAGCGCTGCAGCAAAAGGTGTTCTTTGGACGGTACTCTTCGGACTGGCAAAGACCTGTCAGTATGGAGGCCTGACAATACTCGGCGTGGAAGGATACAAGCGATTCAAGAACATGCTTAAACGTAATTGACCCCGTAGCCCAGGTTCCCTATACATCTATTTATAAACTCATAAAAAATGGGAACCTCGGGGGCTACCCCCGAGATTCCCATTTTATGATATAAGAGAGAGGGTTTATTTCTTCGTGCGAACAGCATCGAGGAAGTTGGTCATCTTCTTCAGGTTCTCGGCAGAGTACATGCCCATGCCGTGACCGCCTTCGGGCTCGAGGGTGATGTCGGTCTTGACGCCCAGAGCCTTCAGGGCATCGTAGAGCTTCTTGCCCTGACAGCAAGGCACCACGTTGTCCTTCATGCCATGGAATACGATGAGGGGAACATCGTTCTTGTCGATATATGGCAGGAAGCTGACAGAGAGGTATTTGTCGGGATCTACGTCCTTCTTGCTGTTTACAAGGGCATCCTCGGGACTGGAGGGACCGAACGACATGTGTTCACCGCACTCCATATCGGTCACGTCGACAGGGCCGGACCAGTCGCAGGCGGCATTCACCAGGCTGCTCTGCTCGGTATACTGACCAACGGTACCCTCGATATTCAGTTGCTCCTTGCCCACCTTGGTCTGTCCTACGCCATTGGTGACGGCACAGAGGGTGGCCAGGTGACCACCTGAAGAGAAGCCTGAGGTGGCGATGAACGAGGTGTCGAACTTATAGGTCTTGGCCTCGCCGCGGATGAAGCGCACCACGGCCTTGATATCATTGATCTGGGCAGGCCACTTGGCATCGGCGCTGGAACGGTGGTTAGGACAAACCACGGCATAGCCGGCATCGAGGAGCGACTTCACGATGGTGCCAATATCGGCAGCACCCTTACTGTTGTTTGAGAACCACGCACTGCCGTAGATATGTACTACGACGGGATAGGCTGCCTTCTCCTGCTTGGGCAGGTAGATGTCGCAGGTGTGGAATGCCTGGCCGTCGCCGGCATAGTTCACATCCTTCCACTGCTGTGAGGTTTCAATACTTGCCTGCTGCTGGAAGCCGCCGAAACCGCCGGCTGGCTGGGCCATCAATGATGATGTGCCGAGCAATGCTACGCAGCACACCATCGTCTTCAGATAATTTTTCTTCATCATTTTTTTTTGTTAGACTTTTAATGTATTTGGTTGGGTAAATTGATAACTTTGCTCACAGGGCTACTTCAGGTACAACATGATGATGTCCACGATCTCGTCCTCGGTCTTGCCGTCGGCCTTGATCACGATGTCGTAGTTGCGGGTGTCGTAGCGTGAGGTGCCGGTATGTTTCCTGACATAGTTCTCGCGCATCAGGTCCACCTCCTTGATGACCTTGAGTGCCTCTTTCTCGCTGATGCCCTGCTTGCGCATCACACGCTCCAGACGGAAGGGCTGGGATGCCTGGATGAGGATACTGACGTGGTTGGGGTGGTTGCGGAAGATATGGAAACCACTACGACCGGCAATGACGCACGACTCCTCCTGGCTGATGCCCTTGAGTATCTCGGTCTCAGCCTCGAAAATCTGGTCGGTATCCAGCAGTTCGGGTTCGCTGCCTTTCTCGGGGATATAGTAGTTGGAGTGCATGCTGGGACTCACAAACATGATGCGCTTGATGTCGGCCCACCAACCTTGTTTCTGACCCTTCAGCTTTTCAATCTCTTCTACAGTAAGGTGGTATTGCTCCATCAACCCTTTGATGACCGCCTTATCATAGAATTCCACACCCAGTCGCTCGGCAAGTTTACGACCTACGGTACGACCTCCGCTTCCTAGTTCACGGTTGATCGTGATGACAAATTTCACGTTTTTATTCATAATGGTTTAATTTAGATTAAAGATTATTTTCTTGTAATGGTCTCCTAATTCCTTCATGGGGTGTTAGTATTATTTTTTTCACTGACAAAGGTAAGAATATTTTCCGTAGCGTCCAAATTATTCGAGAGAAAAACGCAAAATAATTTTTTTTTGATTACCTTTGCATGCAAATTAAGAGAAACATGATTGTTTGTATAGCAGAGAAACCCAGCGTGGCGAAAGATATAGCACGTATCATCGGTGCTAACAGTAGTCACGACGGATATATGGAAGGCAACGGCTATCAGGTGACGTGGACATTCGGTCATCTGTGTGAGCTGAAGATGCCCGAGGACTATACGCCCGTGTGGAAGGCGTGGAGTCTGTCGGCACTACCCATGATTCCGCCTAAGTTCGGCATCCGCCTGAAGGACGATGCAGGCATCAAGAAGCAGTTTGCCATCATCGAGAGCCTGATGCAGAAGGCCGACGGCATCATCAACTGCGGTGACGCCGGACAGGAGGGTGAACTGATTCAGCGATGGGTGATGCAGAAAGCGCAGGCCAAGTGTCCGGTGCAGCGCCTGTGGATTTCGTCGATGACCGACGAAGCCATCCGTGAGGGTTTCGCCACGCTGAAAGACCAGAACGAATATCAGTCGCTCTACCTGGCTGGACTGTCGAGGGCTGTGGGCGACTGGCTCCTTGGTATAAACTGTACGCGCCTGTATACCATTAAATATGGACAGAACAGGCAGGTGCTCTCCATCGGTCGTGTGCAGACGCCCACGCTGGCGCTGATCGTGAACCGTCAGAAGGAGATAGACAACTTCAAGCCGGAGCCCTACTGGGTGCTGGCCACCGTATATCGTGACACAACGTTCACGGCCACATCGGGTAAGTTCACGTCGAAGGAGGAGGGCGAGAAGGCCTTTGCCACCATCGAGGGAAAGCCATTCACGGTGACGAAGGTGGAGAAGAAAAACGGTAAGGAGACGCCGCCAAGCCTGTATGACCTGACCTCGCTGCAGGTGGACTGCAACAAGAAATTCGGGTTCTCGGCTGAGATGACGCTGAACATTATCCAGCAGCTCTACGAACAGAAACTGACCACCTATCCGCGTGTGGATACCACCTTCCTGCCGGATGATGTGTATGCTAAATGTCCGCAGACAATGAACGGACTGTTCCAGGTGAAGTTTGCCGGACAATCAGTTTATGCTGATTTGGTTAAATCGTTGGGCGGCAAGCCGTTACAGAAGTCAAAGAAGGTGTTTGACTCGTCGAAAGTGACCGACCACCACGCCATTATCCCCACGGGAATCGTGCCCCAGAACCTGACGGATGTACAGCGTAAGGTGTACGACCTGATAGCCCGCCGGTTCATCTCGGTGTTCTATCCCGACTGTAAGTTTGCACAGACCACGGTGCTGGGAGATGTGGACGGTGTGGAGTTCAAGGTGACCGGTCGTACCATCATTGATCCGGGATGGCGTGCCGTGTATGCAAAGGACGCTCAGACGGATGATGACGAGAAGAAGCCGGAGGAGGAAGAGCGCACGTTGCCTGCCTTCGTGAAAGGCGAGAGTGGGGAACATACGCCTACGCTGACGGAGAAGATGACCACGCCGCCAAAGTACTATACGGAGGCCACGCTGTTGCGTGCGATGGAGACGGCCGGTAAGCTGGTGGAGGATGAGGAACTGCGCAGGGCGATGAAGGAGAACGGCATAGGCCGTCCGTCAACGCGTGCTGCCATCATCGAGACGCTGTTCAAGCGCCATTATATCCGCAAGGAGCGCAAGAACCTGTTGGCCACGCCTACGGGTATAGAACTGATAGACCTGATTCGTGAGGAGCTCCTGAAGAGTGCCGAACTGACGGGTATCTGGGAGAAGAAACTTCGCGACATAGAGGCGAAGAAATACGACCCGATGCAGTTTATCGATGAACTGAAGCAGCAGGTCACGGAAATTGTCCGCGAGGTAATCGGAGACACCACCAACCGTCGTGTCACCGTGACCACCGAAGAAGATTTAAAGGTAAAGAAGAAGCGCGCGCCAAAATCCACCGCTCCCAAGTCTAACAACTCCCCTCTCTCACAGAGAGGGGCTGGGGGTGAGTCTGGTGAGTCCGATGATTCTTTGGCTGGCCAGCCTTGCCCTGTTTGCGGCCAAGGTACCATTATCAAGGGCAAAACGGCCTATGGCTGTTCGCGCTGGAAGGAAGGATGCACTTTCCGCAAGCCTTTTGAGCAATAAAACGGAGAAGTTTGCGTTATAATAGGGTATGCGCAAACTTATCGCAATCATATATACAGCAATGATCGGTCTCCTCGTCACAGGATGTGGAGCCGATTCTGCTATGCGTAAGGGTGACAAGTTCTATGCCCTGGGTGAATACTATGATGCTGCCGACCAGTACAAGAAGGCCTACTCGCAGACGAAGTCGAAGGACAAGCCCTTGCGCGGGCAGCGAGCCTTGAAACTGGCCGACTGCTACCGACGTATCAACTACACGCAGAAGGCTATCGGAGCCTACCAGAATGCGGTGCGATTTAAGCAGGCCGACTCTACGGCGATGCTCCATCTGGGGCGCTTGCAACTGAAAAACGGGTCGTATAAGGAGGCTGAGAAGACATTTAAAACGTTAGAGGATTCTATGCCGCGTAACATTCTGGTTAAGAATGGATTACAAAGTGCGCAGATGGCGCCGAAATGGAAGGCGGAAGCCCAGTATTCAGGCTATACGGTGAAGAAGCAGGACCTGTTTAACTCGCGCCGCGCGGAGTACTCACCGATGTTGGCCGGCGATGATTACAACCAATTGTATTTCTCGAGTACTCGCAGTCAGGCAAAGGGCGACGAACTGAGTGGCATCACGGGTACGAAGAATGCGGATATCTTCTTCTCACAGAAAGATGACAAGGGAAAATGGTCGAAGCCGGAGGCGATAGAGACCGACCTGAACACGGAGTTTGATGAGGGTGCCTGTGTCTTTACGCCCGACTTCAAGACGATGTATCTCACGGTATGTAAGACCGACCCGGAATATCCGCGCTTTGCACAGATAGCCACCGCCCAGCGTAGTGATGCGTCGTGGGGTAAGGCTACCGAACTGGAGATTACGAAGGACACGCTATCTACGTTTGCGCATCCTGCCATATCGCCCGATGGCATGTGGCTCTATTTCGTCAGCGACATGCCCGGCGGACTGGGTGGCTATGATATCTGGCGTGTGGAGATTACGGCCCACGGACTGAACAGTCTGGAGAATCTGGGGGCGCCTATCAACACGCCCGGCAACGAGATGTTTCCCACGTTCCGCCCGAATGGAGACTTGTATTTCTCAAGCGACGGACACCCGGGATTTGGCGGACTGGATATCTTTATAGCTTCGCCTAATAAGGATGGGGTGTATGTGATAGAGCATCCCGGCGCCCCACTGAACTCGCAGGGTGATGACTTCGGCATGACTTTCGAGGGACTGCACAACAGGGGCTATTTCTCGTCGAACCGTGGCGACGCGCGCGGATGGGACCATATCTACTCGTTTGAGAAGCAGGAGGTGGTACAGACGGTGAAGGGCTGGGTGTACGAGAAAGACGGATACGAACTGCCTGAGGCGCTGGTCTATATGGTGGGTAATGACGGTACGAACAAGAAACTGAGCGTGAAGGGTGACGGTTCGTTTACGGAACTGATAGACCCCAACGTGGACTATGTGTTCCTGGGTACGTGTAAGGGGTACCTGAACCATACGGAGGAGTTGCGCGTAGAACCGGTACTGGAGTCGGAGGAATACGTGCTGCAGTTCCCCCTGGCATCGCTCACGGCGCCTGTGCTCATCAGGAATATCTTCTATGATTTCGACAAGGCTACGCTGCGCCCGGAGTCAACCATGGCGCTGGATAGCTTGATAGAACTGCTCAACGAGAATGCGAATGTCACCATCGAACTGAGTGCGCATACCGACTATCGTGGTTCGGCGGCCTACAACGAGCGACTCTCACAGCGTCGTGCGGAGAGTGTGGTGAATTATCTGATAGAACATGGTATAGCGGCGGATCGCCTGAAGCCCGTGGGCTACGGTAAGATGAAGCCTAAGACGGTGAAGCGCAAGCTCACGGAGACCTACCCCTGGCTGAAGGAGGGCGATGTGCTGACGGAGGAATTCATCAAGGCCCTAGACGAGGAGAAACAGGAGATATGCAACCAGTTGAACCGCCGCACGGAATTCACCGTGCTGCGTACAACCTACGGCATGGATGCTAAATCTGCAGACGCTCCATCTTCTGAACCAGTTCAACCACAGCCAGGGAGATAAGTACACCGGCTGTCATGAAGATGGGTACGGGGTGCAAATCGCCGATATTGGTATTCAGGAGTGTGAGGATACCGCGGAAGATGGGTTGCCAGCCTACGAATACCACGAAGGCCACGATGCCCAGCAGCACGCAGAAGAGTGTCCACAGATGCGACAGGCACACGGCGTTATAAGGCACCTTGCGCATCACACGTTCCGTAAATCCGTTGTCTTCCACCTTCACCGCCTTTGCGGGTTGGAAGAACTGTTCTAGTAATTGCTCATTTATTTCCGTCATAGCCATTATTCTTTAAGTAGGTCGTCAGTTTCTCTTTACCGCGTCGCAGGTGCGACTTCACCGTATTCACCGGCATTTCTGTCATCTTGGCTATCTCGTCGAGTGAATAGCCGTCGATGAGCTGTAGGGTCACGCACACTCGCTCTTCCTCCTTGAGGATGGCGAGGGCGGAGTGGATATCAAGACCCACCCCCGTCCCCTCCCTGTAAGTGAGGGGCGTAGATTGACTTTGCTCCAGAGGGCGACCACTCCCCTCTCTCTCAGAGAGGGGCTGGGGGTGAGTCCTCCTCTTGTCGTCATAGTACACATTATACGCAATACGGAAGAGCCAGGTCTGAAACGAGGCGATACCCTGGAATTGCGTGATGTGGGTATAGGCACGGATAAAGGTGTCCTGTGCCAGGTCGTCGCTCAGCGCCTCGTTGCCCAGCGTGAGGTTGAGCAGGAACCGGCGCACGGGCGACTGGTATTTCCTTACCAACTGGTCGAAGGCCCGTCGGTTGTGGAATACCGCCACCTGTGCTACGAGGGATATATCGCTTAGCGACTGCATGGTCTTTATCTGGGTTTATTCGTGTTCTGGTTCCTGGGTGGTTGTTCTGCTCTCGCTGCCTTTGTTGAACATGCGGTCGTGCAGCTCCTGCTCCTTCTGCTTCTGCTTGGCACCATAACCGATGGCCATGTTACCAATACCAATCAGGGTGATGAGGACACCGATAGCCATTCCGAGTTTGCCGATAATCACCCACAGCAGTAAGCCAACGCCAGCGCCGAGGAATATCTGCTTGACACCTTTGTTCCACACGTCCTCTCCTTTCTGGCTGGGCATGCCCACGGCCTCTACGGGTATCTGCTTGCCACTCTTCATGGCCATCTCCATCATGCGCATCTTCTGCTTGCGGCTCTTATAGACGAAGAACAGGATGATGCCTATCAGGCCAACCGGGGCCAGGATAAA
>Ga0256404_1001994_pt1 | contig 46684 bp, 44 predicted proteins | sample RumenRJG_01DNA_FD_185990 | JGI IMG/M metagenome (GOLD analysis project Ga0256404, IMG submission 185990) | Bovine rumen microbial communities from Lethbridge, Alberta, Canada - RJG_01 | ecosystem: Host-associated > Mammals > Digestive system > Stomach > Rumen | place: Canada: Alberta | collected... | reverse complement strand
TCAGAAGCAAGATGAGAGTAAACAAAAAAGACCACCTTGGCAAGAGGCAGTCTTTATTGTAGTCGATAAACTTGGCAGGCTATCGCCGACAGGTCGGCGATTTGGTTCAATAGAGCAACAACACCTATGACAATGCAGACACAGACGAGAACAACGAAGACAGTGACAGCACAGGGACTTATAAAGGCGTCGAGCACCTGGTCTACGCCTCCAGCTCCTCCGTATACGGCGGCAACAAAAAAGTGCCCTTCGCAGTAGAAGACAAGGTCGATAACCCTGTCTCCCTCTACGCGGCCACTAAAAAGTCCAACGAGCTCCTGGCGCACAGCTACAGCAAGCTCTACAATATTCCATCCACCGGTCTGCGCTTCTTCACTGTTTACGGTCCCGCAGGCCGGCCGGATATGTTCTATTTCTCCGCCACGCAAAAGCTGCAAGCTGGCAAGACCATCCAGATCTTCAACTACGGCAACTGCATGCGCGACTTCACATACGTCGACGATATCGTCGAAGGTGTACTCCGTGTCATGCAGGGCGCTCCCGAAAAGCAGATCGGCGAAGACGGTCTCCCGCTGCCGCCCTATGCAGTCTTTAACATCGGCGGCGGTACGCCTGAAAACTTGCTGGACTACATCTCCACTCTGCAAGAGGAACTTGTCCGTGCAGGCGTCCTGCCCGAGGACTACGATTTTGAAGGCCACCGCCAGCTCGTGGGCATGCAGCCCGGCGATGTGCCGGTCACCTATGCAGACAGTACAGGCTTGGAACGTGACTATGGATTCACGCCCAAGATCGGGATCCGGGAGGGGCTTCGGAAGTTTGCAGAATGGTATAAGATGTATTATGGTTGATAGATAAGTAATGGAGGAGCTTGTGCACAGTGCTCCTCCATTTTGTTGAAAGTATGAATGCTTCACAAGCACACATATGAGTTTCCCAAAAGCGCACGGTATATCATAATCGCGAAACGAAGCTGCGAAAATTTTCGCCCGTTCAGATACTTGTATAACAACTTGTTTGGCCGCTTAATCAGACGCTTGTTTAGCTGTAATCCGTTGTATGAGGTTCCTGATCAATGCGGAAGCCGTCCGCAAGAGTTTTAATCTCCTCCCGCTCAAGGCGGATGATCCGACCGTCCACTACTCTGTATACCCGGTCGCACATGGTGAGTACTGTGGGCCGATGTGTTGTAATGATGACGGTACGGCGGGGCGCTTTCTGAAGAATATTTTGCAGCACCTTTCTTTCCGTATCCACATCAAGGGCACTGGTAGCCTCATCCATCAGAAGCACCGGCGCGTTGCGAAGCAGTGCGCGGGCGATGGAAATGCGCTGGGCCTGTCCCTCGGAAAGGCCTTTGCCGCGCTCGAAGATACTGCTGTTAATGCCCCCAGGCATTTTTGAGACAAATTCCCAGGCGCAGGCGAGCTTTAAAGCCGTAATGATTTCCTCATCCGACGCATCCTTTTTTGCCAGGCGCATATTATCGGCAATGCTGCCGCTGAGCAGGGTGTTGCCCTGCGGCACATAAGAAATCAGCAGGCGGCTGTCCGCACTGACAGGCAGCAAGCGGCCACTTTCTGACAAAATTGCGCAGGAACCGTTCGACGGTTCGATCATGCCGAGCATAAGTCTGAGAGCGGTTGTTTTGCCCTCCCCGCTGGGACCGACCAAGGCGGTGACCTGGCCCGGATAAGCATCAAAGCCGGACGAAGTGATGACCTTCTCTCCCTCTCCGTATGCGAAATCGACCTGATCCATCGTAAGTGTCAGGCCGCCCCGGAGGAATTCGGAGGGAATCTCTGCTTCTTCATGTTTTTCTCTCGGCAGGTTGATCAGTTCCTGGATGCGATGTGCCGAGACACTGCTGCTGATAAAGCCGGGTATGATTCCCACCAGGCTACTGAAGGATGCACTCAGGGCATTTCGCTGCTGCAGGAATAAAGTCATGGTGCCGTAGGTGATCCGTCCGCCCCAGAGGAGGAAAAGCGCATATCCGTAGGCCGCGTATTCTACCAGCAGGCTCAGGAGAGACATAAAGATATTGGTGCGGATCTGAAACATGTTCCAGGACAGGGTGATCCGGCGGTACTGCATCTGCATCTCCCTGAGCCGCATATTGAAAGTATCCATGATTCCGAAGCTTTTTACCGTATCCAGGTTGTAGAGGGTTTCCGTCTCGAAAGAGTAAAGCTTACTGCTGGTGCGGAGCATTTCGTCCCGGTAGCTCTTCTGTTTTTCGACCAGATGTCTGCTCATCAGCAGGATCGCCGGTGCGCTGGATAAAGCGATCAGGCTCATTACCGGACTGTAGTGCCAGATGACGATAAAAGTGGCAATAAAGCTGTAGACAGAGACGATGACACTGGGGAGCCAGCTGACAGCATTGCCAGCGACCGTATCGATGTCCTTGTGGAAGCGGTTCAGGATATCACCGCTGGAAAAGCGGTTCAGAGACTGCCAGTCAGCGTCCATCACGCTGCCAAACACATCCGCACGGATTGCATTAGCCATATCTACGTCGAGTTTTTGCCGGATCCGTCCGATCAGATTGCTGGTTCCCATGGAGAGAAGGGTGCTTCCCGCCATTACCAGGGCAGCCTGCCAGAGCCGGTCCGCTTTGTGGCCGGTAACTACGTCCACCAGGAATTTACCGGCGATCGCCGACACCAGTCCCAGCGTACTGCTGAAAAGGCCCAGCACGGTGTACGCCGCGATGGACCTCTTAAACAATCTGGAATAGGAAAAGATCCATTTCCAATCTTCGAAAATCTCCCCGAAAGTGCCGGTTTTCCATCGTTCTTTCAGAGTTCTTACTGTATAGGATTTCATAAGCTGACTTTCTTATTTCAATAATGCAAAACAGTGAAACCTTCTCTTATTCTTCCATAGCGAAGGACACGGTTTCCAGGAATTCGTCAAGATCCTTTTCTGCCGTTTTTTCGTCGAGGCCGTCGTAGCGCCTGACCATTGCGTCCACCAGCTTTTGCTTTGTGTCCATGCCGTCCATAATGCTCTGCCAGAGGAAGGCGCCGGGTTCGTTGAGACGGATCAGTCCGTTAAAATCGTCGCTTGCGTCGCCGACCGTGACCACGATATAACCAATCCCGAGTTTTCTGATGATATATCCTTCTTTGATTCGCATTCTGTTTTCCTTTCATTCATTGCTGCGGTCCGTCTTATTCTCTGAACCGGTAAGTCCGAAGAAAGCGATTGCCGTTTCCGCCGCAGAAATATCGTTGCGGCAGCAGAGACGATAGACCGGAACCTGTGTCAGCATCTGGTCGATCAGATCCATAAGCTTAAGCATATCCACCTGGCCCGCGCCGGGCAGATGAAAATGCGGTGCTATTTCGCCAAGCAGTTCAAAGGCATTCACCGGATACACGGCGTTCTCCTGTGCACGCTTCAGAAGGCAGAGAGCCCGCATGGGAGCAGAGGTATTGGTCTGCCAGTTTTCCTTGCCGCACCAGGGCGACCCGAAGACCATCAGCTGCCCGTTCATAAAGCGGCAGATGGGCTTGTCCCCGTTGATCACAACAGCCCGGTCTCCCAATGCTTCTTTCCAGAAGCGGGTATGGGTCGATTTTCCGATGCCGCTCTCGGCCGCAATACAATAGGCTCCTCCGTCGACGGCGATCGCGGAGGAATGCATCACGAAAGCCTCAAAGGGAGGAAGGGCATTGCTGATTTTTTTATAAATAACCACACTTTCACAGTAATCCCGGTCCAGGTCATACTCAGGTGCGTTTTCTATCTCCCATCGTATTTCCTCCTCCGAGACAGACACCGTGATGTCTGCCGGACGATCGGGAGAAGTCTTGTATTTGGCGCACAGGTCATGCACATAATCGAACCGGTTCTCGATACGGATCACCAGTCCGGCCGCTTCAATCTGAAACACCTTCCGCCTCCTTGCGTACCTGATCCCGGTACAGGGCATATATATAGCGAAGATCCCGGTCCAGGTTTCTTTTTTCATTCCTGTAGCAGAAGCCCGGTTCCATGCGGGTGGGACAGCGATCGAATTCCGTGCACTGCGGGAGAAATACACAGTTTTCGCATTCCCTGCGAACGCTGCAGGGAGCAGCCACTCTTTTCCACAGCTGTGGATCAATGCCGGACTTGACGTCCCCATACCGCATATTCTCCGGCATGGCATCACAGGCAAAAAGCCGTCCTTTTGCATCGATCAAAACATTGCATTTCGGGGCAGTTACCATACAATAGTGTGTTTTCAGGGTAAACAGGGCGCCGGGATCAAACGGCACCAGCTCACGGCGCAGGATATAATCGTTTATTTCCTGCACCCGGCTCTCCAGTTCATCACTGCCGGCGATCAGGGGACAGTCCACAGATCCGTCTCCGGACTGCCCGAAAAGTGAATGGGCGTAAACTGCCAGCTTTTTCTTTTCTTCACCGGTAAACTCCGCTGCCAGGTAATCGACAACACGATATATTTCCCCGAGGTTTTTTTCATCCACGTTGAGACGCACAACGACCTTGATCCCGGCCGCAATAAGCAGGTGCATATTGCGGATGACCGTTTCAAAAGGATTATTAAGCGCCGCCGTATAGTTCTTTCGCCGCGCATACTCTTCTGCCATACCGTCCAGTGTGATCTGTATTTTGGAAATGTTCCAGACCTGCGCCGCTTTAGTTGCCAGCTCTTCATTAAAAAGGCTGCCGTTGCTGGTCATTTCAGCCGAGTACTCGACGCCGGCTTCTGTAAGGCCGGTACAGATGCGGTCAATATGATCGGCCGCGCACATGGGCTCGCCGCCAAACCAGTGAATATGAATCCCGCTATGGTTTCTTGGCTTATGCTGCAGGATAAAACGCAGCACGGACTCCACGGTCTCTTTGCTCATCTTCCTGTACTGCATGCCCTGTTCGAAACAGTAAAAGCAGCGGGCGTTGCAGGTCGTAGTGGGAAGGATCACATAATGTGTAATGCCATCCGGCAGTTCCTCCTTAATCACCAACAGGTCCTTCAGTTCCATATATAACTGGCTTTCCCGGGTATGCTCAGGAACCAGAAAGTAGTTTTTATAAAGCTTTTCGGGGACTTCTTCCGAGAGGATCGAAGCCGGAAACAGACGATTGTCTGAAAAATAATCAATAAAACGGGGCGGAAGAACAAGGAGTTCCCGCGTCAGTGTATGGAACAGAAGATACCGTCCCTCCGCATACAGGATGTAGGCAAACAAGCTCTTGCGAATCGGTTCCCCGGCAGAAGGAAGCTTCTGCTCTCCCAGAAGCATACGGGTTCTAAGATCTCCGTCACTGATGCGTTCCGGCCTCTCCATATTTACATATCCGTTCATTTTGCTCTCCATAGTATTCCGAACGGTATAAAAGCCTCGGAACGATCATTCGTTCAGAGGCTTTGTGATTGAATCCAAATGAATCATGATACATGGTCTGCAATCAGACCGCTGATCCAAATCAGAATTTACTGCAGGTCAGTTTCCAAGCCCTGCATCCATCACCCATGGATCCGGAAGGCGATGTAACGCTCTGGCAGTTCCCATTAGTATAGCTTCCACAAGTATATCCGGTGTTTGACCAGCTAATGTTCCTGCAGCTGCCACCCTGGGTATAGGAACCACAGGTGAAACTTCCGAGAGGTGTATCTCCGGAGCAAACAATAAAAGAATTGAAATCAAATTTAATCACTTCTGCCTTAGGCTTTTCATAAGTCATGGAGAGATCTCCTTTCCCATGAGATGATTGTAATACAGTGTCAAAAAGGTTATGGATTCCTCCAGCAATGTACTCTCTCAATTCTGCCTTGCCAAAACCCATTATTACACAGTGATATGTAACAGTTATTTTGTTGAATATGTTTTACTATAGCTTATATAAACATAAAATGTCAAGTTAAAGCAGCTTATTATATCTACTCACAATCAGGAATCCGCCAAACACCATGCTTCACCATGTATCTTGTCTGCTCACATAGTTCTATCGGCTGTTTGCCAGGCTTTGCGAAGCGAAGCATATTTGCAGCACATGTATTACACACTGTTCTATACGGACATCCAATACATTCAGGAACCCTGGGCCAATTCTCTGCGACTTCATTGATTGTCTCCCACGCTTTCTGAAAACCCACCTCCAAAGGATAACTTTCGACTTCATTTAGTGCATTACATGGACGCATAATTCCTTTCCAGTCTATAGCAAATCCTGAACGTCCTCCCCCGCAAGTAAGGCCACATTCTGAACACTCATGTAAACCGCCCCCTGGGGTCGGGAGATCTTCATCCGGGATCTCTTTTGTCTCCTTTCGAGCCAGTTTATTGACATATCGGCGAAGTTTAAGGTAATCTTCCAGGTCGAGGTCATCATCCTGCGCGGATCTTCCAGTCTCTTCCCTGGGTCTGAATAATGAATAATTGATCACAAGATTATTTGTATTTTCATCAGCAATTCGGATTGTTTCAAATATGGAATCACCCATGTAACGATTCGGAGTAATGCTGATTCTGATTGGCAATCCTGCAGCATTTGCATTTTGTATATTCTTCAGCACATCCTCGAATGCCCGTTTTCCGGTCACCTTCTCATATGCATCATCATTATTTCCGTAAAGAGTAATCTGAATTCTGTTCGGCATATGCTCCCGAAAAAAGCGAATCCATCGTTCATTCAGTAAGGCTCCGTTTGTCAACACGCAGATTTCACAGCCCAATCCATGAAGATAGAGATAAATTTCTTCAAATCCCGCATAGGAAAGACACTCACCGCCAGTCAATACCGCCTTATACATTCCGGCTTTCCACGCCTGGTGGATTAAATCTTTCCACTGGTCAACAGATAAAATTGAGTTACCGTGCAACTGATCTGCGTTTAAATGCGCATAGCACATTTTACAGTCAAAATTGCATAGCGGCGTAAGCTCAAACTGTCCCCTAACCGGCACTCCCTTTTCTCTGGCTTTGTATTCGAGAAACTGAGAAAACCTATCAAACGATTGATTCCCTTTTCCGGATTCTGCAATCAGTTTTTCCAAGTATTCGTGCCCATCCTCAGGCAGTCCCATTATAAATATCCTTCCATCTTAAGTTTTTATAAACAGTATCCAATTAATAAAAGCACCTCTTGTGAGGTGCCTTTATTTCATCATATATTCATCCCATCAGTTCATAACAGTGGACTCTTGAATGGCCTTGTCTGTACAACCCGTACCCATATCCGTATACGTAGTTGTATGCTTACAAGGATATGTACTCGGTCCTGAAGGGTATGTAGCCTGCACATAATCAAATTCCAGTCTTGCAACTTTAGGGGTATTATACTCTTTTTTCATATTTGATCTCCTACTAATTAAGAAATGTTACAATCATCAGAATTATTGGTATTGTATCATAGTTATACGTTTAAGGCAATAATCATTATTAGTTTAAATTACTTTGTTCCTGCGCGAATTACAAGAATATCTTATCAATCATCCTCTATGACTCCAAGCTCTCTAAACTGAATTAGCAGGGCGTCTAAGTCCTTGGCTGCCTGCTCTTCCGAGACCTCATATTCACTGACAATCGCTGCTAGTATGTCTTCCCGGGAAATCGGATTCTGGAGCTTCTCCCATATAAAAGCCGATACCTCATTCAGCAGCAGTGTCCCCTTAAATTTCCCAATGTTGTCACCTGTGGGCATCAAAATATATTCGTCCACAATGTTTCTTAATACAAAACCGCTCTTTGCTTTCATATCAGGCATCTCCTCTTTATACTTTTTCTCAATTAACAGTTTCTGTAGTTCTATTGCGTCTTCCACCCTTCGTCCGCAAAAAACACGTACAATATCCGCTTTTTTTGCCAATTGGACAATGTTCATCATCTGAATGGCAGCTGTCTCTGTATCCCACATAGGCATAAAACACTGTCTCATCAGGAGCCGGCGCCGCTGTTCAAAACTCATGTTTCTGGCATATACTAATTCCTCTGATCTACGGACTTCACAGACATATTTCAAAGGATATCGGACATTTCGATAACACTTTTCTTTGCCATCCCATGGAACGCCATACATTTCCAAAGTCCGAACATCAATCAGAGGACGGTCGCCGCTAATCAACTCGGCGTCAAATGCCTTCATCCAGCAATTTGCTCTTGTTGATTTTCCCATGCCGGATGGGCCGCTAAAGGCAATCGCATCTCCATTGAGTTCTATACTCGCCGCATGTAAAGACACAAAACCACGTCGAACAAGCATACACTCCAACGCCATTCGAACAAGTCCTTCTTCCGCAGTGCTGACATATCCCCTATTTTCCCCAATGAACAGCAGCGTTGTATAATCGTCTGATACCCATAGCCCTGATTGATCGGTATGAATCAGATGATAAAACCATCCTCCCGGGATCTTACGTTGGATAATATTCCCCGATATGTTCTCTGCCCCGCTTGCAGGAAGATTATCCGTTTCTTTTAATATGACATCTGCTTTTGCAGGTTTGCATATAAAACCGCCAAAAGACTGAAGAGCCAATTCCGAATATAGAACAATACTACCTATCTGATAATACATTTTCCACCAAAACGTATGATTCTAAAACTGTCACAAATACCACTGTAACGTAGAATAATCAATCACAATCAGGAATCTGCCAAATTCCATGCCGAACAAAGTATTTCGTTCTCTCGCACCACTTAATCGGCTGCTTGCCCGGTTCAGTGAATTGAAGCATATTAGCCGCGCACGTATTACATGCCGGCCTATAAGCACACCCCTCACACTCCGGAACCTTCGGCCAATCAGATACCTCCCGATGAATTGTCTGCCAGGCAGCTTTGAATCCATCTTTTAAGGGATATGCCTCTATCATTTGAAGGCGGTTGCAGGGTCGCATAATGCCCTTCCAATCTATTATGAAATTGGATCGACCGCCGCCGCACTCCAAACCACACTCGCGGCATTCATGATGTGGTCCACCAATTGGCGGAAGCTTTTCATCCGGAATCTGCTCAATTTTGTAACCGTCCAGTTCCCTGTTAAACCGATATATTCTAAGATAATATTCCATGTCAAGATCATCATCATGATCTGCACGCCCAGTCTCTTCCCGTGGTGTGAACAAGCCCGGATTTATATTTATGTCCCGACAAAGACTTTTGGCAAGCTTAATTGTATCAAATACAGCCTCTCCAAGATACTGATTGGGAGTCACAGTTAATTTTAGAGGCAGTTCCATCTCACTTAATCGTTTAATATTTTCAAAGACACTGTTAAATTGCAAATGCCCCGTAACACGCTCGTATGACTCATCGTTATTCCCATATAACGTTATCTGGATTCTTGCCGGTTTATGCTTTTCAAAGAAGTGTGCCCACTTTTCATCCAGCAGTGCTCCATTCGATAATACTGAAATCTCACACCCCAAACTATGCAGATATAGATACAACTCTTTAAATCCCGGATAGGTCAGACACTCACCGCCGGAAAGCGTCGCTGAAAACATGCCCTCAGCAAAAGCCTGGTCTATTAAAGATTTCCATTGGGTCACAGTCAAAATCCTGTTCTGCATTAATTGGTCGGTCGTAAGATGCGCATAACACATTTTACAGTCGAAATTGCAGAGTGGCGTAAGTTCAAACAGACCAGTTAATGGAATTCCTCTTTCTCTTGCTTTTATCTCGAGACGCCTTTTATATCTCTCAAATGTGATACTTTCACTATTGTTGATTTCTTTTAGTTTTCTTATGTATTCAAAGCTGTTATCGAACTCCGACATGAGGTACTTTCCTAAAAATAAGCATAATGCAGGCTTCTGATAATCATATAATAAAAGCACCTTTTAAAGGTGCTTCGATTATTACTGATCACCGTATGTTGTTTCTTTCTGCTCCGTGCATCCTGTCTGTCCAGCATAAACAACACTCATTTGCTGTATAGAGCACGCACTAGAAACTGTAGCTTTTACATAGTCAAATTCCAGCTTCTCAATCTGAGGAGTTACATATTCCTTTTTCATGATTCGTCCTTTCTTAAACCTTTTCAACCATTACCGCTAAAAAAAGATTATCATTCTTTTTTTTCTAACGCAATATAAATCAGTAGTTTAATAATTTTTCCGTTACATTGTGTGCTTTTCTTTTAGCCTTCTTGTACATAAACCACACCTTGCGTCTGTACTTACTGTTAAGCCATGATAACCCCTTCTGTCTTTGTTCATCGGAATCAAGATTATATTGCTTTCCATTTTTGTTAAAGGAGACCGCAATTCCAACTACTGATGACAATGGCATGATCGGATCCGGCCGCGCACAATTATCTCCCCAGGTTTGTGCTTTCTTTTCGGACTCAAACAATCTATATAATCGATGAAGAACAAACTTGCCGTCAGGACGCCTGAATAAAACCACATCACCCGGAATAAGCATCCTGTTAACCGGCACAATAGTAACAGGATCTTTCATATAGCGAATCAAGGGCTCCATGCTGACACCGTCCAAGTATGTTGTCATTGGAATCTGTATCCCGTCCTTTGCTAATTGTAACCATTTTTCAACAGAGTATTTTTTTGTCATACCATATATCTCATTCTTCATCATTCCTTAGCAGACTTTAATTCCTCAGTCGCCTTCGCAATTTTCCCCCTCATCTCGTCAAAACACCCCTGCTCGTCAAGTTTTTCATATACCTTCTGAGCCAACTCTTTATAACCTTCCTCCGTCATCTCATCCACGTATGTATCATGTCGAATATAATGATCATCAAATGCTTCTTTTAGAGAATCATCCAGTTCTGAATCTTCATCAACTGTACAAATCACAACATATGGCAGCTCCTCAGAGGATTCTCCGTCTTCATCCTCAATTTCCGTATACCTCTGGACCAGTCTCTCCAAATCATCCACGAACTCATCGGCCGAGTCCACTGTATCCACTGAATTGTCCTCAAAAAAGAAAATAGGAATACTCCCCAAATACTTAGCAGCATACTCAATCTCAACTTCTGTCCCTTGTCCTACCTGGAAGCTATCCCCAGCCTGGTCGCGAAGAAAGGCAAGCCTTGGATGATCTTCATCATACTCTCCTTCACCTCTTGTCAAAATCCCTTTCACGCCAGAAATATCCACCTGCCCGAATCTTGTATCTTTCTGCTGCGCAAAATGCATTATTGATCTGGAATTACTATTCCTCAGGACAATATTTACAGGCTCCTTTTTCCCGGAAATCAGTACCCACTCGCCGACCTCAAGTTCATCTACTCCAGCTCTGACAAGGATTTCCTCCAGTCCTTCATTGGATACACTCATGTCATCAACTGTCATAGTAGGAATCGTCAGCTTTTCTTTTTCAATTACTTCACCAAATGGGACGGACAAAAGGTCAAGCAAATGGCTGTTTGCAACTTCATCAAATGCTTTTGGCAAAGTGTTTTTTCCGCTGCCTGCCATCTCATTGTCTCCCCAGCAAACGAAGCTATTCATCTGCAGTTCAGCTATGAGGTCTTCATAAGCACTTGATACCTTTTTTAAATTATCATCCGATGCTGTTTGCGAATTAGTAGAATCTTCAGCACTACTCTCTTGTAATTCTGCTTCCATCCTTATTTGCATAATTCGCTCCTGCGTTTTTTTTCGATCCGTCCATACAATAACAATCAATACAATCGCTAATACAACACAAATCCCCCATCCAATGCATTGAATTATTTTTGCTTTATCCTTCATATAGGCTCCCTGCTTTCTAAGTCATAATGTTTACATTGAACAGCCAACTGTTAAATTCACAATAATTCCAAACATCCGCTCAGTGTTATCTCATTTTTATTCAATATCAACTGAATCATCTCAACTTTGCTGTTTCATAAGCCAGTTTCACACTTTCCTCGGTAGGAGTACTACGGAACTTGTAGATTTTCACCTTTCCCTCCAATGACTTTAAGAGGTGTAATGTTTTTCTCATCATACCCAAATCTTTTGGGCGGTGTGTTTGCTGCAACAGAAAAGGAAATGCCTTACCAATATTAATCTCTTCGACAGAAGATTCTTCCTCTGCATCTGCTCTTTCAAGTAGAAAAATAGCTTTCAGAGGCACCATAGTATTGGCGTTCCACCCTTCCTTACCGCACCAGGGCGTTCCACAAGCAAAAGCTTGTGTATCTGTTATCTTTATAATAGGCTTATCTCCATTGACAACGATGGATGATGGATACAAGTCGAGCCAAATACGAGTACGAGTTGTTTTTCCGACTCCGGAAGGTGCTGTGAACATGTAACCCCGATTATTAAATGCGACTACAGAGCCATGCATAACTATACTGTCAAACAAAGGGATATTATCTGCAACCTTTTGTTGGATTATCTTGCTCTCAATATTGCCATAAAATCTTGTAGTTGCTACTCCTTCGTATGATTCAGTAATTGGCGGGAGCAGATTCGCCTCTGCTTCTAATTCAGCCATCGATGCGGATATTATCAAATCGGGAACAGCAAAACTACTGAGATATCCTTTACACTCTTTAAAAACTGTGCGTTCACGGCACGTAACTTCTATATTAATTTGTGCAATAGAAAGCTTAAAAACCTCAATCATTAAACTTTATACCCTCCTCATTATGTAAAGCCGTTCCTCAACATAAATGATTCAGAGGGATAAACCCTTCATGAACAAGTTTCTTCATCCTTTCACAAACCTCAGGATCACAGTGTCCTTTTAAAGCGGCGTCTTTGTGTATTGCAACACACCCCAAGCAACGTCTCTTATATATGCAGTCCCCACATTCCAGCGGGAGAGGGTAACGTTCAATCTCTCTATTAATTTGTCGCCATGCTTGATCAAAGCCAACCACCAAAGGTTCTGCTGTAATATGTGAAAGTGAAAGACAAGGACACATGAGACCATCGTATCGAATGCCAAATGTACTTCGCCCCGATCCACAGCGTAATCCAAAGTGTTGTGATCCTTCGTGATTACTGTCAGGAATCTCCGTCCAATCAACCGGTTTTAACTCTTCGCCATGAATAGTACTGATGAATCGATAGATTTCAAGATATTCATCTGGTGACAGATCATATTTGTCTCGGCCTGTGTTCTCTCGCGGCTGAAACAAATGTGCATTTACCCCATATTTAAGATTTAAGCTCTCAGCCAAGGTAATCAGTTCTTTCACATCTTTCATATAAGCACTTGGCGTAATTGAGAGTTTTACATTTTGCCCATCATCCCGAAGGCTCAGAATGTTTTGATATACCTTGTCAAATGCCCGCACCCCCGTAACAGCCTCATAAGCCTCTTCTGTGCTCCCATAAATGGAGATCTGAATAATCTTTGGCTTGTATTCTCTGAATAGAGCAAGCTTTCTATCATCAATCAGATAACCATTCGTCATAATAGCAATAGAAAGCCTCAAAGAAGCTAAATAGATGTATAGTTCTTCAAAATCCGGATACGTTAAGCACTCGCCACCAGTTATGACCAGTGTCCTTAACCCCGCTTTTTTTGCATCATCTGCTATTTTTTTCCACACACCAACCGGTAACAGATTGTTTTTGTTAAACTGATCCTGGCTGAGATGGATGTAGCACATTTTGCAATTAAAATTACAAAGAGGTGTTAGTTCAAATACGGCATGGACAGGATAATGATTCCGTCTACTTTTCGACTCCAAAAAACCGGGAATATACTTATAATGCTCTGACTTTGGAATGCCGCGATTCTCAAGATCAGCAAACAATTCAAATAATGACTGTGGTCCGGAATTATTCATCTCTGCAATACTCTTCACTTTACTTTTCCGTTTTATATCACTCAATTAGACCAAGTTCGTTTAATGACCCAACCATCTTGATAATATCGTCTCTGGCTTTACTCTCGTCCACATCATAATTGGAAACTAATTTCAGTAGCAGATCATCAATTGTTATTTCATGCTTCATTTCTTCTAACAAGAAAGCTGCAGCTTCATTTAAAACTATTACTCCCTGACAGCAGTCTTTCTGCTCGCCCACGGGAACAGCAATGTGCTCATCAGCAATATGAACTATTTCAAAGCCATCTACGAATTTCATCTCAACACCTCCTCCATGACACTCTTAACTGCCAGAATTACATGAAAACGGAGCAAAGAACACATTGTTTCTTTGCTCCAAACACTACATCTCACAAGGAACGCTCGAGCGATGAGGCATTTACCAATCCGGATTAGGTTCTCGATTCAAATTATAACTATATCCTATTTTGCCACTCTCTGTAGGATCCTTTGAGTCGCATTGGCCTTCAGTAAAATCAACAATATAATACTGAACCGCTATAGGATTACAATATCCCGGTGATGCTGTGATTATCTCTTCCCCATCAATAGGAACAAAAGTTAAATTTAGACCATCATACGGTTTCTTTTCCATTGTCATTTCTCCCATCAGGCAACTCCCGCCTTTTAAACCAGCTCTGCATTATCAGTAATTTCCCACATTAGAGATCGTTATTTATTATCCTTTACTGGCGAGTAAAATCGCCAGATGCCAGTAAGGCCTCAACATACTGCTCTTCAGTCCAATTATCATCTTTATGCTCTGCTTTGAGCCAAGCAAAGGTATCCTTTGCATCTACAGAACAAATAAACCTACCTTGTCCAGTTACCTGGCACATTCTTGTTCCATCTTCAGCACGCCACCAGTAGAAATTTCCTCCTACAACGTCTTCCATATCATTCATATTCAGTTCGACACGCTCTGCCATTTCTTTATCCTCCATTATCATAAATCATCAATATAAAAAATCGTTCGTACGCATTTAATTATTCTACTCCAACTGTAATGCATACTTAATAATACAGTATCAAATTAAACACGTAGTGTCAATGTTAGCGTTATATTACCTCATGCAGATTACCAAATTGGGAAGTTACTTGTCTATTGGGCCAACTCTTTCTCACATCCTCCCTTCTCAATATGTTTGGTTGCTTGGTTTAATTTTTCTTATACTTTTTATACGTATTGATGATTCCAATTCCACGTTGGATGTACTCCTGGCCGTCATTACCCATCATTAAACAGCAATGAATATCCAAAGAATGTGTATCTAACGATGAACTACTGCCGTTTCACAACACTGCTCTTTTTAATAGATCTGCCGTTTATAGTGAACCATACTCCGATTCCAATTAGTCCTCCCATTAAATTATGCACCAAGTCTGAAATTTGGAATCGTCCTAACCATAGAAGCAACTGCGTCATTTCAATGAAAGCGGTTGTTAGCAAAGCCATAGCTAGCGCACTCTTTATTGATCTTTTGGGGCTGAATGCCTTTAAATATAAAAAAGAATAGGGAATAAACAGTAATACGTTCTCAAAGAACTCTCTGTTTATCTTTCCATTAACCATTATGCCAAAATCATTAAATACTCTTCCATAAGGGTTCGTAATTTTTCTGGAAAACACCGTACTTACCAGCATAAAAGCTAAATATAAGAAGAACAAAAGCAGCCATGGTTGCTTAATTATGTTCCGAATCTTATCTTTCCAATCCTTTTCCTGAAAGACTATATATGCAACTATAAGTGGAATTGCCAGTAAAGCTGCCCGCGGAAAGAATTGAAGCTGTTTATATATATCTTCTAGTATAAGCAGTTTTATTCACCATCCTTACTAACAGCATTCGACCAACACTATTCTATATGATTCCTTATCCCTTAACATACTTTCCATCTTTATACACAGCGAGACCCTTTGAAGTTTGCTTTACCTCAAGCGCATCTAACAGGGTATTCCTATCACGCGCTGATTCAAATTCTTCTTTAAGCTTTGATGCTGCGTTCTTTTGTCCAAGTCCTTTTCCAAGATACATTCCTGCTTGATAAATCCAAGCCAGAGGCCTTAGCGAAGGGTGCTTCTGTGCTAATTTCCAATTCTTGAGTCCATTTTTTTGAAGAAGCCTGAAAGCAGCCTGCGGTGTACGAGAATAGGTCAGTACTTTTGTTCCGGCTTTGCTCTCATTTTCCCATTTATTGCCGAAATTGCCAGCATTTACTACATATTCCATAAATTCTTCACACAGATCATCGTCTGCATTACTGCACCAACAGCGTTCCGGCAAGGCCAAATAAATCTCGCACATACGAGTAGTAGTAATCGCCAGCTTTTCCAATCCGATATTCTGTGCCATCTCTCTAAACTCAGGCCACTTCTGGTCCGGCAGACACTCATTAACAAACATCATCCAGTCTATTATCTGCCGTAGCCCGAGTCCATGTTCCAGGTGCTGGCTTATATGCTCTAATAGTACCAGCCCATTCACCATATCAGGCAATACATGAGACGGATTGATATTCTCAATAATCAAATTATCCAAATATTCTGCTTGCTCAGGATCATTCAATGATGCAAAATATCTATGGACTTCAACTATAATCCCATTTTTAATAAATTCGCGATGCCTGAGTTCCCCGTTGTTTAATTCCTTATACCCAGCACTGATCAGCATGTCACATGCTGTCCCAAAGTCCTCTCTCCGCGTCATTATATCAATATCGCCCATCGCCCTATATTCCGGGTATGGATAATACTTAGCAGCTGATGTACCTTTTAGTATTACATAAGGAACTGTTATGGGCAAAGATTCTTGCGCTTCTGTATATACGCAATACCCTCTTATCTGGCTGATTATTGCTTTCTTCCAAACCCCCAGCAATTCGTCATGCAGCGACAATTCTCTTATTACAGAAGCAGGCAAAGCAACCAGCCCCTGCATTTTCATTTCTTTGTAAATCTCTTCATCTGCATAAGCAACGCCTGTATTCCATAAAGATTTTTTAATAACGCTAAATAAGCAATTATATACATTATTCTCTATCATTGATGTTACTGACTATCCTTTTATTATAAAACGGGTTCAATAAACAGCTAAATTATTCTTTTGAGTAATAACCAGCTTTAAACAACACAAAACATGCTAGATTACATCGAAAAACTAACCATATTTTGTTGTATGTTCATATTAATATCATAGCTCTCGTTTGCTATATTATTCCTTTACATACTTGCCATTCCTATATACTACAAGTCCCTTGGAATTCTGACGAACTCCAAGGGCATCGAACATTTTTTGCCTTTTTTGAGCGTCTACATAATCAGTTTTTAGTGTTCCAAAGGAATAGCGTCGTGACAATCCCTTTTTTAGGTATTGTAATCCTTGATAAAACCACGCTAGCGGCTTAAGGACCGGTATTCTTTGTGAAGCGTGCCAGTTTTCAACGCCCCTTTTCTGTAATAACTTAAAAAGTGTCATCGGTTTTTTATAATAAATAAAAACATTTTCTTTATAGCTCCATCCACTTTCCTTTTTGATTCCGAAGTTACCACAATCAAGTACATAATCCATCAGTTGATGACAAAGCGATTCGTCTGCGCTCTTGCACCAAGCATGAGCCGACAGACCCAAATAAATCTCACACATTCGCGTAACAGTGACCGCTAGTTTTTCTAACCCTATGTTCTTCGCCAAAATACTAAACTCCAACCACTCGTCATCCGACAGGCATTTGTTTACAAACATCATCCAATCGATAATCTGCCTCAGACCAAGTCCGTTTACCAAATGCTGACTGATGTGTTCCAGTAGGACAAGACCATTAATCCTATCTGGTAATTCATGTGAAGAATCAATACTATCTATTATTAAGTTATCCAAATACTCAGCATACCGAAGATCGTTTAGTTTTGCAAAACTCCGGTGGAGTTCCACAACTATTCTGTCTTTTGCGAATCCTGTTTCTCGTTCATTCTCTTTTTTAATTTCATATCCTAGCTCCACAAACTGCTGATACGCAATATCAAAGTCCTCTCGAAGTGTTATGATATCAATATCGCCCATAATACGAAATTCTGGATATAAGTAATACTTTGCAGAAGAAGTGCCTTTTAGCACAACATATGGAACAGTAATCGACAATGCTTCCTGAGCATGCCGATAATTGACGTTATAAGCAACTCGCGTATAAGCGCTATTTATCCATGTCTGGCGTAACTCATCCGGCATATCTAGTTCGGGCAGAATTCTCACAGGAAGAAGATCAATCGTATGTTTTTTTAATTCTTCATATAATAGCCAATCCACTGTAACATCTTCTTCCATATCCCATATTGCAAACTTAAGAAGGCTGAAGAGTTTTTCTTTATCTTGTGCTTCCATCTTTTTCAGCATCGTCCCACATCCAGTTTTCTCAATTTCTTTATTCTCAGATAGAGCAAAACAGATAACAATCATTGATTTCTTCGTCTTGATCTACGGATCAATTTATTAACAGATGACCCTTTGTTATTTACATCACATATATAGGTTATTATGGCATTTATTGGCCGAGAATCATCGTTCACTATATAGTAACACTATACAAAGATCAAATCACGCTATGTATTTGCACCAATTCCACTTTGCTTTTTTTTGCAAATTCAGAACAACAACGCATATAACCGCCATAATCGATACGGATACCAAATATAATAACGTATACGAACCAATATGAAGATATTGTTCCCCAACCCCCCATAAGCACTTCACATTTGCTTGTCCACAGTAAATAACCGTGCTCAATTTCCTCAGTTTCACATGATTCTTTATCTGTACTGTAATCTGGATACATAATAAAAACAAAAAAAAGGATATAGGGACTAAACTGAAGGCTGCATTTGAAGTTTTAAATACAGAACGCTTTCTACATAAATAGATTTCAACGAAGAACAACAGATAAAAAAACACAACACCTATAATGCTCTTTTTGATTGTGTACTTTTCGCAAAGAATGGCCTTGTACTCGGAAATGTATTTTCCAAGCGCAAAGAAAAAACATCCATTAAATATATTCAAAGGAAACCGTAAATAATTCAAAACAGGTCTTAATGCTGGTATTAATAGCCCATAATAAGAGGAAGAAAAAATACATAACATATATAATGGAAATAGTGCAAAAACAATTGCACCTGTTTTCCATTTTTTACTTGCAAAATAAAGGATACAAGCACTAAATGCACAGCTAACTAAAAACCAGGACCCTAAAAACGTCGAAGACAGAAGGGCATTCTTTAAAAAAGACAACCATGCTTTGATTTTGAATATGTTCTTTCTGTTTACGTATACTACATAAGGCAAGTTCACAATAAACCAAAACAGGTATAATCTTATTATACGTTGAACATACTTTATCAGTGTTGATTGTGTAATATTGCCATTATCTGATTTGCTAAACAAAAAGAATGACGAACTAATAAAGAAAAAAGGCACCCCCCATCTTGCCATCAGCTCCAACAGAAAACTGGCATTTCCAAAATCATTCAGTGCCTTAAAATGCATTGAAAACAAGAAAATACTTGCTATAAATTTCATTAAGTCCAAAAAATCAAACGATGTGACGTTATATTCACTTGCAGATAAGCTGCATATTTCTTTTTGTATACCCACTTTATCGCCTACTCCACACCTGCTTATGAAAGTGCAAATATCATATCCAAAAAGGATTAGTAGAAAAACACAACCATCATAAGTATTCTCTTAGTCATTCACACTATTTCAACCAAGTGTCTTTCTTTAAATGAAGAAGTGCTTCAAATATTTTCATATCATCTACTGTAGTGATTTTTATATTAGTTTCAGAACCCTTCGAAAAATGAACCGTTTCTCCCAACATCTGCATTAAAACGCATGTTGCAGCAGTCCCCCCTATCCCGCGTTTCTCGGCTTCTTTATGGGCCCATAGCAGTTTACCAAGGGTATACGTATGTGGTGTTTGAGTTCTAAAAAGTTGTTCTCGAGGAATAGCCGTAGTGGATGATTGCCCATCATCATTTGATCGAAAAACAGCTTCCACACACGGAATTGCTACAACAGCGTCTCCATATTGAGCAAAAGTTGCCAAACTATTGGATATAATCTCATCCGAAACATAGCATCGGTTGCCGTCATGAATCATGACGACCGTTTCATCATCAAGTTCTTTTTTAAGGCATTCTAAGCCCTTTCGTATTGATTCTTGACCAGTTTCGCCACCAGACACAATCCAACGAAGCTTTGTTATATTAAACTGTTTTGCATATACTCTTAAGACTTCCATCCAGGGAGCTAAAGTAACAACAATAATTGCATCGATACCCGGATGGCGTTGAAATGCCTCAAGTGTGTGTATAATCAGTGGTTTATTCTCTACATGAATAAACTGTTTCGGAATATCCTGTCCCATTCTGGATCCAGAACCAGCGGCTGTGAGTAACGCAACATTCATGTTATTGTCATCCTCCCTGTTATATCAAAATGGTTTTATCTATGTTAAATCCTTACTTTACCTATTAATCATTCTTCCAAACTAACCTAAGCATTCTCTTCAATGAAGTTTATCGTTTTACTATACTGATTATAATGCTCCTTATTTTTCTTGTCAGTTGAAGAACATCATTTTTATAGAACAATATATTAATCAAAAATGTTATAGAGACCGAGAGAAGCGTTATTTCTATCGCATATAGAATCCAGTTAAAATACGATACCATCGCTGGTATAGGAATTACGTGCGAAATACAGATAATCAACAGCGTCGTACTTGCAGTTACACAAAACCGCTTTAGCAATTTAGATAACGCTCTATGCAGAATCACTTTAGAAGTGTACGTTCCATAGGATATGTTTCTAAATACTATTGCAATAACGGTACCTATAACAACGCCAGTAATGCCATATCGACGTACCAACAAAATAGAAACTATCAAGTTGATCCCTGCTTCTGCAAATGCATACTTTTTTGTCTGTTTAAAATGCCCTGCTGCATTTACCAATGCCTCGTAAGGGCTGCGAAGGACATAAAGCATCTCTCCAACTATCGCGAGATAGCCAAACATATACCGGGAGTAGTTCACATCGTTAATACCTTTTGTATACACTTGAACGAAAGGTGTCACAAGGACAATGGCAGCACCAAACAAAATACTTGAGAAAACATGTAAAAGTGTCTCGTAGTATACGACATCTCTCTGTAGTGTATCCATTTCTTGTTTAGCAATTATGTTTCCAAATGCAGATTCAACACCAACAACAAGAGTGCTCATAACATGTTTGAGACCATTTGCAACGAGGTAATAAACCGTATATACTGATATCTCCCTTGTGTTCGTAAAAATAGTCAATAAAGTAATGTCTGTGTTATTGTGGATAAATGATGCCAATTGATGGAAGAATGCATCCCATCGTTGGCTGATTGATGAATAGTCTGGTTGTGCGTGAGGATCAAGATGATACCTTTTTTTTGCTATAATGCTTAGAGCAATCGGCGTAATACTAAACGCCACTGCACTTCCAAGCTTCACGCCATGAATCCCAACGCCAAGACGAATCAGAATTACTGACAGAAGCGTGTTAACGATAACGGCTATGATTTCCAAAATACTTGTAATATACTGTCTCTGATCCGCCTGGAAAAGGAATTGGTATGTTATGCCAAAAAAGTATTGTACAAACGTGCTTAATGACATTACCAAAACAAGTGACGCAGCGAATAACCAATCAAATTCTTCCTTTACTAAATATGGATAAAGAAGAGAAAACAAAACTACAATTCCCGAGAATATCAGTGCCACCTTTCGCATGAAGAGTTCTGTTGCCTTTACGGTTGCACTTACCTGCTGTATGTTATTGTCAGCCAAAGACTTATAGAGTGAAACCCTAGTAGCTCCACCGACGCCAGCTCGAAGAAGAGCTATCACTGATAAAAACTGAGCTACAGAAGATGTAATCCCGTTGTAGCTGGAGCCAAATGCGCTCAGTATAAGGTGTGGAAGTATAAAACCGCAAATCATAGATACAATCTGCGAAGCCGCACTTGCAAGAGAATTATATACTGCCTTTTTTCCTCTGTTCATTCATTACTCCAGATCACATATCGCTTGAAAAGTCCGTTCACAGTTATGGTTATCACGTATCGTAAAAAATGAGTTAATTCTGTCAAGGTATTGTTTTTCTATCTCACAATTGTTACACAGCAAATTGATAAGATATTCAACCGTATCCATTGGATCAAAAAACACTGGTCCAAACCCGTCTGTGTAATAGTCAAAGTATCCCTTTGAATAATGATACTCTCTATACTCTTTTTCATCGGGTTGGAAGTACACCTCTGGTTTTCCCATATAGGCAAAATCAAAAAAAACACTAGAAAAATCAGTTACCAATATTGCACTGTCCATTAACAACTGTTGAACATCATAGTGCAACCGATCCGCTATGATGATAGTCTCATCTCCGAAGTTGCGAAAACAGTCTGTGAACGATTGGAGAGAATAGTGAAGGTAAAAGACGAGCTTACTGTCGTAACAATTTAAGGCTTCTCTCAATCTTTCATTTCTGAGCAATTTCGAAAATCCTTGATAAAATGAACTTTCTTTAAACTTATGGATCTCTTTCTCATTTGCAGGTTTTTCTCTGTCCTTCGCCACTAGATTCTTTCTGAACGTAGGCATTACCAGAATCGTCTTTCCAGAAGTACTATTGTGAAGATTATCGAATCTGCATAATCCTAAAAGCTTTAAATTCTTTTGAGTATATCCAAATTTCTTTAGAATGTAATCATATTCAGGTTTAGCTCCACTCACGAAAAGATCATAATGCGTATTCTCATAATAGAGCATCGGCAAATCATCTTTTATAATGCCATGCTGAAGAAAAACCAATTTCTGGTCTTTTCTATAAAAATGTCTTAGCCTATTGTTCCATGATGTTGGTTGAGGAGCTGCACCATACGGCTGAGATCCAATATTGTATTTGGCTGCCAAAAAATACAAATAGTGTTGAAATGACTCCGCATCTATAACGTTCCCTATAGATGACACTTTTTGATAATCCACAGAATTCTTTGTAATGACATAAAATGAATTAAGCTCAGAATGCTTTCTACATAAGTAAGAAAACAAATGATATCCGTTGTCTCTCGCTTCGGTACGCTTTTCTTCGATTAACCAAATACTCTGATTTAATAAACCTTTTTGAAAAAGTTGAAGCACCATCCAAGCAAGTATCATCTTGATGCTGCTGATTCCACACTCGAAATAATGCTGTATTCTGTTAATCATTTCTTTTCCTCAATCGGCTTAATTATCATGCCTCTGTTACTTGTCACAATGGAATGAGGTGGTATTATCCCCTTAACTACAGTTCCGGCGCCGATTATACATCTTTCACCAATATGTGTTCCACGTAGAATTGTTACGTTCGCACCAATCCAACAATTATCCTCAATCATTATCGGACCGGTATGGTATTCGCCATGAACGATACCTTGATAGTTAAACTTGTGATCGTGATCATAAATTATAACACCTGGTCCAAAAATGCAGTTATTTCCAATCGTTATTTCACACAAAGAGGCAATAATACTGTTCCTATTAAAAAAAACATAGTCACCTAGTCGTAAACTCCCACCATTGGCCGCCAGTGTGACCCGTTTATAAGTGGTTGTACTTTTTCCTAAGTTAATACGACCATTATTTTTTATAACTAATTCTGTATCAAACCGTAAGTCCTGAAAACCGTGAACACTCAATCCAAATGGATGGGCAACTCTTATCAACAGGGTAACTATTATCATTCTTAGTTTTCTCAACATCTGTCTCACCTATCTTATCCAAAAAATGAGATGCTATTGAGGTAGTATTATCCAATCACCAAAAGTCCTGTCCCATTCAGGCGGGTCAAATGGAACAAAGCCACCCCAATGGCTAAATGTTAATTCGCCAAAATACACTTTTCCATCAACATCATAGAAATCTACTCTTACATGCGGAATATTATGGGATAATACTTCTGCTAAATGTTTCATTTCATCAAAAGTTGATGGTTTTGAGAGCACCTTTTCTGAATTAGGATGTCCATTAGTAAAATTCAGATGTTGAAACTGCATATCAAAAAAATCAAATTTGGTTTCCGTTGTCGGATTTTGCCTGTCAGAAGCAATGAATAACGCTTTAGCTTCCCCATTAAAGCAAAAGAACTTGTAATCACGAAGTTCAGAAGTTGCATGATCTTCCAAGTACTCTTCTGCCAAAATCCGCGGTTCAACATTTTTATAAGGCCATTCTCTCCCAATATAATAGAAGTTTCGTTTCAACGATTTATTGATTTTTTTCTTTACAGTTTTCAAATCCATTTTACTTTTGTCTTTGACAATGACCAAACCACCACTGTCATGTGTACACTTCAAGACAAATTGTTTCGGTAATAAATCAAAATTAATATCATCAAAACGATCCCACACTCCCAACGTTGGGACAATATATTGCTCCCCGATAATTGAGGCAACACAATCTTTAACGGCGTACTTATCAACCATAGTAGTATAAATAGGGTTGCGGTCATGAAGCTTAAGCCATTGAAGCTTTTCATTAAATGTCTTTGGATTATTTAGATCAAGTTCATATCCCATTTTTGCTTTAAACAGTCTCTTAATGCACTCTTCATCGTCCAAAAATCGATAAAGGCCTCTCCGATTTAAGCTAATGAACCGAAGTTTTGGGTCGAGAGCAACATGAATTTTGTGTTGAAAAGTATTGTTCATAATGAGTCACCTTTTATGTATTTTCTTCTATTTAACGGAGATTGCAGTTGTTCGTCGCTGATATTTGTTTTATTGAAATATTTGATAGATAAAAACAAAAGCAAAAAGTGCATTTCATGTTGTTTTTCAAAATATGAGACGAGCCCGTAATCTAATACGAGTTTGATTATGCATATTATAAGACAAGGGAAAAACAGATTACCAAGTTGCTGCCTTCCTTGTATAAGCTTTACTGATGCATATATATATTTTGCATAATAAATCGAAAAACCAACGATACCACCGCCACATAACAATTCAATATAATTGTTATGAAGATATGCCCAAAAATCTTGAATGCCAATTATCTGCCCCGCCAAGCCGGCATTACCAATTCCAATTCCCAAAACTGGTGTCTTCAAAAATTGAAGCCATCCGGCCTCAATCATCTTACTTCTTGATTCAACTGAAATTCCAGTTTCACCTTCTCCCTTAACAAAGTTGAATAGATACTCCATACGACTGTAAACACCGGAAAACACCGGTAAAGTCTTGAATATGTAAATGATGACGCTTGTTATAAAAATGAAAATCAATAAACTAACGATCGATCGTGTAAACTGTTCCAGACTGAAATAATAAAAGAAAAAAACCAACACAATACCAATCACCAATATCAGTATTGCTTTTCTGCTCTGTGTTGCCGAGATAATCAAAATACAAGGAATTATAAATGGCCAGGAAAAAGAGAACTTTTTGAAGTGCGCCATTTCCAAAATTTCGAAAAGACAGCCAAATGCGATGCACATCCCCAATTGGTTCGCATTTGCCACTTCACCTGTCATTCTAGTGGCATCAAGTAGCATTGATATTAACCTGTTGAATCCATAATACCGAATCAAATACGCAGCAACGATATAACCAGCCCATTTAAAACACCGAATCAAAGGCCATATATCTTTCTCATTTGAATACGCGATATAAAGAATTGCACTAAAAAACAGATTAACGGTTAGTTGACGTACCTTAATTGATGTCCAATAAGGAACTTCCGCCCAAATCATACTACAGGCTGTAAAAGCGATCATAATCATCTGGAGCAAGTAAAAAGGCTCTAAGCTGAGATTGACCTTACCTTTCGTTTTCAGCAAGATAGTCCCAATCAACAATACCGCGTAAATTAAATAACTGCCAATTGTTTCCGGCAGAATCGAAAATCCGGCGATCAGCAGCGATGTCAGAATCATTGCCAACCGACTTGCTGCATTATCTAAATCAAGCATGTTAATCCTTTATAATCAAAACACTATAATATGGTCAGCCACTTCTGTGCAATCTTTTCAATAGGCCATTTTTCTTTAATATGACTTGCATTTTCAGCTAACTGTCTTGCAGCATCCGGATTCTCGATCAAGTATTTCATCGCATAATAAAGTGCATTAACATCCCCCACCGGAATAAGAAGCCCATTGACGTGGTCTTCAATCATCTCGCTCGCTCCACCGATTGGATGGTCCGTGGAGATTACACTCATACCAAGCGCCAATGCTTCAATCAGACTATTAGAAAGTCCCTCGTAATCAGATGAGCAAACATAGATAGCGCTATTCTTCATCACTTCATATATACTTAACGTGCGACCTTTCAAGCATGCATAGTCAGCAAGTCCAAGTTGATTAATCAATCCTTGAAGCTTTTCATATTCACTTCCCTCCCCGTAGATCTCCAAAAGATAATCAGGGTTGCTTTTATGCAACATTGCAAATGCATTAATCAACATAGAAAGATTCTTTTGGGGCTCAAGACGGCATGCTGTGATGATTGTCTTATTACGTTCTCCGTTATGAGCCGGCGGCAAATCAGGGTTCACCGGATTTGGTATGACAATGCCTTTTTTCTGTACTTTTTTAGGAAATAAGCTCATCGCTTGATGCGTTTGAAAAACACATGTATCTGCCAAGTTATACAATTTGTAGCGCAGCCAACGCAAAAATTCAGTTTGTGGTGAATGCCTCGGATCATTGCGTTCAGAGAAAACAATCCTATTATGAAAGAACATCGAACATACTGCTACAATTCGTATCGATGCATTTGAAAAGGCCAGCATACTGGTGTCGGGATTGTTCTTCATATACCGAAACAAGGCTATGATTTCTTTCGCATATTGTTCAAATCTATTTCTTGATTTAATTTGAAAAGTGATATTGTTGACGCCTTCCGGGATTGGATAGCTTTCACCAAAAATGCCCGGTCTTGTCTGCACAAGTGTTACCTTATTGCCGGTGCGTACCCATTCTTTCATAAGCTCCGACAATACTCTCTCGGCTCCCCCCCAGCCGAGTTCCATGGTAACAATTGAAATACTCTTTCCCTCGTTCATTGAATTCTCTCCAAATTCATATCCTTTAGAATTTCAACTGTTGCTTTAAAGCCTCTTTCTGCATCATATAAGCCTTTCCATCCAAGCAATAGAAGAGTCGTACTATCCAATGAAGAGTTAATCATTGGATTAAAAACAACACTTTCGCTCTCCTCAGGAAAATCTTTAATAATAGAGACCCCTGCTGTTTGAGTAATAATCTCAGCCATTTCTTTGATGCTAATGATTGATTGCGGATTTGAAATATTATATGCCCTACACGGTTCTCCCTGTAGCAGAACAGTAAGAATTGCTGATGCGCAGTCCAGGCAATAACAATAACTTCTTATTTGACTACCGTCACTCTTCATTATTATGTTTTTTCCAAAAGCCGCATCGTATACCCAGGACGAACTGACCCTTTTATCGGTTTTTCTAGCGGTTGGGCCATATATGTGTCCTGGACGAACAATCACCGTGTCTACCCCATATTCATAATTGTAGGACACACAGATAGTTTCAGCCGCTCTTTTACTCATAGGATACGAACTTCTAGCTTTCAACAGATCGATATATCCATATTCATTTTCACCAAAGGGCTGCTCGGTTGTTTTAACTCCATAAACCTCTGAACTTGATATATACAACATACGTTTTAATGAACAATCCCTCGCATAATCAAGCAGACACTTTGTACCAATGATATTGCTCATCATTGTCTCAACTGGTTCTTGTGAAAATAAGTTGGGCGAAGCATTACTGGCGCCATGGATTATGTAATCACAAGACAGATTAATTTGATTGTTGATACTGGTAGCATCATAGTGAACAAAGTGGAAATAATCTCTTTGACTATAATCAGAAAACCTGAGATCAATATGCTCCTTATTTCTCCCGGCAGCAACAATACCTATTTTCTGAACATGAGTTTCATTATAGTGTATTAATACATCTATGATCGCTGAGCACACAAGTCCTGTTGCCCCTGTCAATAGGACAGTTTTACCTTCCAATTGAGATATTATCGGGAAATGCTTGATGAGCTCTTCCAATTCAGCTTTCCAAAGTCTACTATCATAGATCCTCATATTATTCCCCTTTTCCACCTAGGGTAGTTTTAATCAACACATATCATTATGTCGGCAACACGCATTTATATCGTCAGTTTTCCCCAAACTGTATGTCAACGATATAGTGTTTCTCACGCTTATCTAATGGCGGAAGTTCCATGTAATTTGCACCGAATAGATTGGAAAGATAATCATCTGGATTTCCTGGCAAGTTCACTATGTGCCCTTCAAAAGATCCTTTGGAAACAGGCAGAAAAGTTGACCGCGGTCTTATTTCCCCAAAATAATGCCCTCGTCCGGATGGGATTCCTAAATAGCCAGTATTCTTTTTGTGTTGAAATGCCTTATCAACCGCATCATACCACTGTTGCGTACTCCTAAAGGAAAGCAACCTTCCAAGCATTAACCTTCGATTATATGCTCGCTTTCCTTCATCGGTCTTTGTCATAAACGCTTCAATCCGCTCATTATGATGTTCTAATGTGTAAACATAACTGGCTGCCGCCATTAGTCCGGTACACCAAACACCTTTTAATGTCTGGGCGACCTTGTTTTCTGGGATGTTATCTATCAAAAAAATATCAATTTTGATTTTTGACGTTTCATCATCAATCTTATCTGTGACATCAACCATCCTTGTCCCTTTCAGCATCATCATCGGGAATCGGGCTTTTGCTTCTTTATTGAAATTTGGCGCGGAAAGAATATACTTATCTCCGAGTTCATTATCGAATACTTTTTTTAATCGATTAAAATCTTCTCGAGGCATGGCTACATCCAAATCGTCATCCCATGGAATATAGCCTTGGTGCCTAACTGCTCCCAAAGCCGACCCTCCAACTAACATCAAAGTTAAGTGATGTCGTTCACAGCAATCTTTTAAATCAATAAAAGCGTTTAGTAATACTCTCTGTAATCTGTGTAGTTCTTCGTCTGTCAATTCACGAAGCATATCATCTTCCTTGAGTGAATCAAAAAGCTTTCTATATGTTATCATTTCATATCCTTTGCTTTAGTAATGTTTGTAACGTTTAATGACTTGATATAAATAAACTACTATTAGCACTTGATTCTGATTGTGTTCATCCCTTAACTTATGCATAATAGTCTATTTATTCCAAGTCATAAACAACTATTACCAACGTCTAGCTCTCATTCAATACTCTGGAATATCTTTGTAGATTTTTACAATCTCGTTTACGACTCTGCTCAAGCTGAACTGTTTGATCTTTTTTAGGTTATGTATTTTCATTTGCTGACGTAATTCTTTTGATTTATACAGTTTAGCAATGTTATCTCTAAGTGCTTCTGTTTTGTATGGACTAAACAAAAAGCCTCCCTGCTCATCAATCAAGTCACCATTTCCACGAATATCAGATACAACACACGGCAACCCACAAGCCATGGCTTCCATAATGGAACGTGACAAGCCTTCTCGAAACGAAGCCAATACAAAGCAGTCTGCCATATGATATATGCCCGGCATATTGTTTTGGTTCCCAAGAAATCTAACACGTTTTCCGAGTTTCCTTGATCTTTCCTCCAGAATTTGACGATCTTCACCATCTCCGCAGAAGACAAGCTTAACGTTTTCATCGTCTATTTCACTAATAGCGTCAATAATCATCAGACAGTTTTTGTTTTTTTCCAATCTTCCTACGACAAGAATAAGAAAATCATCATCGTCGAATCCGAACTCACTGCGTAAGTCACAACTTGTATTCCATTTGTCCAGTTCAATTCCAACACCTGGTACATAATAAACTTTTGACCTTGGGCGCAAATGCTTTAAAGCAAAGAGATAGTCTTCCTTATTGATTGTAATGATTACGTCCGTTATTCTTGCCAAAATCTTTTCAACTGGGTAATAAAGCAACCAATTAAGGAGCGGTGCACCTTCGAAAAAATGAAAACCGTGTGCCTGATATAACACATTTGCGGTTTTGTTTCTCTTAGCTGCAATCCGACCTAATACCCCACCTACAGGAGTATTACAGTGAATTACATCAAATTGTTCTTCCATTATCAATTTATTCAATTGATGAAATGCTTTGATATTTCCCGGATGAATGGGGTTTCTATAAAAATCTATGTTATGAAACTTCAGCTCTAGATTTTTCTCTACATCATCTATTTCTTGTTCATTATAATCTAAGCATTTATATGTCAGATGGAAATCCCAACCCATCAATTTACTTGCCTGCAATGCAGCAATATAAAAATTACTGGCTCTTGCAGTCGCTTGATTCTCAATATAAAGTATCTTTTTATTTTTCGTCAAGCAGGTAGAACCTGTACTCATTCATCTTCCTTTCTTCGCTGCTCAAATACTGTTTTTCAAGGGTAAATCCATTCTTAATGTAAAACTTATTTACAGCATCATTCCCAACGGCGTCTGTTTCCAGACTTATATAGGCATATTTTGAATTGTTTACCATATTCTTTAAATAGTCAATCAACTCTGAGCCTACTCCCCGACCTTTAAATGCAGGATCAACACAGATTGAAGCTAGTTCAACATAGTCTTTATCTTTGACAACAGAGTCGCTCTTCTTAAATGCCATAAGAAGACGTTTTGCAAAAGAAGGATGATGTAAAAAAGCAATAAATGAACACCATGCAAACTGAATGATTCTATGTTTAATTAGATTTTTAAAAAACTTTGGGTAGTCTTTTGAGTAAGCAATCAAACCAACTATTATTCTTTCTTCTTCCGCAATGAGAATCCCTGAGTTCTCATCTTCCAAGTACCCTTTATAAAGTGTATTCAAGAATGATACTCCTAATTGTGTCAAGAAAAAACCAGGAAATGCTCTTTGATGAAGAAGCGATAATTCTAAGGCCCTATTTTTTTCAACATTCTCTAATTCTCTAACAATCATTACTCATATTCCTTGCCGATTACTGCGAGTATTGTTCTTACCATCGTAAGAATCTCTCGTGCAAAAGAGAATCGCTCAATGGAATTTAGATTCCATACCATTTTTGCAGGGAGAATCCTTTCAATATAAACCTGATCCAAGTCATCTGCTTCAGCCAAAAGCTTGTATTCGTCCTTATACCTAATACTCGCTTCAGATGTTACGCCCGCTGGCAGTAAAAGCGTTGCGTAGAATTCAGGTTTATACTTTTCCACATACCTTACGATTTCAGGACGGGTTCCAACATAACTCATATCACCCATTAAGATATTCACAAGTTGCGGAAGCTCGTCCAATCTAGTATTTCTCAAAAACATGCCTATACGGGTGATGCGACTGTCGCCCTTTACGGTAACAGCACTTCCTCTATGCTCCGCGCCAGTCACCATCGTTCGAAATTTCCAAATCTTGAATTTCTTCCCATAAGCGGTCACCCTCTCCTGAAAAAACAAGGCAGGTCCTTTTGAGTCAATTCGAATCAGTGCGGCAATAACAAGCATGATTGGCCAAAGGATGAGCAACATGATCAATGACACAACAAAATCAAACACGCGCTTGAGTAGCAAGGATAACTGATGTTTTTTCAGTATCTCATAATATGGCCTTACCTCTTCCGTTCTCATGTTTTCCGGAAGTTCATTCCATGGTCTCAGAATCATTGGTTGCCGCCTTACTTCTAATGTCTTTACTAAAATCATTGTTTTACCAAATCCAGTTCTTTTTCCATACAAAACAGAACAAAGTGTCTACTCGGACGCTTATAGAGCAGTTTGAAACCTTGTTTCTGTAAAAAATAGACTGCATTGCTCTCAGAATACACAGTACACCTTATACATTCACATCCGTCTTTTCGGGCTCTTTCTTCAATTGCTTTATAGATTCTGCTTCCTACTCCGCGCCTCCATAATGAGGGCACCACACCAAGTCTTTGGAAATACAGCGCCTTTTTATCGAGGTCAAAATACATAGATGGTTTTTCAGAGATATTAAAAGTTGCAACAACATCTTCGTTTTCATCCATTACTAAGTACACTTCTTTTGTGAGTGCTTCATCAACGATCACATTAATGTTTAAAGGGGTAGCCCAGTGAAGTTGGTTATAGCGCATGAACATCTCTTCACCGCATTCCTTTAATACCATTTGTACTGTGTTTATACTATCAATATCTGTTTCTCTCACTCTGCATGTTTTCAGTTTTTCCGGAGCTTTCTTCACATACTTGCCTTCCAGAATTCTCTTCATTGTAGCAGCAACATATTTAACTTCTTCCTTGGTAAGAAGTGTATGAAGCGGTAAAGTAATTTCATTGCAATACTGTGCATAAGCATTAGGATAATCCTTAATATCAAATCCTAGTTTTTTGTAGGCGGTATGCATCGGAAGCGGTTTAAAATGTACATTAGTCGCTATTCCGGCTTCTGCCATTTTAACTATAATCTCATTTCTTTGTTTTTCAGTTATACCCGGAATACGCATTAAATAAAGGTGACCGTTACCTTCTACTTTTGAACGAAAGTGTAATAAGCGCTCAATGCCAAGAGGAAGCAGTTCTTTGTCGTATTCACGTATTACACTCTTTCTCTTCTCCATTAAACCATCAAATCGCTTTAATTGCATAATTCCCATAGCAGCGGTAATATCTGTCATATTGCACTTATAGGCCGGATAAACGATATCATATTCCCAGGAACCCAGCTGCATTTTTGAAAGGGCATCTTTGCTCTGCCCGTGCAGCGAATAAAGCATAAACCAGCGGTACAACTCTTCATCATCAATTCCTTCGTGATGTCTCCAGGTGATCGCCCCTCCCTCCGCTGTCGTTAAATTCTTTACAGCATGGAAGGAAAATGCGGAAAAGTCAGCATATGCGCCTGCCTTTATTCCATCACGGACTGCTCCGAATGAATGAGCGGAATCTGAAAGAACAAGGATTCTTCCAAACTTTTCCTGAACCGGATTAGAAGGTTTAAACAATTCTTTTTTATCCTTGACTATCTTGAATATCTTTTTATAGTTAACCATTACTCCGCCAATATCAACAGGAATAATGACTTTTGTCTTTTCAGTGATTTTTTCAGAAATCTCATTATAATCAATATGAAATGTTCCTTTTTTTACATCACACATGACAATCGTTGCGCCAACATGATGTACAACTGATGCCGTCGCTGTATATGTGTAAGCAGGTACGATCACTTCGTCCCCAGGTCCAACGCCAAAGTATCGAAGCACCAGTTCAAGCGCTGAAGTGCATGAATTGACAGCAACGGCTTTGGGAGTTCCACAGTATTGTGCGATCATGTTCTCAAACAGTTTTGTTCGGGGACCGGTTGTGATCCAGCCAGATTTCATGGCATCTACAACTTCATTGATTTCCAGCTCCGAAATATCCGGCGGTGAAAAAGGAATATTCATTTGAGTTTCTCCCTTCCAGCATTTACTGTCTTGAGTCTTTTGTCTTTCTGATCAAATCAGAAGATCTGTTTCCAAAGTTCTCATAGTGTTTATAATATTCATTGTAGTATCGCTTATTGTAATACCCGCCCTGATCCAGTTTTTCACCATAAAAGACGAATCCCAGAATTTCCATACCTGTCATTTCTGCAGATATTAAAGCCTTTCTGATTTCACGCTGATCTGAATAATTCTGACGAGTCACAAATAAACTTCCTGCTGTACTTGATGACATTACCAATGGGTCTGATACAATATTAATCGGAGGCATATCAAGCAAGACTAAATCATATTTCTGTTCAAGATCATTAAGCAGTGTCAGCATTGCCTCTGATTCCAAAAGCTCAGAAGGATTAGGCGGGAAATGGCCGGCAGGCAAAATATCGACTGCATCGTTTCTTCCTTTCAGGATTACCTCTTTCCATTCACTATTCCCGACAAGTACATCTGATAAGCCTGCTGTGTGACTATCAAAGCCAAAAATCTCTCGTTGACTTGCCCGACGCATATCGCCGTCAACAAGAACAATTTTCTTACCGCTCATGGCGCAGGATATTGCAAGGTTTGCTGCAATCGTCGATTTACCCTCTCCCGAGACTGCACTGGTAATCACCACAGCTTTTGATTTCTTATTTACTAGTGTATATAGTAAATTCATACGAAGCTTCGCGTAATCTTCGACAATTTCCATTGGAGTCTGATCTGAGAGTAAAAATAGTCCTTTGTCATCGCTGTCTTCTTTTAAGCGCTGAATTGAGGCGAGAACAGGCGGAGTATAGTTATCGGTCAAGTCTTTCACATCTGAAATCCTGCGATTAAGTAAAAACAGGATCAACAGTATGATTCCACCCAATAACGCTCCAGCGACGCCGCCTATTAAAGCTTTGCGAACGATGTTCTTTGCGTCCGGTATTGTAGGTATGGCAGCCGTGTCAATAATCTCAATATTGCCACCTCCGGCTACGCGCAATATTTCTGCAGGCGCCACCTCCAAAACAGCATTAACTATATCTGACGCCAGTTTGGGATCAAATGTTGTAGATCTTACAGATACAACTCCCGTTTCTGATACCGGTGCCATAGAAAGTGTTCCCGATATAAATGAAGATGTAATCCCGGGATAATTTGCAGAAAGCTTTTCTGTCACCCCATCCATCACCTTATTACTCTTTACAATTACGAGATATGTATCAACCAGCTTTGTTGTTGCGTCCATATCGCCCGAACTAATATATTGGTATTGGTCCAAGTTTGGGTTTCCGTTATTGACGTACATTGTCCCAAAAGCTGTAAATGTGTCCACTGTGTTGTGTGATGTACGCAGGTACAGCGCGCCAAACCCAATTTCTGCACATATGATTACAACCCACAAGTGTTTTAAAACAAATAATATCAGTTTAATCAGATCAATTCTTATTCCTTTGCTGTTCATTGTTTAATTATTCCTTCTGCATTATTCTATACATGTGCTAAATGATCGTTACATTACTCAAGAGTAGCCATATCTGAGGTCTGCCAGCTCTCCTCTCAGCTCCTCGCTGCTGTAGGGTTTGTTCAGAAAGCCGCTGTACTTGAGCTTGACGATCTGCTGGGCGTAGTCCCTGGCCGGGCTGGCAGTCGCGAAAATGATATTCACACAGGGGTTGATCTCTTTCACTTTATGTGCCAGCTCAATGCCTTCTTCCTTCTGGCCCCCGAAATCGATTTCTGTAATCAGGACGTCACAGCCCTGTTTTTCGACAATTTCGAGCGCGTTTTGAGAACTTCGGCACGTATGAACTGACGCTTCCGGCAATATCTTCTGTACTTTTTTCTTTAATCCACGTAAAACGAACCAATTTGTGTCAACACACACAACCGTCATATATTCTTTTTCTCCATTTTTTTACAAAATCGTAGTATAGTGCATTGTTTCTTAAATAGCATACCCCATAAAGTGTACGAAAACGTTACCGTTACTTAAAAACACATCCGCGGCATATTGCGCAGATGTGTTTTTATTCCGTTATTCTTTCTTTAAAATCTTATTATTCTCTAAACGCCAGTTGTCCCGCCGTCATTTCGGCCCAGCTGTACTGCACCATATACTCTCCGCGGAAGTCGTTGACCGCGTCCATGTCTCCGTCCAGCATCCGGTAGTAATCGCAGTCGATTGCTTCCCGCCGGATCGCGATCCGGCCGCTGCGCCGGATGACCAGGTCTTCCCGACCGATCCGGGTCAGTGTTTGCCGCAGGTCGCTGATCAGAATGCGGATCCTGGCCTTGAGGTTCTTCATATTGTCCTCGTCTTCCCACAGGGCCGCGGCAATTTCTTCCGAAGTGCAGGCGCTGCCCTTGCGGTCGATCAGGTAGGCAAACAGCTCTTTGGTCTGCCTTCTGCCAAACATCAGCGGCTCTCCTTTCCAGAACACTTCGAAGTAGCCAAAACACTGCACCCGCAGTCGCTCCTCATTCTTTCTGCCGCTATCTGCAGAATTTTCCTCTCTTTGCCCTGTTCTGCCTGTCCGGCTGCTGAGTACATGCTCCAGTTCTTCTTTCACGCGTTCAGGCGTGACAGGTTTGAGTATATATCCGTGAACATGAAGCCGAAAGGCTTCCAGCGCGTACTGGGAGTAGGCGGTGACAAAAACGATCTTGGACTCGGGGCAGATCTGTTTGAACTTCACCGCGAAGTCCAGGCCGCTGATTCCCGGCATCTCAATGTCACTGAACACCACATCCGGGCTTTCTTTCGTCTCCTGAACGCGCCGGAAGACATCACCGGCACGTCCGAAGCCCGTGATCTCCGCTTCCGGAACCACCTCTTTTATTGTCTTAATGGTGCCTTTGAGCGCAAACGGCTCATCGTCGAGCACATATATTTTCATTTCCTGCTGTCCTTTTAAATCAGTGCCTTGTTCCTTTATGCCGTTACATCACTGTTTTGGCAGAATAATCGCTGCGTCCGTACCTTTATCAGGGCCGGAAATAATTCGGAGATCTCCGCCGCTGATCCTGCCCAGCCGCTGCCGCACATTTATGATGCCGGTATGGGACATGCCGTCGTCCGGCATCTGATCCGGCACAAAGCCCGGCCCGTCATCGATCACATGGATCTCATAGTGATCCGGGAATTCCTGAGAGCGGATAATGACGGTCCCCTCTCCGTATTTGCTCTTGCGGACGCCGTAGCGGATGGCGTTCTCTACGAGAGGCTGCATCGTCAGTGTGGGGAGTTCAAAGTCTGTGCAGTCGAGCTCATAGCGCACGTCCAGCGCGTCGCCAAAGCGCAGCTGCTGCAGGGAGACATAGTGTTTCACATGTTCCAGCTCTTCGCTGAAGGGTATGGGCCGGTTAATGGAAAGGGAATCCATGTTGTGGCGCAGGTAGCGCGAGAAATCAGCGATTGCATTCGAGGCGGTCTCCGCGTCGACCAGGCAGATCTCCTGGATCACGTAGAGCACATTGAAGAGGAAATGGGGCTGAATCTGGCTGAGCATCAGGTCAACCTTGAGCTGTTCATTGTCCTTCTCCTGCTGCCGTTTCTGATCCGACTGTCCCTTCTGGATCAGGCTCAGCATGATCATCATCGAGAGACACGTGGCAAACGCCGCAATATAGACGCCATCCCAGAATTGCCTGAGAAAAACGCCCGCTATAGGCAGCGATAAATAGGCAATAAAGGCGTTGCGCTGACGGGAGGTCATATTTTGACCATACCGAATAAGAATAACCAGGTCAATGACCATGAAAGCCGTTGTTCCGACAAATCCTATTTCGCCGGCGCTTCCATAGGTAAAACGCCCCGCCGGGTCGACGATGATCAGTTTTCCGAGAAGCTGTGCGGCGAAAAGCCCGAAAATGTTAATGATCAGAAGCATTCGCAGGGCGAGAAGTAGTCTGCCGAGCCTATCCGGCGGATAGGCGGACTGACTGACGACAAACACAGAAACGACATAGGCTGAGATCATGGGAAACAGGTAGGTGCCGAAAGCGACCAGAACGACTCCCGTCCTCCACGGCACTGCAGCCGCCGCCTGCGACAATTCCAAAAGCAGCAGGCAGATGTTATACAGTAACATGCTGCCAAAGGCAACGGTCATATATTTCTTCGTGGAAGTAAAGCCGGTTGAATCGTCATACCAGATTGTGATCAGCGCAAACGTGCAGATCATGATTCCCATGACTTCGATTATTAAATTGGGGATGGCGGCGCCCTGGAGGATCATAGATGTAGTTACCGTTATATATGCATATATTTATTGGTACCTACAATAGTATAACACTGCAGAGGGGAAGATGCACGGAGGGGAGGAGGATAGAAGGATTTGATCCTCATTAATAAAAGCAGGGGAGGAAAAGCTTGGGCTTCTCCTCCCCATCACGTTTTCCATTATATTTCCGAGAAAAACTATTATCCGATTCCGTGCTCTGTAAACAGTTTCTTCAACCTCTCATTCTCAGCCTGAAGATTGTCCGCGCGGTTCTTTTCTTGATCTGCGCGGCTCTTTTCCTGACGGGCCTCATTTTCTGCTTTATCAGCCCTCTGACGCTCCCGCGCTGTGTTGGCTCTTTCTTCTTCCCGGCCTTTTTCGCGCTCGTTAAGAAGTGTCATTTCTCAATCCATATATTCCTTCCTCCACATTGCGTTTCGCCTCGCCTGCTCAACCTGCTTCTGTACACGCGCCGCAAACGAACCTTCTGCATAGTGCTCTGAATGTGCAGCCCCATTACTTGAACTTTTACTCTCCGCCACCAGCTTCAGGAAGTCCTTAAGTTCCGGCGATATTTCGCCTTTTTCCCCATTGCGTTCAGAACTACCTTTGTGACGCCGTCACCAAGTTCTAATTCCCGCTCTTCCAGACACACATTCCGAAATGTGTACTTAAAAAGATCATATCCCTCGAACGGATCAAACGGAGTGATAAACAGGATCACCAAGTCTCCCATTGTATTGTAACCGCGTCCCTTCTTCAGGATTGTCTGGTCGATTGAACTCTCGTAATAACGCATACGATGCGGGATGTTACTTTCATCCTTCATCTGCATTTCAACATCAATATGACGCCCCCGGTCATCGCTTGTCAGCACATCCAGCCTCACGCCGTGAGAATCAATCGTCATCTTGACGTCAACTTCTCTCTTCGCGTCCCCGATTTTCCGGATATGAAATTCCGGCAGAGAATACTGCAGAAGCTCAAGAAGTAAATCACGGTTGGCAGTCATCACCTTACCGAACAGGAAAGCGTTACCGATTCCGGCTGTTGACCATTCTTCAAAAGCGCTTTCATATTCATCAAGTGCTTCTCCGACCGCTCTGTTCTGCTCATTTGTTTCATTTACTGTGTTTTTGTTCATTTACCCTCCTTGTTTGCGAGGGCTCCGGCAGATCACGAACAGGCTTGCGTCAGGCTCCTGTAACGTGCCGCAGTTGCTGCGCGCTTATCCTCCGGAGCCCATTAACCTGATCCTCTATGGATCTTTAATTGCTGCTCCGGCAGGTCGCATTCTGCACTGCCGCATAACAAAGACACTCATTTTCTGAATTTGTTCAGAACTCTGTCTTTTAACACTTTAATTCTATCATCTCGGTGAGGTATGAACAACCGGAAAAGAGAGCGACTATACTATTTGTGCAGCCGCTCTATTTTCACAATTATTTAGGAGTCTCGAATTTTAAACTTTCCACCCTCCCCTCCCTAAAACCTCTTCAGTTCATCAAACATCGCCGTTCTTCTCGGATACTGTTGCCTGTACTTCTCTGCCAGTTCCGCCGCGAGCTCTTTGCCGCCGGGCCGAGACGCGATCTTTTTCAATGTTTTGGCAATATACTTGTAATCGCGACGGTTCTTCGAGTTTTTGGCCTGTCTGTCCGCCGCATTCGCCAGTACCTTCAGGCATCGCTGCGGGTAAAGCTTGTAAAGCTTCTTGCCATAGGCGTCGATCACGTAATCATGATCGGGCTCCGCATTGTCCATGATGAGGTCATATCTGCCTTCAATGCTCAGCCAGAGATTGATTGCCGGTAACTTGTCTCTGAACTCGGTCAATAAGTCCTCCCATTTGCGCCGCCACTCCTCCTCGCTGAAGAGCGCTTTATATTCCAGATAATATCTGCTGTCACCGGTATGGGCGACCATCATATTGTAGAGCTCATCGTTATAGGCCGCTGTATTTCCCTGCGTTTTATAGATTTCCATCAGGGCTTTTCTAGGTTCATCAGACCAATATGAATCAGGACGACTATTGATCTGTTCTTTATAGAGTGAGATCGCTTCATCATAATTTCCGTATTCTGTTTCAATCTGCGCCAATAGTTTTTTGTTGGAATACCAGTCTCTCGAATTCACAAAAGCTCTGATTTCCTGGATCGGCCTCTTCTGATCTGCCATCACCCGCACATAATAGTCTTCTTTTACATAGAGAGAATACTTCAGCACATCATTGTCTGGAATTTGCCTCTTTAAGTCTTCCATCACTTCCAAAAGAAACTGTGCCTTTCTGTCGAGCTCTTCGGCATTCTTAAAATGGTTAAGGACGAAGTCATAGATCGTATCCTCCATATAGTCATAGACTCTTCCGTCCAGATGCTCCAGCAATATGCTCAGCATCTTACTGTGAGGAAGGCTCTTTTCGCCGTCGTTATAAATAGTCTCCCAAATCTCATATATGCAGGCACAGAAATCCTGCGTTTCCCCATTAGAATCGTCTTTGTCCGTTTTGCCCCATTTTACATAGGTCCAATTACAGAGCTTGAAAAGGTCTTCGTATCTGTTCTCGGCACAGAGCAAATCTTTGGCGCCTTCCAGACTATCGACAACATCTCTGCACAGACTGCCGCAGTCGCGCCAGTCTGCAAAGCCTCTTCTTGTGTTACCCACAAAGGCCATGGTGATGAACTTTTTGTAGTCCTGTAATCTCATATTTCGTTGCCCCCGCCGCTTATTGGTCTGCTTCCTGGTAAAGGACACTGCTTCATGCATATTTCCATTATGCGGAAAGCCGACGAAAATAGCAATAATGCGCTATTTGCATAACTATGGTTAAATTACAAGTGGAATTTACTAAAAAGTGCGGCTGTTGGCAGTTTTCCCCCCCCCCTGAACTGTTTTTGCGCTCAATTCTCCCTTTTGCTTGCAAAAATAGCGCATTCTGCTACGATGAATCTGATCTTCATAAGAATGAATTTGGGTGACCTCCTCCCGGTGATGTACCCGCGGACGACTTCGTCGGCCGGGGATTTACGCGCCTTTTCGATAATGACTTTATTTGGTCCCGGAGCTCGCCCGCACCCCTTCCCGCATTTTTATTGTGTAATAAACAGTGCTTTTGGCCGGAAATATAATTTGATTACTATGAATGACTATAAACAACTTTCAAACAAAATATTGATTGGAGTACTCTCAATACTTTTAATTCTCTTTCTGCTTCTTTCGCTGAATATCGTTCTGCCTCTAAAGTGGCGCTTTCCTGCCTGGAAACTCTCCGCCCATCTCTCATCCGTAAAGACGGATACAGCAGAAGGCGTTCAAACCGATTATGTAAACGGCATGGGTGCGCTTACGGTCGCCCTTGACAAGAACTATGCCACCGTTGTCAAAACATTGGATCAGGACGGGAATTGTGTATTAGAGCAGTATTTTGACAATCACGGGAAACCGGCGGTCACCGCAAACGGGAACTATGCCCTCCGAAGGAGATATAACGCCGAGGGCAAGTGGATCACTTCAACCTATCTGGACAGTGAACTTCGCCCGATTGTAGGCAGGAGCGGATATGCTTCCATTCACAGAACTTATAATGCTGCCGGAAAGGTAGCGACCGAAATGTACTTTGCTGCGGACGGTCAGCCTGCCCCGAGCCTTAACAAAGTCTACGGCGTGCGCAACGAGTACGATGAAAATGACCGAATTTCCGTCATCACAAGCCTCGATGCAGACAGCAATCCCATGAATAATCGCGGTCATTACGCGATGATCAGGAGGACCTATACTTCTGATGGCAAGCTCTATATGCAGAAGTTCTATGACAAAAACGGCAATCCCGTCAGACTCAGCAGCGGTCAATACGGCTATGTCTACGTGAACGGCAAAACGATTTGCCTTGACCGGGACGGCAACAGGATCTTCGTCCTTCGCCACTTTCTGCTAAACTCTATATTCCTGGTCCTTCTGATCGGGGTTTTACTGCTCCTGTTGATCCTGCTCTCCGACCGTTTGCATGCCTGGATCCTCCTGTTTCTGTACCTTGCCTTTATCATTTATATGACAATGATAAACAGAGAAGTTGGAAGCAGCGTTATTACCTGGAGTATGCCGCCAAATTATTATCTTTTCTTTATGGATAAGGAAATCCTGGCCAATATCTGGCTCTTTGTTCCTTTGGGGGCCATTCTCTATAAACTCTCCCATATGTGGGAGATAATTGCCCTTCCGATTGCCCTGACTTTACTCATCGAGACAGCGCAGCTGTTCCTGGATATCGGGGCCTTCGAGCTCTCGGATCTGATCGCCAACAGCCTCGGCGGGGCCATGGGAATCGTGGTCTGCTATCTGTTGGAACCTGTAGTCAGTATTATATGGAAAAAGCTGCGCGCTGGCTTGCGGTAAGCCGGGGCGCAGCTCGTTCTTATTTATTTCCACGGACCGGATACAAGCGGCTCAAAGGTGGTCAGAATTTACAGCTCCTTCTCCATACAAAACAGGATAAAGTGCTTGCTCGGTCTCTTATACAGCGTCTTAAACCCGTGTTTTTTCAGGAAATACACTGCATTTCTGCTCTCCGAATATACGGTGCATCGTATGCATTCGCATCCGTCTCTTCTGGCCCGTTCTTCGATCATTCCGAAGAGCCTGCTTCCCACGCCCCTTCTCCATAGGGAAGGGATTACACCCAGTCTCTGGAAATACATTGCTTTTTTGTCCGTGTCAAAATACATGGACGGACTCTCGGACATATTGAAGGTGGCAATCACACTGTTTTTCTCATCAGTTACAAGGTATACTTCCTTGGTCAGGGCTTCCTCAACAATAATGTTGATGCTCAGCGGTGTAGCCCAGTGAAGCTGATTATAGCGAAGAAACATTTCCTCGCCGCATTCCTGCAGCACTCTCTGCACAGTTCCCAGGCCTTCCTCGTCATTTTCCCTGACCCTCTTCAGAATCAGTTCTTCCGGCGCTTTCTTCATATAAGTGCCTTCGAGGATATTCCGCATCGTCTCCGCAATATAGCCGATCTCTTCATTCGTAAGAAGAGTATGGAGGGGCAGCGTGATCTCGTTGCGATACTGCGCGTATGCATTGGGATAGTCTTTGATGTCAAAACCCAGGTTCTTATAAGCTGTATGCATGGGCAGGGGCTTGAAATGCACGTTTGTGGCAATGCCGGCCTCCGCCATTTTCACGATGATCTCATTGCGCTGCTTCTCGGTAATCCCCGGAACACGCATAAGATATAAATGTCCGTTTCCTTCTCCATCATCAGAAAAATGCTGCAGCCGCTCGATGCCCAGAGGGAGCAGTTTTTTGTCATATTCTCTGATCACGGCCTTTCTCTTTTCCATAAGACCGTCAAAGCGCTTAAGCTGCATAATTCCCATGGCTGCCGCGATATCTGTCATATTGCATTTGTAGGCAGGATAGACAATGTCGTACTCCCAGGCGCCCAGCTGCATCTTGGAAAAAGCATCCTGGCTTTGGCCGTGAAGGGAATAAAGCATGAACCAATGATACAGTTTCTCATCATCGATTCCCTCATGGCTTGTCCATGTGATCGCGCCGCCCTCAGCAGTAGTGAGGTTCTTGACTGCATGGAAAGAAAAAGCTGTAAAGTCAGCATACGCCCCCGCTTTCTTTCCATCGCGAATTGCTCCGAAGGAGTGGGCTGAGTCTGAGAGAACTAACACTCTTCCAATCTTCTCCTGAGCCTCATTGGCTGGTACGAACAGTTCTTTCTTCGATTCAACGATCTTAAGGATCTTGGCATAATTCACCATTACTCCGCCAATGTCGACAGGTATAACCACTTTCGTGCGCGGGGTGATCTTCTTTTCAATCTCCTTATAGTCAATGTGGAATGTTCCTTTTTTGACATCACACATGACAATGGTCGCACCCACATGGTGAACTACGGATGCTGTTGCTGTATATGTATAAGCCGGAACAATCACTTCATCGCCGGGACCCACGCCATAATAGCGCAGCACAAGCTCTAAGGCAGAAGTGCAGGAGTTTACTGCAACCGCCTTAGGTGTACCGCAATACTGTGCGATCATATTTTCAAACAACTTGGTTCGTGGTCCTGTTGTGATCCAGCCGGACTTCAATGCATCTACTACTTCGTTGATCTCAAGTTCGGAAATATCCGGCGGGGAGAAGGAAATGTTCATTATTATATACCTCGTTTTAATGATTACACGATGTTTTACATTAAGTGTTACATTAATACACACCGTAAAGAATAGTGCATACCATTTTAAATATCTAATACAATAGATAATTCCATCGTATTGCCTAATTGGGTCGTTTTACGGTCTATCTCTTGGTTCTATCAATTAATTCTTGTATATTTTGCCCCTTCCTTGTAATCTCCCCCACCCTCTGCCATAATTATATTGGGTTATTATCTTCCGATATATCGGGTGCCAACAATTATCTTCTCTTCAGGAGGTTCTCCCTATGAAAAGGCAAGGCCGCTTATTCGCCATAATTATTACATGCATGATCGCTCTCGTTCTGCTCGCCGGTCTGTATCCGCAGACCGCCCTTGCGGATTCCTACACGTCGACTACGATGCGTCTGCTCCGCTTCGAGGGGAACGTAGAGATTGAGGATGCATCCGGGAAACCGCGCGCCGTCATGGAAAACGCTAGGCTTAGCAGCGGTGAATCCATGAAGACAGCTGCGGCCAGTTCTGCTTCGGTCGGCCTCGATGAGGGCCGAATCGTCACGCTGGACGAGAAGAGCCGCGTAGAATTCAAGAAGCAGGACGGCGCAGTCTCAATGAACCTCACAGAGGGCAAAATATTCCTGGACGTAAGTGAGAAACTGGGCGAGGGCGAGTCCATGGGCGTCACGACAGCCACCATGGCCATCGGTATCCGCGGCACTATTATCTATGCCTCCTGTATGCCGGTCACCGATGAAAGCGCTGCCCAGATGGAGTCCGTAGACCTCGAGGGTCTCTCCCCCGAGAAGGGCCATATTGTCAGCATCTCCCAGATCGGCGTGCTGGAAGGCACCGCCCAGATCACTTATACGGACAATTCCAACAGGCAGCAGACTGTCGCCGTCGAAGCTGGCAAAAAAGCGACTGTGCCCGAATACAGCGAAGACGCCGAGGGGATCCCGGAGCCCAAAGTCTCCGATCTCACCAAAGAAGATATCGAGGGCTTTGTCAAGGATCAGGTGGCAAGCAGCGCGTCTGTTGTAGATCGTGTCCAGGAAGCGTGCGACGTCGCGGATGATATCGACATCTCAGATCTTGCCGGGCTCTACACTGCGGACGGCGACTGGACCTGGGACAGCCCCGTCACCCTGGTTGCGCAGAGCGCCAGTAAGTATTATGAGAACTTTGCAAAAAAGTTACACTGTTATGAAGTGACTTTTGTCAAGACTTGAATTGTGCGACCCACAAACTATCTCAACTGTCACATTTGTATTATCTGTCAGCATCTGGAAGGAGCCCTGATTTAACAGTTCCCGGCATGTGGCCACTCTGTTATACGTGGATTGGTTACCGACAGGCTAATGGTTCCGCCGTGAGCTTTGCATCCTAAAAGCGTGGATCACCGAAGCACCAACATAGTGTAAACGCAAATAGCTCGAACCTTACAGTGATCACAGCTCCTATCAGATACTGACAGGTATTCAATTGTCCTTGTTGTCTGAGCAGCAAGCTGCAGTATCCTGCTGATTGCTGCTTGAGTACTTTTCCATCAGTGACGGGCGGCTGTCAAGGGCCGCGCTCGCGGTGCATTTACCCTTGACTGACAGCCGGAGCTGATGTATCTATTATGGGGTTCGTTCCTATATTTCCGGTCATCATGCCCCATACGAAACAGGCAAGTTCTCTTGCCACGGCAGCAACTGCTACATTTTTCTTTTTTCCATGACGGATCATTTTATAATACTTGCTTCGCAGACGTATATTCGCTTTATCCGCATATGCAATAACCTCTGCGGGCTGTCCCTTCTGTCTGGAACGAAGTTCTTTCGATTTGTAGCCGACCACACCTTTGCAGAGTCCTTTTGATGCTTCGACCAACAGACGGCGCAAATGTGAATTTCCTGCCTTAGAGATGCTAAGCCTGTTTAAGTTCGTCGAGCTGGAATGCTCTCCGGGAGCCATTCCCAGAAATGCTCCATAGATATTACCTTTTGCAAAACGTGCAAAGTCACCGGTTTCCACAATCAGAGACAGTGCGGTATGTGTACGCATCCCAAGCAGGCACCCCAGCTTTTTGACATTGTCCTTATAGCATGCTTCGGACGCAATCTCTTCGATCCTTTTGTCGAATCGCTCAACCTTTGCTTCCTGCTCGTCATAGGAAGCCATGTATTCGTTCAGTGTTTCTCGATATATTGGATCAAGCTGTAGTTTTTTTAACCAGGTGATATGTCTGATGGTCCACTTTGTCCCGACATACTGGTATCCATGCCTGAGGACAAAAGCATTGATCTGCTGTTTAAGCTTTTTCAGCGCGATTTTATGATCATCTCTCATTCGCAGGTATTCTTTGACTGAGTCATCTTTTCCAGTTGGGATATATACCGGATGGTATCCTCCATAGCACAGGCACTGTGCAATCAGATAAGCATCACGCTTATCTGTTTTAACTCTTTTTCCCTGCTGTGTGAGCATGGTTGTCGGTGCAAGAATGACACATTTGATGCCAGCCGCAGTAAGCTGATGATAGAGGGTATATCCAAGACAGCCTGCTTCGTAACCGCATTCAATAGAATAATCATTATTAAGTCCGAGTTTCATTTTTAAGAATGCAATGAAGCCAATAATCTCTTTGTAGTCTGGCGCGACCTGTACTTCTCCAAAGATTCTGTCTTCAGCTCCGATTGTAGGTTCCATTGCGCAGAGAGTATAGTTTGTACTATGGACATCCATGCCGATTTTGATTATCCTATTCATTAGGTGACCTCCTTTTGTATGCGGTAATCCCTGTTACCTTGTTTCTTGTCAATCCAAAGTATACAGGTAAATCCACGTTGCTACAAATGTGGGGTCACTTCATATTATCTAAAAGCCCTAAGGCTTCAAAAACGTCATGATCTCGTCGAGTGTTTTGCCACTTTTCAGGTACGCGTCCATGATCGCATCCGCCTCGATCCGGCGCTTCTGCTCCTGCAGGTCCTTCAGTTTCTCG
>Ga0256404_1001993_pt1 | contig 46701 bp, 39 predicted proteins | sample RumenRJG_01DNA_FD_185990 | JGI IMG/M metagenome (GOLD analysis project Ga0256404, IMG submission 185990) | Bovine rumen microbial communities from Lethbridge, Alberta, Canada - RJG_01 | ecosystem: Host-associated > Mammals > Digestive system > Stomach > Rumen | place: Canada: Alberta | collected... | reverse complement strand
CTCTGCTCTAAAAATCGTAGATCTGTTCCGCATGGCTGTCAAGCCCCTTTCCGTTAAAAAATCTGAGAAGAACCGAAGTTCCCATCTCATGTATCGGTCTGCCAGCGCGGATTCTTAACCCCTGCACGCAAGCATAAAGATACACCTATATTATAGCAAAACCTGGGCTGATTTCAACGTAAATTCGATGAATTTTCGCGAATTTTTGCGAACAACAAATAGGCGAGAAGCATTTCCTCGCCTGACGGTAGTTTAGACAGGCGTAGATATGAGCGCAAGACCGGATTTGCTCGTGTGATCACCCTCATAAACGCAAAAAAGCGGGCAGCCATACCACCGTTTCCACAGTGATATGCTGCCCCTGCACCTGATAGAACACCGCCTTCGGCACGATGGGGTCGCCACCGTGGACGGATACTTTTTCCTTACTTTACAGTAAGCTTTACTGTATTAGATATTGTTTTTACTTTTCCATTTGTAACAACACATCTGTAGAATTTTCCGTCAAATGATGCCTTTGCCGGTATTGAAAGTGTATCTGTATCAGCACCTTCAGCTGTTGAAAATACCCATTTTGTACCGGTCCACATCTGCCATTTATAGCTGATGTCATTTCCTTCTGCTTTCACCTTAAACTTAGCTGTAGCACCGGCCTTAACCGTTACGGCAATCGGCTGTGATATGATCGGTGATACAGAATGGAATTTAACAGTTCTGCTGATCAACTTATAATTACCGCTGGTAATTATACATCTGAATTCTCTGTTATTTGTTGTGACTGTAGATGTAAATCTTATTATAGCTGTATCATTTCCGGCAGCTTTGCTGTTGATCCACTTACCGGAAGCAGACTTAACCTGCCACTGATATTTAAGATCAACTCCTGTAGCCTTTGCGTAGAACTTGACAATATTTCCATAATACTCTGTTGCATCTTCAGGCTGATTGATTATCTCAGGCATAACAGAGATCATAGCCGCATCCGAATATTCTGTCCAGGTTCCATTAGTCACCTTACATCTGAAGAGATATCCGTTATACTTGGCACCGATTATATTTACTGTAATACTTGATGTATCTGCTCCCTCTAAGCTGCTCTTCTTCCATGTTTCTCCGCCATCGTTGCTTATCTGCCACTGACATACCGCAACTGATGATCTTAATCTCACCTTAAAGGTTACATCCTTGCCTATAGCAGCCGCAGCATCCTTAGGCTGTACAGAGATCACCGAAAGAGTTGAAAGCTTTGCCGACTCTGATATAACCTCTCCTGCAGGAGTTGTAACAACACATCTGTAAAGTCTTCCATCAAGAACATCAGTTGCTCTGAAGCTGATCTTATTCGTGTTATATCCATCAGCCGAGCTATTGATCCAATTCTCTCCGTCAACACTTGTTTCCCATCTGTACTGTATATAATCTCCGCTTGCTGTAATCCTGAATACTGCATTACTTCCTCTGATCACTGACGCATCTGCAGGTTCCTTACTGATAGTGGCAAGCGCAGACTGCATAGTAACTTCGATACATTCAGGTAGTGAATCATAATGATTGTCATCTCCGAGTATCTTATAGAACACGTAGAATGTTCCGGAATTCAGCGATGCAGGAACATCCGCCTTGAATTCTTCTTCTGATGGTACGGTTTCAGAGTTTTCGCCTAGAGCATAAACAACTGTACCATCTTCTGTTTCTCCTGCTGTTAGAAGAGCCTGTTCCTCTCCATTAAAGGTAAGGTCATCATCTTTTGCAGGAGCAGTTGTCATGACAGCATCTGCCTTATCAACTTCATTTTCTATACATACAGGAACAGAATCAAAATGATTACTGTCTCCCTTGATCATATAAAAAACATAGTATTTTCCGGCATTCATTGCATAAGGTGCTGTATCCGAGAAATTATCAACATCAGGAACTGTCTCTGCATCTTCCCCAAGTGCATATACAAAGGTTCCTCCTTCGCCTTCACCTTCGGTGATAAGCTCCTGATACTCGCCCTTATAAGTAAGATTCTCCTTAGCCTCCGGAGCAGTAACAACTGTAGAATCAGCCGGAGTTATAGATGCAGTTGCACTTGACTGCTGTACAGCATTGCCGAAGCTGTAGTTTGATGAATCATCCCCGCTAAGTGACATTCCGGTAAAGCTTACAGTTTTATTCTCACCTGCATTTGCATCTGCGAAGGAGCCGTAAACAATAAGAGTAAGCACGTCACCTTCTATTTTACCGTCATATATAACCTCACTGTAATCAAATGTTACAGTTTTTTTACCGTCATATACCTTGTCAACTGCCTTTACACCGCTTATAGAAACTGTTTTTCTGGCTATACTTACTACTATACATTCAGCTTCGGTACTATTATGATTTATATCACCCGATACCTTGTACCATACATAATATGTAGCAGCATTTTCTCCTGCAGGGATTTCTGCGTCAAAGCTTTCATCCTCCGGTGCATCTGCAGCATTTAGGCCGAGAGCATATATAAATGAACCGCCTTCAGCTTCTCCCTCACTGATAAGAGTCTGCTCTTCTCCTTTATATATAAGGTCATTTACAGCTTCAGGAGCTGAAATTACAGAAGAATCAACCGGAGTGATATCAGCTGATGCCGTCATCTGCTGTGAAGCTATCGGTATCTTATAATTTGCTACACTCGCCCCGCCAAGTGAAATACCTGTAAAGTTTACAGTTTTATTAACTCCTGCATTTGCATCGGTAAACTGTCCTGTTACAGTAACTGTAAGTGTATCGCCTTCAACTATTCCGTCAAAAACCACTTCACTGTAATCAAATGTAGCGTTCTTTGTTCCGTCATATTCCTTATTGTTAGCTTTTATACCACTGATGGAAATATTCTTCTTACTGATGCTTACTTCAATACATACAGCTTCATAATCATCCGAATTATCAGTAAAAAGCTTATACCATACATAGTATTTTCCTGCATTTAAGCCTTCAGGAACTGCTTCTTCAAAAGCATCATCTGAAGGCGCCTCTGTCGCATTTTCTCCGAGAGCATATTTATACACTCCATCCTGAGAAACTCCCTCTGTAATAAGCGGAAGGTTTTCACCTTTATATATAAGATTTTCAGAAGCAGCCGGTTCTACAGGAATTATCGATTCGCTGATCGTATTTTCAATGCAGGCAGGTTCAGAATCCTCTGTCTGATCATTTCCAAATATTTTGTAGAATACATAATATGTACCAGGGATTACAGCCTCAGGAATATCCGAATCAAACGCTTCATCATCAGGAACTTCTTCAGGATCATCGGAAAGAGCATATTTTACAGTACCATCGACTGCTGTTCCACCTGTGATCAGCTCCTTACTTTCACCGTTATACATTAAGTCTTCCACCGCTGATGGATAGATTACAAATTCAGCTTCTTTTTTAGCGATAGAATATTCAATAACTGCTGTTGCGCCGCCAATCGTAAGAGCTGCCTTATAGTTTCCGGCCTCTGTCGGTGCTTCGTCAAGGATCTCATTGCCTTTCATATAAACAACAGCCGGGATTTCTATATCATCAATGCCTCCCGTAACAATTACTTCAGGACTTTCATCTCCGTCACACTTCTCAAGAAGAGGTCTCTTAAGAGTAATTGTAAACTTATTATCCTCAAGTGTACATCCTTCACCAGTACATGTGGCAATTATGCTTGCTCCATCTGCACTGAATGTAAAATTATGCTGATGTGGCTCCTCTTCACCCTTTGCAATGCTTACAACTATACATGCTGGTGAAACGTCACTGTAATTATCATCTCCAAATACTTTATACCATACGTAATATTCACCTTCTGCTGATGCTGTTGGTATATCCTCTGTAAATGATGCATCAATCGGCGCTGTCACGTCATCATCGCCAAGAGCATATTTGATAACACCATTTTCAGCTGATCCTTCTGTGATAAGAGCCTGCTCCGATCCATTCTCAATAAGCTCTTCAACAGCCTCAGGTACAGAAGCTACTGCTGATGCAGCCTTTTCAATAGTATAATCAACTGAAGCTGTCGCCCCTTCGATAGTTATAGAGGCAGTATAATTTCCTGCATCTGCAGGTGCCTCTGCAAGCGCCGTGTTATCTTCACTGTAAGAAATTACATAATCATTTAAATCTATACCAGGTATTTCGCCTTCAAGAGTTGCATCTCGGCTGCCTGTTTCGCCATATACTGTAAGTTTCGGCGCAACTATCGTTACAGTTGCTTTACCATCTGTAAGATCACAGCCTTCATTCTTACATGTTGCAGTGATAACATTATTCTCTGCTGAGAATTCAAAATCATGTTCGTGAACAGGTTCTTCACCCAGTAAAGAAATGACGAATTCTTTATTTGCTATATCAAATGTCATTAATACATCTGACTCTTCATCAAGTGTGAAATTAATATTTGCCCATCCGCTTGTAGTATATTTTGTTCCAAATTCTATAGATTCTTCTGTTTCAAGGCAATAAACCTTACTCCAGTTTTCATCAGCTATAAACTTAAAGCTGTAGTTTCCGCTCTGGAGACTGCTGTAGGTAATAGTGTAAATACTTCCGTTTCTGGTCATCTTATTAAGCTCAGAAGAAGGATCCCAATAAATGCCGTTAAAGCCTGATCCTGTTACGACAATCTTAGGATATGCAACAGCATCCGGAACTGTAACAGACGCATCTGATGTAGGTGTGCCTGACACTGTAACAGTTGTGCCATCTACTCTTGTTACAGTAATACCGTTACTTTCTATATCATCAAATGCTTCAAAGTAGTAACCATTAAGAGCGCTGTATGTAACCTCTGACATCTCTCCGGATACACCCTGTTGTGTTACCTCACCGTTTACTATGGTGTTATCACCGCCCGATATGCTCACATTATATGAGCCGGCCGGAGCTGCATATACTTTACCCTTAACATTCGGAAAGAGTCCTATCGTAAGTGCCAGTACAAGCATAAAGCTGATTATCCTTCTGATTCTATATTTATTTTCACTCATAATTTCAAGCCTCCTGAATTAAGAAAAAGATAACTTTCGTATATTACACGTAATATATATAATAGCAAATATTATTAATTAATTCAATTTGGAGTATTAACTAAAATGAGGCCCGGATTTTTACATCCGGGCCATTTTTTAAGTATTCAGTTGTTAATTTTTACTTTACAGTAAGCTTCGCTGTATTTGATATAGTCTTAATAGTACCATTCGTTACAACGCATCGATAAATCTTACCGTTAAGTGAAGCCTTTGCTGCTACAGAAAGTGTATTTGTCTTGGCACCTGTTGCTGATGAGTCAACCCATTTTGAGCCGTTCCACATCTGCCACTGGTAGCTTAAGTTCTTACCTTCTGCCTTGACTGTGAATTTAGCTGTTGCGCCTGCCTTAACTGATTTAGCAGTCGGCTGTGTAATGATCGGTGATTTAGAATTAAACTTAACAGTTTTACTGATAACCTTGTTATTGCCGCTTGTAACGATACATCTGAACTCTCTGTTATTTGTAGAGGATGTAGATGTAAATCTGATTATAGCTGTATCATTTCCGGCTGAAGAACTGTTGATCCACTTTCCGTTTGCATTCTTAACCTGCCACTGATATGTAAGATCAGGACCGGATACCTTAAAGTAGAACTTGGCAATATTTCCATAATACTCTGTAAGATTTTCCGGCTCAGCTATAACTGTCGGAAGGACTGTAAGCGTTGCAGCTGTTGAGTATTCTGTCCATGTACCGTTTGTAACCTTACATCTGAACATAAATCCATTGTATGTTACAGGAACACTTGCAATACTGATAGATACTGTATCATATCCGCTGAGCTTGCTTGATGCCCAGGTCTTTCCGCCGTCCTTACTGATCTCCCACTGATACTTGGCAACTGTAGATCTTGATTTGATCGCAAATGAAGCAGCGTCTCCAACATTACTTGAAACACTCTTTGGATTTTCCGAAACAACAGGCTTTGCTGTAAGCTTGACAGAATCAGTGATCAACTCCTTCTCACCTGCTGTAACAATACATCTGAATATTCTTCCGTTAAGGTTGTATGTTACAGGAACAGTAATGGTATTTGTTTGATTACCTGTTACACCACTGTTCTTCCATGTAACACCATTATCAGAACTAAACTGCCACTGATAATTGATATCATAGTTACTGCATTCAGCAGTAACAGAGAATTTAGCCTTGCTGCCGCAGTTTACACTTGCATTTACAGGCTGCTTTGTAATCTCAAGATCAGATTCAGTTATGATAACATTAACTTTAAAGTTCTGATATATTCCAATGAGTCTAAATGTAACCTCATGCTCACCCAGATCCCAAACATTTTCAGGGCTCTGGTCATCTATGAAGTCATTCATAATAGTATCCCTGTCAACTTCACAGATTTCAGAAATTCTGTCAAGAACAACATCAAGAGTTCCCTTTAATGTTTCACCGGACTTGAATACTATAGTAAATTCCGGATCTGCGACATATTTATTCCATGTTACTTCTGTAACCTCACCAGTCTCAGGATTCCAATAATGATCCTCTTCAATTGTATCGCCATATTCAACATCAACATCAGCTATTGAAAAGCTTTCGATAGGATTCTCGATTATGGTAATCTTATACGTATATTCAACTCCGCCTATTTCAAGATTTGCAAAATGCTCTCCCGGACCCCATTCAATTATGTCTGACTGATCAGAGCTAAAATGCATCTCAGGTTCAAATCCAAGCAGTTCATTAAAATATTCATTGATTTCACGAGGATCTCCGCTATAAACGCTATCATCTTCAAAGGTTATCGTAATATCCATAGGAATGATACTGTAACCCATGAATTCAATATGCTGTTGTCTCTCAGAATCAAATTCATTATACTTAAACTTAGTACCTTCTATATCATACATGTCTGCAACTGATATAGACTTAATAGGGTTATCAATGATATTTACCTTATAGCCGGCTGTATATCCTGCAAAGAAGAAGCTTACATCATATACCCCTGCTTCCCAGACATCTGTAAATGGTGTCTGACCACCATTATCTGTATATGACTTTACTATACCTACATCATAATTATGATCCTTAGCATATTCTTCAGTTACAGTCCATGCATCTCCTGAATAAGTTTTGTCTTTTGTTTCAACAGTTATGAAATGTGGATAACAGTCATACAGTTTCCATTCACCATCGTAATTTACATCATCATTCCAGTATCCTTTTTCGGTTCTCTGAGATCCTTCAAGAATATAAAGCTCATTAACAGTAACATTAGTGATATCACAAGGTATTATAATAACCTTATATGCAGCGGTGTACTTGGCAATATTAAATGTCACCTCATGTTCACCGGTTTTCCACATATTGTTTGGTGACTGATCATCATTATTGCTCCATGGGAAGTCAAATCCGAATTCTTCCTTAAGAGCTTCATAAAGATCTCCGTCACTGTTTTTAAATATCTTACCATTTGTAAGAGTGATCGTTATCTCATTAGGCCATGTGTTATATCCCTGATATGTCGAATCATTTATCCATTCATGTGTTTCAGGATTTTCATAGCCTCTTTTTGTTACATAATCTCCTTCAAATAAAGAAATATCTTCTACTTCGATACTCTGTATAGGAACATCAACAACCTTTACATTAAATGTGTATCCTCCTCCTGCAATAACAAAAGATGCTGTATGATCACCTATTTCCCATCTCACATTTGGAGCCTGTTCATCCTCTGTATGATATTCCAGATCAACACCTGTTATTTCACGTATTCTGTCCATTACATAATCAGGATTTCCTGTAATAACAGTATCATCGTTAAGTACAACAGTTATCTCATCAGGCCATACATTATAGGCATCAAATTCTTCATGAGTATCATTTTCTTCATCATAGTAATCTCTATGATCATAACATCCATCAAAACAGTATTTATCACTAATCGTCACATCTTTGATAGGATTTTCAATGATCGTAACATCATATTCAGCCTGAACTCCTGCAAATGAGAAAACAGCTTTATGTGTTTCGCCAGTCTCCCAGCTTTCAGTGAAAGGAGTCTGTCCGCCATTATCAGTAAATACATTGATGCTGTCTCTGTTTATTCCGATATCATTTGCATATTCATCTCTTACCTGCCAAACATCACCCTGATATGTTTTCGCTTTTGTTACTAAAGTTATACTATTAGGCCAGGTATTAAATAAAAACCATTGACCATCATAGCTTGACTCTTCATCGTGATATCCTTCTGTAACAAAGAGATCAGACTCTAACACATTTATATCGTCGACAGTTAAGCTGACTATCTGTGATGGGATTACTGTAACAGTATATTCAGCAGATACATTTCCTACAATTATTGTAGCTTTATGAGATCCTGCCTCCCATAACTGTCCAGGTATCTGATCATCAACAAAGCCTACACCGATGTCAAGACCAAGCTCGTCACGAAGCATCTGATTAACATCTTCATCATGGTTTGTTATTACTTTTCCGTTTTCAAGAGTAATCTTGAATTCCGGCCATGTATTGTAACCATCAAATTCTTCATCTACCCAGTTTCCTGTTTCAGGGTCAGAGTAACCTCTTCTTTTCTGTATATCAGTTGATAATACTGATAAGTCCTCTACTTCTAATGTGATTTCAGGATATTCAACAACATTTACCTAGAAAGTATTGCTGATTCCGGCAACAGTGAATGTTGCTTCATGTTCGCCGGTTTTCCAAATATTATCATTACTTTGATCGGTATATGCAACCCAGTTATAGCAGGCATTTATCACCTGATCTCCAAGATATCCGAAAAGATCCGGGTAATCTTTGCTTTTATATGTTTCACCGTTAACTTTAACCTCTATTTCATCCGGATATACCCTGTATCCTGTGAAACGTTCACCATTTTCATTAATTTCTTCCTGTGTACCTGCAAAAACTGTGCAGCCGCTTACAACAGTAACCTCTTCAAAAGGATTATCAATTACAGTTGCAGTATATTCTGCTGATTTTCCTTCAATTACAAATTCAACAGGATAGCTTTCTCCGAGTACCCATTCATTTTCTTCGCTCTGACCGTCATTTGAATGCATATCAGGCTCATAACCAAGAATTTCCCTAAGAGTATCCCTGATTTCATCAGGATCTCCTGTATATGTTGAGCCATCGACAGTTACCGAAAGCTTTCTCGGCCATATAGCATTATAACGGTTATAGCTATGCTCTTCCTCCTGCTCAATCTCCTGATTCCACGTAGTATATACTTCAAGTCTGGTATCACCGTTAAGGACATTAATGTTTTCAACTGACATAGACTGAATCGGACATTCGACGACATTTACGATATAATCAGTAACCATATCACCGATGTGAATCGTTGCGTAATGTTCACCGGTTCCCCATTCATTTGACGGAGACTGGTCTGACTCTACATATACACTAACATTAAGTCCTGTTTTTTCTCTAATGAAATCCTCAACTCTTCCGTCATTTCTGCTGTCATATTCAGAACCGTCAGTAAGTATGAGTTTAAAATCAGGCCATACATTATAGCCATTATAGTTTCCCTCAACCCATTCACCGGTTTCTTCATTCTTGTAGCCGAACATTTCCTCAATATTAGTATCATACTTTGTAAGCGTAAATACTTCAGTTGAGACTACAGGGTTATCGGCGATATAAACATCATAAGGAACATCAAATGATGACAGATGGTAATATGCCTGATATGTATTTGCCCTTGACCACTTATTATCCGGTGACTGATCATCATGAGCAAATGCATCTATACGATAATCAGGATAATCAGCTTTAAAATCCTTTATAACATCATCAATACCACCTCTATACTCTTTTTCAGATGTGACGATCGCTGCACTAATTGGAAATGCTCTGTATGCATCCCAATCAGCATTCTCACCATTATATTCATCGCGGTGTTCAGTATCCTCATAATAAATACTGATATCATCAACTTCAAATGATAAAATAGGATTATCAGCAACTATAAAGTGATATAGGCCGTATTCGGTACCTACACCGTTATAGGTGATCCATACGGTACTTTCATAGGTTCCAATCTCCAGTTCATCGGCAAGGTCTTCTCCGCCAAGCTCATAATCAATATCAAAGGTATCTTCAGGATAAGCCTCTGCAAGCTGATCCATAACCTCCTGCATGCTTCCTTCATACACATCATCATTCAGCATGGTAACAATTACATGATCAGGCTTTACATCATATGAACCTTCATTATCAGTGTCATTTTCAAAAACATAAACATCATTTGCAGTAATGGAAGCGACAGGCATGATATCCTCTTCATCTTCTACAGCGGCAGATACATTTATATGACATAAACCCAGTGTCATAAATACTGCCATACTCATTGCTACTATCTTCTTAAACCTTCTTTTCATAAAAGCAACACCCCTTTCGTGAAAATTTTAAGCCGATATTCTTTCAATAAAGTAACTTTTTTGCAACCTTCAAAAACTCCCCTAATTTTTGAATTTAACTATTGCAAAAGCTAAATTTATTTTACCATATCTGTTGTGAAAAAGCACCTATAAAATGTACTTCGGAGGAGTTTTTTTCGTAATTTTGCGTAAATGTATAAACTGACGTCTGGCGTTTGCTTCAATTAAAATATGCAATAAAAAAACTCAGATCATTAGATAATCTGAGTTTTTTTGTATATTAAGTATTTTATGTTTTGGATTACTCAGCGAGCAGCTTCTCAAGGCTTACGATTCTTACGCAAAGTGTGAAAAGCTCAGCTGCTGTCTTAAGATCATCAAGTGTTGGAAGTGTTGGTGCAACACGGATGTTCTTATCTTCAGGATCCTTGCCGTATGGCCATGTAGCGCCGGCACCGGTCATTGTTACTCCTGCCTTCTTAGCAAGCTTAACGATAGCTTTAGCACATCCAGGAAGAGCATCAAAGCTGATGAAATATCCTCCCTTTGGCTTTGTCCATTCACCAACGCCAAGTCCGCCGAGATTTCTGTCAAATGCATCAAGTACAGCTTCAAACTTTGGACGAATGATGTCTGCATGCTTTCTCATATGCTCAACCATGCCATGGATATCCTTGAAGAATCTCACATGTCTTAACTGGTTAACCTTATCATGACCGATAGTCTGGTTGGTCATCTGCTTCATTATATCCTCAAGGTTGTTAGGTGAAGAAGCAAGTGCAGCTATACCACTGCCTGGGAATGTGATCTTTGATGTTGAAGCAAATTTATATACGAGATCAGGATTTCCTGCACGTTTACACTCAGCAAGGATCTCGATAAGATAATCCTGGTCATCATCATAAAGATGATGGATACCATATGCATTGTCCCAGAAAATTCTGAAATCCTTTGCAGCCGGCTTAAGACGTGCGAATCTTCTTACTGTCTCGTCAGAATATGAATAGCCCTGTGGATTTGAGTACTTAGGAACGCACCAGATACCCTTGATAGCATCATCTTCTGCAACAAGCTTTTCTACCATATCCATGTCAGGTCCTTCAGGACTCATTGGAACAGGTATCATTTCTATACCAAAATATTCAGTAATAGCAAAATGTCTGTCATATCCCGGAACAGGGCAAAGGAACTTAACCTTATCAAGCTTGCACCAAGGTGTGTTTCCGAGAATACCATGTGTCATGGCTCTTGAAACTGTATCGTACATAACATTGAGTGAAGAATTTCCGTAAATGATGATGTTTTCCGGATTGTTCTCCATCATATCTCCGATAAGCACCTTAGCCTCATGAATACCTGTAAGAACACCATAGTTTCTACAGTCTGTTCCATCTTCACAGGTAAGATCAGCCTGTGAATTAAGAGTATCCATCATACCCATTGAAAGATCAAGCTGCTCACGGCATGGCTTTCCACGGCTCATATCAAGCTTAAGATCCATCTCCTGGTATTTCTGATATTCCTTCTTGAGGGTCTCAAGCTCAGACTTAAGTTCATCTTTTGTCATTTCTGAATACTTTTTCATATCATTCTCCTTAACAAAAATCATAATAAACTTCAATCATTATAGCATGACTTTTTCAAAAGAAAAGTATTTTATTTAATTTTTTTCAAAAAATGATGTATTTTTATTTAAAAAAATTAAAAAACGCACTCGAAATACTATTATTATTTAGTAATATATAAGTTCAATTGCCGGTTATAGCTGAATATTATATTGAAACGACATCTAAAAACATAGATTACTATACATCGTACGGGTTGTTTTATATATCGTATTCTTGATAATTCTTACATTATTATGATACAATTCGAAAAGAAATTATCATCTGGAAGGAAGAAAAATGAGCAGCGCAGTCGCAATAATAGCTGAATATAATCCATTTCACAACGGCCATCTTTACCATCTCTCTGAGGCGAAGAGATTATCCGGTGCCGAGTATTCTTTTGCTGTAATGAGCGGCAATTTCGTTCAGCGCGGCGAGCCTGCTTTGCAAAACAAACTAACCAGAGCGAAATCAGCGGTTTTAAACGGACTTGATATAATCTTTGAGCTTCCGGTAAGATTCAGTACCGCCAGTGCGCAGGACTTTGCCTACGCAGGTGTTGAAATGATCAATTCACTTAAGGCGGCTGACTATCTTGCTTTTGGTGCGGAAACAAATGATATAACTAAGCTTACAGCCGTATCAAAGCTTCTCGCAAATGAATCAGGCAGCTTCAAAGCATCTCTTAATGATCATTTAAAAGAAGGCTGCAGCTTCCCTAAGGCAAGAGCTTTAGCTGTCCTTGATGAACTGGGATCTGACTTTGAAGAAGTTATAACTCTTCCAAACAATATCCTTGCTATCGAGTATCTTACTGCACTTTTAAAGCTGGATTCGCCGATAAAGCCGGTTTTGATACAAAGAAATGCAGCTTCACACGACTCTGACTCTATTTCAGGAGAATTTGCATCAGCTAAAATGATAAGGAATATGCTATATTCCGGAAATCATGATGAAGCTTCCAGGTATCTTCCTTCTCAAACAGAGGCACTGGATGAAAAGTATATAAGAGCGGATGATATCACAGCCCTTCTTAATCTTTCGCTGATTAATTTTCAGCACACAAAAAACATCCCGCAGCCATCAATACTTGATATGAGCGAGGAGCTTTCAAATAAGCTCAGAAAGCTTACTCTTCCGCTTTCTTATGAAGAGATAAATGAAGCTCTTAAAACGAAGGAACTTACGCTTTCAAGAATACGCCGCGTTCTTATTCATTTACTGCTTGATATAAGAGCTGTAAAGACCCCTTCAGGAATATACTGTCCTTATGCATCGCTCCTTGCGCTTAGGAAGGATTCCTCAAAGCTTCTCCGCGCTATAAGTGATAACAGCTGTATCGATATAATCAATAAGCGTGCTGATTATCAGCCTAAGGATCAATACGTCGCCACGCTTTATGAATATGATAAGAAGGCCACGGATATATATAATCTTCTGTATTTTATAAATACCGGAGTCAGGCTTCCAAATGAGCTTTCATCCAATATTGTTATTGTGTAAAAAATCCGACCAATAAGCTTATCTGCAAGAATTATACAGATGCTATATGGTCGGATTTTAAGTTCCATGCAGTCTCTTTATAGACATTTTAATATATCAGGAAATACTATTCATCGAGGAAATCTTCATCATCGTCATCATAATCCTCGTCGTCATCGTAGTCCTCATCCTCATCCTCATCCTCATCATCAACAATTGACTGAACGATTGGAGGTGGTGCTACGTTTGGCTTCTGAGGCTGCTGCTGGCTGTAGTTATAGCCATACTCATCCTCTTCAAACTCAGAGATATCCTCTCCTGTGTAACCGATGTTCTGCTGCTGCATTGCAGGTGCAGGAATTGGATTACCATTAAGAAGATTGATGCTTGCATCCATATCATTGATATTTGAATCAAGTGTGTATACAGCATTCTCAAGGTTATCGATAAGGTTATGATAATTCTCTTTATCAATCTCAAGAGTACGTGCAAAGAAATTCTTCATGTCTGAAAGTCTGCTCTTTGTATACTCCATAGCTGAAAGTCTGACTTCTGCAGCTTCTGCATTAGCATCATCAACTATCTGCTGTGCTTCCTTTCTTGCCTGCTCAAGAATCTCATTTGCTCTGATATTTGCAAGCTCAGTAATGTGATTGGTATCTACAAGTCTGTTAGCCTCATTTACTGACTCAGAAATGATAGCGTCTGAACGTGTTCTTGCAGAAGCAAGGATAGCTTCCTTGTTTCTCATGATCTTCTTGCATCTTTCAATCTCATTTGGGAGCTTAAGCTTAAGCTCACTGAGCATCTTTTCTATTTCATCCTTAGGCACAACGATCTTGTTTGATGAGAGTGGCTGATATTTACAGTTTCCTATAAATACGCTTATCTCATTTATCATCTCTTCTACGCCTTTTTTCTCCATTACGATTCCCTCCTGAATCTTATTTCTTATACTTTTCCTCTATCCTTGAAAGGACGTTTGCCGGAACAAAATCCTTCACTGACACTCCATAGCTTGCATATTCCTTCACAATGCTGGAACTAATTGGTGAATACTGTGTGCTCGTCGAAAAAAACAAGGTATCTATATCCCCGGCAACAGCTCTGTTAGTCTGAGCCATTTGGAGCTCGATATTAAAATCCGCCATTGCTCTAAGTCCGCGGATGATTATGTTTGAATTCTTTGCTCTTACAAAATCAACCAAAAGTCCTTCGAAGCTTTCAACGCTTACATTTGGAAGATCCTCTGTGACCTCCTTCAACATAATAACACGTTCGTCTAAAGTAAACAATGGCGATTTTTTCTCAGAATTATTAAGAACACCTATAACAAGTCTGTCAAATACAGCAGAACCTCTCCTTATGATGTCAAGGTGTCCCAGAGTAACCGGGTCAAAGCTGCCCGGGTAAACTGCAGTTATCATTCTTCTTCTATCCTTTTTTGCATAAATACATGCTTATTTGATTTATATTCTTTATTCTTATAGATGGTAAATCCGAGATCATCAACATAATCAAAATCTTCATCAAGAGCAGCCTCAACGACTATCAGGCAGTTTTCATTTGAAAACTTTTTCTCTGAAAGCGTATAGAGGATCTCCTTCTCAAGTCCCTTGCCGTAAGGCGGATCCATGAAGATAATGTCTGCATCGATCTTTCTTGCAGATCTGACAAATGATAAAGCATCCGTCCTCATTATCTCAGATTCATCAGTAAACTTAGTGAACTTGATATTATCCGTGATACATTTGAATGCGTTTATATTGTTTTCGACAAATACCGCTCTTCTGGCGCCTCTTGATAAGGCTTCGATACCGATACCGCCGCTGCCTGAGAAAAGATCCCAAAACACACAGTCCGGTATATCCGGCATAAGAATATTAAAAAGTGTTTCCTTTATCCTGTCGGTTGTAGGTCTTGTATCAAGCCCTTCTACTGTCTTAAGCGGAAGGCTTCTTCTTGAACCTGCTATAACACGCATATCCGGCTCCTTCAAATTTCACTGAAAAATACTACAATTATTTGTAATACTTTTTTAACAGAATGTCAATATAAACGATGTTAAAAGTTATCTTAAGGATTATTTAGAAAGATGGTCTTTGTACCATTTTCCGGCATCTGAAAGGTCATCATAACTCCATCCGCTGGTGGCTTCATTTGACGATGAAATAAGCGCTGATGTCTCATCCTTGTTGCAGAGACTCCAGATAGCGTATGACATATCATTTTCATCAAGATACTTCATCCACTCCTCGGCTGAGCTGTAATCAATACCGCCGTTTCCTGATGCATCGCAGATACTGAACTCACTGATAAATACAGGAGCACCAGCGTTTCTTGCGGTCTTAACCTTATTTCTTATATCATCCTTATGAGTAGCTGCATAAAAATGAACAGCGTACATAATATTATCAAATGAAAGCTGATCAGAAGCTGCCTTATCAACCTCCTGCGACCAGTTCGGTGTACCGACGATTATAACAGCGTCAGGTGCATTATTTCTGATTATAGGAATGATATCCTCAGCGTATTTTTTAACATCTGACCATGATGTTCCGCCGTTTGGCTCATTACATATCTCATAAATTACATTTCCGTAATCCTTATACTTCTCTGAAATCTCAGCAAAGAAATCCTTTGCCTCATCCTCATAGCGAAGCGGTGTCAGATCGTGAAGGATGTGCCAGTCAATGATAACATACATATTAAGCTCTGTCGCAGCCTTAACGCCCTTATCGATAAGAGCCTTAAGATCATCCTTATTGCCGTCTGTACAGTAGCCCATTCCTTCATCTGTATACATAGCAAGCCTGATAAGATTTACGCCCCACTCATCTCTTAAGGTCTTAAATGCATCCTTATTTACATATGCAGGGAACCATGCGATACCGTGAGTACTTACGCCCTTAAGCTGTATCTTCTTGCCATCCTTATCTACAAGATCTACGTTATCAACCTTAAGAGCACCGTGCTTGTCATAAAGCTCAGCTGACGCATTACTTTTGTCAGAGCCGCCAGAACTCTCAGTTGTCTTGTCTTCCTTTTCGTCAGTTTTTTCTGTAGTCTTATCGTCAGATTTCTCTGTGGTTTTGTCATCCTTCTTGTCAGACGAACCGCCTGTTACCTCTTCGCCATTTACGAAAAGCTTTATATCAGGTTCTGTCTTGCTTGCCTTCTCTGAATCAAATATCATCATAAAACCTATATTTGTAGACTGTCCTGAAGGTATCTCGTTATTGTAATCAAGCGGTGTGATACTAAGTGTACCGTTGTCCAGCTTGAAGTTTCCACACCAGTTGTCACCAACCTTAACCTCGCCTTCGAAGCCGCTGAAGGTGATCTTCCAGTTTTTAACAGCCTCTTTGCTGTTATTGCAGATATCTATGCCGTACTGACGTGTAAATGATCCCTCTGAACCCCAGCTGTTTCCGTCATCCACCTTAAGATATATCTCTGACTTTGAATCAAAAAGAGGATTATTCTTTCTCTTGCTTTCCTTCTTCTCCTCTGTTGTTTCAGTAGCTATTGTACTGCTCGTGCTTTTCTCCGTAGTCTTACCGTCAGCAGTAAATGCTTCTGTTTTATCATCCTGCGAACTTTCTGCCGTTGTTTCATTTGAAGCAACCTGCGAACTGCCGTTATCCTTCTTACTGTCCTTACCGGTCTTGTCACCTATTATATAAGCTCCAAGTCCGATAACAAGAAGTGCGAGCACAGCAATTATAATGAAAACGCCCTTACTAATTCCGGTCTTCTTACCTGCTTCCCCTGTCTCTGTCACTTCGTTCTTCTGTTCATTCTTTTCCTCTGACATTTTTAACCCTCTTTCCAAAAAATCTTTATAGCTGATTTTATGACAAATATCATAAAGTAGTTATCGTATTATTGCCTGCAGAACTCTTCAGCACTTCGAAACGTTCTTCCAGAACATCAGCGTACTTGATCACTGTATCCTGCGCCAGCATTAACATTTCATGATGCTTATAAATATCCGCAACCTTAAAAAGCAGATCACCGCTCTGGCGTATCCCGAAGAAATCCCCCGGTCCGCGGAGCTTAAGATCTTCATTTGCTATATAAAATCCGTCATTTGAGTTTTCAAGCACCTTAAGTCTGGCGCTTGCCTCATCGGAATCCTTTGTATTTATAAATATGCAGTAAGACTGCGCGTCTCCTCGTCCGACACGCCCTCTCAGCTGGTGAAGCTGAGCAAGGCCGAAGCGTTCTGCATTTTCAACCATCATCACGGTTGCGTTCTGATTGTTGATACCGACCTCAATTACCGTGGTTGATACAAGAACGTCAATCTCGCGGTTCATGAAGCTGTGCAGGATTTCATTTTTCCTTGTCTCAGGCATCTTGCCATGGAGATATTCAACCCTTACAGAGCCTTTGTAGAAGCCTTTAAGCTTCTCGCTGTAATCGGTGACATTTTCCATATCACAGTTTTCTGAATCCTCGACCATCGGGCATATGATATAAGCCTGATGCCCTTTCTTAACTTCATTATAAATAAAATTATAAGCCGTATCTCTGTACGAGGTGCCTACTACACAGTTTTTGATCTTCTTTCTGCCGCCCGGCAGCTCATTTACAACGGATATATCAAGATCTGCATAAATGATGATAGCCAGCGTTCTAGGTATCGGAGTTGCGCTCATGATAAGAGTATGCGGATTTCCGCCCTTCTCCTGAAGCTTCTCTCTCTGCTTTACGCCGAATCTATGCTGCTCATCGGTGCAGACAAGCCCGAGCTTTTTGTATTCAGGCTTCTCCTGGATCAGCGCGTGTGTACCGATTATTATATCTATATCTCCTGCTTTAAGCTGCTCGTAGATAAGTCTTTTTTCCTTAAGAGTCTGCGAGCCGGTCAGAAGTCCAACCCTTACGCCGTGTTTATCGAAAAGCTTTTTAAAATCTTCATAATGCTGAACGGCCAGTACCTCTGTCGGAACCATCAGAGCACCCTGGTAGCCTGAAAGTACGGTTACAAAAAGCGCTGCCGCGGCAATTATAGTCTTACCTGATCCAACGTCTCCCTGAACAAGCCTGTTCATTACATAAGGGCCTGACATATCATTTACTATATCGTCTATAGCCCTTTTCTGTGCATCCGTCAGACTATATGGAAGCGACGCAAGGAAGCTTTCAAGTCTGATCTTTGCGCCGTCCGCAAGCTTAAACTCGCTTTCTCTAGCAACATTATCGCTGCGGAGTCTGTTGACTTCGAGAAGAAATGACAGAAATTCATTAAATGCAAGTCTTCCCAAAGCACATTTAAGAGTTTCCGTATTTACAGGAAAATGCACATTCATCAGTGCCTCACCGAGAGGCATAAGTCCTGTTTCCTTCCGTATATCTTCTGTAAGCGGATCCTCGATACTGTTAGCGAGCGGAACCACCTCGTGGATTATCTTCTGAAATGTCTTATTCGAAAGCCCTGAGGTAAGTCCGTAAACCGGCTGCATGGTACGTGTCATCGCATCATACTTTTTACTGTCATAATACTCCGGCATTTCAAAAGAAAGCTTGTTAAAAGCAAACTTTGCATTTCCGGTAAAAATGAACGAAGCGCCGGGCCTCATAACATTTTTGATAAAAGGACAGTTGAAAAATGTCACATACATGCTTCCGGAATCATCGCTTATCTTAACAGAGCTTATGAGAAGATGTCCTCTCTTCTCAGATTTAACATAAGAAGAAACCTTAGCATAAACCGCACATCTGATTCCTGATTTGACATTTGCGATAGGGATTGGCTCGCTGTAAGAAAGATAATCTCTTGGAACAGACAGTATCAGATCCCTGACAGTTAAAATATTCAGTTTTTTAAAGAGTGCGGCGGTCTTGTCGCCGATACCCTTAACCTCGGTAATACTGCTGTTTATATTCATTACTCTACCGAAACTATATAATAATATACCGGCTGTCCGCCGTTATGAAGGTCTATCTCAAGATCAGGGAAGCCCTTCTCAAGACTTTCCTTAAGTCCGAGAGCCTCTTCATCCTTGATATCTGCGCCGTAATAAACAGTTATAAGACCTGCATCCTCGTCAACCATATTCTTGATAAGCTGAATGGTGGTATCATTTATATTCTGTCCGACAGCGCTTATGCCCTTGCCATCGATTCCCATGATATTTCCCTTATGGATCTCTCGGCCGTCGATCACAGTATCTCTTACCGCATAAGTAACCTCACCGGTCTTAACGGTCTCCAGAACTTTTTCCATGGTCTCTTTGTTCTCGTCAGGCTCACTCTCAGCATCAAATTCGATCATTGCACTTACACTCTGAGGTATTGATGTTGAAGGAATGACGATAACATTTTTATCCTGACATATCTCTGCCGCCTGATTAGCGGAAAGTATAATGTTCTTATTGTTTGGAAATACAAATATATTCTCTGCATTTACCTTTTCTATCGCTGACAGGAAATCATCCGTGCTCGGATTCATGGTCTGTCCGCCGGAAATGATACTATCAATTCCTATATCATTTAAAATTGCTGTAAGGCCTTCACCTGCAGCTACCGCAACAAAGCCGTATTTCTTCTTTTCTGCTGGCTCTTCAGGAACCGCCTTCTGCTTTGATGAAAGCTCAAGCTTTATCTTCTTAAATGCCTCATCCTGCTCCTTTGCTTTATTTCTCTCATCTGCAAGGCTTATACGTTCTCCGTGCTCTTCCTTCATGTTGTCGATCTTCATGTTGGTAAGCGCACCGTAAGTAAGAGCCTTCTCAAATGCAAGGCCCGGATGATTGGTATGTACATGCACCTTAACCAGTTCATCATCAGCTACGCATACCAGTGAATCACCGATCGACAGAAGGTATTCCTTGAAGGAATCCACCTCCTTATCAGAAAGCGGTGAGTTCAGCATGATGATAAACTCTGTACAATATGTAAATTTGATATCTGCTGTGGATATACTGTCGTTGCTGCTTCCGGAGAAATCTATCTCCCTGAAGGTCGGTCTTGCAGATGCTGTAACTGTCGGAGCATCGGCAGGGATAACTTCATTTCCCTTAAGAGCCATAATGGCTCCTCTTAAGATCTCAATAAGTCCCTGTCCGCCGGAATCTAAACTCCTGCTTCCTTAAGAACCGGAAGAAGGTTCGGAGTATTATCGAGCACCTCTTCACCGTATGTAAGTACAGCCTCTGCGAATGACATAAGCTCCATATCTTTATCTGCGCACTCTGCCGCCTTATCGGCGATGCCTCTTGCAACAGTAAGTATAGTACCTTCCTTCGGCTTCATAACAGCCTTATATGCTGTGTCGACAGCTCTTGAAAATGCGCTTGCAAGATCAAGCACATATAAAACCTCTTTGTCGCTGATATCCTTGCAGAAGCCCCTGAAAAGCTGTGAAAGGATAACGCCTGAATTGCCTCTTGCGCCTCTGAGAGAGCCGCCCGAGATAGCCTTGGCAAGACTAGCCATGGTAGGCTTGTCAAGATTTGAAACCTCGCCTGCAGCGGTCATTATCGTAAGAGTCATATTTGTTCCCGTGTCACCGTCAGGTACCGGGAAAACATTTAGTTCATTAATATATTCCTTGTTATTGCTAATGTTATTGGCTCCGGATAAGAAAATTTTCTTAAGTAAAGCCGCATCAATAGTATTAGTCACCAGAAAGCTCCTCCTTAGTCGATAACACGAACGCCTTCGACATAAACATTAATATTCTTTACCTTGAGACCGGTAAATTCTTCAACACGGTATCTTACAGTTTTGATAAGATTTGATACTACAGTCTTAATACCTACACCATAAGCTACAATGACATGAAAATCGATAAGCAGTTCATTATTGTCATCAATCTTTACATTTATTCCTTTGGTATTACTGTCCCCCTTAAGAAGTTTAGCCAGTCCGTCACGAACGCTGATAGTAGCCATTCCTACTATTCCGAAGCAGTCAAGTGCCGCCATAGCTGCGGATTTGGCAACGACCTCATTATCAATGATGATAGTACCATTGTCATTGGAAATTACACCATTCATACCATCTACCTCCTGTAAAATAGAATACCAAACTTCAATTCATACATATCTTACAGTATATCAATTACTTCACAAGTTAGCAAGTGAAAGGGACAAGATAAAAAACGCAAAAAAAGACGACACCTTAAGGTATCGTCTTTTTAAAAATGTCTGTCAGACAGAAAGATCAACTATGCTCTCTCAACCTTTCCAGAACGAAGGCAGGATGTACAAACATAAACTGTCTTGTGTGAACCGTCAACTACAGCCTTTACACGCTTAATGTTTGAGTTCCAGATCCTGTTTGATCTTCTATGAGAATGACTCACGTTGTTACCAAAATGAGTACCTTTGTCACAAATAAAACACTTAGCCATCTATAAACACCTCCTTAACCGGTAATTTAGTCACTTTTGACCCACAACGAACATATAGTATCAGAAAGTCAAAGCTATTGCAAGGACTTTTTTTACATTTTCAAGATTTTTTTCTTAAAATTAGATATCCTTGTCAGAAAGGTTATCAATTGCCTCATCTACAGCCTTCTCTTCATCAGACTTTCCGCGTCCGCTGAGGAACTTCTGAACCTTCTCTACTACGCCAGGGATCATATCCATAACGTTCTGAAGCTTGTTTGTCTCACCTACAGGAAGGATTCTTACGAAATCGCCCTGCACAACTATAACTGCTGAAGGAGACATTTTACCGCCCATTCCGCCTGCTGCTGAATTACCGCCTCTTGCAGGTGCTGTAGCTCCGGCTCCAACTCCAAAGTTTACATCCATAAGCGGAATGATTGTTGTATCGCCGATAACCTGCGGCTCTCCCATTACTGTCTTTGATGTAAGGAATGCGCTCATTCCGTTAAAAAGTGAATTTACTGTATTATTAAAATCATTTTTATTATCTGCCATTCTTAGATCCTCCTAATCTTATATCTTCTTAGCCAGATTCATCGTCTTCTTAAAATCTTTGCTGAAATATAACAGCACTGCCGGTATAGCCATGCTTCCAAGATGAATCCTGCCCTTGCACCATACATCCGCCTCTATCTTCTTCTCGTAAAAGTCCGGTGTTAGATGCAGCCATTTATAATAAAATGGATAAAACCTGCAAAGCTTTCCGATGAGCTCTCCGGTCTTGTCCGGTGATTTAAGTCCAAGGAGAAGCCTTACGTCTCCCTTTCTCGGAAGAATGTTCTTAAATACCCTCTTCAAAACCTTCTTGCCTCTTCTGATGGTATTCTTGGTGTATGGTCTGTCCAGAAATTCAAGAACATGGTTCTTCTTAACCGATAACTTGTTAGCCGTATCAGATGCTTTATCTGTCAGATCATATACCTTATCGGTAAGGTCGTAGATCCTGTCTGAAAGTGTTTTCTTCTCAGATTCCTCCGTACCTTCACCATCAGCCTTTTCACCGTCAGCCTTTTTGTCCTTTTTATCCTTCTTCTTGTCTTTCTTTTTCTTCTTTTTAGACTTTTTATCTTCTCCGTCTCCGAACACATCCTCATATTCAGAAAGCTCTGCTTCATTTATATTCGGATCTGCAGCGTTTTCTCCGGCTTCTCCGGATGTGACTGCCGGAACATTTTCTCCCGGCGGTGCAGCCGTACCGGTGTTCTCTGTGACGGACGTCTCAGGAAGGCTGTCATTTTTATTCTGTTTTTTCTTCTTTTTACTCTTTTTGTCCCCGTGACCGGTTTCATCGCCCATCAGCTTTATCTTCTTTATGGGGATGCCGAATACTTTTATCTTCGCCGCGGCGTGTATACCGTCCTCTGCCTTGTCACCCGAGGCGACAACACTTGCGAAAAGCCACCGGACCTTAAGCTCACCGCCGATCTCTTCTCCGTAAGCCCCCTTCAGTTTATATCTTATAGGTGCAAACAGAACAAGCAGTACTATCAGCAGTATCAGTCCGATGATACATAAAAGCACTATTCCGAGGATTTTGAGTATTGTAAGAAATACCGCCATAAAAACCCTCTATCTTTTACATTTTCTTTTAATTCTTCTTAGCCTTTTTAGCTCTCTTCTTCGGAAGAACTATGAGGTCAAAATTATCATTTATATATTTCTTAATATCAAGTCCGCCTGTAACTCTTAAAGAGTCTTCGGTTATCTTCCTGAGGAGTTCATTTGCTGAGCCTTTGGATTTAGTTATGCCGACTACAACGATCTCATCATCCCTCTCTAAGAAATACGGCTGAAGGAAGACATTATAATTGTAGACCTCAAGCAGTGCCCCGTCTTCAAGCGGCAGAGTTATAAGGAAAAGTCCGAATTCAGGCTTGTACTTATAGACTGATCTTATAAGCTTATTCAGTTTTCTGCCTCTTTCAACGTCTGAATAGACACTGTTAATCATCTGCATTTTAGTCACCCAGCATCATTTCGTTAATTATCTCAACCGAAGCAAGAAGCTCTGTCTCGTCAGAGCATCTGTCAAGTGCGTACAGGAAATATTCCTTGATCTCTTCTTTGTTATTGAAAAATACAGGTATTACCGACAGAACCTTCGCCATAACGCCACGTCTCAACGATACGCCAAGCTTTTCGAAAAGCCCTCTGAAGCCCTCCTCAAGATCCTTATATACCTTCTCAATATATTCATCATCTGCAGCGTCATTTACGACTCTGATCTCTTTGTCAAGGTCGATGAAAAGGCTTGTTGAGGTAAGCTTGTCGGCCTTGATAAGTCCGCTGTAGACATCTGTCATTCCGGCTTCCTCTATAGCCTCCGAATATTCTGTATATATATCAAAAAGACTGCTGCTTACATTTGCAAGAGTCTCGTATGCATCCTCCTGAGCACCCTCAAGAGATATGAAGAAGTCCTCAGTCTTATCTGTCAGTGAATAAATGCTGTCTGCAGCAACACATTCCTTAAGGATACTTATAGCTGAAGCATAGCTGTCATCCATCTTATCTGCGATCTTGTTCTTTGACGTAAGAAGGATAACAAGAGTATCATTTATTATCTGCTCAAGCATCAGATAATCTGTAACATTTGAGCTGATGATCTCTGTAGCCTTTTCAAGGATTGCAGAATACTTAAGGTGTTCTGACTTCTCAAGCTTCTTAAAATCCGCCTCAGACAGAGTCTTATACATATCATATAATGCAGGGAAACTCTTCTCAAAGCCCTCCGGCTTCTCGATAAGAGATGCAGTTCTGACCATCTCTGCAAAATCATTTACGGCTTCCTTCTCTCCACCCTTATAGATCATAAGTGTATTTCTTATTATATCAAGAAATCTTTCCTTGGTCATTCTGACAGGAAGTTCTGCGATAAAGCTCTGGATCTTGCTGTTGACAACAAGCTTATCGTTATCCTGGAATACGTAGTTGAACATATTCTCAGCAACGGCTTCTTTATTTACATCATGAACAGATATCTCAGGATTCTTTCTGAGAAGTACATATTCAAATAGAGACATTGCATCGGTATAAGAGGTAAGAACCTTCATTTTTTCGGTAACCTCCTGCCTTCTTGCAAGCACCTTCTCTATATCCTCTTCGAAGGATTCGCCCTCAAAAACTGCATTCTCTATAGCAGCTTTTACGGTATTCGCAATATCCTCAGTCTCTTTCTTTCTGTCATCATCGCACTCATCAAGCATTTCAAGCATGGTAAAGTAGTTCATTGAAAGTCTGATCACAGCATACTTTGTAAATGCAGTTGATGTGAGAAATGCATATTTTTTAACATTTTCCTTAAGGTCTCTTCCTGCCTTAAGTTCCTTTATAAGATTTCTGGCTTCATTTTTCATGTTGTTTTACCTGTTGTCCTTTTATTTTCTATGCTCGTGTGTAAATATATGGTCCATGCAGTATTCTAAACCGCCGATACACTTTGAGCAGTATCTGAATTCAAGATTTTCATCATCCTTTTCAGTCCTGCCGCAGACTGCGCACTTATGATGCACATCATTGGCTGTGATCGGTCTGAGGTTCGATACATTGCTTCTTCCATCAACTCTTCTTAAATTTCCGGTGCCCTCACTCTGAGAAGAATTACCTTTTCCATGGTAAATGCCTGAGATATTCGCATTCTTTACTCTTCTCTGGAAGTCTCTCTGACGCATCTTCTGCTTAATATCAAAGCTTCCGGCCTTCTTTCTGTTGATGAAGAAGAATATGAAGAAGTTTGCAACGCTTGATACTATGATAACACGCGCAAATACATTATCTGACTTTATAAATTCATAAACAAGATAAGCAAGATCAAAATATCCAAGCCATTTTACCTTGATCGGAAGCATAAAATATAACATTACAACCTGCTCGCTGTAGATTACGGCAAAAGCAAGGAACATACTCATGGTCGTATAATATGTGATAGATATTCCATACACCGAACTGCTGATAACATTCATATAATATGTCGAGAAGTCGCCTACATTCCATTTTAAAGTAATAAATGAAGTAAGAAGAACGGCTATATCAATCAACAGGAAGCCGCCGAACATAAAGATATTAAACATAACGGTTCCCCAGGCTGCTTCAAGCCTCTTGGCGACAAAATAGTAAAAGAAAAGTGATATCGGTATGAAGATTATCTCGAGTGCGGAATCCGGCATGAATGGCATGCTGAAGATCCATGTTATAAGCCTCCAGTATTCATTCTTCTCAACTATCATATACGGATTCAGCACGAGCTTCATATAAACATCAGGTACCGCAAAATATAAAAAATACCCGATAATAAAACATCCGATGACAAGTCCCGGAAGCATTTTTATCGAATATTTATAAAGTCTGTTTTCAAGATTTCCCTTTTTCACAGGTCTGCCTCTCTTCGTTCATAAAAAATTTTCATACGGATATATTTTACTTTAAATCTCATGTAAAGTAAACCTTTTGTATCAAAAAAAATAAATATTTGAAATTGCTACAACCATACATTATAATAAGAATGTTATGTTTTTAACTAAATCTAATAGGAGTTGCGGACAACCGCTGGTAAAATGAAACATTTAGGAATAGATATAGGTTCAACCACAGTTAAAATTGCGATAATTGATGAGGATCATAAGATCCTGTATTCAGAATACAAAAGACATTTTGCACGTATCAAGGAAACTCTTAAGGAGCTTCTTCAGAATGCGATAAATGCGATCGGTGATACGGAGGTTGCTCCTGACATTACAGGTTCAGGCGGACTTGCCCTTGCAAAGGTTATAAATGTACCTTTCGAGCAGGAGGTTGTATGCGTATCCTCTGCTCTTTCTGACTATGCACCTGAGACCGACGTTGCGATAGAGCTCGGCGGCGAGGATGCAAAGATCATTTATTTCAGTGAAAGCGGAATTGAACAGCGAATGAACAGTGTCTGTGCCGGCGGTACAGGCTCATTTATCGACCAGATGGCTTCTCTTCTTATGACAGACGCCGCTGGTTTAAATGAGTACGCCAAGAGCTACGACACCATCTATCCAATCGCTGCAAGATGCGGCGTATTTGCGAAGACCGATATACAGCCGCTTATAAATGAAGGCGCTACAAAGCCTAACCTTTCCGTATCCATACTTCAGGCAGTTGTAAACCAGACCATCTCAGGTCTTGCCTGCGGAAAGCCTATCAGAGGACATGTTGCCTTTCTTGGTGGTCCTCTTCATTTCCTTGATCAGCTTAAGGAATGCTTTATCAGAACACTGGGTCTTGATGATGAGCATATCATTGCTCCGTCTCATTCGCACCTTTTTGCGGCAGTCGGAGCTGCTATCCATGCAGATGATAATATCACTATCTCGCTTTCTGAGCTTTCAGGAAAGCTGAACGATGACCTTAAGATAGCTGTTGAATCAGCCAGGATCGAGCCTCTCTTCAAGGATAAAGAGAGCTACGAGGAATTCGTCGAGAGACAGAAAGATTTCCACGTAAAGCGCGGCGATCTTGCGACCTATAAGGGTAAGGTTTTCCTCGGAATCGATGCAGGTTCAACAACCACAAAGCTTGCTCTCGTCGGAGAACACGGGGAGCTGCTTCACGATTTCTACAGCAACAATAACGGAAGCCCTGTAAAAACTACCATCAGGGCTCTGTCAGAAATATATGAAATGCTTCCTGAGGGGGTTACCATTGCCGGCTCATGTTCAACCGGTTACGGTGAAGCCCTGCTTAAATCTGCATTTAATCTTGATTACGGCGAGGTTGAGACTATCGCTCACTATACTGCTGCCGCCTTCTTTAATCCGGAGGTTGATACCATCCTTGATATCGGCGGTCAGGACATGAAATGCATCAAGATCAAAAATGGTGTCGTTGACAACGTACTTCTGAATGAATCCTGCTCTTCGGGCTGCGGTTCATTTATCGAAACATTTGCTAAATCCCTCGACTATGAGGTTAAGGATTTTGCTAAAATTGCACTCTTCGCCGAGGCTCCTATCGACCTTGGTTCAAGATGTACGGTTTTCATGAATTCAAAGGTTAAGCAGGCCCAGAAGGAAGGTGCTTCCGTTGAAGATATCTCCGCAGGACTTGCATATTCTGTTATCAAAAATGCTCTTCTCAAGGTTATCAAGCTTACCGATCCAAAGCAGCTCGGCAACCAGATAGTCGTTCAGGGCGGTACATTTTATAATGATGCCGTTCTCCGTGCTTTCGAGCTTGTATCCGGAAGAACTGCAGCAAGACCTGATATTGCAGGTATCATGGGTGCTTTCGGCGCTGCACTTATCGCAAGAGATAATTATACAGAAGGCTTTACATCAACAACTCTTCCATACGAAGAGGTTAAGGCACTTACCTATGAGACTCAGATGACTCATTGCAAGGGCTGTACCAACAACTGCCTTCTTACTATCAATAAATTTACCGGCGGAAGACGCTTTATCACCGGTAACCGCTGTGAGAAAGGTCTCGGTCTTAAGAAGAATGCCGAGAATATGCCAAACCTTTATGAATATAAATATCAAAGGATATTTAACTACGAGCCTCTTCCTAAGGAAAATGCAAGAAGAGGCGAGATTGGCGTGCCTCGAGTACTTAATATGTACGAGAACTATCCTTTCTGGTTCACCTTCCTTACAGAGCTTAAGTATAGAGTAATACTCTCACCGAAATCATCGAAGAATATCTATCAGATGGGTATTGAATCTATCCCTAGTGATACTGAATGCTATCCGGCAAAAATGAGCCACGGTCACGTAATGTGGCTTATCAAGCAGGGCGTACGCCAGATATTCTATCCATGCGTTCCTTATGAAATGAATGAGACACCGAAAGCAAACAACCACTATAACTGTCCTATCGTTACCTCTTATTCTGAGAACATCAAGAATAACATGGAGGAGCTCGATACACATAAGATAACTTACATCAGACCTTTCCTTGCTCTCGATAATCCAAAGGCTCTTAAGGCTCGTATGTACAGAGAGTTTTCTAAGCATACAGATGTAACAAAGGAAGAGATCAGCCGTGCCATCGACAAGGCTTACGAAGAGGCTGAGAAGGTTAAATCAGATGTAAGGAAGAAGGGCGAGGAAACCCTTGAATTCCTTAAGAAGAACAACAAGATCGGTATCGTTCTTGCAGGCCGTCCTTACCACGTTGACCCTGAGATCAATCACGGTATCCCTGAGCTTATCAATTCCTATGGAGTTGCCGTACTTTCAGAGGATTCTATCGCTCATCTCGGAGAAGTTGAACGTCCGCTCATTGTTTCAGATCAGTGGATGTATCATTCAAGACTTTATAAGGCAGCCAGCTTTGTTAAGAAATGCGACAACCTTGAGCTGATCCAGCTTTTCTCATTTGGCTGCGGTCTTGATGCGGTAACAACCGACTGCGTAAATGATATCTTATCAAAATCAAATAAAATATATACGGTACTTAAGATTGACGAGGTAAGCAATCTCGGTGCAGCAAGGATAAGAATACGTTCGCTTCTTTCAGCTGTTAAGGCAAGACAGAAGCTTCATCTGACCTCCTCTCCTGCATCCTCAAGAATGAACCGTGTTGAATTCACCAAGGAAATGATGGACACCTACACAGTGCTTGCACCTCAGATGTCGCCTATTCATTTCTCTATGCTTTCAGCCGGTCTTTCAAAAATGAATATCAAGGTTGAAGTGCTTCCGGACGCTGAGAAGGAAACCATCAACACCGGTCTTAAGTTCGTTAACAACGACGCCTGCTATCCTTCTATCATCGTAGTCGGACAGATCATGCAGGCTATCGAATCAGGAAAATATGATACAGACAGACTTGCAGTTGCCATCACCCAGACCGGAGGCGGCTGCCGTGCTACCAACTATATCGGCTTTATAAGAAGAGCCCTTGAGAAGGCAGGCTACGGACATATCCCTGTTATCAGTGTCAGCGCACAGGGACTTGAGAAGAACTCAGGCTTCAAGGTTAATCTTGAAGGTATCAAATGTTCTATGCATGCTATCCTCTACGGTGATCTCTTCATGCGTGTTCTTTACAGAACCCGTCCATACGAGAAGGTTAAGGGCTCAGCCAATAAGCTTCATAGAAAATGGGAAAAGATCTGTATCAGAGATATTGAAAGAGGTTCTAAGAACTTCAAGAAGATCGTCAGAGACATAATAAAAGAATTTGATGAGCTTCCATTAGATGAAACCATAAGAAAACCAAGAGTCGGAATCGTAGGCGAGATCCTTGTTAAGTTCCTTCCTTCAGCCAACAATCACCTTGTTGATCTTCTCGAGCAGGAAGGTGCCGAAGCTGTTATGCCGGATCTTCTGGATTTCATACTCTACAGCTTCTACAACTCAAATTATAAGCACGAGTTTCTCGGCAAGTCATACAAATCAATGCTTATCTCAAATGCAGGTATCAAACTTCTTGAAAGCTTCAGAAAGCCTATGAGGGATGCCCTTGAAAAGAGTAAGCGATTTGAACCGCCAAAGCCGATAAATGTTATCGCAGATTATGCCCGTCCAGTAGTTTCAATCGGAAATGAAACCGGCGAGGGATGGTTCCTTACAGGAGAAATGATCGAGCTTATCAAGAGCGGTGCTCCAAACATCGTATGTGCGCAGCCATTTGCATGTCTTCCAAACCACATCATCGGTAAGGGAGTTATCAAGAAGCTTCGTGCTCAGTATCCTGAATCAAATATCGTTGCTATCGACTTTGATCCGGGTGCATCGGAGGTTAACCAGATCAACAGAATCAAGCTGATGCTGGCTTCTGCAAAGAAGAATATGGAGAAAAACACTAAATAGAAACGAGAAAAAATATGCATGTACGACTGTATTTCTCTGCAGTCTTACATGCATATTTTATTATCTTCTATAATAATTTTTCCTACATTGGAGCAGATAGAATATGAACCCTGCGATGGTGCCGCCTACAAAGCCTCCGATGTGGGCATCAACTCCGATTCCGGTTTCTGTAAAGCTCGGCACAAACATAAGCACCATACCTACAAGCACTCTCGGAAGAGGAAACTCATATCTCATATCTCTTGATATTGCAAAGATAAGAAGTATTCCGAAGAGTCCGAATATACATCCCGATGCTCCTGCACTAACTGCATATTCATGAATTGCTGCTTCGTGGATTATCACCGCTATAGTTCCGCAGATACCCGATGCAAGATAAATGATGATAAACTTAACCTTTCCGAAGTATCTTTCCACGTAAGGACCTACTGCGAACAGAGCTAACATATTTGAACCGATATGTTCAAATCCGAAATGAACAAACCAGCAGGTGAAAAATCTGTACCATTCTCCCTGTGTAATGTTCTCATGATAATATGCTCCGAACTTTAAGGCAGTATATATGTTTTCACTGTCTCCTACTATAGTTTCGATCGCAAATACCAGAATATTCAGTATTATTATCACTGCTGTTACATGAGGAAAACTCCTGTCATGTATTATATCTTTAATCTTATTCATATAATCCTACAGATACTGTATCATTCCCGGCCCGAGCTTTTCCGTTGGTCTTGCGGTAAAACCATTTTTGATATAGAAGGACTCACGTCCCTTAGCGCACATAAGCCCAAACATGATCTCCTGATCAGGCGAATCCTTCAGGCTCATTACGAAGTAACGAAGCTTTTCGATCATCATGGTACCGATGCCTCTGCCATGACATTCAGGCGTCACAATAAGATCCTGGATATAACAGATAACCGCACCGTCACCGACTATCCTTCCCATTCCGACAAGCATTCCGTTATCGTATGCCGCAACCATATAGAGAGCGTTATCAATCGATTTTTTTGCCTGCTCCCTGGTAAGCTTCTTCCAGCCGACCTTTGCACGAAGTCCGAGATATTCATCTACAGTTAATTTTTTTTCTTCAATAACTATCATTACTGTCACCAATAAAACACTACTGATATTTTATAATAATATTGCTGCAGATCTAAACCTGCCGAATCTACAGCCTTACAGGAATATCTTTACTTCTGAGGTATTCCTTTACTTCTTTAATCTCAAGCTCTTTAAAATGGAAAAGTGAAGCTGCAAGTGCCGCATCTGCCTTTCCATAGGTAAGCGTATCATAGAAATCTTCAAGCTTTCCTGCGCCGCCTGAAGCTATGACAGGTATTCCTACATTTTCAGCTACAAGTCTTGTAAGCTCGTTATCATATCCGTCCTTGGTTCCGTCAGCATCCATACTTGTAAGAAGTATTTCGCCGGCACCGAGGGCTTCACATTTTTTAGCCCACTCGATAGCATCTATGCCCATATCTACACGTCCGCCATTTTTATAAATGGTCCAGCCGTCAGAAACCTGCCACTCGTCATTTATCTTAATGCTTTCAGAATAGCTGAGGCTTGGATCTGCAGCCTTACCTACTCTTCGTCTTCTTGCATCGATAGCGACAACCACGCACTGGCTTCCAAACTTATCAGCCGCTCTGCTGATAAGAGTCGGATCATCAATAGCCGCAGAATTTACGGATATCTTGTCCGCACCTTCACGAAGTATGGCTCTGAAATCATCTATGGTCCTTATGCCGCCGCCAACAGTAAATGGTATAAATACTGTCTCTGCAACACGTCTTACCATATCTGTTACTATATTTCTTCTGTCTGATGATGCCGTGATATCAAGGAATACAAGCTCATCCGCACCGGCCTTATCATATGCGATTCCGCATTCAACCGGATCTCCTGCATCTCTAAGGTCTACGAAATTAACGCCCTTAACAACTCTTCCATCTTTAACATCAAGGCATGGTATGATTCTCTTGGTTAACATAATCCACCTTTAATCTTTCAATATTATAAATTAATAAAATTCTTCAGAATCTTAAGTCCAACCTCGCCGCTCTTCTCCGGATGGAACTGACAGGCGAAAAGATTTCCTCTCTCAACTGCAGCATGGATTTCTGTTCCGTAATATGTCTTTGCGGCTACATCTGATTCATTTTCACATTTCAGATAAAATGAATGAACAAAGTATACGTACGAGCCGTCATTTATTCCCTTAAAAAGTCTTGACTCAGGATTAACAGTTATACTGTTCCAACCAATCTGCGGTATCTTGAGTCCTTCTCCGTCAGGGATCTTTACTATAGCTCCCGGAATAAGATCAAGCCCTTTAATGCCTACGCTTTCTTCACTTTCTTTAAAGAGAAGCTGAAGTCCGAGACAGATTCCCAGAAAAGGCTTTCCGGTTTCTACATAAGCCTTTATAACTCTCTCAAGATCATATTTACGGATATTCTCCATAGCGTCACCGAAAGCACCTACTCCCGGAAGAATAACTCTGTCGGCATTCATGATGACATTTTCATCCCTTGTCATCACAGCTTCCTCTCCAAGAAACTGTATTGCTTTCTCAACGCTCTTTATATTTCCTGCATCATAATCAATGATGGCTACCATAATCTCTACCTCTTTCATAACTAATAGCTGTATTAACAGCTATGCAAGGATTTAAAAAAACATTAATGATAATAACATAGTTTATTACAAAAAACAATAAACATCTGGTATATTAACATCAGTTACTTATTGTCAGTGTATCTGCACGGTCGGCATTTCTGCCTGATTTATAATATTTAATAATAAAACATACATGATAAATCAGAAAAAAAGCAGATGCTTTATGATGGACATAAAACACCTGCTTTTAAGCTTCTAAGTTATGTTGTAATTTAGAAATCATTCTGATTATCATCGATAGCGAATGATCCGTTCTCAGAATCGTTAAAAACGTAGTATACTGCGTTGTCTTCCGGCTTGAGATAAAGATTAAGTGACTTAAGATCAGAAGCCTTATTTCCTGCATCTGTCCAAATCTTCTTAGCCTGCTTTACAAGATCTTCCTTATATACCTGCTTGCCAAAAAACTCAACATAAAAATCTGTCTTCATATACTTCCTCCTGTTACTTTGTTTAACCATAACTACAGTGAATATATTACTTTTAAGAATATAAAATGTCAATATGCACATTTCACATTTTATAAATTAAAATCATTTCATTTTTCAACATTTTTATCACTTGATGAATTCTCATCACCGGCGTCAGGTTCCTGATCATTCTTCTTATCCGCATTTTTATCAGCGGATTTTTCACGCTTCTGCTCGGCCTTCTGAGAGTTTTTCTGATGAATCATTTTTCTCTCTGACCTGTCAGGTTTTTCCTTTTCTTCTATCTTCTTAACAGATTCGATATCAAGTTCAAAGAAGAAGGTTACACCTGTTTCTGTATTGTAAACGCCGTAATTATTATTATGTTTTTTCATGATGGTCTCAACGATCGAAAGGCCGATTCCGGAACCGCCGTACTCTCTTGTTCTCGCACCGTCCTCCTTGTAGAACTTGATAAATACCTTATCAAGAGCCTCATCACTTATGTTCTTACCATCATTATATACATTAACACGAACCTTATGAGAATCCTCATCAATATCATACCAGACTCTGATGTTTCCACCCGGTTCAACATAATGGATCGCATTTGTAAGGTAGTTGGTAAATACCTCTTCTATCATGAATTCGTCGGCCCAGACATTTACCGCTTCCTTCTCCTCGAAGATCATCTTTGCATCTGCCTGCTCTATCATAAGCTTTGAGGATTTGATGATCTCTCCAATAAGAGAATTAAGATCAAATCTCTGGATGGAAATGTTGTCCTCACCGAATTCAAGTTCATTCAGATCAAGAAGCTTCATAACAAGATTATTCATCTTGGAAGCCTCGTCAATAATAACATCACAGTAGAACTCCCTGCTTTCAGGGTCTTCCGATACATTATCCTTAAGTCCTTCCGCATATCCCTGGATAAGTGCTATCGGTGTCTTAAGCTCGTGAGATACATGCGAGAGGAATTCTTTACGCATATCGTCTATCTGGACCTTCTGGCGGATATCATTTTCAAGTTTATTATTGGCAGTCTTAAGCTCTGATATCGTATGCTCAAGCTTAACCGAAAGCTCGTTCATACTCTTACCGAGCATTCCTATCTCATCATTTGATGTAACGCAGACCTTGGCATCAAAATCAAGGTTCGACATACGCTTTGCAATATGCGCCATCCTTACGATAGGTCTTGAGAATATCGTCGCAATAAGTATAACAACGAAAAGCTCAATCGCAATAAGTACGCAGAACACCACGAAGAACAGTCTGCTTACATATCTGTAAAGCTTTACAAGCCGTTCTACAGGACGTCTTATGATGATAGTATTTCCGTCATCTAAAACACCAATAAGCTCGTAGAAATCGTTATTAAAGCCTTCCTGATTTAATTCATTACTTGCGGTACTTCTGATGATATATTTATCCTTGGTATTTCCGATCCTTTCAAAATCATAGGTGTTAATAATATTTCTGATATTATTTGCAGCCGCCTGATCAAGAGCCACCGAATAAAATATCGTATAGGTCGTCTTATCAATGATAAAGATAAGCATATCCGGAGAATTGCCGCTGTCATTGTAAAGACGTTTGAGTCTCTCCTGGATCTCATCAGCACTCATGTTAAGAGTATCAGCCTCCAGAAAGAGCTTATTGCAGTAATCATAGGTTTCGACCAGGCCTTCCTTGGTCTGTTTTCTGAAATATATCTCTATGATATTTCTGCTTATGATAAGGCCGAGGATAAGCGTAACGATGGTAACAGCCATAACGATAAATGCTATCTTCAGCCTTAAAGAATGTTTATATTTTAATCTGTAATCACCGATGGTAATCTTCATTATTCAGTCCCTGAATCTGTAATCAGATATAGTTTTGTGTCCGGTAAGCTTCGGTCATTTTCACCGGATCATATCTCGAATTTATAGCCGAGAGCCCAGATAGTCTTGATGTATTTACCCTTATCTCCAAGCTTTGCACGAAGCTTCTTAACATGAGTATCTATCGTTCTTGCATCACCGAAATAGTCATAATTCCATACATTGTTGAGTATCTTCTCTCTTGAAAGTGCAACTCCCTGATTCGTCATGAAATACTCAAGCAGCTCAAATTCCTTAAAGCTGAGTTCAATATCCTCACCATCTATCTTAACCTTATGGGCAGATTTATCTACATAAATGCCGCCTGCTTCAAGTATCGAATTGTCCTCGCTGCCCGTTCTTCGAAGTATTGCTTCGATCCTTGCAACAAGTATCTTCGGGCTGAAAGGCTTTGTGATATACTCATCAATACCAAGCTCATAGCCGCGAAGCTCATCCTTCTCGTCGGATTTTGCTGTAAGAAGTATTATCGGAACATCAGATATCTTTCTGATCTCCGTACAGGTCTCATATCCGTCCATCTTCGGCATCATGATATCCATAACTATAAGTGAGATATCTTTGGTATTAACAAATGTATTATATGCTTCTTCTCCGTCTGCTGCTTCTATAACAACATAATCATTTTTAACAAGGTAATCTCTGACGAGCTTTCTCATTCTGAGTTCATCATCAACTACCATGATCTTTACGTCACCCATTTCGAATCCTCCGATCTATCCGTACCTAATCCATAGAATAATATATTTTATAATAACACAATTCGAAAAGCTTAGTAATTCCTTTCACAGAATTATCATATAATAATTCATTTTTTTTCATTCTTTTTAGTATTCTTGCGTGATTCGAGGTATTTTTCGTATAGATCCGGTCTCTTGTCCCTGGTTCTTTTTTCCGCTTCCTCAAGACGCCATTTTTCAATATTCTTATGATGTCCTGAAAGGAGCACCTGAGGAACCTTAAGCCCCATATATTCCTCAGGTCTTGTGTACTGAGGATATTCAAGAAGATTGTCATAAAAGCTTTCATAGAGCGCACTGTCCTCCTTGCCGAGGGCCCCCGGAAGAAGTCTTGTAACACTGTCCATGATAACTGCCGCAGGAAGCTCACCGCCGGTAAGAACGAAATCACCGATAGAAACCTCGGTCGGCTTTATCAGCTCTATGGCTCTCTCGTCGATTCCTTCATAATGTCCGCATAAAATGATGATGTCTTCCTCGTCCTTTAACTCCTCTGCCATCTTCTGATCGAAGGTTCTTCCCTGAGGAGTTGTGTAGAGTACACATGGTCTCTTCTTTGTCTCTGCTGTCTTTGCCACAGTTATCTCTGCTCCGGCAATATATTCATCATATGTAATGCCGCACTTTTCGAGGGCGCAGCAAAAAGACTCAAATACAGGTCTTGCCTGCATGAGCATTCCTGAGCCGCCGCCGTAGATATAATCGTCTATATGCTTATATCTGTTGTCAGCGAAATCCCTGATATTTATGGTATCAAGAGATACTATTCCTTTTTCCATAGCTTTTCCGGTAACACTTGATGAAAATATCATCTGCATCATTTCCGGAAAAAGCGTCAAAACCTGAAATCGCATATTTGTCCCTTTCACACAGTCTGGTGCAGCGATTTAAAGCATACCCTTAAGCAGCTTTACTGTCATTTTAGATTCGGTAATGTCAATATCTTTAATGAATTCGTCTACATCCGGTATCATTATCTCTGTTTTACCTGAAGAAGCCTTCTTCTCGTCGCTAAGCTCTACAACGTAGATTATATGCGCCGGAGATTCAAGATAATCCTTAAGCGTACCAAGAACCGTTCCATCCTCTTCTACAACTTCCATACCGATCATATCAGCAAGATAATACTCACCGTCATCTATCTCTATCGCATCCTCGCGGTCAACATAGAGTTCGCATTTGATATATTTTTCTGCCTCTTCTATACTGTTTATCTCATCAAATTTGAGTATTACCGTATTCTTGAAGAACTTGCATCCGCTGACTTTTACAGCCTTTTCTTCTTTTCCGCGTATAATATAACATTTCTCAAGATAATTAAATCTGTCATTATCATCCGTTGTAGGGAAAACACTGACTTCGCCCTTGATACCATGTGTTTTTGTAATAACGCCAATCCTGAATCTGTCTACCATACTACCTCCATAGTAAAGAATTGTCCGGATAAAATGATATATCCGGACAATCCAAAAATGAGCCTCTATTTAATATCTACAATAACCTTCTTGTCACCCTTTGAAGCAGCTGCTTTAACAACTGTCCTGATAGACTTTGCTATACGACCCTGCTTACCGATAACCTTTCCCATATCTTCAGGTGCTACTTTAAGCTCGATGGTTATAGTATCAGCATCTGTTGTTTCAGTAACAACTACCATTTCAGGTGAATCCACAAGAGATTTTGCAATGATTTCAACTAATTCCTTCATTAACAAATACCTCCGGATTTATTTCTCGATACCAGCCACCTTGAAAAGTTTTGCTACAGTCTCTGTTGGCTGAGCTCCGTTACCGAGCCACTTCTTAGCCTCTTCAGAATTAATATTGATCTCACTTGGCTGCTTGTTTGGATCGTATGTACCGATCTCAGCGATGAAACCACCGTCTCTTGGTGCTCTTGAATCTGCAACGATTACTCTGTAGTATGGATGCTTCTTGTATCCAATTCTTCTAAGTCTGATCTTTACTGCCATTTTAAATGACCTCCTGATATAATAAAATAAATATTTAAATATAACTTACGGCATGTAAGTTTATTATCGAATTTAGAATCCGAAAGGCATCATGCCTCTCTTCTTTTTCTTGCCCATAAGTCCGGACATCTGCTTCATCATTTTCCTTGATTCCTCAAACTGCTTGATAAAGCGGTTAACCTCAGAGATATCAACTCCCGCACCCTTTGCGATACGGTTCTTTCTGCTGACATTTATGATGTCAGGATTTGCTCTCTCTTCCTTGGTCATTGAGAAAATGATGGCCTTCGGCTTATTCATGGCATCCTCATCAATCTCAACATTCTTCATCTTGCTTCCCATACCCGGAATCATGTTAAGGATTGAAGAAAGGCCGCCCATCTTGTTCATCTGTTCCATCTGCTCGAGGAAATCATTAAAGTCAAATGTTGCCTTTCTGATCTTCTCCTCGACCTTACGAGCCTGCTCCTCATCTATAGCTTCCTGAGCCTTCTCGATAAGACTTTCGACATCGCCCATTCCGAGGATTCGGCTGGCCATACGGTCCGGATAGAAAAGTTCAAGATCTGTAAGCTTCTCACCCATTCCGGCATACAGTATAGGCTTTCCGGTAACAGCCTTGATTGAAAGTGCCGCACCGCCTCTTGTATCACCGTCAAGCTTTGTCAGTATAACGCCGTCAATACCTATCTCATCATTGAAGGTTGTTGCAACATTTACACTGTCCTGACCTGTCATGGAATCGACAGTAAGAATGGTATAATTTACAGGAACATTTGCCTTGATATCCTGAAGCTCTTTCATCATGTCTTCATCGATATGAAGTCGTCCTGCTGTATCTATAAACATAAGGTTTATATCATTTTTCTCAGCATGAGAAAGGGCTGCCTTAACGATATCGGCCGGTCTAAAACCTGTTCCCATTGAAAATACAGGAACTCCTACCTTTTCACCATTTATCTCAAGCTGTTTGATAGCTGCAGGTCTGTAGACGTCGCAGGCAACAAGAAGACATTTACGTCCTTTGTTCTTGTACTGTCCTGCAAGCTTTGCAACAGTTGTTGTCTTACCTGCGCCCTGAAGACCGCACATCATAACAATCGTTACCTGGTTAGAAGGAAGAAGCTTCAACTCTGTAACTTCGCTTCCCATCAGGGCTGTCATCTCGTCACGAACGATCTTGATAACCATCTGTCCGGGATTAAGTCCCTTCATAACCTCTTCACCGATTGCCTTCTCGGTTACAGTTTTGATAAAATTCTTAACAACTTTAAAGTTAACATCGGCCTCAAGAAGTGCTCTTTTTACTTCCTTCATAGCCTCTTTTACATCATCTTCTGTAAGGACACCTTTGCTTCTCAGCTTCTTAAAAACATTTTGAAGTTTTTCGCTAAGGCTATCAAATGCCATTGTCTATCCTCCATTAAAGCAGTGAAACTACATTTTCAGCTGCATCTTCAAGTTTATCCAAAAGCCCGGCAAGCGCCGGATCACTGTTTTTATTCTTAATGGTCTGTGTTATCTCTCTAATGCTTTCCATTCCCTGTCTGGCGCTAAGAAACTTCTCAAGAAGATGAAGCTTCTCTTCGTAGCCCTCAAGGATCTTGTCGCATCTCTTGACCATATCAAATACGCCCTGTCTGGAGATATTATAGCTCTCAGCTATCTCCGAATACGATAAATCCTCGGAAATAACGTCACTGTAGATGCTTTTCTGATGCTCTGTCAGAAGCTCTCCATAAAAATCAAATAATAATGACTGCCTAACTATCTTCTCCATATGATCACACTCTTTACTCAGGGTATACTATCATTTGACACTTTGACTAATATAACTGATGGAAATGCCTTTGTCAAGTATTTTTTCTTGACAGACTATCTAGTTTATTGAAAAGCTGATAACCTTCCATTTCTTATCTATAAAGGCCATGACTATATCATACTGTTCCTTTACAGTTTCACCCTGCTCTTTATATTTTGCATCGATCGTAAAGCCGCATACACTTGTGAGACTTAATTCCTTATCAAACGTGCTCTTTATCTCATTCAGCCTTTTATCAGAGACAGTATATGCAGTGAGCTTTCTGATGGTAAGTCCGCGGTTCTTGATCAGCATCCTTGAATATGCATCCCTTAATTCTTTGATCTCCGCATCTGACTTTACACCTGCAGCAAAGCTGTCGATGATACTGTCGATATTTACACTGTTATATGCCTCAAAGAAATCTATTGTTTCGGAGATAATGTCGTAGAAATCCGCGTAGATTATCCACCATTTTCCATCCTCCTGAGTTTTCGCGGTTCTTAAGGTCACACGTCCCGGCATAACAACACCATCACAGTAATACTGGAATGTAACCTCGCAGATATAAGCCTTATCAAGATCAAGGGCAGAATTTATCTCCATGGAACGTAAATAATCGCCTCCAAGGGATTTCTTCTCCGTCACTTCATAATTCTGCACTCTGAAGACTTCAATGCCCGAAAAGCTCTTGATCCTGCTGTCTATAACATCGAAAAGCTCTGAACTGTTATGTCCTCTCACGATATCATAGCAGGCAGCCGAGTCTCTATTGGACATACCTTCAAAAAATGCATTTATGGCTGTCTCTCCATAGCTGCCGTCATCCTTTACAGTCTTTTTGCTGTTCTTTGAGAATAAAGATATAAGTACTATGATAAGAATAAGTGCAACTGCAGCGCTTCCTGCAATCACAGCGATTATAGTCTTCTTCGAAAGCTGCCTGGTTCCGGCAAGCTCAGTACCCGGAAGCTTTGTACCGTTTTCATCCACTTCAACAAAGTCTGCATCCAGAATATCATCAGCCTTATCCGGATACTCGTCTGCATCATAATACAGTACTTCATCCTTCTTACGTTTTTTCTCGGATTTGTCGGGTCTGTCTGTTTTTTCAGATTTGTCTGATCTGTCGGTTTTATCGGTATTACCTGTTTTTTCTGACTTATCGGAATTCTCAGAGTCATCCGATTCACCTAAGTCCAGAGACTTATCAGTTTTCTCAGCTTCTTCTTTCTCTGAAGATTCACTCTTTATATCATCAGGCGCATTAACATCAATAACAACATCAGCCGCATCCTCCGCTTTTTCGCTTGGAGATATAACAGGCTGACCGCAGTTACCGCATACTTTAGCTCCCGGTATTAAAATCATTCCACAGTTACTGCATATCATTGCTATTTAACGCTCCTTTTTCTCGTTGTTTTCCTTCTTCTACCGGTTATGACATTCTTAACTCCTACAGGTCTCGGAGCCTTCCGAACTGCTTTTTTAGCCGGTTTTTTCTTTGCTCTTACACCTGTTTTTGTCTTTCTGAATGTCGTAACCTTCTCATCACTACTGTCACTGCCTTCATTAAAGATATTATAATCTCTCTCGAAAAGCAGCTCTGTGAACTGTTCCCTCAGCAGGTCATTATCTACCTTCTCTATCAGAAGCTTGGATATCTCCTTCTTGTTCTTTCCGGTACACTTCGGAAGATGATTCATTGCAAGAAGCTGGGATAATTCATTTCTCCAGAGAAGCTGAAACTGATTTGCAAGCTTCACCTTCGGACAGAGAGCTGCATTTCTGATAACTTCTACTTTGATCCTGCTGCTTTCTCTCTCACTTTGAGAGATATCATTTTCTGCTTCGTTACAACCTTCTTCCGAGATACATATAAGTCCCCAGTAATCCGGAATATGCTCTGCAGCATGTGCAGCATGGCTCTTACCAATCACAAGATATGAATAGTCACAGTACTTATCATAATCCTTGATCTGGGCCGGAAGCCTTTCATACGTGTCGCTGTCAGACTTTATCTCAAAGCCTGTAATAGCGCCCTCTATAACCCCAAGAACATCCGCTCTTGATTTTAAAATGACCTTCTCTTCAATTATACGTATCTTATCAAAATATTCATCGAGGAAGTCAAAAAGAGGCTCCCGCATATCTTTATCTAACATATATTTTCCCGAAATGTTATTAACCTGCTGCAAAAATCTTTCATATACACAAATAGGTCTACACTTGGCAGACCTATTTGCTTTATTTGATATTTAAAATATTTAGTTTGTTACAGCACCTACAATCTTCCACTTACCGTCGATCTTAGCAACGATGATGTTATAGGTGAAATCTTCTGAATTCGTCTGACCCATTGCTTCAGCTGTAAGAGTACCTTTAACAGTAACCTGTCTTACTTCATCCATTGTAAATGAAACTGAAATTCCCTGATCAGCAAATGAATCCTTAACTCTCTGAATATCTGAAGCACCAACAGCGCCTCCTACATCATACGTAACACCTTTGAATTTGATCTTAACTCCCATACCGCTGAAAAGCTGGAACATCTGCTTAATAGTTGCAACGTCCTCATCCTTTGCAAGTTCAGACGGGAAAAGAGATACAAGCTTATCACTGTCAAGCTCTTCAAATGCTTCAATAAACTCCTGAGCTACGCCCTTAGGTGAGTTACTTGCACCGCCTCTGAAGAAGAGGAAATAACAAATAACACCAATTGCACAAACAGCTACAAGTGCTATAGCAATTATAGCGCCTGTCTTATTCTGTACTCTTGCAGGCTCTACATATCCGCCGCCCATAGGACCATTTGGTGCTCCGCCATATGGAGCATTATTATATGGATCCTGTCCGCCGTACATATTTCCGCCTGCTGCAGGATCAAAGCCCATTGGATCAGGCTGATCTACAGGATGTCCCGGAGCCTTTGTTCTGTCATAGATTCCACCGACATAATCTGTTTCCTGAACTTCTCCGGCAAGCTTATATGGATTTGATGCCGGCTGAGTTGTTCCACAATTCTCGCAGAATGAAGCTCCATCAGGAAGCTCTGCTCCGCATGTTACACATTTTGCCATTTTTAAAAATTTCCTTTCTAACCTTCACACAATCGATTAATCATCGAAATCAACTACGTACCAGCTGCCGCCGATCTTAGCACAGACAATAGTAACCTCTTCTGTTTCCTTCTCGCCCATAAACTCCATTGAAAGTTCTGCTGTAACCTCTGCTACGTCATCCGCCTTAAGGCTGTATCTCGAATCAAGTTTGTTGATCCAGCTGTTCTTTTCACTGTTGTCAATTTTACTTTCTGATACCTTGCCAACATTCATCTTAAGTCCCATGTCTTTCATTGATGAGAAGGTTGATGCAGCTGATGCAATATCACCTTTATCACGCATTGACTCAGGAACACACTTAAGCATTCTGTCTGTATCAAAATCTGCCAAAGCATCGCAGAAGCTTTCAGCTACTGCAACAGCTGATCCCTGGCTTACCTTATCCTTGAAGAAAAGGAAATATGCAAGCACGCCAAGTCCTGCTACAAGCACTATACATCCAATGATAATACCGATCTTCTTGCCATTTCCACCCGGAGCCTTAGCAGGAGGTGCACCAAACTGGCCCTGTCCCTGTCCGTATGGATCATATGGCTGCTGGAACTGATCATAGCCCTGCTGCTGATACTGGCCGTTAAACTGGCCCTGCATCTGCTGATCAGCACCCTGTGGAAATCCGTAGCCGCCCTGTGGTGCCTGCTGCTGATATCCATTATAAGCCCCCTGTGCCTGCTGCTGATATCCGTTATAAGCGTCTGCGCCCTGCTGCTGATATCCATTATAGGCATCCTGTGCCTGCTGCTGATATCCGTTGTAAGCATCTGCGCCCTGCTGGTATGCATTATATGCACCCTGTTCCTGTGTTAACTGCGCGCCGCAAACGTTACATGTAACAGCATCATCGCTGAGTGCAGCACCGCAAATAGGACAATTTTTCATAAATCTCCCTTACCTTTCATTAAACCTTATTAACCTCTACTTCTACAGCAAAATGATGATCTCATTCCGCCGTTCCTGACAGATCAGCTTTAGACATCTGAAATATCAGAATTTTATGCATAATAAGGCATAAAACTTCTCTCTGCAAATTTTAGCGATCAGTTCTATGTCTTATATGTATAACTTTTAAAACGCCCGGGAAACCGGAAAATGATTACTCAGCAAGATATGGCTTGATTGTCTCAATGATCTCGTCCATATTGTCCTCTGAATAGATGTTGAGATCGATAGGCTTTGAAATGTCAAGGCTGAAAATACCCATTATTGACTTCGCATCGATAACATATCTTCCAGAAACAAGATCAAACTCTGCTGATGAAAAACCACTGATGTCATTTACGAATGATTTAACCTTATCGATTGAATTAAGTGAAACCTTTACTGCCTTCATTGTTAGATCCTCCACTACATTTTTATTTAAAGATTTGTAAATGATGACAAGCAAAAAAACGCACATGAGAATATGCGTATCGATGCCATTTACATATTTACTCCCTTTATGTTAATATAATAAAAATAAATCAAATGTTTGTCAACTAAAATAGCTGTTAAAACTGTTGATTTGTCTATTATTTATATATATGAATGGAGATACCCGCTAGTTATGTCTGATATTTTAAAAAACAAAACAGTATACATCCTGACACTTGGATGCAAAGTAAATAAATATGAATCCGATGCAATGCTGGAGGAGCTTAAAGCCGCAGGCTGCATTGCATTAAACGGTACAGAAAACGAAGGACAGACCGCCGATATCTCGATCGTAAACACCTGCTCGGTTACAAATATCGCCGACAGGAAATCCCGCCAGATGCTTCACAAGGTTAAGAAAATGAATCCGGGCACAGTTGTCGTAGCCGTCGGCTGCTACGTTCAGGCTGCCGCCGACACTCTTCAGAATGATGAGTCGGTTGATATCGTTGTCGGAAATAACCGTAAGAAGGATATCGTCAGGATCATCGAAGAATTCTTCGAAGGTAAAGAGGTTGAGGATAACCTTATCGATATAAATCACGATAATACTTACGAAAACCTGAGCATCACCAAGCCTTCTGAAAAGACCAGAGCTTATATAAAGATCCAGGACGGCTGCAATCTCTTCTGCACCTACTGCATCATTCCTTACGTCAGAGGACGTATTCGCAGCAAATCCGTAGAGGATGTAATAAATGAAATGAACTCTCTCGCCGATAACGGAATCAAAGAGATAGTCCTTACCGGAATCAATCTCTCATCTTATGATGATAACGGCCGTGATTTTAATTATCTTCTAAAGGAATTTAAGAGAGTTTCAGATAAGATAAAACGTATCAGGCTCGGTTCCCTTGAGCCGCGAATGATAACAGAAGAATTTGTAGAGATAATTAAAAATGATGAGCGCTTCTGCCCTCATTTCCATCTCTCTCTTCAGAGTGTATGCGATAATACACTTAAACGTATGAACAGGCATTATACTGTAGATGATGTTAAAGCAGAGATAGCTCTTCTCAGACAAAACTTCGACCGTCCGGCGATAACCGCTGATATTATCGCAGGCTTTGCCGGCGAGACCGAGGAGGATTTCAATACCACTCTCGATAACCTTACAGAGCTTAAGCTCTATGAAACTCATGTATTTAAATTTTCAAGACGTAAGGGTACCGTCGCTGACAAGCTGCCCGGCCAGCTCACCGAGAAGGTTAAGGCTGATAGAAGCGACAAGCTCATCCGCATCAGCAGTGTAAATCAGGCCGCCTTCGAAAGAAGCTTTAAGGGCGAGACGATAAATGTCCTCGTTGAAGAGATCATAGAAAAAGAAGGCACTGCTTACTTCCGCGGACATACTGAAAGATATATGCTTGTGGATGTAAAATGCAGTGATGTTGTGAAGGATGAAAATGCGGCGGATTTAATCAATCAGATTATTTCTGTGGTGTATTAAAATGCTGATCTGCATCGTAAGTGGTAAACCACTCGTGTACCTATAAAATTAACGCCACCCCGAAGGGCAATGTCATTAAGTTAACATTGAGATAACGGTTGTACAAAAAAAGGAGCTTTTGCATTGAGATGTATGGCTCCTTTTTTCGTGTTTGGGACACCCCAAATAGGCAGATTGGAATCTGCCTGCAAAAAATATATTTATTTTTCTTTAAATTATGCTACTCTATACAAGAATCCATTATCTGAATAATTTCTATCAAAAAAAGGCTCAGCAGCATACGCCACCGAGCCAAATGTTATTTCCCATTGAAATCTCCAAACTTTATTTGTTTTTTTCCAATATTTCTATTCAAAACAGTAATAGCAGCATTTTGACTAGCTTCTCCACCATTTGATGCACAATAATCAACTGATATGTAATGACCTTTGTCAAGTAGCAAATTAACAAGAATCATCACAAACTTATTTATTTGTATATGGAGACATCATGAAAGAGCTTTAGGGTATCAGTTCCCGGCATTGGCCACTCTG